>Ga0209023_10001856_pt1 | contig 27462 bp, 17 predicted proteins | sample LakOneMetagenome_FD_187468 | JGI IMG/M metagenome (GOLD analysis project Ga0209023, IMG submission 187468) | Freshwater and sediment microbial communities from Lake Erie, Canada (SPAdes) (version 2) | ecosystem: Environmental > Aquatic > Freshwater > Lentic | place: Lake Erie, Canada...
ACATCGATTGTCCGCGTCATTGCTCGAACCTGGCAACTCGATCGCGGCGACGATCGCCAACGAATTCACCGAAGCCGATTCCGAAATCTACCGCTCGTCGCTGATCGCCCTCGGGTTCCTGCTGTTCGTCGTCACCTTCATCGTGCTTGCCGCCGCGAAGCTCATGCTGCGCCGGCTGTCGCGACAGGAGGGCACGAAATGAGTGCCGTCGCCGATCGACTCTATCGCAAGCGCCGTCTCGTCAACGGCTTTAACCTGATCGTGTCGGGCCTGTGTGCGGCATTCGGCCTGTTCTGGCTGGTATGGATCCTGTGGACCACGCTGCGCCACGGCATCGCCGCGATGAAGCCCGGCCTGTTCACCCAGATGACGCCGCCGCCGGGTGCAGAAGGCGGTCTCGCGAATGCCTTGTTCGGCAGTCTCGTGATGAGCATCGCGGCGATCCTCATCGGCACGCCAATCGGTGTCGCCGCCGGCACCTGGCTGGCCGAGTTCGCGAAGAAGAAGGCGCTCGGAGAAACGGTCCGGTTCCTCAACGACATCCTGCTGTCGGCGCCGTCGATCGTGCTTGGCCTGTTCGTCTACACGCTGGTCGTGCGGCCGCTCGGCCACTTCTCCGGCTGGGCCGGCGCGATCGCGCTGGCGCTGATCGTGATCCCGGTGGTCGTGCGCACCACCGATGAAATGCTGCAACTGGTCCCGAGCACGATGCGCGAAGCCGCCCTTTCGCTCGGCATCCCGCAGTGGAAGGTGACGTTGCAGGTGCTGTACCGCTCCGCCCTGCCCGGCATCGTCACCGGGATCCTGCTCGCGCTCGCACGCATCAGCGGCGAAACCGCTCCCCTGCTCTTCACCGCGCTCAACAACCAGTACTGGAGCCACGACATGAGCGCGCCGATGGCGAGCATGCCGGTGGTGATCTTCCAGTACGCGATGAGCCCGTACGAATCTTGGCAGGCGCTCGCCTGGGCGGGCGCGTTCGTGGTCACCGTGTTCGTCCTGCTCCTCAGCATCCTCTCCCGCGCGATCCTGCTGCGCAACAAGGTCTCCCATGACTGACGCCCACTTCGCCGTATCGTCCACGGCCGCGCCGGCCGGCGCCGTCGCATCCGTGCAGGCGGTGCGCCCCAAGATGGCCGCGCGCAACCTCGAGTTTTACTACGACGGCTTCCGCGCGTTGAAGGATGTCAACTTCGACATCGCCGAGAAGCGCGTGACGGCGCTGATCGGGCCATCCGGTTGCGGCAAGTCGACGTTGCTGCGCGTGTTCAACCGGATCTACTCGATCTACCCGAAGCTCGTGGCGAAGGGCGAAGTGCTGCTCGATGGCGAGAACGTCCTCGATCCGAAGTTCCCCCTGAACCGGCTGCGCTCGAAGGTCGGCATGGTGTTCCAGAAGCCGGTGCCGTTCCCGATGTCGATCTACGACAACATCGCCTACGGCATCCGCCACCACGAGAAGCTGTCGAAGAGCGAGATGGACGTGCGCGTCGAGCAGGCGCTGACCCAGGGCGCGCTGTGGGGCGAGGTCAAGGACAAGCTCAAGCAGAGCGCGCTCGGTCTCTCCGGCGGCCAGCAGCAGAGACTTTGCATCGCGCGCGCGATCGCGCTGCGTCCCGAGGTGTTGCTGCTCGACGAGCCGACTTCGGCGCTGGATCCGATCGCGACGGGCAAGATCGAGCAGCTGATCTCCGAACTGAAAGAGCACTTCACGATCGCGATCGTCACACACAACATGCAGCAGGCCGCGCGCTGCTCGGACTACACTGCATTCATGTATCTCGGCGAATTGGTGGAGTTCGGCGACACCGAACTGCTGTTCACCAAGCCTGCGAAAAAGCAGACCGAGGACTACATCACCGGCCGCTTCGGCTGACAACGCGTCCCACCGCCCATCGCTCACAGGTTCTCCATGAACGCCCCCACGCAGTCGCACGACCATATCGTCAAGAGCTACGACGACGAGCTAAAGCGCCTTACCGGCGAGTTGCAGCGCATGGGTCGGCTCGCGCTCGACCAACTGGACGCGGCGATCGACGCCGTGATGGCGCGTGACAGCCACGTCGCGATGAAGATCGTGCACAACGACGCGACCATCGACGCACTCGAACACGAGATCAGCCACGACGTCGTGCGCCTGCTCGCGCTGCGCCAACCGATGGCGCGGGACCTGCGCGACATCCTCGCCGCGTTGCGCATCGCCGCCGACATCGAACGCATCGGGGACTACGCGGCCAATGTCGCCAAGCGCTCGCTGATCCTGAATCAGTCCGCCCCGGTGCAACTCGCCAGCGCGTTGCCGCGTCTCGCACGCATCGCGCAGGGGCTGGTCGAGGACGTCCTCGTCGCCTATCGCGAGAGCGACGCTGACAAGGCCCTCGAGGCGTGGGCGCGCGACGAGGAACTCGATGAGCAGTACACCGGCCTGTTCCGCGAACTGTTGACCTACATGATGGAAGACCCGCGCAACATCACGCCGTGCACGCACCTGCTGTTCATGGCGAAGAACCTAGAGCGCATCGGCGACCACGCGACCAACATCGCCGAGAGCGTGTACTTCCTCGTGCACGGCGCACAGATCACCCAGACGCGTCGCAAGGGCGATGCCACCACGGTACTGCCGCTAGACGATCCGCGCTGAGGCTTGCGCCGCCGCGGATGCCGCGCGTCAACGGGAGGGTTTGGCCTGTTTCGCCTTGCGCTGGCGCAAGGTTTCGAACAGCACGATACCGGTCGCGACCGAAACATTGAGGCTTTCGATGTCGCCCTGCATCGGAATCTTCGCGACGAAATCGCAGTTCTCGCGCGTCAGGCGGCGCATGCCCTCGCCTTCGCCGCCGAGGACCACGGCGATCGGGCCATCCAGATCGACCGCATAGACCGACTGCTCCGTGTCGCCGGCAAGGCCGACCAGCCACACGCCGGCATCCTTGAGCGCCTTGAGCGCACGCGCCAGGTTGGTCGCCGCGACGATCGGCACGCGATCGGCCGCACCCGCCGACGCACGCCTGACCGTTGGCGTCACGCCCACCGCGCGGTCCTTCGGCACCACGACCGCGGTCACGCCGGCCGCCTCGGCACTGCGCAGGCACGCACCGAAGTTGTGCGGATCGGTCACGCCATCGAGCACGAGCACCAGCGCATCGCGCCCCGCGGCCTCGACCAGGCCGGACAGTGCCGAGTCCGGCAGCGCGGCCGGCGCGTTGTAGCGCGCGACCACGCCCTGGTGGCGACCGCCGCCGGTCATCTTGTCGAGCGCGGCACGATCGCGCGCATGCGGTTTCACGCCAAGCTCGCGGGCGCGCTCACCGAGTTCCTTCACGCGCGCATTCTGCGTGCCGTTTTCGATGTACAGCTCGACGAGGTTGCCGACGTCGTGGTTCAACGCGGCTTCGACCGCGTGGATACCGATAAGGAGTTCATTGCTCATTGACGGCTTGGGGCTTGTGACTGAGGTCGGGGAGTGTAGGAGCGCGCCCTGCGGGCGAACAGAGGAACGTTGAATCCGGACTCGCAAGTCGGGCTTGGCGTGGGAGCGGCGGAAGCCGCGATGCTCTTCGTCCGGCGGGCGGAAAAAAAGCATCGCGGCTCCCGCCGCTCCCACACAAGACGCCTAGCGCCCGCTGACGAGCCGGAAGTCGATCTTGCGATCCTCCAGGCTTGCGCGCAGCACCTGCACGCGTACCTCGTCGCCGAGACGGAACTTCAGGCCGCGCCGCTCGCCGGTGAGCAGGCGCCGCGTCGCGTCGAAATGGTAGTAGTCGTTCGGCAGCTGGGTGATGTGCACGAGACCGCTGATCTTCGATTCCGTCAATTCCACGAACAGGCCGAACGATGCGACGCCGGAAACGATGCCGGCGAACTCGCTGCCGACATGCTTCTCCATCCATGCGCACTTGTACCGCTCATCGACATCCCGCTGGGCTTCGTCGGCGCGTCGCTCGTTGTGCGAGCAGTGCACGCACTGGCTCGCCATGTTGCTCGGGCTGTACTCGTATGCGGACGGCTTGCCGCCTCCGAGTGCGTAGCGGATTGCACGGTGCACGAGCAGGTCCGGATAGCGACGGATCGGCGAAGTGAAATGCGTGTAGGACGACAAACCGAGACCGAAATGCCCCGGATGCTCCGGTTGGTAGACCGCGAGGCTCTGCGACCGCAACAGCACCGATTCGATCAGGCTCGCGTCCGGGCGCTTGCGCACCTTCTTCAGCAAGGCGGAGAAATCGCCCGGCGTCACCTGCTCGATCGGCGGCAGGGTCACCTTGAACTCACGCAGGAATTCGAGCAGGTCGTCATACTTGGAGGCCGGCGGCGGCGCATGCACGCGATAAGGCGCTGGAATCTGGCGCTTCTGCAGGTACTTCGCGGCCTCGACGTTCGCCGCGATCATGCACTCCTCGATCAACTTGTGCGCGTCGTTGCGCTCATAGGAGCCGAGCTGCACGACTTCGCCGCCAACCCCGAGCCGGAACGAAACCTCGCGGCTTTCGAAATCGATCGCGCCGCGGCGCTGGCGCGCTTTCGCGAACAACTTGTACAACTGGTGCAGATGCTTGAGCTGCGGCAGCACATCGGCAAGCTCGGCGCGCGCATCGGCATCCTTCTCGCCGATCGCCTGCCACACGCGGGTGTAGGTCAGGCGTGCACGCGAACGCATGACCGCCGTGTATAACTTCGAGCGCGTCACCTCGCCCTCGTGGTCGACCTGCATCTCGCACGCCATGCAAAGGCGCTCGACCTTCGGCTTGAGCGAGCAGATGCCGTTCGACAGCGTCTCCGGAAGCATCGGCACGACGAAGCCCGGGAAATACACCGAGGTTGAGCGGTTGTACGCCTCGGCGTCGAGCGGCGTGCCGGGAATGACGTAGTGCGAGACGTCCGCGATCGCGACGATCAGGCGGAAACCGTGCTCGTTCGGCTCGGCCCATACCGCGTCGTCAAAATCCTTCGCATCCTCGCCATCGATGGTGACCAGCGGCACATTGCGCAGATCGACGCGTCCGGCGATCTCGGCTGCCGAAACCTCCGGCTCGACCTGCGCCGCATCGCGCAGGACCACGGCGGGCCATTCATGCGGCAGGTCGTGGCTGGCGATCGCCATCTCGACCACCAGTGAAGGCGTCAGGCGTTCGCCGAGCACACTGAGGATGCGCCCCATCGGCCCACGCAGGCTGGTCGGCTGGTCGGTGATTTCGACCACCACGATCTGGCCGGAACGCGCGCCCCGCTCCTTGCCCGGCGTGATCAGGATGTCCTGATGCAGACGGCGATCATCCGGCGCGACCAGCACGAGGCCGTTCTCCTCGACGACCCGACCGACCAGACGCGGCGACCGACGTTCGAGCACCTCGACGATCGCACCCTGGCTGCGCCCGCGGCGGTCGACACCGACCACGCTCGCGAGCACGCGGTCGCCGTGCAGCACCTTGCGCATCTCGGCCGGCGACAGGTACAGGTCTTCACCACCCTCTTCCGGACGCAGGAAGCCGAAACCCTCGGCATTCGCGATCACGCTGCCGCGGATGAGGTCGAGCTTGGTCGCGACGCCGTAGCCGCCACGACGGTTCTGGATCAGCTGGCCGTCGCGCAACATCGCGCCCAGCCGGCGCGAGAGCGCGTCGAGATCCGGCGGAGCGGAAAGATGCAGCGCGCGGGCCAGTGTTTCGATCGTCATCAACTCGCCCTGCTTTTCGAGCAGCGCGAGGATCGCTTCGCGACTGGCGATCGGCCGCTCGTAGCGACTCGCCTCGCGATCGGCGTACGGATCATGCACCTTCGGCCCCGACCGACGCGGCAGCGGCGGCAACTGCTCCGGCATGAACTTCGGCAGCGGCGCCTTCCTGCCCGGCATGCGGGCGTCGCGCGCGGTGCCGGCGGATGCGGAGCCACCCTTGGCGCTGCCCGAGGCTGTGCGCTGGGGCGTGGATTTCGGAGCGCCGGATCGCTTGCCCGGGCCGCGCTTGTTGCGTGCCTGCGGATCGCCCGAACCCGTTGTCTTTCTTCTTTTCAAATCAAATTCCCTCTCGTGGATCGCCAGCGTCGCCGAGTGCTCCCATGATTGCAAGCAACATGCGTTGACAGCCCGCGGCGCGGCCAGTATCGTTCGCGCCCCCGGCAGGCCCTGCCCGTCGGGTTGGCCCAGGTGGCGGAATTGGTAGACGCACTAGTTTCAGGTACTAGCGGGTAAAACCGTGGAGGTTCGAGTCCTCTCCTGGGCACCAACGAATGCATGAACGAAGCCCGCCCTGCGCGGGCTTCTTTCGTTTGCGCGCGCGGACGGGCGAACACGGCCACGATGCGACGGGATCCCGGAACGCCACCGGCGCGACTGCTATACTTCCAAGGTCCACGGTTCGCGGTGGGAGAAGCGGTCCCCCGGGACCGCTGCCGAAGGCGCAACGCCCGTAATCGCTCAGGCCCTGTACCACCGCGCACGGACACTCTGGAGAGACCGGCTGCCGAGATCGGCACGAACCGGCGCCGAAGGGGCAAGAGGCAGAGCCGGCAAGGCCTGTCTCCAAACTCTCAGGCAAAAGGACAGAGGGGCGCCCGGCGTGCGGCCTCGCACGCGCCACAGCGGACGCCTTTGCCCATGAACCAGACCAACTCGTCTTCCCTGCGCCACCTCGAACACCACGCCTCGTTCCTGGAGCGGCACATCGGGCCTAACGACGCCGAGATCGCGCGCATGCTCCGCACGATCGGCCATGCCTCGCTCGACGCGATGACCGATGCGATCGTGCCCGGCAGCATCAAGTCGGCCAGTCCGCTCGCGCTGCCCGCGCCGATCAGCGAAGTCGAGGCGATCGCGAAGATCCGCGCGATCGCCGACAAGAACCAGGTGTTCAAGTCGTTCATCGGCCAGGGCTACTACGGCACCCACACGCCGAACGTCATCCTGCGCAACATCCTCGAGAACCCTGCCTGGTACACCGCGTACACGCCGTACCAGGCGGAGATCTCGCAAGGGCGCATGGAAGCCTTGATCAACTTCCAGACGATGTGCGCGGACCTGACCGGCATGGAGATCGCGAACGCGTCCCTGCTCGACGAGGCGACCGCCTGCGCAGAGGCGATGACGCTCGCCAAGCGTTCCTGCAAGTCGAAGTCGAACACGTTCTTCGTTTCGTCCGGCGTGCATCCGCAATCGATCGAGCTGATCCGCACCCGCGCCGAGCCGCTCGGCATCGACGTCGTGGTCGGCAACGACGCCGCGGCGCGCGATACCGATGCGTTCGGCGTGTTGCTCCAGTATCCCGATACCTTCGGCCAGGTAGGCGACTACAAGGCCCTCGCCGACGCCGTGCACGCGCGAGGCGGGCTCGTCGCGGTCGCAACCGACCTGCTCGCGCTGACCCTGCTCGCCGCGCCCGGCGAATGGGGCGCGGACATCGTTGTCGGCAATTCGCAGCGCTTTGGCGTGCCGTTCGGTTACGGGGGGCCGCACGCAGCGTTCATGGCCTGTCGTGACGCATACAAGCGCTCGATGCCGGGCCGCCTGATCGGCGTGTCGATCGACGCCGAAGGCAATCCTGCCTACCGCCTCACGTTGCAGACGCGCGAACAGCACATCCGGCGCGAGAAGGCGACTTCGAACATCTGCACCGCACAAGTGCTGCTCGCAGTGATGGCCAGCATGTACGCGGTCTACCACGGCCCGGATGGCCTCGTCCGCATCGCGCGCCGCGTGCATCGCCTAGCCGCGATCCTCGCCGCGGCTCTGCGCGAGGCCGGCGTCAACGTCGCGGGCGACCACTTCGACACGCTGCATGTGACCCAGGTAGATGCCGCGGCGATCCATGCAAAAGCCGCCGCGGCGCGCATCAACCTGCGCGCCATCGATGCCGGCAGCGTCGGCATCAGCCTCGACGAGACGACCACGCGCGCCGACGTTGCCGCCATCGCGGCGCTGTTCGGCGCCACCGCGGTCGACATCGACGCCCTCGATGCAGCCACGCCGGATGCGTTGCCCTCGACGCTGAAGCGCACGTCCGGGTTCCTCGTGCATCCGGTGTTCAACACGCACCACAGCGAGCACGAGTTGCTGCGTTACATGCGCGCGCTCGCCGACAAGGACCTCGCGATGGATCGCACGATGATTCCGCTCGGCTCCTGCACGATGAAGCTCAACGCAACCGCCGAGATGATCCCGGTCACGTGGCCGGAGTTCGGCGGCATCCATCCGCTCGCGCCCGCAACACAGGCACAGGGCTACAAGGAACTCATCGATGGTCTGGAGGCGATGCTGGTCGAATGCACCGGCTACGACGCGGTCAGCCTGCAGCCGAACTCCGGCGCGCAGGGCGAATATGCCGGCCTTCTGGCGATCCGCGCGTACCACCGCTCGCGCGGCGAGGCGCACCGCGATGTCTGCCTGATCCCCGATTCCGCGCACGGCACCAACCCGGCTTCGGCGCAGATGTGCGGCATGACCGTCGTCGTCACCAAGACCGACAGCAACGGCAACGTCGATGTCGAGGACATCCGCCGCAACGCCGAGAAGTACAGCGACCGCCTCGCCGCGATCATGATGACGTATCCGTCCACGCACGGCGTGTTCGAGGAGGAAGTCGTCGAGATCTGCGAAATAATCCACCAGCACGGCGGCCAGGTGTACACCGACGGCGCGAACATGAACGCGCTGGTCGGCGTCGCCAAGCCCGGCAAGTGGGGATCGGACGTCTCGCACCTCAACCTGCACAAGACGTTCTGCATCCCGCATGGCGGCGGCGGCCCCGGCGTCGGTCCGTGCGCCGTGAAATCCCACCTGGCGCCGTTCCTGCCCAGGGCGCTGGCAAATGACGGCCTGCGCACGCATGGCGTGGGCAATGGCGACGTCGGCATGGTCAGCGCGGCGACCTTCGGCTCCGCCTCGATCCTGCCGATCAGCTGGATGTATGTCGTGATGATGGGCGCCGAAGGCCTGCGCAAGGCAACCCAGGTCGCGTTGCTCAACGCGAACTACATCGCGAAGCGCCTCGCACCGCACTATGAAACGCTCTACACAGGACGCAACGGACTCGTCGCGCACGAATGCATCCTCGACCTGCGCCCGATCAAGGACGCGACCGGTGTCAGCGCCGAAGACGTCGCCAAGCGCCTCATCGACTTCGGTTTCCACGCGCCGACGCTGAGCTTCCCGGTCGCGGGCACGCTGATGGTCGAGCCGACCGAAAGCGAATCACTGCATGAACTCGACCGTTTCATCGACGCGATGATCCAGATCCGCGACGAGATCCGCGCGATCGAGGACGGTCGTCTCGACCGCGAAGACAACCCGCTGAAGAACGCGCCGCACACGGCGACGATGGTCGCGGGCAGCGAGTGGACCCACCCCTATCCGCGTGAGCTGGCCGTGTTCCCGCTTGCCGTGCTGAAACGGCAGAAATACTGGCCACCGGTCGCACGCGTCGACAATGTGCATGGCGACAAGAACGTGATGTGCGCCTGCATCCCGGTGGATGCGTACAAGGAAGACGCCGAGGCCTGACGGCGGCTGACCGCGGATGCCCTTGCTCGGGCGTCCGCGTGCCCCGCGCGCGGAAACGATGCACTCGTGCATACTTGCCGGGTCGTCCACTTTTGCGGGACCCGGCGAGGAGCGCACGAGCATGTGGAGTGAGCAGAAGATCGTTGCCGACGACGGTGGTCCGAAGTCCTGGTTCGGTTCGTGGGTAACCGTTTCCGACACGATGGCGCTGGTCGGCGCGCGTGCGGCCAGCGTGGATGGACGCGCCAACCAGGGCGCCGTCTACGTCCTGCGCAAGGCCAATGGCAAGTGGAGCCAGGTGCAGAAGCTGGTCGCGAGCGATGGCGCGGCCGGTGACCAGTTCGGCGCTGCCATCGCGTTGCATGGCTCCCTCGCAGTCATCACGGCACCCTTCGCGCGAGTCAACGGACGCACCTGGCAGGGGGCGGCGTACCTGTTCGCGTTGGTTGGCGGCACATGGACGGAACGCCAGAAGCTGGTGAGCGCCAGCGGCATCTCCCTCGACACGCTTGGCACCGCGGTCGCATTCAATGCCTCGACCATATTCATCGGCGCCGGTGGCGCCAACACTGGCGGCCAGATTGTTCCGCGCAAGGTATACACGTTCGAGGCGCCGCTGACCCGCAATGGTCCATGGATCGAAGGCCCGACCCTGCCCTCCCCCGATCCCGTCGACGTGAATGATTCGTTCGGGGCTTCCATCGCGGTCTCCGCCGACGTGGCACTCATCGGTGCGCGTGCATCGACGATCGGGGCGAACATCGGACAAGGCAGGGTCTACGTCTACGAACGATCGCACGGAGCGTGGACCTCGGTGCAGAAGCTGGTCGCGACTGACGGCGGCACGCGCGACAATTTCGGTGTTTCGCTGGCGATCGACGGCACCACCGCGATGATCGGCGCGCCGGGCGTCGTCATCAACGGACAGGTGAGTACCGGGGCCGTGTACTGCTGGGAACGCACGCACGGCGCATGGGCGCAGACGAGCCGGCTCGTTGCCGCCGACGGCGCGGCAATCAACCTTTTCGGCGGCTCCGTCAGCCTGTCGGGCAACACGATGCTCGTGGGTGCATATGGCGCGAATGCCTATCGAGGCGCCGCCTATCTGTTCCGGCGCATCGCCGGCAGCTGGAAGCAGGTCGAAAAACTCACGGCGGGCGATGCGGCGCCGGGCAACGTCTTCGGCTACTACACCGCCGTGGATGCGCGAACCGCGTTGGTCGGTTCCTACACCGCCAAGGTCGGCAGCAATGTCCAGCAAGGCGCGGCCTACTTCTACACCGACCCGGCAACTGACACCTGAGTGGATTCGAAGCAGCGGTCGAACCATGCGACGCAGGCATTGAGCGCTTCGCACAGCACCTCGGCATTCGTTCGGACACCGCGCGCCAGCACGTGGAAAGAATGATCAGCGCCATCGAGCTTGTGCAAGCTCGCACGCGGGCCAAGGCGGTCGATCACCGGCAGCAACAGTTCGGGGGCCGCGAGTTTGTCGCGCGTGCCCTGCACGAACAACATCGGCACGCGCACCCGGGACAGGTGCGCCGCGCGCGAATCCGACGGCTTGCCGGCCGGATGCAACGGGAAGCCGAAAAACACGAGCCCGCATACGCCAGGCAGCGGATCGAGCGCCTGCGCCTGCGAGGTCATGCGCCCGCCGAACGACTTGCCGCCGGCGAAGAGCGGAAGGCGCGGCCATCGTCGTGCGGCCTCGGCGACCGCCGCGCGGATGGTCGCGTCCGCGATCATGGGCGTGTCGGGGCGCTTCGAACCGCGTTCCATGTATGGAAACTGGAAGCGCAGCGTGGCAACGCCGCGTTCCGCCAGTCCATCCGCGACGGCCGCCATGAACGGATGCGACATGCCAGCACCGGCGCCGTGGGCGAGTACGCAACAGGCGTGGGCAACATCCGGCACACGCTGCAAACCGGAAACACGATCATTGCCGTCGATCGTGATCGTAATCCGTTCGGTTGTATCCATGCCACCTACCCCGGTGTACGCAGCAGGGTCGCAGCATAGTCGGGTGCGGCAGGCTCGTGCATGAAGTACGCGTACGCATCCTTCCACGACGTTGCGCGCAGGCGTTGCGCCCATTGCGCGAGTTCGGTGTCCGAATATTCCTCCAGGCGAAGCCGCACGTAGCCCCATGACGCGGTTTCGACCAGCGGCGGCGGCGCATTGTCCTCGCGCTCGGACAGGCACAGCGCGGCTCCGGCATCCCCCAGTGCGCCGTACACCGCATCGTCGAACCAGCTTTCGTGGCGGAATTCGAACGCGGCAAGATGATCCGGCGGCAGCACCGCGAGGAATTCCCTGAGGCGCGCCACGTCCTTCTTGAGGAACGGCGGCAACTGGAACAGCACCGGGCCGCGCTTGGCACCCAGCGATTCGAGCATGCGATACAGGTGCGCGATCGAATCCGCTGTTGCGTCGGCCTTGAGGCGAGCGTCGTGGCTGATGCGCCGCGACGCCTTGATCGCGAAGCGGAAGTCCGCTGGCGTCGCGGCCGCCCAGCTTTCCAGCACCGCTGCCTTCGGCATCTGGTAGAAGGTATTGTTGATCTCGACCGTGGGCAACCGTTCGGCGTACCAGGCCAGCATCGCGTCCGGTTTCATCTTCTCCGGGTAGAAGGAACCCTTCCACTCCTTGAAGGAATAGCCGCTCGCACCCGCCCATAGTCGCGCACTCATGCCCGGCCCCGTCGAAGACCACCAATGGCGAAACTCGGCGAATATTCCGCGAAGCGTCGCTTCGAAGCCACCCCCGAACCGGCACCCAGCGTGGCGGAGTCGGGTACGGGCCCGTTGCTGTTCGTCGTGCAGCAGCATTCGGCGCGCCAGTTGCACTACGACTTCCGTCTCGAATGCGATGGCGTGCTGCTGTCGTGGGCGGTGCCGAAGGGACCATCGCTCGAACCGAATGACAAGCGCCTCGCGGTGTTCGTCGAGGACCACCCGTACGACTACGGCTCGTTCGAGGGCGTGATCCCGCCGGGCCAGTACGGCGCCGGCGAAGTGATCGTGTGGGATTGCGGCGTGTACAGCCCGGACGAAGGCGGCACGTCGTTCCACGACCGCGCCGACGCACAGCGCCGCGTGCGCGAAGGACTCGTTTCCGGGAAGCTGAGCATCCAGTTGCGTGGCGAGAAGCTGAAGGGATCGTTCGCGCTCGTGCGCACGAAGGACGCGAAGACCTGGTTGCTGATCAAGCACAAGGATCGCTACGCCGGTCCGCGCGACCTCGACGTGCAGTCGCGGTCCGTGCTTTCCGGCGTCGAAGTTGAGGACCTCAAGGTCATGCCGGTGCAACGCATGCCGGCTTCGCGGCTGGTGCCGGCGGGACCGGCCACGCGCATGCCGGCGAAGGCGTCGCCGATGCTTGCCGATGCGGCGGATGCGCCATTCCGCGACGCCGACTGGTCGTGGGAACCCAAGCTTGATGGTTACCGCGTGCTCGTGGCAATCGACGCGAACGGTGTACGGCTGCGTTCGCGTCGCGGCATCGATCTAACCGGCGCGTTTCCCGCGCTCGCCGCCGAGCTGGCGCAGCAAGGCCCCGACGGCGTGCTGCTCGACGGCGAAATCGTCGCATTCGGCACGGACGGCAAGCCGTCATTCAATGCCCTGCAGAACCGCGTGCAACTGAAAACGGCGCGCGAACTCGCGGGTGCCGACCGCAACACGCCGGTGGTTCTGTTCTGCTTCGACCTGCTCTGGTTCGCCGGCATCGATGTGCGCGAGATGCCGTACCGCGACCGCCGCCGTTACCTCGCGCAATGCCTGTTGCCCAGCGCGCACGTGCAACTCGTGCACGCGATCGACGATGGTGAAGCACTCATGCAGGCCGCGCTCGCGAGCGGATTCGAGGGCGCAATGGGCAAACGCAAGGACAGCCGCTACCTCGCCGGCAAGCGCTCATCCTCGTGGCTCAAGGTCAAGCCGACGCACTCGACGGATCTCGTAATCGGCGGCTATACGACTGGCAAGGGCGCGCGCGCGACGCTTGGCGCACTGCTCGTTGGTTACTGGGAACACGGCAAGCTGCGCTACGCCTCGCACGTCGGTTCGGGTTTCGACGAGCGTTCGCTCGCTCAGGTGCAGGCGCGCCTCGCTCCACTGCATCGCCGTACCTGTCCGTTCAGCGAGAAACCGGTCGTTAACGGCCCGGTCACCTGGGTCCAACCAGAATCGGTCGCGGAATTGGAGTTCCAGAGCTGGACCGAGGATGGCCATCTGCGCGCGCCGGTCTTCCTCAGGTTGAGAGACGACGTCGACCCGAAGACCGTGCATCGCACCGAACCCTCCCACGCCGCATCGCCGCGCAAGCCGGCTTCCGCCGGTCCGACCGCATACTCCAGGCCTCGCGTTCGTGGCGAGGACGCGAACCCGGCTGGCGCCAATGCAGCGAATGTCGCGGATGTGCTCGAACAGCTCGAAAGCCCCCGCAACGGTTTCGAACTCGCGATCGGCAGCGAACGCATCCGCCTGACCCACCTCGACCGTGTCTACTGGCCCGCGGACGACGCGCTCAAGCAACGCGCGCTGACCAAACGCGACCTGCTGCGCTACCTCGCGCAGGTGTCGCCGCTGATGCTGCCGCACCTTGCCGACCGGCCGCTGACGATGATCCGCATGCCGGACGGCATCGGCGGGCAGCGCTTCTTCCAGAAGCACTGGGAGCAGGCGCGCCCGGCGTTCACGCGCTCCGTCACGGTGTTCTCCGAACATCGCGACGAACGGCACGACTATCTCCTCTGCAACGATCTCGCCACCCTGCTCTGGCTCGCCCAGTCCGGCACGCTCGAATTCCACGTCTGGCATTCGCGAGCGATGGTCGGCGCCGATTCGCTGTCGAAGTCGACCGACTATTCGAGCTCGCTGGAAGCGCTCGAAGCGTCGGTGCTGAACTACCCCGATTACGTCGTGTTCGACATCGACCCGTACATCTACTCGGGCAAGGAAGCGAAGGGCGCCGAGCCCGAGCTCAACACGATCGCGTTCGAGAAGGGCAAGGAGGTCGCGTTCGCGCTGCGCGAACTGCTCGGGGAAATGAAGCTCGAGCCGATCGTGAAGACCTCCGGCAAGACCGGCCTGCACGTGTTCGTGCCGATCCGGCGCACGCTCGACTTCGATGCCGCGCGCGAGGTGTCCGAACTGGTCAGCCGCCACCTCATGCGGCGGCGTCCGAAGGACATCACGATGGAATGGAGCGTGCAGAAGCGCACCGGCAGAATCTTCATGGACCACAACATGAACGTGCGCGGCAAGACCCTCAATGTCGCCTATTCGCCGCGGGGCGTAGCCGGTGCGCCGATGTCCATGCCGCTCGGCTGGGACGAGCTGGAACGCGCCCATCCCCTCGACTTCACCCTAACAAGTGTGGTAAAGACGTTGATTCAAAAGGGAGATCGCTGGCGCAACGTGCTCGAACGCAAGCAAGATCTGGAGCGCGCGCTGGGATCGACCAAGGTTTGACGCCGTTTTCCCCGATGGGAGAAGCGGCGTACACGCGGAGAATCCGGAGACCATCATGGCTGCCCGTTCCATCGCGTCACTGAGCATTTCCTTCGGCCTCGTGTCGATCCCGGTGAAGCTGTACACCGCGACCGAATCGAGCCAGAAGATTTCGTTCAACATGCTGCACAAGGGCTGCGGCTCTCGCCTGAAGCAGCAGATGATCTGCGCGCTCGAAGGCGTGCCGGTTGCGCGCGAGGACACGGTCAAGGGCTACGAGTTCGCCAAGGACCAGTACGTCGAATTCACTCCGGACGAACTCAAGGCGCTCGAGGAAGCCGGCACCCATGCGGCCGACATCTCCGAGTTCGTCCCGATCTCCGCGGTCGACCCGGTCTACTTCGACAAGGCCTATTACCTCGCGCCCGACAAGGGCGGCACCAAACCCTACGCGTTGTTCGCGAAGGCGCTGCGCACATCCAAGCGCTGCGCGATCGGCCGCTGGGCCACGCGCGGCAAGCAGTACATCGTGATGATCCGCCCGATCGAGGACGGCCTCGTCATGCAGCAGTTGCTGTATGCCAGCGAGGTCCGTTCGATCAACGACATCGACATCGCCACGACCGACGTCAAGGATGCCGAACTCAAACTCGCTCAGCAGCTCATCGACCAGCAGAGTTCCAGCACCTGGGACCCGCGCGAGTACAAGGATGAGGTCAGCGAGCGCATCGAGGCGGCGATCCAGAAGAAGGTCGACGGCCATCAGATCACCCTCGCCGAAGAACCCGAGCACGGCGGCGCGCAGATCATCGACCTCATGGAAGCGTTGCGCGCGAGCCTCGAAAAGAAGGGCGCACCGAAGGGCGGCGGTACGGCGACCAGGGCGGACGAGAAGCCTGCGCGAAAACCGGCAAAACGCGCGGCGCCCGTGGAACCGGCCGCCGAACCGGCCCGGCGCAAGGCGACGCGCAAGGCGAAGTAGGCAGCGATGCATTCGTACGGCGTCCGTGACGTCGAAAGACTGCTCCGCCTGCCCTACAGCACGATTCGTGCGCTGGTCGGCGCCGGCTTCGTGACACCGACGCGCGGTGTGCGCAACGCGTGGCAGTTCTCGTTCCAGGACCTCATCGTGCTGCGCACTGCGCAGGCACTCGCGGCCGCGCACATCCCGCAGCGGCGCATCCTGCGCGCGCTGCGGGACCTGCGCGCGCGCCTGCCCGACCAGATGCCTCTGTCCGGCCTCAGCATCGGCGCACTCGCCGACCAGGTCATCGTGCGCGAAGGCGGTACCCGCTGGCAGGCAGAAACGGGGCAATACCTGCTCGCATTCGAGGGCGATCCCGCAGCGGGCGCATTGCGCGTGATCGAACCGCCACCGGCGCCTACACCGGAAACCGGCACCGCACTCGAAGGCAGCGTGCTGGAGCACCACGACAGCGCCGCGGCGCTGCGCGCCTACGATGCCGCAATCGCCGTTGATCCCGCGCGCATCGACGCCCGCGTGAACAAGGGCCGTCTCTTGCACGAACTCGGCCGCCTCGACGAAGCCGCGCAAACCTATGCCGACGCGATCCGCTCCGGCGGGCACGATGCCCTGCTGTTCTACAACCTCGGCGTGCTGCTCGACGATCGCGACCAGAAACGCGAGGCGATGCAGGCCTATGAAGCCGCGCTGGCCGAGGACCCGCAGCTCGCCGACGCGCACTACAACCTCGCCCTCTTGTGCGAAGCGCTTGACCAGCCGCGCGAGGCGATTCGCCACATGGCACGCTACCGCCGCCTCGTCCAGGGCGAGTAGAAGCGGCCTGCCTACAGCCGGATTCGATGCAGGCGCAACGCGTTGGAGATGACCGAGACCGAACTGAGGCTCATCGCGGCCGCCGCAACGACCGGGCTCAGCAGCCAACCGAATGCGGGATACAGCAAACCCGCGGCGATCGGGACGCCGAGGCTGTTGTAGAGGAAGGCGAACCCGAGGTTCTGGTGGATGTTGCGCACGCTGGCCTGCGACAGCCGTCGCGCGCGCAGGATGCCGGCAAGCTCGCCTTTCACGAGCGTGACCTGCGCACTTTCCATCGCGATGTCGGTGCCATTGCCCATCGCGATGCCGACGTCGGCGGCGGCCAGCGCCGGCGCATCGTTGATGCCATCCCCGGCCATCGCGACGTGTCCGCCTGCCCGCTGCGCGTCCACGATCCATGCCGCCTTGGTCTCGGGCGTCTGTCCCGCGTGGACTTCGTCCAGACCGATTGCGCGTGCCACGGCGCGCGCGGTCGCCTCGCTGTCGCCGGTGAGCATGACGACCCGCAGGCCTTGGGCGCGCAGAGACGCAAGCGTGTCCCTCGCGCCGGCCTTGAGCGGATCCTGCACCGCGATGAAACCCGCCAGGCGTTCCTGCAGCGCGAGGAACATGATCGTCTTCGCGTCGGCGCGCAGCGCCTCGGCATGTGCGGCAAGCGCTGCCGTATCGGCGTTCGCTGCATGCATCAGCGCCTCGTTGCCCAGGGCGACCTGCTCGCCGTCGATCTCGCCACGCACGCCCTGCCCCGTGATGGCCGCGAAAGCCCGCACCGGGCGCGCAACGATCGAGCGCGCCTTTGCGCCTTCGATCACCGCGTGTGCGAGCGGATGTTCGCTGGCCGCTTCGAGGCTGGCGGCGAGCTGCAGTACACGCGATTCGTCAAACCCCGGCGCTGCGACGACGTCGGTCAGCTTCGGCTTTCCTTCCGTGAGCGTGCCCGTCTTGTCGACGACCAGCGTATCGACCCGCGCGAGCCGCTCGATCGCGGCTGCGTCACGGAACAACACGCCCGATTCGGCGCCACGACCGCTCGCCACCATGATCGAAATCGGCGTGGCCAGGCCCAGCGCGCACGGGCACGCGATGATCAGCACCGCAACCGCATTGACGATCGCAAACGACAGCCGCGGCTCCGGTCCGAACAGCCACCAGCCGAAGAAGGTGAGCACCGAAATCAGCACGACGGCCGGCACGAAATACACCGATACACGGTCGGCCAGGCGCTGCAGCGGCGCCTTCGAGCGCTGCGCGCTCGCCACGAGCTCGACGATGCGAGCAAGCACCGTGTCGCGACCGACACGATCCGCACGCAGCTGCAACGAGCCCGTGCCGTTGATCGTTCCGCCGGTCACGCGATCACCGGCGACCTTCTCTACCGGAATCGGCTCGCCGCTCAGCATCGATTCGTCGACGCTGCTGCGACCATCGACGACTTCGCCATCGACCGGCACCTTCTCGCCCGGTCGTACGCGCAGCAGATCGCCGATCCGGACGGTCTCCAGCGGCACATCATGCTCGCTGCCATCCGCTTCGATGCGCCGGGCCTGCTTGGGGGCGAGGTCGAGCAGACGACGGATTGCCGCCGAGGTCCTGCCGCGCGCGCGCAGTTCAAGCCACTCGCCGAGCAGCACGAGGGCCATGATGACGCCCGCCGCTTCGAAATACACACCCACCATGCCGTGGTCCTGCTTCATCGGCTCCGGAGCGGTGCACCAGGCCAAGCCAGCCACGACGGTAGTAGTCGAGTCCCGCCCACAGGACGAGCGGTGCCGAAAGCAGAAGCTCGGCCCAGCGCAACGTGCGTGCCGTGGTCTCGCTGACGTGGATTCCGAACAGGTGCGGCCCCATCGCGATGACCAGCAAGGGCAATGCCAGTGCCGCCGAAATCCAGAAGCGGCGGCGGACAGCCACGAGCTCGCTGTCGCCTTGTTCGGCGCTGGGCATCATCGGTTCCAGCGCCATGCCGCACTTGGGGCAAGTGCCCGGGCCGACCTTCTGGACCTCCGGGTGCATCGGGCAGGTGTACAGCGTGCCTTGCGGCACCGGCGCCGCGGCCGCCGGATCGGAAAGATGGCGCGTGGGTTCCGCCAGGAACTTCTCGCGACAATGCGCCGAGCAGAAGTACCAGGTGCGCCCCTGGTATTCGGCGCGATGCTGCGCGGTATGCGGATCCACGCTCATGCCGCACACGGGGTCCGTGACGCTGTCGGCGACCTGCGCCTCATCGTGCGTGGCGCAACAACTGCCGGTCTTGGCGGCGGCCGGAATCGGCGATGATGAATCGTGATGGTCGTGGTGATTCATGTCGTGGTCTCCTCGCCGAGGGCCGCGAGAATCGGACACCGATCCAGCGAGCCATGTCCCGGGCATGCTGCAACGAGATGCTTCAGGCCGCGCCGCACCCGTTGCAGCTCGCGAATGCGCTGGTCGACTTCCGCCAACCGGATTTCCGCGCGCGCCTTGACCCCGCGTACGCCGCGCTTCCGGTCGGTGGAGAGTGCAAGCAACTCGCGGATTTCCGCCAGCGTGAATCCGAGATCCTTCGCACGCCGGATGAAGCGCAGGCGCGCCACGTCGTCATCGCCGTACTCGCGGTAACCGGACAGGCGACGTTGCGCTTGCGGCACAAGCCGGTTGCGTTCGTAGTAGCGCACGGTATCGATGCCGACGCCCTCGCGGCGCGCCACCTGCCCGATGGTGAAGTTCTGCATGTCCGCGCTCCAGGCAGCGAAGGCCGTCAGTCTAGACCCTGGACCATGGTCCAGAGTCAAGCGTCTGATGCGGAGAGCCCTCCCCCAGCCCGCGCCGCTACTGCGACAGTTTCGAATGTCGCTCGCGCTCGTCGGTCGACGAGGTCGCGCACAGGCGTTCGACCTGTTCCAGGTCGATCGGCTTGACGAAGTGGAAATCGAAACCGGCATCGCTGGAACGTGCGCGATCGGCGGGCTGGCCCCAGCCCGTCAACGCGACCAGCCGGATGTGGCTTCCGTGGCGCGCACGGATCATCCGCGCCAGTTCGAGGCCATCCAGTTTCGGCATGCCGATGTCGACGAAGGCGATGTCCGGCGCGAACGCATCGATGACGTCGAGAGCGAGCAACGGGTCGTACACCGTCCTCACGTCATGGCCGAGCATCCGCACGGTCAACGCAAGCATGTCGGCGGCGTCGCGGTTGTCGTCGATGACCGCAACGTGGCGGCGAACCGACACGCTCGGGCCCTCCGCAATCGACGTCCCGGCGGGCGCCACCAGCGTTCTCGGCAACTCGACGACGAAGCGCGAACCATGTCCGAGTCCCTCGCTGTGCGCGGTGACGCTGCCGCCATGCATTTCGACCAGACGTTTCACCAGCGTCAAGCCGATCCCGAGGCCACCCTGCGCGTGCTCACGCGACGCATCGACCTGCACGAACAGATCGAACACCGAATCCAGCTCGGTGGGGCAAATGCCGATGCCATTGTCGCTGACCGACACGATCACGCGATCATCCATGGCTACGCTCGACAGGCCAATCGTGCCGCCAGGGCGGGTGTACTTGCTGGCATTGTTGAGCAGATTGCCGAATACCTGGATGAGGCGCTGCGGATCGCCGTGTACATCGAGCGCCGTCGCCGAAATGTCCAGTTCCAGTGTCTGCTGTCGTTGTTCGATGGCAGGCGAGATCATCTCGCGCGCGGCGGCGAGAATCGTCGCGAGGTCGACGTGCTCGCGCTTGAGCTCGATGCGGTCGTAGGTGATGCGTGAGACGTCCAGCAGGTCGTCGACCAGGCGTACGAGCTGCTTGAGCTGTCGCTCGATCACGTCGAGCGTATGTGCGGTCGCTTCAGGCTGCAGACGCGCATCGCGCAGCACCGAAACCGCACTGCGGATCGGCGCAAGAGGATTTCGAAGCTCGTGCGCGAGCGTGGCGAGGAACTCGTCCTTGCGTCGATCCAGCGCGCGCAGGTTTTCCGCGAGCTGTGACGCGACGCCCTCGGCGCGACGCCGTTCGGCGACTTCGATCTCCAGGGCCGCGTTCGTCGACGACAGCTTGGCGTTCGCCGTCGCAAGCGTTTCCGACAGCGCCTGGAATTCGCGTGCTCGCTCCGTCTGCAACGCGAGGTTCGCCTGCGCAAGGCTCTCGTTCTCTCCCGCCAGGCTGAGATTGAGCGCGCTCAACTCGAGTCGCTTGCGATACAGCTCCACCAGCACGGCTACCTTGCTGCGCAGGATGTCCGGCACCAACGGGATCTGCACGTAATCGATCGCACCGAGCCGGTAACCCTGTAGCCGATCCAGCTCGCTGACATGCACGCCGGTAACGAAGATGATCGGTGTCTTCTCGAAGCGCGGATGCGCATGGATGAGATTCGCGGTCTCGAATCCGTCCATGCCGGGCATGCTCACGTCAAGCAGGATGACTGCATACTCGTCGGTCATGAGGTGCCGCAGCGCTTCCTCGCCGGACTGTGCCGTCACGAGTTCCTCGCCGAGCGAAGCGAGTATCGCCTCGTACGTGAGCAGCCGCGACGGCTGGTCGTCGACGAGGAGGATTCTTGCCTTCTTGTCTGCCATGCTCGTGCCGCAGGATCAGCGATGCAGCCACTGGCGCAACACCGACAACAGCTGGTCGGTGTTGACGGGCTTGGCGAGGTAATCCGACGCGCCTGCCTCGAGGCACTTCTCGCGATCGCCCTTCATCGCCTTCGCGGTCAGCGCCACGATCGGCAGCGATCGGAAGCGCGGATCCTTGCGGATCGCGCGCGTCGTCTCGTAGCCGTCCATGACAGGCATCATGATGTCCATGAGAATCAGTGCGACGTCCGGTGTTTCCTGCAACAAGTCGATCGCCTCCTGCCCGGTATTCGCCGTCACCACCTGCATGCCGTGCCGTTCGAGCACGCTCGACAACGCGAAGATGTTCCGCACGTCGTCGTCGACGACGAGCGCGCGCTTGCCTACCAGCACCTCGTCGGTGTCGTGCAGGCTCTCCAGCATGCGCTGCTTCGAGGCCGGCAGGTCCGCGATCACGCGATGCAGGAACAATGCGGTCTCGTCGAGCAGCCTCTCCGGCGACTGCACGCCCTTGATCACGACGCTCTTCGCCACCCGCTTGAGCATCACGCTCTCGCGATCGTCCAGCTCCTTCCCGGTGAACACGACTACGGGCACGTCGCACAACTCGGCATCTGCGTGCAATTCGTTGAGAAGATCGAAACCCGAGACGTCGGGCAGCCGCAAATCCAGCACGACGCAATCGAAGCGTGCCGCGCGCATGCTGGCGAGTGCCGCCGCGCCGCTCGCCACGCTCGTGATGTCCACGTCGGTGTGCGCGATCAACTCGACGATGCTCATTCGTTCGGCGTCGTTGTCCTCGACCACGAGCAGCTTCTTCGGCCGCGGCGCGACGAAATCCTTGATCCGCGCAAGTGCTGAATTCAGCCCCTCTGTCGTTACCGGCTTGTTGATGAACGAGAATGCCCCTCGCTCCAGACCTTGCTGGCGCTCGTCCTCGATGGTGACGACCTGCACCGGGATGTGCCGCGTCGCGGAATCCTGCTTGAGGCGACTCAGCACGGTCCAGCCCAGCACGTCGGGCAGGAAAATGTCGAGCGAGATTGCTGTCGGCTGGTATTTACGCGCGAGTCCAATCGCCTCGATCCCGCGCATCGCGACAATGCCCTTGAACCCATGTTCCCGCGCGAGATCGAGCATGACCTTGGCGTAGTGCGGATCGTCCTCGACGATCAGCAGGACGGCATCGCCGGGCTCGATCGATTCCCGGTCATCGGCTACCTCTTCGGCGCGCGCGACCGGAAGCTGCGGCGACGAGCTGGCCACGGTTCCCATCGCGCTGTCGCCGGCGACGGTACCCGTGTACCGCAACGGTACATACAGCGTGAAGGTGCTGCCTTCCCCGACCGTGCTGCGCAACTGGATTTCCCCACCAAGGAGACTGGCAAGTTCGCGGCTGATCGCGAGACCGAGACCAGTGCCTCCGTATTTGCGCGAGGTACCCGCGTCGGCCTGCTGGAACGCCTCGAAAATGATGCGCTGCTTCTCCACCGGAATGCCGATGCCGGAATCGCGCACCGTGAACGACACGACGATCGGGGCGCGGCTCAGGACCGGATGATCCGCTGACCAGCCGGATTCGGCCGCCTTGACCTCGAACGTCACCGTGCCGCGCTCGGTGAACTTGAAGGCGTTCGAGAGCAGGTTCTTGAGCACCTGCAGCAGCCGCTTCGGATCGGTCAGGATGGCATCGCCGAGGGTCGGATCGATGTTCGTGACGAAACGCAACTTGCGCCGCTCCGCCTCGTGGGCGAAATTCCGCTCCACCATGTCGCGCAGGTGGGAGAACGCAATCTCCTCTGCTTCGACGGTGACGGTGCCGGATTCGATCTTCGACAGGTTGAGGATGTCGCTGATCAGGTTGAGCAGATCGGTGCCGGCGCCGTGGATCGTGCGCGCGAACTCGATCTGTCTCCCGCTCAGGTTGCCTTCGATGTTGTCGGCCAGTTGCTGTCCCAGGATCAGGATGCTGTTCAGTGGCGTCCGCAGCTCATGCGACATGTTGGCCAGGAACTCCGACTTGTAGCGCGAAGCCAGCGCCAGCTCCGCGGCTTTTTCCTCCAGCGCGCGCCGGGCCTGTTCGATTTCGCGGTTCTTGCGCTCGACCTCCGCGTTCTGCTGCGCCAGCAGCTTGGCCTTGAGGCCGAGCTCGTCGTTCGTCTGCTGCAACTCCTTCTGTTGCGTCTGCAACTCGACAGCGAGCTGTTGCGACTGCGAAAGCAGGCCTTCCGTGCGCATCGTCGCCTCGATGGTATTGAGCACGATGCCGATGCTGCCGGTCAGCTGTTCGAGGAACGCCAGATGCGACGGCGTGAACTGGCCGAGACTGGCGAGCTCGATCACCGCCTTGACCTGGTCCTCGAACAGCACCGGGATGACGATCACGCTGCGCGGCGCTGCTTCCAGCAGCCCCGAGGCGACCCGGATGCGCTCGTCGGGGATGTCGGTCAACAACATGCTGCGACGCAGCTGGGCGGTTTGCCCGACCAGGCCCTGCCCCTTCAGAAAACGCCGCGGCGCGCCTTGTGGCGCGTCATCGGCGTAGCCGTATATCTGCTCCAGGCAGAGTTCGTCGCCCTCGCCACGCATCACGTACATCACGCCCTGATGTGCTCCGACCAGCGGCGCCAGTTCGGACAGCAGCATGCGCGCGACTTCCAGCAGGTCGCGCTGGCCCTGCATCATTCCGTTGAAGCGCGCGAGGTTCGTCTTCAGCCAGTCCTGCTCGGTATTGCGCTCGGTCGTCGCGCGCAGATTGCCGATCATCGCGTTGATGTTGTCCTTGAGTTCCGCCACTTCGCCGCGTGCGTCAACCTGGATCGAGCGCGTCAGGTTGCCTTGCGTCACCGACGTGGCGACCTCTGCGATTGCACGCACCTGGTTGGTCAGGTTCTCGGCGAGCAGGTTCACGTTGGCGGTCAGGTCCTTCCAGGTTCCCGCCGTTCCGGGCACGTAGGCCTGGCCTCCGAGACGCCCTTCGACGCCGACCTCGCGCGCGACGGTGGTCACCTGCTCGGCGAAGATCGCCAGCGTCTCGGTCATGCCGTTAATCGTTTCGGCGAGCGCAGCCACTTCGCCCTTTGCCTCGACCGTCAGCTTCTGGCGCAGATCGCCATTGGCGACGGCGGTGACGACCTTGACGATGCCGCGCACCTGGTCGGTGAGGTTCGCCGCCATCACGTTGACGTTGTCGGTCAGGTCCTTCCACGTTCCAGCGACGCCGGGCACGATCGCCTGGCCGCCCAGCTTGCCCTCGGTGCCGACCTCGCGCGCGACGCGGGTGACTTCCGCCGCGAAACCGTTGAGCTGGTCGACCATCGTGTTGAGCGTGTTCTTCAGCTCGAGGATCTCGCCTTGCGCGTTCACCGCGATCTTGCGCGAGAGGTCGCCCCGCGCAACGGCGGTCGCCACCTCGGCGATGTTGCGCACCTGCGTCGTCAGGTTCGATGCCATCGAGTTGACGTTGTCAGTCAGGTCCTTCCAGGTACCGGCGACGCCGGGTACGGTCGCCTGACCGCCAAGGTTGCCCTCGGTGCCGACTTCGCGCGCGACGCGCGTGACCTCCGCCGCAAATCCGTTGAGCTGGTCGACCATCGTGTTGATGGTGTTCTTGAGCTCCAGAATTTCGCCACGCACATCGACTGCAATCTTGCGCGAAAGGTCACCGCGCGCGACCGCGGTGGTCACCTCGGCGATGTTGCGCACCTGCGTGGTTAGGTTGGACGCCATGGAATTGACGTTGTCGGTGAGGTCCTTCCAGACGCCGGATACACCCTCCACCTGGGCCTGACCGCCGAGATTGCCCTCGGTGCCGACCTCGCGCGCCACGCGCGTGACCTCCGCGGCGAATCCGTTGAGCTGGTCGACCATGGTGTTCATGGTGTTCTTCAGCTCGAGGATCTCGCCCTTGACGTCGACGACGATCTTGCGGGACAGGTCACCGAGCGCGACCGCGGTGGTCACCTCGGCGATGTTGCGCACCTGCACGGTCAGGTTCGTGGCCATCGCATTGACCGAGTCGGTCAGGTCCTTCCAGGTGCCGGCGACGCCCGGCACGGTTGCCTGACCGCCCAGCTTGCCTTCGGTGCCGACTTCGCGCGCCACGCGCGTGACCTCCGCGGCAAAACCGTTGAGCTGATCGACCATCGTGTTGATGGTGTCCTTCAGCTCGAGGATCTCGCCACGGACATCCACGGTGATCTTGCGTGAAAGATCGCCGCGAGCGACCGCGGTGGTCACCTCGGCGATGTTGCGAACCTGCGCGGTCAGGTTCGACGCCATCGAATTGACGTTGTCGGTGAGATCCTTCCACGTGCCGGCGACCCCCGGAACCTGCGCCTGGCCGCCGAGCTTGCCTTCGGTACCTACCTCGCGCGCGACGCGCGTTACTTCCGATGCGAACGAGCGCAGCTGCTCGATCATCGTGTTCAGCGTTTGCTTGAGATCGAGGATCTCGCCGCGCACGTCGACGGTGATCTTGCGCGACAGGTCACCGTTCGCGATCGCAGTCGCGACCTCGACAATGTTGCGCACCTGGCCAGTCAGGTTCGAGGCCATGGAGTTGACGTTGTCGGTCAGGTCCTTCCAGGTGCCAGCGACGCCTGGGACTGCAGCCTGGCCGCCGAGCTTGCCTTCGGTGCCAACCTCGCGCGCGACGCGCGTCACCTCCGACGCGAAGCCGCGCAACTGGTCGACCATCGTGTTGATGGTGTCCTTCAACTCGAGGATCTCGCCCTTGACGTCGACCGTGATCTTGCGGGAGAGGTCGCCGCGCGCGACTGCGGTGGTCACTTCGGCGATGTTGCGCACCTGCGAGGTGAGGTTGGTCGCCATCGCGTTGACCGAGTCGGTCAGGTCCTTCCACGTGCCCGCGACACCTGGCACGATCGCCTGACCGCCGAGCTTGCCATCGGTACCGACCTCGCGCGCGACACGCGTCACTTCCGAGGCGAACCCGCGCAGCTGGTCGACCATCGTGTTGATCGCTTCCTTGAGCTGCAGGATCTCGCCGCGCACGTCGACGGTGATCTTGCGCGACAGGTCACCGCTCGCGACCGCGATCGTTACTTCGGAGATGTTGCGCACCTGTGCGGTCAGGTTCGACGCCATCTGGTTCACCGAGTCGGTGAGATCCTTCCACACACCGTAAACGCCCTTTACCTGCGCCTGGCCGCCGAGGCGGCCGGCGGTGCCGACTTCGATCGCAACGCGCGTGACCTCCGAGCTGAACACGCTCAGTTGCTCGATCATCTTGTTCACGATCTGCGCCGAGCGCAGGAATTCCCCCCGCAACGGGCGACCATCGACCTGCAGGTCAATGACGCGCGTGAGATCCCCGCGCGCGACCGCGGAGATCGCGAGCGTCATGCGGTCGGTCGGCCAGAGCAGGTCGTCGATGAGGGTATTGACCGATCCCTCCATCGCACGCCATGCGCCGCGTCGGCTCGCGCCGACCAGACGCTCGCTGGTCTTGCCGCGCTTGCCGACGACATCGCCGACGCGCTCGAGCTCGTCGGCAAGCCTGCGGTTGTTGAACACGATCTCGTTCAGTGTGTCGGCGAGCTTGCCGGCCGTGCCCGACCAGTCGCCCGGCATGGTCACGCTGAAGTCGCCGTCGCGCACTGCCTGCATGACGCGCAGCAGTTCGCGCAGGATCTTGTCGCTAGCTTCCGCTGGCGGCGCCGACGCGGACGGCCTCGTTGGCGGCGGCGACATTCCTGCAGGTTTCGCCTTCGAGCGTGTTGCCGTCGCCGATCCCGAGTCCACGACCCTGCGTCGCGTCGCCATTGCCTGTTCTCCGTTCTCGCCGAGGCAAGCTCGACCGAACACGGCGCACATTCGGGCGCCGCCCCTGTCCACCGCACGCATCCGGCGCGATGTCGTCACCACCCTCGCGCCACCCGTCGCGATTGCCGCGCGCGGGATGGCTCGATGTGATGGCGCAAGCGTACACATTCGCGGCGTGCGCGGCATTGCGCAAATATTTTCACGGTGTGGATAAAATTTTCCCTCCCGTTGTGCCGTGCACGCGACCCTGTGGACATTTCGCTTGATCCGCAGCGCTATTGCACCAGCGTGTTTTGCACGCGTTTGTCCACTCGCCGGAAGGCCGCACATGGGATACGGAGCGCTGGCACGGGCCGTGCTAAGGATCAGTCAGG
>Ga0209023_10001857_pt1 | contig 27448 bp, 29 predicted proteins | sample LakOneMetagenome_FD_187468 | JGI IMG/M metagenome (GOLD analysis project Ga0209023, IMG submission 187468) | Freshwater and sediment microbial communities from Lake Erie, Canada (SPAdes) (version 2) | ecosystem: Environmental > Aquatic > Freshwater > Lentic | place: Lake Erie, Canada...
GCACGCTGCCGCCATTGGCCGGCCGGAGCCTCTCCACGCGCTCTATTTCGTGCGTTGAAGACCGGCGGCAGCGTGCGCCTTGCCACTTTGTCGCCGTCTCCATTGCGCCTATATCGATGCAGACAAATCCGGAGTCGCCCCATGAATGTTTCGATCCGCGCCGGCCTAGCGGCTCTGTTGGGCCTTGCCCTGATGTCTGGGGCTTCCGCGCAATCGGCCGCCGAGCGCGTCGCGCCGCAGACGCGGTCCGAGGCGCTGCTGTCGTTTTCCGCCACGGTGAAGAAGGCGGCGCCCGCCGTCGTCAATGTCTATGCGTCGCGCACCGAGGCGCAGCCGCGCAATCCGCTGTTCGACGATCCGATCTTCCGCCGTTTCTTCGGCGAAGGCGGTGGACCTGGAGGACCTGGGGGCCCGCGCGAGCGCACGGCGCAGTCGCTCGGCTCCGGCGTGATCGTGGAATCGAACGGCCTCGTCATCACCAACAATCACGTCATCGAGAACATGACCGACGTGAAGGTGGCGCTGTCCGACCGCCGCGAATTTCCCGCCGACATCGTGCTGCGCGATCCGCGCACCGATCTCGCCGTGCTGCGTCTGAAAGGCGCGGGTTCGCTGCCCGCGATCGAGGTTGGCGATTCCGATGCGCTCGAAGTCGGCGATCTCGTGCTGGCCATCGGTAATCCGTTCGGCGTGGGGCAGACGACGACGCAGGGCATCGTGTCCGCGCTGGCGCGCACGCAGATCGGCATCACCGACTATGGCTTCTTCATCCAGACGGACGCGGCCATCAATCCCGGTAATTCCGGCGGCGCGCTGGTCGATAGCAAGGCGCGGCTGATCGGCATCAATTCGGCGATCTTTTCGAAGTCGGGCGGCTCGGTCGGCATCGGCTTTGCGATCCCCGTCAACATGGTCAAGATCGTGATCGCCGCAGCCAAGAGCGGCGGCAAGCAGGTGCGCCGGCCCTGGCTCGGCGCCTCGTTGCAGGTCGTGTCGAAGGAGATCGCGGATTCGATCGGGCTCGACCGTCCCGTCGGCGCGCTCGTCGCCGACATGAACCCGAAGGGCCCGGCGTCGGAAGCCGGCCTCAAGCGCGGCGACGTGATCATGGCGGTCGACGGCCAATCGGTCGACGACCCCGAAGGCGTCGGATACCGGCTCGGCACCAAGCCGATCGGCGGCACGAGCGAATTCAGCGTGATGCGCTCGGGCAAGAAGACGGCGCTCTCCGTCAAGCTTGTCACTGCGCCCGAAACGCCCGCGCGCGATGCGGTGAAGATCGAGACTCCTTCGCCATTTGCAGGCGCGACGGTCGTGAATATTTCGCCCGCGACGGCCGAGGAATATTCCATCGAGGGCGTCGCGCAGGGCGTCGCGATCTCGCAGATCGCGCCGGACTCGCAGGCAGCCGCGCTCAACTTCCAGAAGGGCGACGTTGTTCTGTCGATCAACGACGCGAAGATCGACACGACGCGCGATCTGGAGAAGACCGTGGCGAAGCGGCACTATTACTGGAAGATTTCGATCAGCCGGGCCGGTCAGATCCTGACCAGCGTTTTCGGCGGATGATGCGAAAAGACCGCGAGCCCTGAGGCCCGCGGTCTTTCAAATCTTGGAGCGAGCCTGAAGGCTCGCGGTCCGGTTTGCTTACGCAGCCTTGCGGGCCTTGCCCGCCGCCGCAACATTGCGCTGCGCCGACGCCTTGTTGAGGCGGCGCTTGATCGAGGACCAGAGCGTCCGGATTTCATCTGCAGCCGAGCCCGAAGGCGCGAGCTCGGTGACGCCCCAGCCCTGGCGCGCGGCCTCCTGGAAGTCGACGCGCGACGAGACGAGTGGCGACAACATGCCGCCCATCGTCTCCAGCGTCTTCACGCCGAGTTCGACGCGCGCGCTCTGCTGCGCCGGCGGGCACTGGTTGAGCAGGAAAGCATAATCGCGGCCGGCCGCCTTGACGGCCTTGCGCGTATTCTCGCTCGCCCACAGATCGAAGGCGTTGGGGCGTGCGGGCACGATGCAGAGATCGGCGGCCTTCACCGCGGCCATCATGGCGTCATTGTCCGCGCCGGGGGTGTCGATCACGACGAGCGTGACGCCCTTCTTCTCGAGCGCCGCCAGAACGGTCTTGAGCTTGCCTGCCGGCACGGCTTCGACGGCGATGTCTTTCTCGCCGCGGGCTTTCGACCAGTTGATGAGTGAAGCCAGCGGGTCCATGTCGATGACAAAGACGCGCTCTCCTGCTTCGTGCGCTGCGACGGCGATGCAGGATGCGAGCGTACTCTTCCCTGAGCCGCCCTTCTGTGTGACGAAGGCGATTGTCCGCATTTCGGGAAACCTGTCTAGAAATTGTCGGGGACGCTACTCGAACTAAACATGCCCGAAAAACTTTGATTCGTAACGGGTTGCGAATACAGGCGCCAAAATAATGATCGCATTGTTGCAATAGAATCACTGTCGGCGTCATGTTGCAGCGCAGGAAAATTCAGGGTTTGCGGCGATGAGCGATCTGTTTGCGCATGCGGGATTCGAGAAGGGCGCGCCGCGTCCGCTCGCCGATCGCCTGCGTCCGCAGGCGCTTTCCGAGGTGGCGGGGCAGGATCATCTGCTCGGGCCCGACGGCGCGCTGACCCGCCTCGTGCGCGCGGGTTCGCATGCAGCGTCTCTTGGAAGCCTTGTATTCTGGGGGCCTCCGGGCACCGGCAAGACGACGGTCGCGCGGCTGCTCGCGCATGAGACCGATCTCGACTTCGTGCAGATCTCCGCAATCTTCTCCGGCGTCGCCGATCTCAAGAAGACATTCGAGGAAGCACGTTCGCGCCGCAGCATGGGCAAGGGCACGCTGCTGTTCGTCGACGAGATCCATCGCTTCAATCGCGCGCAGCAGGATTCGTTTCTGCCGGTAATGGAAGACGGCACGATCACGCTGATCGGCGCGACGACGGAAAATCCATCCTTCGAACTCAACGCCGCGCTCCTCTCGCGCGCGCGGGTCATGACGTTCAAGGCGCTGGATGAAGACGCGATCGCAAAACTTCTTGCGCGCGCCGAAGAGATGGAAGCCAAGCCGCTGCCGCTCGACGACGACGCGCGCGCGGCGCTGATCGCCATGGCCGACGGCGACGGGCGCGCCTCGCTCACGCTGGCGGAAGAAATCTGGCGCGCGGCGCGCGAGGGCGAGACGTTCGACCGCGCGCAACTCTCCGAGATCGTGCAGCGGCGCGCGCCCATCTACGACAAGGCGCACGAGGGTCACTACAATCTGATCAGCGCGCTGCACAAGACGGTGCGCGGCTCCGATCCCGATGCGGCGCTCTATTATCTCGCACGCATGTTCGACGGCGGCGAGGATCCGCTGTTCATCGCACGGCGCGTCGTGCGCATGGCGATCGAGGATATCGGGCTTGCAGATCCGCAGGCGCTGGTCGTCGCCAATGCTGCGAAGGACGCCTATGATTTTTTGGGGAGCCCCGAGGGCGAACTGGCGATCGCGCAGGCTGTGATCTATTGCGCGACGGCGCCGAAATCGAACGCCGCCTACACCGCGTTCAAGCGCGCGCAGAAACTCGCACAGGCGCATGGCTCGCTGGCGCCGCCGAAGGTCATCCTCAACGCGCCGACCAAAATGATGCGCGAGGAGGGCTATGGCGAAGGCTATGCCTACGACCATGACGAGCCGGACGCTTTTTCTGGGCAGGATTATTGGCCCGACAGGCTCGGGCGGCAGACGGTCTATGAACCGGTCGAACGCGGTTTCGAGCGGGAGATATCGAAGCGGCTGGAATATTGGGGGAAGCTGCGGAAGGAGCGGGGCGGCTAGGCCGCCTTTTCCTCACCGCGAGCGGGCTTGCGGAGCGGCGGAAACATGACATGGCGCCGCCTTTGCGGTACCAAGCCCCCATGAAGGCCTATCTCCTCGTTTTCCTCGGCGCCGGCTTCGGCGGCATGCTGCGGCATGGGTTCAATTCCGCCGCGACGCGGGCGCTCGGGGCGGATTTTCCGTGGGGCATCTTCCTGATCAACGTGACAGGCTGCCTCGCCATGGGCGTGATCGCCGGCTGGCTGGCGTTTCGCACGCAGCATGGCTGGTCGCAGGACGTGCGGCTGCTGCTGACCACCGGCGTGCTCGGCGGCTACACGACGTTTTCGGCCTTCTCGCTCGACTTCGCGACGCTGTGGGAGCGCGGCGCACACACGACCGCAATCACCTACGTCCTGGCGTCGGTCATCCTGTCCCTTCTGGCCGTGTTCCTCGGCCTGGCAATCGTGCGGATGGCGTCGTGACCAACGGATCGCAGAAGCGCAAGGCGCGCGTCGCGCAAAAGCACGCCGGCGAGGCGGAAGCCGCCAAAGCCGAAAAGGCGGCGCGGCAGAAAGCCGCCGCGCCCGCGCCTTCGCCTGTGAAGACCGGTGTACAAACGCTGACGGTCGAACCCGAAGAGGCGGGCATGCGGCTCGACCGCTGGTTCAAGCGTCGCTTTCCCGGATTGGCATTGTCCCACCTCGCGAAGATCGCGCGAAAAGGCGAAGTGCGCGTCGATGGCAAGCGTGTCGAGACCGCGACACGGATCGAGGAAGGCCAGATCATCCGCGTCCCGCCGCTGACGCTCGATGCGCCGGCCGCGCCTTACGTGAAACGCGTGAACGCCGACGACGTCGAGGCGCTTCGCCGCATGGTCCTGTTCGAGGACAAGCACGTGATGGTGCTGAACAAGCCCTATGGGCTCGCGGTGCAGGGCGGCTCGGGCACGACGCATCACATCGACGGCATGCTGGCCTCGCTCGCTGACGAGAAGGGCAACAGGCCCGTGCTGGTGCATCGCCTCGACCGCGATACGTCGGGCGTGCTGCTGATCGCCAAAAACCGCAAGATCGCCGCCGAACTCGGCGAAGTTTTTCGCTCGCGAAAAGCGCAGAAAATCTATTGGGCGCTGGTGGAAGGCGTGCCGAAGCCCTCGCAGGGGCGCATCTCGCTCTATCTCGCCAAGGGACCGGGCATGGGCGACGATCGCGCGTCTCGCGCGCGACACGGCGCGGATGCGAAGGCCGCGCGGAACGATCTGGAAAAGATGCGCGTCGCAAAGCACGGCGAGGACGATGCGCAGCATTCGCTGACCTATTACGCCATCGTCGACAAGATCGCGCCGAAATGCGCATGGCTGTCGATGAAGCCGCTGACCGGCCGCACGCATCAGCTGCGCGCGCATGCCGAGGCGATCGGCCATCCGATCTTCGGCGATCCGAAATATGGTGGCGAAGACCATCGTCGCCGCGACGCCATGCATGTCATGCCGGACAATATCGACCGCAAGCTGCATCTTCTCGCGCGACGCCTGGTACTGCCGCATCCCGCCGGCGGCGTGATCGACGTGACGGCGCCGCTGCCCGAGCACATGCAGAAGACGTGGGACTCGTTCGCCTTCGACGCGAAGCAGTACGATCCGATCGTCGATGCGCCAGAAGAATAGTGACGCCATGCGCCTTCTGATCTTCGATCTCGACGGCACGATCGTCGACAGCCAGGACATGATCGTGGAATCGCAGCGGCGCACGTTTCTGGAGCATGGGCTGACGCCGCCCGACCGGCGCACCTGCCTGTCGGTCGTCGGCCTGTCACTGCGCGAGGCCTTCACGGCGCTGGTCGACGCCGACGGGCCAGTCGACAGCATGGCCGAGAGCTACAAGGGCCAGTTCCAGAATTTGCGCGCCGATGCCTCGCGCGAGGCGCCTTTCTTTCCCGGCGCGGAAGAGGCCGTCGCGCGCTATGGGGCGGATGATGGCTTCATGTTGGGCGTTGCCACCGGCAAGTCGCGGCGCGGCGTGCATCACCTTTTTGCGCGCACGGGCTGGGCGCCATTGTTTGCCACGGTGCAGACGGCGGACGACCATCCCTCCAAGCCCGCGCCGGACATGATCCTGGCCGCGCTCGCCGAAACCGGCATTGCGCCACACGACGCCTATATGATCGGCGACACAAGTTTTGACATGGCCATGGCGAAAGCTGCGGGCGTTCATGCGATCGGCGTCGATTGGGGCTATCACGAGACGGACGCGCTGCACGCGGCGGGCGCCGATCACATCATTTCGGATTTCGCGGCGCTGGACCTTCTGCTCCAGCGCGCAATCGTTGACTCGCACTAGAGCGAAGCGGCCATGCGCGACGAGTTTTCTTCCGATTTCTTCATCTCCGACGCCGACCGCGATCCCTTGCGCAGCGTGCAGAAGGATTTGAAGCGCACGCTGCCGAAGCGCTTCTACAAGGAGGCCACGAGCGCGTTGCGCGACGGCGCCTACGCCATCCTGCTCGACGGCCGGCCGGTGCGGACGCCTGCCGGGGGAAGCCTGGCGCTGCCGATGCAAGCGGCAGCACAGCTCGTCGCCGCAGAATGGGCGGCGCAGGGCGAATTCATCGATCCCTCGTCCATGCCGGTCACGCGGCTGGTCAATTCCGCGCTCGACGGCGTCGCGCGCGATCTGGGCGGCGTGGCTGCCGACATGGTCAAATATGCGGGGTCCGACCTCGTCTGCTATCGTGCGGGCGAACCTGCGGGGCTGGTCGCCGCACAGGCGCAGGCGTGGGACCCAGTGCTCACGTTTGCGCGTGAAAAACTCGGCGCGCGATTCATTCTCGCGGAAGGCGTGATGTTCGCCACGCAGCCCGATCACGCGATTGCGGCTTTCGCCCGCGCCGTGGACGCCTATGCGCAGGCGCCAGACGCCGCGCTCCGGATCGCCGCGTTGCATTCGCTGACAACGCTGACGGGATCGGCGCTGATCGCGATGATGGTCGCGCGCGGCGCGATGACGATCGACGAGGCCTGGGCCGCCGCATATGTCGACGAGGACTGGCAGATGCGCCGGTGGGGCGAGGATACCGAGGCGCTGGCCAAGCGCGCGCAGCGTTTCGTCGATATGAGGGCCGCGACGGACCTTTGGGCGGCGCTGTCGCAATCGCGCTAGCCGATCGGCAACGCCGTCGTCTCCTTGACGCGGTTGAGCGCGATCGAGGTGCGGGTGTTGGCGATGCCCTTGATGCGCGTCAGCGTGTCGATGAGAAAGCGATGAAAAGTCTCGATGTCGCGCGTGGCGACCTTCAGCAGGTAATCGTAATCGCCGGTGACGCGGACGCATTCGAGGATTTCGGCCCGCGCAAGAACGGCCTTTTCGAAACGCTCGGAAAATTCAACGGCCTGCCGTTCGAGCCGGACCTCGACATAGGCCAGAAATCCCGCGCCGATGGCGGGGCCGTCGAGCAGTGCGACATAGCCGCGGATGATGCCCGCTTCTTCCAGCGCGCGCACGCGGCGGTGGCAGGGGGAGGGCGAGAGGCCGACCTCGTTGGCCAGCTGCTGATTCTGGATCGAGGCGTCGCGCTGGAGGCGCACGAGGATGCGCCGGTCGATGGGGTCGAGTGCGTTGGAATCTGATTCCATTATGAGATCGATTTCTCGTGAAATATTGCGCGAATGAGCGTTGGAGAGCCGAAATTAGTCTGAAATTGCGCACAAGGCGACCCATGATTGTGCGACTAGGCATCAGGGAGGTCGCCATGCCCCGCAAAGCGCGCAAGACGGTCAAGGCCGTCGATATCCTGCTCGACATCCTCCGCGACGAAGGCGCGACCACGATTTTCGGCAATCCCGGCTCGACCGAAATGCCGCTGATGGATGCACTGGTCGATGCGCCAGACTTCCGCTACGTGCTGGGCTTGCAGGAGGCGACAGCGGTCGCCATGGCCGACGGCTATGCGCTCAAGACCGGGCGGCCCGCCTTCGTCAATCTTCATGCGGCGGGCGGGCTTGGCAACGCGATGGGCGTGCTCGTGGCGTCCAAGGCGAGTGAGACGCCGCTGGTGGTGACCGCGGGCCAGCAGGACACACGCCATCTGTTCAGCGATCCATGGCTTGCGGGCGATCTGGTTTCGCTCGCCAAGCCCGTCACCAAATGGGCGACGGAGGTTCGCCGCGGCGCGGATGTCGGCATGGCGCTGCGGCGCGCGTTTGCGATCGCCGCCACGCCGCCGCAAGGGCCGGTGTTCCTGTCGCTGCCGATGGACATTCTCGAACAGGAAGTCGAGGCGCGCATCCCTGCGAAGTCGCGGCTGGCCGCGCGTGCGCCGAGCCCCGGCGCGGGCGATCTGGCCAAACTGCTTGCGGCCTGCGATCCCACGCGCGTGGCGGTGCTGATCGGCGACGATGTGCCGGCCGACGCATCGGAGGGCGCCATCGCGCTGGCGCATGCCGGCGGCTATGTCGTCTATGGCGCGCAGCTCACGTCGCGCGCGGCGTTTCCTTCGCACGATCCGTGCTGGGGCGGGATGCTGAAGCCGGATTTCGCCGCGATCCGCGAGAAGCTCGCAGATGTCGAAGCCGTGCTGATGATCGGCGGCCGCGCCTTTGTCGCCTATCCCTATCGCGAGGAGCGCCCGATTCCGGAGGCGACAAAATTCTTTCACGTCGCCGGTTCCCCGGAAGCGATCGGGCGCGAGTTTCCCGCCGACTACGCCGTGACAGGCGATGTCGGCGCGACGCTGGAACAGGCCGCGCGCGAACTCGCCGGTCTCATCGACCAGAAGGCGGCGGCCGGCCGCGTCGCCACGCTCGGCCAGCGCAAGAAGGACGGCGAGCGTGTCGCGCGCGCCGCCATTCTCGCTGCTAGCGCCGCGCGTCCGATCTCGCCCGATCTCGCCGTGCTGAGCGTGCTCGACGCGCTGCCGGAGGGTGCGCTGATCGCCAACGATTCCGCTGCGACTTTCGGGCAGGTGCAGTCGATCATGAAGACGGAGCCCGGCCTCTACTTCTTTTCGCGCGGCGGCGTGCTCGGCTGCGCCATGCCGGCAGCGGCCGGCATCGGGCTCGCGCATGAAGGCTGGGTCGCCTGCTTCTGCGGCGACGGCGGCGCCATGTATTCGCCGCAGGCGCTTTGGTCAGCGGCGCATTACAAGTCGCGCGTGATCTTCTTCGTCTTCAACAATGCGCGCTACAACGTGCTGATGAATGTTGCGAAGGGGCTGGGCGCGAAGAATGCGCTTGCCGGAAAATATGTCGGTATGGACTTGGTCGAGCCGCGCGTGGACTTTCAGGCGCTGGCGAACAGCATGGGCGTGCCATCGGTGCGGGCCGACGATCCCGAAGCGATCGCGGCAGCGATCGCCGAGGCGACGCGGCGGGACGGGCCGAGCCTGATCGAGGTCGCGATCGCGTAAGTTCGCCGAATTTGTCATCGAGGACGCGCGCTTCGCGCTCCGGGGCCCGGCATCTCCGTCTTGCCCGTTCGGCTTCGCGCTCATGCGCCTTCGGCCGGGCCGAGATGACAATCGCCATCGAAGTGCTAGCGTCCCGCTGGGAAAAACGGGGCGCGATGATGGTCACGCAGTTCAAGCACATCCGGTCGCGCGCCGAGAAGCGAAAGGGCGCAAAGGCGCTGGCTGCGCTCATCCCAGCAGCGGCGTCGAACAGGAGACTGGAAAAGATCGCGGACGACCGCTTTCTGGCGGAGATGACACGGCGCGTGTTTTCGGCGGGCTTCGTCTGGCGCGTCATCGACCAGAAATGGCCCGGCTTTGAAGAAGCCTTCCTCGGCTTCGCGCCCAAGGCGCTCCTGTTCCAGCCCGATGAATATTGGGAAAGCCTCGCGCGCGATACGCGGATCGTGCGCAATCCGCAGAAGATCAAATCCGTGCGGGACAATGCCGCCTTCGTCGCCGATGTCGCGAGGGAGAAGAAAACCTTTGGCCGCATGCTGGCTGCATGGCCCGAGGACGATCAGGCTGGCCTGCTGGAATTTCTGGGCAAGCGCGGCTCGCGCCTCGGCGGCATGACCGGGCAGTATTTCCTGCGCTTCGTCGGCTGGGACGCCTTCATTCTCTCGCGCGACGTGGTGACGGCGCTGCGCGAAGCGGGAGTCGAAATGACTGAAAAGGCGTCGACCAAAAAGGATCTGCGCAATGCGCAGGCGGCTTTTGCGGGCTGGCGCAAGGAAACCGGTCTCGGCTTCACCCAGCTCTCGCGCATCTGCGCGATGTCGACCGGCGAGAACATGGACGCCGCCACGCTGGCGGCAAGAACGGGCGGCGTGGAGGACTGAGGCGTCAGGCAGGGTCCGCCGTCGCCGGCCCTCCCGCCGCCAGCGTGAGAGCGCCAGCCCCCGACGAACTGGCAATCGCCGGGGCGGTTTGTGCGGCGCGGCAAGCGTGCTATCCAGCGCGACGGTTTTGTGAAAACGCCCGGGTAGCCAACGATGAAGCACATTATCGAAGCCCTCGAAGAACGCCGCGCCGCGGCCCGCCTCGGCGGCGGCCAGAAGCGGATCGACGCGCAGCACGCCCGCGGCAAGCTGACCGCGCACGAGCGGATCGAACTGCTGCTCGACCACGGCTCGTTCGAGGAATTCGACATGTTCGTGCAGCACCGCTGCGCGGATTTCGGCATGGAGAAGGGCGAGAAAATCCCCGGCGACGGCGTCGTCACCGGCTGGGGCACGGTCAACGGCCGCACGGTCTACGTCTTCGCCAAGGATTTTACGGTGTTCGGCGGGTCTCTCTCCGAAACGCATGCGCAGAAAATCATAAAGATCCAGGACATGGCGCTGCGCAACCGCGCGCCGATCATCGGCCTGTTCGACGCGGGCGGCGCGCGCATCCAGGAGGGCGTTGCGGCGCTCGGCGGCTACGGCGAAGTGTTCCAGCGCAACGTGCTGTCCTCCGGCGTGATCCCGCAGATTTCGCTGATCATGGGCCCGTGCGCGGGCGGCGACGTCTATTCGCCCGCCATGACCGACTTCATCTTCATGGTCCGCGACCGCTCCTACATGTTCGTCACGGGTCCCGACGTCGTGAAGACCGTCACCAACGAGACGGTGACGGCCGAAGAACTCGGCGGCGCCTCGGTGCATACGACCAAAAGCTCGATCGCCGACCGCGGTTACGACAATGACGTCGAGGCGCTACTGCAGATGCGCCGGCTCATTGACTTCCTGCCGCAGTCCAACACCGACCCGGCCCCCGAATGGCCGACCTTCGACGACAGCGCGCGCGACGACCATTCGCTTGACACGCTGGTGCCGGCCAATCCGAACAAGCCCTACGACGTGAAGGAGCTGATCGCGAAGGTCGTCGACGAAGGCGATTTCTTCGAGATCCAGGAAGCGCACGCCAAGAACATCGTCGTCGGCTTCGGCCGCATGGAAGGCCATACGGTCGGCGTCGTCGCCAACCAGCCGATGGTGCTGGCGGGCGTGCTCGACATCGACGCCTCGCGCAAGGCCGCGCGCTTCGTGCGCTTCTGCGATTGCTTCAACATTCCGATCGTCACCTTCGTGGACGTGCCGGGCTTCCTGCCGGGCACCGCGCAGGAATATGGCGGCCTGATCAAGCATGGCGCGAAACTGCTGTTTGCCTATGCCGAAGCCACCGTGCCGAAGGTAACCGTCATCACGCGAAAAGCATTCGGCGGCGCGTACGACGTCATGTCGTCGAAGCATCTGCGGGGCGATGTGAACTATGCCTGGCCCTCGGCGCAGATCGCCGTCATGGGCGCGAAGGGCGCGGTCGAGATCATCTTCCGCCAGGACATCGGCGACGCCGAGAAGATCGCGCAGCGCACGAAGGAATACGAGGACCGCTTCCTGTCGCCCTTCGTGGCGGCGGAGCGCGGGTATATCGACGAAGTGATCCAGCCCTACGTCACGCGCAAGCGCATCGCCCGCGCGCTGGGCATGCTGCGCCACAAGCAACTGGAAAACCCGTGGAAGAAGCACGACAACATTCCGCTGTAACGGCAATCGCCTGCAGCGAAAGCGAAAGGGCCGCCCCTCGGGGCGGCCCTTCTTGTTTCAATCCCCGCCAAACTCCTTGGCTTCTGGGAAGAACAAGTCCGCGAAATTGTCCGGCTTCTTTTTCATCAGGCCGATCATGGACATGAAGTCCGCCATCTTCTGCACGCCGCGCGGTTGCAGCGTGAATTCGTTGCCGGGCGTCTTCATGGCGGCCATGGTGTTCTCGACCGTGTCCTTGTCGCCGGAATTGGCGAGATAGAGCTCGGCCGCCTGCTTCGGGTTCTTAACGACGAAGTCTGTCGCTTCGGCGAAGGCGGCCATGACGGCTTTCCAGGCGATCGGGTTGGCGTCGCGGAAGGCGGAGGCGCCATAGACCGCCGATGGCGTCACCGATTTCGCATCCATGATCGAGAAAGCGTCGGCCACCTCGTGCACGAGGGGGTTGGCGAGTTCGCGCTCCTGGAACGGCGTCGAGGTCCAATGGCAGTTGATCTCGCTCTTCGACAGCATCTGCGCCATCGAATCCGGATGGGCGCGCGCAATGGTCAGCGAATCGAACTTCGCCCATTCGCTCTTTCCGAACGCCTTCACCGCGGCCATCTGCAGATAGATCGCCTGCGGCGACGTTTTCACGGCGGGCAGGGCGATGCGGTCGGTCGGCTGGAGATCCTTGATCGACTTGAGATCGGGCCGAACGGTCACGAGTTTCTGGTTCGACGCATTGATGCCGAAGCACATCTTGATGCCGCCGCGCGTGCGATCCCACAGCAGCAGCGCGCCCGGAGAGCCACCGCAGGCAAATTGCAGCGAGCCTGCGAGCAGCGCGTCCGTGACCGGACCGGTGCCGGCGAGGCGTACGAAGTTCGCCTTGAGATTCGGCAGGCCGAGCTTGGCCGCCTGTTTCTCGATCAGCTTCTCGCGCTGCATGATGTCCTGCTGGATGTAGAGCAGGCCGAATTGCTGCGCGATGTTCACTTCCGACGCCTCGGCATAGGCGCGGCGAATGAACGGCGCCGAAACTGCAACCGCGCCCGCGCCCGCCATGATCGTGCGGCGGGATATGCTCGCGCCTGCTCCCATTTCTTCTGGCTTCATTCCCTGGTCTCCCTCTGAGGGGCGGGATTGAAGCACAGACGGGCGAAAGGCGGAACTGCGTCGCGTTGCGACGGCTCAGTCTTCGTCGCTGAGCACGGCGTAGCGCACCCAGACGGCGGTCGGCGCGCCGGGCGCGCGCACTTTCGTCATGCCGCCGACGATGTCGTTGTCGACTTCGACCACCAGCATGCCGGCGGGCAGCGGCGTGCATTCGCCGGTATCGAGCGCGTCCTGCGCCATTGCATCCGCCGCGAGTTGGCCGTTCTCCTGGCGCAGATGCCGCAGGCGCGGGACGAGGTCGGGATCGATACAGCCGATGGTCGGGCTCTTGACCCTGTAGGCCTGCATGGCGGCGGCGGGCTGGACGATGAGAATGGTTGCGGCGGCCGCCGCGGCGTAGCTCAACTTGCGCATGTTCGCGCCTTTCGCTTGCGCCCCCGGTCCGCATCTAGGGCGGGGCGGCGGATTGCCAGCGCAAGGTCGGCCGTAGTGTTTCAGCTGCGGTTGCGCGCTTTTTCGACCGCGCGGAACACGCGCAGGAAATTCTCGCCCGCCAGTTTGCGCAGATGCGGCTTCGGCCAGCCGCGCCGAATCAGTTCCGCGAAAATGTGCGGGAAGCAGGCGGCGTCCTTGAGGCCCTCGCCCTGCGGCCCGCCGAAGAAATCGGAGCCGATGCCGATGTGATCGGGGCCGACGCGCGATTTCAGATAGTCGAGATGGTCGCAATATTGGTTGAGCGAGCCGCGCGGCCAGGCGCCGATCTCTTTTTCGCGCGCGGGCACGAGAATGTCGGGATCGAGGCCCTCAGGCGTCTTGCCCCAGGCGTCCTTGAGCGCGGCCATCCAGTCCTTCGAGCGCTGGCAGATGAAGTCCGGCACGAAGGTCGCCATGACGAGCGCATTTTTCTCCGCAATGCGCGCGAGAACATCGTCAGGCACGTTGCGGCGGTGGTCGCAAAGCGCGCGCGCGTTGGAGTGGGAGAAGACGAGGGGCGCGCGCGAAATATCCAGCGCCTGGTGCATCACCCGATCGCTGACATGGGCGCAATCGACGATCATGCCGAGGTCGTTCATGCGGCCGATCACCTGCCGGCCGAACTCGCTGAGGCCGTCGGAGCGCGGCGCGTCAGTGGCGCTGTCGACCCAGTCGAGCGTGGCATTGTGGCAGAGCGTCATCAGGCGCACGCCGAGATCGTAATAGGCGTCGAGCGCATCGAGCCGGTTCTCGATCGCCGCGCCGTTCTCGACCGTGATGAAACTTGCGATCTTGCCGAGACGTTTTGCGCGCTTCACGTCGCTGGCGCGCAGCGCCGGCAGGAAGTCGTCCGCATACACAGCGTTCATGCGCCGGATAAGCGCGATCTGCTGCAGCGCATAGGTGGCCGGCTGCGGCTCCTTCGGTGGCACGAAGGCCGCCCAGAATTGCGCGGCGACGCGGCCCTCGCGCAGGCGGGGGATGTCGGTGTCGCCGGAATTGCGCCGCTGGTCCAGCCGGTAGATCGTGGGATCGCCCTGCGCCTCCTTGTCGATGCGGATGACGTAGGGCAGGTCGTTGTGGGCGTCGATGAAGGGGGAGGCCGCCAGAATCTCGTGGGCCTGCCGCAGGGCTGTGTCTGTCATGGGGAAAGAATAGGACAGATTCGACGGCGGCGCCGAACGTTTACCTCGCACGTCATTGCCAATCTTCCCGGCGCGCCCGACATTCGGTCCAAGGGAGGACCAAATGATCGACGTCAACATCATGCCGCTCGCGCGGCTCATGGGCATCAAGCTGGTCGAGCAATCGCCCGACAGGGTGGTGGCCGAAATGGTCGTGCGCGAGGATCTGTGCACCACCAATTCGATCCTGCATGGCGGCGCCTATATGGCCTTCGCCGATACGATCGGCGCGGTGGCGACCGTGCTCAATCTTCCGGCAGGGGCAGGCACGACGACGGTCGAAAGCAAGACCAATTTCATCTCCGCCATCAAGGCGGGCGAGGTGGCGCGGGCCGAATGCACGCCAATCCATCGCGGCAAGACCACGCAGGTCTGGACCACGCGGATTCTGAGGCCCGACGGCAAGCTCGCGGCCGTCATCACGCAGACGCAACTGGTGCTTGTGCGCAGTTAGGTCGAATTGTCCGCGACTGAATAACGGATCGAAAACTATTCGATTTGCCAATGGCTTAACCGTTAAGCGGGTTTCGCCGGACGGATTCAGATTCCGGCAATCCCGGCTCGCGCAAGGTGCCCGCGCGTCAATTTCGGACGTTCGGGAACCTGCCGTGACAGAGCATTTCAAAGTCGAATTTTTCCGCACCCCGGTCGAACAGGAGCGCCGCCGCATGGCGCTGGTGTCGATCGAGCGGGAGGGCGGGATCGACGCCGATCTGGTGCGCCGGCTGCGCTTCGACCTGTTTCGTGGCGACGCGCTGACGCAAGACGAGGCCGACGCGCTGTTTTCGATCGAGCGCAATGTCCGGCCGGATTGCCCGGAATGGGCGGATTTCTTCATCGACGTCGTCGTCGATTTCCTGCTCTGGCAGCAGCGCCCGAGCGGCGTGCTGAACGAGGCCCAGGCCGAGTGGCTGGTGGGGCAGGCCGACCGGACCCAGACGCTGACGGCTTTCGCGACGATGGTCGCGGCTCTGGAAGAGGCGCACCGCACGCCCGGCTGGTTCGGCGCCGCCGTGCGCGGCCGTGTGGCCAAAGGTTGGGCAGGCCCGGAAATTTCGCGGGCGGCGTGACCAACAAGGATATGTAGACGGGGCGCGTTGCCTCCCTTAAAAGCGCCACACATGGATTTTGCCGCAGTGCAGCGGCTTCTGATCGGTGGGCGCATGTTCAAGAAAATTCTGATCGCGAACCGTGGCGAAATCGCGTGCCGCGTGATCAAGACGGCCCGGAAGATGGGCATCAAGACAGTTGCGGTCTATTCGGACGCCGACGAGGACGCGCTGCATGTCGAAATGGCCGACGAGGCCGTGCATATCGGCCCGCCCGCAGCCGCCGAATCCTATCTCGTGATCGAGAAGATCATCGAAGCCTGCAAGAAGACCGGCGCCGAGGCCGTGCATCCGGGCTACGGCTTCCTGTCCGAACGCGCCGCCTTCTGCCAGGCGCTGAAGGACAATGGCATCGTCTTCATCGGTCCGAACGTGCGCGCCATCGAGGCGATGGGCGACAAGATCGAATCCAAGAAGTTCGCGAACGCCGCGAAAGTCTCGACCGTGCCGGGATTCCTGGGCGTGATCGAGGACGCCGATCAGGCGGTGAAGATTTCCGACGAGATCGGCTATCCCGTCATCCTCAAGGCGTCGGCCGGCGGCGGCGGCAAGGGCATGCGCATCGCCTATTCGCGCGAGGAAGTGAAGGAAGGCTTCGAGCGTTCGAAGTCGGAGGCGAAGTCCTCATTCGGCGACGACCGCATGTTCGTCGAAAAGTTCATCGTCAATCCGCGCCACATCGAAATTCAGGTTCTCGGCGACAAGCACGGCAACGTGATCTATCTCGGCGAGCGCGAATGCTCGATCCAGCGCCGCAACCAGAAGGTGATCGAGGAAGCCCCGTCGCCGCTGCTGGACGAAGAAACCCGCCGCAAGATGGGCGAGCAGGCCGTCGCGCTGGCCAAGGCAGTGGACTACGATTCCGCCGGCACCGTGGAATTCGTCGCGGGGCAGGACAAGAGCTTCTTCTTCCTCGAGATGAACACGCGCCTGCAGGTCGAGCATCCCGTGACCGAGCTGATCACCGGCGTCGATCTCGTCGAGCAGATGATCCGCGTGGCCGCCGGCGAGCCGCTGGCGATCAAGCAGAGCGACGTGAAGCTGAAGGGCTGGGCGGTCGAGAGCCGCATCTACGCCGAAGACCCGACCCGCAACTTCCTGCCGTCGACCGGCCGCCTCGTGAAGTACCGCCCGCCGGAAGAGGGTCATGAGGATGGCGTGACGATCCGCAACGATACGGGCGTCTTCGAGGGCGGCGAGATCTCGATCTACTATGATCCGATGATCGCCAAGCTGGTGACCCATGCCGGGGACCGCCTGACCGCGATCGACGCGCAGGCGCGCGCGCTCGACGCGTTCTACATCGACGGCATCCGCCACAACATTCCGTTCCTCGCCTCGCTGATGCAGCACAAGCGCTGGCGCGACGGCGCGCTGTCGACGGGCTTCATCGCGGAGGAATATCCCGAAGGCTTCTCGCCGCTGGTGGCGAGCGGCGAGACCGCGCATGTGATGGCGGCGGTGGCTGCTGCGATCGACCATGTCGCCAACGAGCGCAAGCGCCAGATTTCCGGCCAGATGCGGACGCAGCGCCCTGTCGAGTTCCAGCGCGAGCGCACCGTGGTGCTTGGCGCCGAGCGCTACGAGGTCGTCATCGACACGGGCGACGATTCCCTGCTCGTGCGTTTCGCCGATGGCGACGCCTATCATCTGAGTTCCGACTGGGTTCCCGGCCAGCCCGTCTGGAACGGCGAGGTCAACGACGAGGCCGTCGCGGTGCAGGTGCGCCCGATCCTCAACGGCTATGCCGTCGCGCATCGCGGCGTCTCGGTCGATGCCTGGGTTTATACACGCACCGAAGCCAAGCTCGTCGCGCTGATGCCGGAGAAGAAGATCGCCGACACGTCCAAGTCGCTGCTGTGCCCTATGCCGGGCCTGGTGAAGGCGATCTATGTGAAGGACGGGCAGGAGATCAAAGCCGGCGAGCCGCTCTGCATGGTGGAAGCCATGAAGATGGAAAACGTGCTGCGCGCGGAGCGCGACACGGTGGTGAAGAAGATCAACGCGAAGGAGGGCGATTCGCTCGCCGTCGACGCGGTGATCATGGAATTCGCCTGAGCGGCATCCACGCATTCACGGAAATCAATGCGCCCGCCCGGAACGCCCGGGCGGGTGAGCTTTTGAGATAATAGTTGCAAAGCTAATTAGCTTGCTATATAACCCTCGCATGTTTGATCACTGCCTCTTCTTCAATGCAACGGCGATGGCGCGCGCGGTGGAGCGGGCCTGGGCGCAGGTCTTCGAGAAATTCGACCTGACGCCTGCCCAGGCCTTCATGCTGCGCGCCGTCCTGGCCAAGCCCGGCCAGCTGCAAGGCGAGCTCGCCGCCACGCTGGCGATCTCGCGACCGACGACGACGCGGGCGCTCGACGCGCTCGAAAGGCGCCGGCTGGTCCAGCGCCGTTCGACCAAGCGCGACGGCCGGGAGCAGGGCGTCTTTCCGACGCCTGCCGCCGAAGCGATGCGCGAAGGCCTGAACTCGGAAGCCGCCGCAATGACGCGGCGGCTGAAGGATCTGATGGGCGAGGATGTGTTTGCGGATTCGGTTCGCGCCATGCGCGAGGTCCGCGAACGTGTCGAGCGTCCCGGCGTCCAACAGAAACAGGAGACCTGACCAATGCCCATCCTCAGAGTTCTGATTGGCGCGCCGCGCGCCGCGCACACGACAAAGCCTGTCGTCGACGCCTTGCTGGACCTGACTGTCCGCATCCTCGGCAAGAAAAAGGAAGTGACGTCGATTGCGGTCGATTATCTCGATCCGAAGGACTGGTTTGTCGCCGGCCGTTCGCTCCATGAACACGGCAAGGCCAGCTTCTATTTCGACATCAAGATTACCGACGAGACGAACACCAAGGCGGAAAAAGCCGCGTTCATCGAGAAGGCTTTCGAGGCCTTGTCAGGCCTGCTCGGCGAGGTGCACGAGGAAAGCTATATCCATGTCGAGGACGTGCGCGCCGCCGCCTACGGTTACGGCGGAAAGACCCAGGAGTATCGCTACCATCACGCCTGATCTGCGCCCTACCACGGCCGCAGCAGCGCAATCGCGGCGAAGGCGATGACGACCAGCGCAACGGTCGCGATGAGCACATAGAGCACGGGCGTACCCTTGCGCCCCTGCTTGGCCTGCACTTCCGTCTCGACGATCGGTCTTTCCATTTGCGCCTCCGTGTCCGGCGTCAACGCCGGCCGGAGGGGTTGGTTCAATCGCCGCCGCCGCAGCCTCCACCGCAACCGCCGCCGTCGCCCCCACCGCTGTCGCCGCCGCTGCCGCTATCCCCGCCGCCGCCGTCGCCCGAGCCGCCGCCGTCGCCGAAGCCTGCGGTCGAGCCATCGATCGAGCTGTCGCCAAAATCGCCGCCGCAATGGCCGCTCGCGCCGCCGACGGCGCCCACGCGCTGGGCCGCGCAATCGGCGGTATAGTGAAAGCCATTGGCGATGCGCAGCTTGGCGTCGAGCGCGAACAGCAGGGGCAGGCGGCTCGGTTTGCGCGGATTGATGTTTTCTTCCCTACAGCACTGCCACCAGACGCGGCGCAGGCCCTCGTTGGAATTGCGCCTGGAGGGCGCGAGCGCCAGCGCGGGCGTGTGGTGCAGGAAGCCGCCAAAGGCCTTGGCGCAAAATTGCTCGTAGGCGCGGGTGTAGAGGATGAACTCGTGCCAGAGATCGTCGGCGACCTGGGAGGGCATGGCGACATAGCGCTTGCCGGAATTGAGATAGGCGAGGAAGAACTGCCGGAGCCCCTCGGCCACCAGCGCGCTCTCCTTGCGGCGGAATCCCTTGTGGCTCGCCTGCAGCTTGTCGAGCAGGCCCGGCGGCCATGCATAGTCGCGGATGAAATCGGCGCGGCGCAGGCGGCGCAGCTGGATGTAGAGATAGGCTGCAGAGAGCGCTGCGGCGGCGGCGATCGCCATTGCGATATAGATATATTTGTTCGACACGCGCGTCCGCTCCATGCACGGCGTTGCAAGGTCCAGTTCCAGGAGAATGCGCCCCGGTGCCTTTCTATTTCGCCTACGGCTCCAACATGGCCGTGACCGCCATGGCCGCGCGGTGTCCGAAGTCACAAGCCCTGGGGCGGGCCCGGCTGGCGCGGCATCGCTTCGCCCTGATGGCGGACGGCTATGCGACGGTTGCGCGCGACGCCAACAGCGAGACGCATGGCGTCCTCTACGATCTCGCCCTGTCCGACGTGCCCGCGCTCGACCGCTACGAGGAGGTTTCGCGCGGCCTTTATTCCAAGGCGATGCAGCCGGTGCTGCGCGCCGATGGGCGGCCCGTGCGGGCGCTGGTCTATATCGGCGCCGCCCCGCCGGCCGCCGGCCCGGCCAAGAAGCCCGAGTACATGAAGGGCGTGATCGCGGCGGCGCGCAAAGCCGAACTGCCCGCGGCCTATGTCGATTTTCTCGCGGGCCTGCTATCAGGAGGCGCAATTGCTGCGCCGCGGCGGCGCGCGATCAAATGGTCGCCGCCGCAGGCGTAAAGGTTTCGCATCGAGGAGTTCGCGTTGAGCGCCAAATCCCATCCCGCATCGCCTCTGGTGCTGCACGATGTCGCGAGCCTTCGCGCGCAGGTTCGCGCCTGGCGCGCCGCCGGCGAACGGGTTGCGCTCGTGCCGACCATGGGCGCGCTGCATGCGGGCCATGTGTCGCTGGTGGAGGAGGGCTTCCGCCGCGCCGACCGCGTCATCACGACCGTCTTCGTCAATCCGACCCAGTTCGCGCCGACGGAAGATTTCTCGAAATATCCGCGCACGCTGCCGACCGATGTCGCCAAGCTCGGCGCAGTCGGCTGCGACGTCTGCTTTGCGCCCGACGTCTCGGAAATGTACCCGGACGGTTTCGCCACCACGGTCACGCTGGAGGGCCCCGCCAAGGTCGATCTGGAGGATCATTTCCGCCCGACGCATTTTGCCGGCGTGGCGACGGTTGTCTCGAAGCTGCTCAATCAGGCGCAGGCCGATTGCGCCATCTTCGGCCAGAAGGATTATCAGCAGCTGCGCGTCATCGCGCGCATGGCCAGGGATCTCGATATTCCCACCGAGATCGTCGGCGCGCAGACGGTGCGCGAGGCGGATGGCCTCGCCATGTCCTCGCGCAATGTCTACCTCTCGCCCGACGAGCGGGTTCGCGCGGCGGCCATGTATCGCGCGCTCAATCATGCGGCGGACAAGATTCGCGCAGGCGAGGTCGTCGGCCACGAGATGACCGAAGCGCGCGAGATTCTGGTCGAGGCGGGATTCGTCGTCGATTACATCGAGGCGCGCCACGCCGAGACGCTCGAGCGCGTCGCGCGCCGCCTCGATGGGCCAATCCGCCTTCTGGCGGCCGCCAAGCTCGGCCAGACGCGGCTGATCGACAATATCGCGGTCTGATCATGCGGGCCGTACGCGTCCTCGTCTCGGGCAGGGTGCAGGGCGTCGGCTTCCGCTATTTCGTGGCGGGCGAGGCAAAGCGCCTGGCACTTGCCGGTTTCGTGCGCAATCTGCGCGACGGGCGTGTGGAAGCTGTGATTTCCGGCGAATCAGCCGAGGTCGAGGCGCTGCTTGCGGCCTGTCGGCAGGGACCGCCGGGGTCGCGGGTCGATGGCGTGATTGCCGAATCCGCAGACGGGGAAAGCTTGCCTGAAATCTTCGAGATCAGGCGCGACGGCTGAGGCTTAACCGGCTGTTGAGGCGCCTTGAGGCAGTTTGGGCCAAAGCCTTGGGGAAGCGCCCGATGCCCACGCATTTTCTGTGGTTCCTGTTCGACTGGCGCGGCCGGATCGACCGGTCCTCCTATCGCACCGCCATTCTCATCCTCGCGCTGTTTGTCGCCGCGTTGAAGCTCGCGCCGGACAAGCTGCACACGATGCTGGTCGGCGTTCTCGTGGCGCAGCTGATCGTACAGGCCGCGCTCGACGCCAAGCGGCTGCACGATATCGGTTTCAGCGCCACCTGGGTGGCGATCATCAGTCTCGCCTGCGTCGGGGCTTCGGCGGCGCTGGCGATGCAGGCGCCGGAACTGCTGTCGCTGGTCAGCCGGCACGTCAACGACATCATGGGTCCCGCCGCCGCCGATGGCGGGCCGCTGGCGATCGTTGTGACGGGACTTTCGGTCGCCGCCGTCCTGCGCACATCTCTGCTGTGGCATCCGAAATCCAATGCCGGCGGCGATGTCTACAATTTCAAGCCGGGGCAGGGCCGCGCCGGCGCCGGGGCCGACGAGACATCGACGCTCAGCGCCGAAGCCCTGATCGCCAGGGCTTTGGCCGAGCAGAAGGCCAAGATGCTGCAGGAGGGGGGCGCCGCGCCATCCGCTGCGTCCGTTCGCGCCATGCCGGCGGGCGGCCCGCGCCGGAGTTTTGGGACGCGCCGGTCGGCGTAGTCCGGCGCCTAGACCGAAATCGTCGGCCCGAAGACATCCTCGAAGGCGCGACGCATCGCGACATCCACATCCGCCATTGTCACGGGCAGGCCGAGGTCCGTCAGGCTGGTGACGCCGTAATGGGCGTCTCGTACGCCGCAGGGCGTTATGCCTGAGAAATGCGAGAGGTCCGGCTCCACGTTCAGCGAGACGCCGTGGAAGGTCACCCATTGGCGCACGCGAATGCCGATGGCGGCGATCTTGTCTTCGGCCATCGCGCCGTCCAGCCCTGCGGGCTTGTCGGGGCGGCGCGTCCAGACGCCAACCCGGTCCTCGCGGCGCTCGCCCTTCACGTTGAAGGCGGCGAGCGTGCCGATGATCCAGGCTTCCAGCGCGGCGACGAAGGCGCGCACGTCCTGCTTGCGCCGCTTGAGATCGAGCATGACGTAGCCGATGCGCTGGCCGGGGCCATGGTAGGTGAACTGGCCCCCGCGCCCGGTCTCGAACACCGGAAAGCGCGCGTCCAGCAGGTCAGCGGGCTTGGAGGAGGTGCCTGCCGTGTAGAGGGGCGGGTGCTCCAGCAGCCAGACGCGCTCGGCCGCCTCGCCGCGCGCAATGGCCGCCGCACGCGCCTCCATGGCCGCCAGGGCCTCTTCGTAGGGCACGAGCGTGTCCGTGATTGCCCATTCCACCGGCGGGGCGCCGGGGCGGGCTGGAAAGCGCGCGGAGAGCGCGTCGCGGGTCGGCGCGGGAGCGGGTGCGGACATGAGGATGCTTTAGCGAATGGCCGCTGGTTTGGACAGGCGACGCGCGAAATGGTAGAATTTTGTGTCGCGAGGGTAGAATTGTGGGCCTCAATATCAAGAACCCGGAGACGGAGCGGCTCATCGCCGAATTGGCCCTACGTGAGGGGCGCAGCAAGACGGCTGTTGTGACCGAGGCAGTGCGCGACCGGCTGCGGAGCCTCGACAAGGGCGACAAGCGCGTTTTCGTCGAAGATCTGCTCGCGATCGGGCGCGAATGCGCCGCAAGTCTCGACCCTGAGGCATTGGCGCTCGACCATGGCGACTATCTCTACGACGAGAACGGCCTGCCGAAGTGATCGCGGATACGTCGGCGCTGGTGGCGATCCTGCGCAACGAGCCTGAAGCGGAAGTTTTCGCAGAAGCGCTTTGGGCGGCTACCACATGCCGCCTGTCTGCGGCCACCTACGTCGAACTGGCCGCCGTCGTCGAACGCCCGCACGACCCAACCGCCGCCAGCAACCTCGATCGGTTGCTGGCGCGCATCGAAGCCGTCATCGAACCCGTCACCGTCGAACAGGCGAAAATCGCGCGCGAGGCCTATCGCGAATTCGGGCGCGGGTCGGGTCATCCCGCGCGATTAAACTTCGGCGACTGCTTCGCCTATGCGCTCGCCAAGGCGCTGAACGAACCGCTTCTGTTCAAGGGCGAGGACTTTGCGCGGACGGATGTTGCGCGCGCGGTATGAAAGCGCGAACGCGGGGTTGCAAGGGCAGGGGGCGTTTGGTAGACGACGCCTGCCGATGCGAAGCGCTTTCGAGCGCGGCTCATTCGGGCGGCCATGGCGGAATTGGTAGACGCGCTAGCTTGAGGTGCTAGTCCTTTAACCGGGGTGGAGGTTCGAGTCCTCTTGGCCGCACCATCACCTCTCAGGGGAGAGGGTAACCATTTGAAATGAATGGTTATTTTCGAGGTGAATTGCTCGCCTCTGTACCGAATATTTCCCGAACTCTGTACCAAATTCTGTACCGGCGACGCATCTGGACCTTTCCTGGTGTCGACTGGTTGCTCTGGATTGTCGAAGAAGACAAAAATACCTGCTAGCACAGGCGGGCAAATAATAATGTCCCCTTATCAGTCCCCTTTATAGACATTTGGGTCACACACTCCTCCAGACTGTTCCAGACGGTAGTGTATGACCCTTATCTTTTCATTCAATTTTTATAATCGGTTCTACTCCGACTTTGTTTCGGAATGTATTTCTCATAATTTCTATTGCCTGTTCATGACAGATAATAGAGACAGCTATGGCATCATGGATAGGTAGGGCTGTGATGCCTATTGCCATTAGCTCCCTTATTATCTCAATGAGTATCTCACTCTCCTGAAACATCAAGCTCAGGCCTTTGCCTGCTCCAAATAAATGACTGATAGAGGGGTGAGCTTGCTTAACGGCCTGACATAGAGCTTCTACGTCACCCTTAGGCAATAAATCCTTAGTTCCTTTAGGCTTCTTAGTTGGCTCCTTGTCGTTGAATAGCATGGCGCTGATCAGCGTCTTGAAGCCCTCCCTGTATGCAGGCCCATAGGGCTCGATACAGTAGGCGTCTCCTTCAGGCGGCCTAGCCCCGGCATGACCATAGGCGAGCCGCACGATCATCTGCCCGAAGTCTAGGACCGCTACAGGCTCTCCATTGATCCTCAGGCCCTCTCTGCGCAGTTCCTTCTTCAAGGGCTGCCAGTAGCCCCCGTAGAGCCTTCCGCAGCGGTCGAAGGAACCGGTGAAGATGCGAGAAAGATGACGGTCAGAGACGTCCACGGCGTTCGCTGAGACCAGCGGGTGGTCAAATCCAAGGTCGGCCTCAGCCAGCCATTGATTGATGGTTCTGATTTCCTCCCGGTAGCGATTAGTCGTTTCGTCGTCTTGATAGTCGGCCAGTTTTCCCCTGGACCAATGATCAGGCTTCGGTTCCCTGAGGATGATGGTTTCCGCTCCCTTGCCCCGCGCGAAGTCAGCGACGCTTAGTCCGCTTCGCCTTAAGGCTTCAATGAAGGTCCGAGTCGGCCTGATCAGTGTAGCGACGTTTGTGCCGAACGGGTTTCGCTGGCCCATGACCTGTTCGGCAAGTTCTGAGGCAATCATCATGTCAACAACATCCGTGACCTTTTTGGTCAGGAAATTGGGGTCATATCGGGTTAGCGCCTCGTAGGCCCGGTGCGACCGGCGGAAATGAAGGCCCGAACCATCCGTCAGTGTGTCATGGCATAAATCGCAGATCAGGGCCGACGCCTGCCCATGGAAGTTCTCTTGGTCCCGAGGTCTGCGCTTCCGCTGGCGTGTCTCGTTGGCGAGCAACTTTGCGACGGCATCGGCAACGAAGGCTTTGGCCCGCTCGCTGGCGGGCTCCCTGTTGTAGTTCACGAACCGGGTTTTCGGCTCGTCCGTCTCATCCATTTCGGCTTTGCTCCAAGGGTTGCGGGGCGGCCGGACGCAATCGGCAGTCCGCCCGCTTCTGTTGATTTCTGCTGATGTGAGAGGGTTTTCAGGCCCGGCTCGAATTGCCGGGCATGCCTGCCATTGTGTGTAGTTATCCACCGGCCCGCAGAACGGCAGGGAGAGCCTGTGGCCCGCCTGAGACGTTGTGTGCCGGTCAGTCAGGGGAATGCGCTCAATCGACCTCAGCGACTCGCGCAGGCCCTTCTAGGCCGTTCAAACCGCTACCGTCTCCTGTCGGCGATTCCGTTTGTGGTGGGCCGTGTCAGGCGTTCTGGAAATGTGCAACCTTTATCGTCCGGCCTTGATGCCCCTTCGCATCCGGAGGCCCACTGGTCTCAGTCTCACCGACAGCTATGCTCGGAGATAAGCTGGCGACTCAGCGGTGATCGTGACAACGACGAGGCTGACCTAGGTGACGCCTGAGGGGTTCATAAAGAAGTGGCAGGCGGCCGAACTGAAGGAGAGCGCCGCAGCGCAGTCTCACTTCATCGACCTGTGCCATATGCTCGGCGAGCCAACGCCTACCGATGCCGACCATAAGGGAGACTGGTACTGCTTCGAGAAGGGAGCGACCAAGACCACGGGCGGTGAGGGCTGGGCTGACGTATGGAAGAAAGGCTGCTTCGGTTGGGAGTACAAGGGCAAGCGTAAGGACCTGAATGCTGCCTTCGCTCAGTTGCAGCAATATGCTCTGGCCTTGGAGAACCCTCCGCTGCTGGTGGTGTGTGACCTCGATAGGTTTCGCATCCATACGAACTGGACCAACAGCATTTCTCAGGTTCACGAGTTCGCTCTTGCGGACCTGAAAGACCCCGCCAATCGCCAGAAGCTGAAATGGGTTCTGTCTGACCCTGAGAAGCTGCGTCCCGCGAAGACTCGTCAGATGCTGACTGAGCAGGTTGCAGCGGAGTTCGCCAAGCTCGCTCAGCGTCTCAGGGACCGTGGCTATCCGTCTCAGCAGGTCGCCCATTTCATCAACCGTCTCGTTTTCTGCATGTTCGCTGAGGACGTGGACCTGCTGTCGAACAAGCTGTTCTCCAAGATGCTCAAGAGCGCCGCGAGCAGTCCCGAACAGTTCGCTCAGCGAGCCTCAGACCTGTTCAGGGCAATGAAGGCAGGGGGCGAAGCTGCATGGGAAAAGGTCGATTGGTTCAATGGCGGGTTGTTCGATGACGATACCGCCTTGCCGTTGGACGCCGATGACCTGGCCCTTGCAATCAAGGCGGCTGAACTCGACTGGTCCGAGATTGATCCATCGATCCTGGGCACTCTGTTTGAACGTGGTCTCGATCCCGGTAAGCGGGCGCAGCTAGGAGCGCACTACACGGATCGGGAGAAGATCATGCTCATAATCGAGCCGGTGGTCGTGCGCCCGTGGCTTGCTGAGTGGGAGGCGACGAAGGCCGAGATCGTCGCAGTGCTCGACAAGGCGAAAGCTGCGAAGTCGCCGAGCGCCCGTACCAAGGCGCATGATCAAGCCGTTTCGATGTATCGGGCATTTCTGGATCGTCTGAGGAAGTTCACGGTTCTCGATCCCGCCTGCGGTTCGGGCAATTTCCTTTACCTCGCTCTGCTGTCGCTGAAAGACATAGAGCATCGAGTTGGCATTGAGGCTGAGGCGCTGGGGCTTCACCGTGAGTTCCCGCACATAGGTCCGTCCTCGGTGAAGGGGATTGAGATCAACGCCTACGCTGCTGAGTTGGCGCGCGTGTCCGTCTGGATTGGCGAGATTCAGTGGATGCGTCGGAATGGATTCGACGTGTCTCGCAATCCGATCTTGAAGCCTCTCGACAACATCCAATGTCGTGATGCGGTGTTGAACGACAATGGCACAGAAGCGGAGTGGCCCGACGCTGATGTCATAGTCGGCAATCCGCCTTTCCTCGGCGCGAAGCTAATGAAGCGGAGGCTTGGGGTCGACTACACGGTGCGGCTCAGAACCGCCTATTCAGGGCGGTTAGCGGCGTTCACTGACCTTGTTTGCTATTGGTTCGAGAAAGCCAGAGCCGACCTTCTGAAAGGACGGTACCGTCGTGCTGGCTTGGTTGCTACCAGTTCGATTAGAGGTGGCACCAATCGCCCTGTCATGGACCGCATCTCGGGTGACTTGAAAATCTTCGATGCATGGTCGGAGTTGCCTTGGACCGTTGATGGCGCTCGGGTGGAGGTTTCACTGGTCTGTTTCGACAGGAGCGCCTCACCAGAACTGCGCCTCAATGGCGACGTGGTGGGAAAT
>Ga0209023_10001858_pt1 | contig 27446 bp, 19 predicted proteins | sample LakOneMetagenome_FD_187468 | JGI IMG/M metagenome (GOLD analysis project Ga0209023, IMG submission 187468) | Freshwater and sediment microbial communities from Lake Erie, Canada (SPAdes) (version 2) | ecosystem: Environmental > Aquatic > Freshwater > Lentic | place: Lake Erie, Canada...
ACTTTTACGAAATCTTGAGCCGAACGCAAGTGCGTAGACCATGACATTTCAGAAACGTGAATTAATCCTTCAACACCTTCAGCCACTTCAATGAAAGCACCGTAATCAGCGATAACCACTACTTTACCTTTCACTTTGTCTCCTACTGCTAATTTAGCATCAAGAGCATCCCATGGGTGTGCGTTCAATTGTTTCAATCCTAATTGGATTCTTGTTTTCTCATCATCGAAATCAAGGATTACCACATTTAATTTTTGGTCTAATTCCAATACTTCACTTGGGTGATTGATTCTGCTCCAAGATAAATCCGTAATGTGAATTAATCCGTCAACACCACCTAAGTCAATGAACACTCCATAAGAAGTAATGTTTTTAACAACACCTTCTAATACTTGTCCTTTTTGCAATTGTCCGATGATTTCTTTTTTCTGTACTTCAATATCCGCTTCAATAAGCGCTTTGTGAGATACTACAACGTTTTTGAATTCGTGGTTGATTTTCACCACTTTGAATTCCATCATTTTGTTTACGTATACATCGTAATCACGGATTGGTTTCACATCAATTTGTGACCCTGGTAAGAACGCCTCGATTCCGAAAACGTCTACAATCATACCACCTTTAGTTCTGCATTTCACGAAACCATTAACGATTTCTCCCGTTTCATTAGCAGCGATAACACGATCCCATGATTTGATAGTTCTTGCTTTTCTGTGAGATAATACCAATTGACCTGTTTTGTCCTCACGAACATCAATCAATACTTCTACTTTGTCACCCACTTTTAAGTTTGGGTTGTAACGGAATTCATTCAAAGAAATAACCCCTTCCGATTTCGCATTGATGTCAACGATTACGTCTCTGTCCGTAATACGAACCACTACACCTTCTACTACTTCTTCTTGGTCGGTATCAATAAAAGTTTTTGAAACTAATTCTTCAAATTCTTTTAAGTTACTTTCGTCAACTGCATCGATTCCTTCTTGGAAGTTGTGCCAGTTAAAATTCTCTAAAAATTCTGTTTGTGATTTTAATAATTCAGACATATGTTCTGATAAAAATTTGTATTCTGTTTCTCTGGGCTTCTAACGTGACAAAAAACAGAAGTTGTTTTTTTATAATTTGTTCATCTCCAATGGAAACCCTATCACCAAAAGAGTGCGCAAAAGTAAGGCTATTTTTTTGAAACGCAAACTTTTAGCGCGGAAAATTCTATCAAAAAGAAGTTAAAGAAAACGGTTTCATTTTTTGTTCAGGAGCTATTCCCGCTATCCGCTGCAAGTCCTCGCTGCGCTGCGGGCTTTCCTCTACTATCGGGGCTAGGGAAATCGGGTTTAAAGAAGTAGTGTTTGCAACTTTGCTTCGTCCGTTCCTTTCGTTCTGGTACAAGAAAAATTTAACCGCAAAGAGCGCAAAAGATAACGCAAAGAGCGCAATGAAATAAAACTTAGCGAACCTTGAGCACTAAGCTTAGCGACCTCTGCGGTTAAAAACAAAAAACCCGATACATGCGCACCGGGTTTTAGTATACTATTTAGTACTAATGACTCACATTTTCCACCGCATTCGGATCGTGCTTGTGTTTGAACATAACCGCAAAAAGCACTGCAATTACCAGGGCATAAGCGGCAAACGACAACCAAATGCCGTGCCAATCTCGAACACCATCCAGCGTAAAGAACTTATCAATGACAATGCCGCTGACCAAACCTCCGAAGAAGGCGCCAAATCCATTCGACATCATCATGAACAAGCCTTGCGCCGAAGATCGAATCTTAGAATCGGTCGTGGTTTCTACAAACAAAGAACCTGAGATATTAAAGAAATCGAACGCCATTCCGTATACAATACACGACATGATAATCATCCAAAGGCCGTCCGCTGGGTTACCGAAAGCAAACAATCCGAAACGCAACACCCAAGCTAGCATCGAAATCAGCATCACTTGTTTGATTCCGAATCGCTTTAAGAAAAATGGAATCGCCAAGATAAATACCGTTTCTGAAATCTGAGAAATCGACATGATTAACGTTGATTTTTTTACGATGATACTGTTCGCGTATTCGGGCATTTTTCCAAATTCCGACAAATACACATCGCCGTACATGTTGGTCAATTGCAACGCGCCACCCAAGAACATCGAGAACAAAAAGAACAACGCCATTTTATAAGTTCCAAACAATTTGAACGCATCCAAACCAAGCTTTTGCGCTAAGGTGGCGTTTTCAGAGATCAACTTCTGAGGCACGCACTTCGGTAAGGTAAAAGAATAAATCCCTAATACAAAAGCCGAAATAGCGGAGATATAAAACATGTTGGCCGAAGCCTTATTTCCTGATAAATTGGTCAACCACATCGCAGCAATAAACCCAATGGTACCCCAAACTCGAATCGGAGGAAAAACTTTAACCACATCAAATTTGTTGTTCTTTAAAATATTGTACGCTACCGAATTCGATAAAGAAATCGTAGGCATATAACAAAGCATCGCCGCAAAAATGACCCAATAAAACGTAGTAGGATTATCGACTTGTGGAATGTAAAGCAATGCAATTCCACCTAGAATGTGCAAAACTCCGTACAATCGTTCGGCATTAATGTATTTATCGGCAATAATTCCGGTCAGTGCCGGCATGATAATCGAAGAAATTCCAAGGGTAGAAAAAATGGCTCCAAATTCGGCGCCACTCCATTGTTTCGTTGCAAACCAATAATTTCCAACAGTAATCAACCAAGCGCCCCAAACAAAAAATTGAAGAAAGCTCATTACCGTCAATCTAAATTTTAAACTCATAATGCAAGTGTTTTTTTAAGGTAAATAGATTGTAAATCTAATATTAAATATGAGATAAACAAAAAATTACAACGTTTTAGTCACATCATCTACTAGTGCTAAAACCACTTCAAATTGCTCCTCACGCGTGAGGTACGAGTTATCAATTTCAATAGCGTCATCGGCAATTACTAAAGGGGAATCATCGCGATGCGTATCAATATAATCGCGCTCTTGAACGTTTTTAAGTACGTCTTCATAAGGCACTTTTTGCCCTTTGCTTTGCAACTCGTCAAAACGACGTTGTGCTCGGGTTTCGGGGCTGGCGGTCATGAAGATTTTCAACTCGGCTTTAGGAAAAACCACCGTACCAATATCTCTTCCATCCATGACAATGCCTTTGCCTTGGCCCATGGCTTGTTGCTGTTCGACTAATTTGGCGCGGACTTCGGAAACCTCAGCAATTTTACTAACGAAATTGGAAACTTCAATGGAACGAATTTCATTTTCTACATTGGTTCCGTTCAAGTACATTTCGGCAAAACCCAAATCGGCATTGAACTGAAATTCTAGCTTTATAAAAGGCAACCCTTGAATCAAACTTGCTTTATCAAAAGATTCCGAATTGATGTATCCGTTTTGCATCGCGAAATACGTCACCGCGCGATACATGGCTCCAGTATCTACATAAACATAGCCTAAGTGTTTCGCCAATTGTTTGGCTAAAGTACTTTTTCCCGTGGAAGAATAACCGTCTATGGCAATGGTAATATTTTTCAAAATTTTGGTGTTTTACCCATAAGTACACTAAGGGTGCTATTGTTTTTAAATCGTAAATCTCAACTATTGTTCTTGAAAATTAATCGTCAATCCAAACAAACTCGTATTTCCGGCTAAGGTATATCTAGAATAAGAATAATCAAATTTTAGGCGGCCCATTTTTAGTCCGAATCCTAAAGAAATTCCAGAGAAGTTCCGTTGCTCTAACAACCGTAATTCTTCGGCTCGTCTAAAGTTATACCCTAAACGTACGTTGAATCCTTTTTGAGGAAAAAGCTCAATTCCGAAAATTACGTGGCGCAGTGCATTGTTGAAAAAAGAGGTTTTCTCGGGTGTTGAAGTTCCGTCAATGGAATTCTTAGCTCGCGCTGGATTGGCAAAATTGACTTTCCATTGTTGCAAGTTCTCAAAAGTCAAATGCCAGCGAATGGGCACATTGTCGACTTCTTGTGAAATTCCGGCCATGATTTCGGTGGGTAATTTTTCTCGAGTATCGGCATAACTGGTAAATTGAGTTCCGATGTTTCGAATTACAAAAGCATAATTCACAGCGTTATCTTCATTGACATACAAAACTCCTAAATCGACCGCGCCACCATATGACGAATAACTTTCTAAAGTAGAACTAATTAACTTTCCACTGGCACCCATATGCCATTGCGTGTACGGAATGTTGTAGGCATAGCCAAATGACAAGGCAATTTCACTTCCGGTAAATCCGGCTGTTGGCGAACCTGTTTCATCATAACCCTCAAATTTTCCGTAGTTGACATAGTTAATTCCGGCTTGAAAGGTTTGCACATGACGGTCGTAGGTGTAGGCATAGGAGGCGGTGCCGTAGGTAACTTCTCCAAAATAACTTCCATAATTCAAAGCCAAATGATTGTCCATTTCCGGATTAATAGTTGCCGGATTAAAGTTAGCTTGATTCACATCATAATCGAAGATTGTCAGGACTTTTCCTCCCAAAGCCGCTTGTCTGGGTGAGGTTACAAGATTCAAAAACTGGTATACTGATTTACCTCCTACTTGACTGTATGCTACAGTTCCAAATAAAAAAATAACAAATAAGTATAGGGATCGAATCATCTTGGCAAACGCTATTTCTGAATGGTATAACGCAAATGCGAAGATATTATTTTTAATAAAAAAACGGTCCATAAAATGAACCGTTTTTAATTATAATTTTTTGGCGTTCTTCACGTCTTGAGTTGTGAGGGCATACTTCAGCACTTCGCTCATTTCCTTCACATAATGAAACGTTAGTCCTTCAATATATTCAGGTTTGATTTCATCAACATCCTGTTTGTTTTCATGACACATGATGATTTCCTTGATGTTCGCTCGTTTGGCTGCTAGAATTTTTTCTTTGATTCCTCCAACTGGAAGCACTTTTCCACGTAAGGTGATTTCACCAGTCATTGCCGTACTTTTCTTCACTCTCTTTTGCGTGAACAAAGACACTAGCGAGGTCAACATGGCAATCCCAGCGCTTGGTCCGTCTTTTGGAGTTGCTCCTTCGGGAACATGCAAGTGAATATTGTATTTTGATACCATTTCAGGATCTAAGCCAAGTAATGCAGCATTCGCTTTAATGTATTCTAAAGCAATTGTTGCAGATTCTTTCATGACATTCCCTAAATTTCCAGTAATGGTCATGGTTCCTTTTCCAGGAGAAATTAAAGATTCAATAAATAAAATATCGCCTCCAACTGCGGTCCATGCCAATCCTGTCACCACTCCGGCCACTTCATTGTTCTCCGATTTGTCTCGCTCCATTCGGGGCACACCCAAGATTTTCACGATATCCTCATCGGTTAATTTTTTATTGTATTCTTCTTCCATAGCTACCGACTTGGCTATGTTTCGAATGACTTGAGCAATTTTAGCTTCGAGTCCACGAACTCCAGATTCTCTCGTGTAGCCTTCTACAATTTTTTCCAATTGTCTTTTGCCAATAGTGACGTCTTTCGCGGTAAGTCCGTGTTCTTTTAATTGTTTTGGAAACAAATGTTGGCGAGCAATTTCCACTTTTTCTTCGATAGTATAACCCGACATTTTGATAACTTCCATACGATCTTTCAGCGCGGGTTGAATCGTCTGCATGTTGTTGGAAGTTGCAATAAACATCACTTTCGACAAATCGTAACCCATCTCAAGGAAGTTATCATAAAAAGCATTGTTTTGCTCGGGATCTAAAACTTCTAACAGCGCAGAAGAAGGATCGCCCTGATTGCTAATGGACAATTTATCAATTTCATCTAGAACGAAAACGGGGTTTGACGTTCCTGCTTTCTTCAAACTTTGAATAATTCGACCTGGCATCGCGCCAATATAGGTTTTTCGGTGACCTCTAATTTCGGCTTCGTCGCGCAAACCTCCTAAAGAGATGCGAACGTATTCTCTACCCAAAGCTTCTGCAACCGATTTTCCGATGGATGTTTTTCCAACACCCGGAGGTCCAGTCAAACAAATGATCGGCGATTTCATATCGTTACGCAGCTTCAAAACGGCCAGATGTTCAATCATTCTTTTTTTTACGTCTTCCAAACCGAAGTGGTCTCGATCTAATATTTTTTGAGCGCGTTTTAAATCGAAGTTGTCTTTAGAGAAGTGGTTCCAAGGCAAGTCTAAAAACAATTCTAAGTAATTTCTTTGGATACCAAAATCGGGTGCTTGCGGATTCATCCGCTGCATTTTTGACAGTTCTTTTTCGAAATGCTTTTCCGTTTTAGTATCCCATTGTTTTGTTTTGGCTTTTTGACGCATTTCGTCAATTTCCTCTTCTTGCGAAACGCCACCCAATTCCTCTTGAATGGTTTTCATTTGTTGGTGAAGGAAATATTCTCGTTGCTGTTGGTCTAAATCGAAACGCACTTTGGATTGAATATCGTTTTTCAGTTCTAGTTTTTGCAACTCGACATTCATGAAACGAAGCGTCTCTAAAGCTCGTTCTTTTAAAGCATTCATTGCCAACAAATCTTGTTTTTCATTCACCGACAAATTCATATTGGAAGAAACAAAATTTACTAGAAACGATTGGCTTTCAATATTTTTTATAGCGAAGGTCGCTTCGGTGGGAATGTTCGGACTTTCTTTAATGATTTGAATGGCCAATTCCTTGATCGATTCTAGAATCGCTAGAAATTCGGTATCGTGTTTCCCTGGGCGCAATTCAGCAACCTCTTTGATCATCGCAGTGATGTATGGTTTTTCCGAAGTAACCGCATCAATTTCAAAACGTTTTTTCCCTTGAAGAATAACAGTAATGTTTCCGTCGGGCATTTTTAAAACTCTTAGGATTTGAGCTACGGTTCCAATTTTATGAATATCATTCTTGGTTGGATCTTCGTCGGCTTCGTTTTTTTGCGCCACCACGCCGATAATTTTATTACCTGCATAAGCGTCGTTAATTAGTTTTATTGATTTATCCCGTCCGGCAGAAATTGGAATAACAACACCAGGAAATAATACGGTATTTCGTAAAGGTAAAATGGGTAAAGAAGCCGGTAATGGTTCTTTGTTCATTTCCTCTTCGTCCTCTGGGGTTAGTAGTGGAATCAATTCGGCTTCCGAATCGAAATCTTGTAATGACAAATTGTCAATGTTTAGGAAATTGGTATGGCGCATCTTTAATTTGGGGTCATTTTGACATTAAATTTGTACTGATAGAGACAAATGTATGTGATGTTAGTATTAAATTAAATTAAAATCGATGTATAACCGATTAATTCGTTAGGTGCTTTAAGGAGACAAGTTTTGTGCCATAAAAAAACCTGAACACTTGGATTCAGGTTTTTATTTTAGGCAAAAGGAGTTTACTTTATACTCGTTTTTAATTGAAATAAGGATCGTCTAATCCATAGTTAAAAGTTCCGTTGCTCACCGTAAATGTTCCGGCGGAAACTCCATTGACAATTTTTTCATAATTGAATGAAAATGTTCCCTTGATTCTTTTTGAAGTCAAATTGAATTCGGTCACCGTAATCGTTCCTCCCGAAATATTATTGGTTATCGTTTGCCCTGGTGAGTTCGTTAAGAAATAAGCCTGACTAAAATTGTACCCATCAAATCCAGCACGTTCGGTCAAAGTATAAGTTCCTGGCGCCCACTGAAAGGTTGGAATGTATAAGTCGATTTCTTTTATAGTACTTAAGTTATCGGTGGTCACTCCTTGTATCCAAATATATCTTGGGTCACCAACTGGTGCTCCATTATTCATGACATGAATATCAGTAGGTATAAACGAATACTGATAAGGCACCATATGATCGTATTGCGTGGACTCTATATTAGCCGTCATCAAGGCAGGTGAGTTATCAATCGCTTGAACGGATGAAATCGTAAAAGGGCCCGTCCAACTACTGTTTTCGGTAGCCGAACATTTCGCTCTTACATAAAAATCATAAGAACTTGTTTGCAAACCGGTAATTGTTTTCGGTTTGGCTGTAGTAGCTACAGTAGTCCCTGTCCCTAAGGCAAACCCAGCGTTTCCGTACTGAATTTCCCAAGAAGTCTCCGCTCCACCCGCTGTCCAATTCAATGTAGCTTGCGTTTGAATAGTTGGATTACGAACCGCAGAAAGATTGGTCGGCACAGCACAAGCTGAAGCACCCACGGCACTAACTGAAATTGGACCTACCCAATTGCTGGTTTCTGTAGCCGAACAATTTGAACGTACATAAAAGTCATAACCAGAGGTTGTCAACAGATTCGTAATTGCTTTAGTAGTAGTTTGTGACGTTACAATAGTACCCGAACCTAGGGTAAATCCGGCCGCTCCATATTGTACTTGCCAAGAAGCTTCATCGCCATTGGCTGCCCAATTTACAGTAACTTGTGTAGGAACTGTTGCCGAACGAACCGCATGCAGATTGGAAGGATCAAAACAAACAATCGCGGTCGACCCCACTGCAACGGGACCTACCCAAGAGCTGTATAGGTTACTACCACAGATAGTTCGAATATAAAATTGATAATTTGTTGTTGACACTAATCCAGTAATTGTTGCGTTGGATGAAGTAACCACTAACGAGGTTCCTGTTCCTATGGCAAACCCAGTGGTGCCATATTGAATTTCATAGGTATTCCCGGCAACGGTGGTTGGCCAACTTAGATTCACGGAATTCCCATTAATAAAACTACTGACGGTCAAAGAGGAAGGTGACGTACAAGCCGAAGTTGGAGGCGTGTCGAACAAGGCTGGATCTATAGGTTCATTTTCACAACTGAAAAAGAAAACGATTCCAAGAATCGCAAGTAGAGATAATAATCTAGATTTTTTCATTTAAAAATTTATTAATTTTTTTCAAATATAATTAAATCATAAGTCGGATTTTAAAAATAAATAAATATTATTTTTAGCAAAACTGTAACATCAAAAAAAACCTAACGTCCTTGTTCTAAAATCAGTACCAACCTCTTGAGTTTAGCCCATCAAAATATCGAAGCACTTGTTGCTAGCTGCAAACAAAAAGACCAAAAAGCAGAATTTGAAATTTACAATCGCTATAGTAAAGCGATGTACAATGTGGCATACCGTATTGTAAAAGACGAACACTATGCCGAAGATGTTATGCAAGAAGGATTCTTAAGAGCTTTTATGAAAATCCACGATTACAAACAAGAGGTAGCTTTCGGAGCTTGGTTGAAACGAATTGTCATCAATCATAGCATCGATTTTTATAAAAAGCAAAAGAATCTACAATACCGCGATTTTGAGGAGGTCCTTTTCAAAATCGAAGACACTGGCGGATCCGAATTTGAAATGGATTTCCAAAACTTAAGGGTTGAACAAGTTTTACACGCCATTCAAAATCTAAAAGACAATTACCGCATGGTTCTAACATTGTTTTTTATCGAAGGTTATGATCAAGAAGAAATTACTGAAATATTGAATATTAGTTATGCCAATTGCCGAACTACCATTAGCCGGGCTAAAGAAAGTTTGCGTAAGGCCTTAACCGAAATGAATTAAGAAATGCAAGAAAAAGAAAGAATGAAAAAGACAACAGACAATGTAACTGCGGTGTTTGAAAAATTCCACAATCAATGGGATGTAGTGGAGCTGAACGAAAATCATTACGATCGCTTTTTAGCGAAAAGGATGCGAAAAAACAAGTGGAAAAAATATGGCTATCCCATTTCTATTGCAGCTGCCGTATTGCTGTTTGCTGGGTATTTCACTTTTTTCAACACCAATGAATCAGCGCAAGATTTAACTTTTGCTTCCAAAGAAACGCAACAAACCGATTCAATTTTTACCAGCATGATTCGCATGGAACTGGACCAAGTGAAAGAAAAAAAATCACCACTCAATGAAAAAATTGTGAGCGATGCCCTGGTTCAAATGCAAATTTTAGATGCTGATTATGAGAAGATCAAATTGGAACTGCTCAAAAACGGCGAGAACAAACAAATCATTTATGCCATGATTCGCAATCTTCAAACTCGAATTTCATTTCTAGAAAATGTACTGCAACAAATTGAAAATACTGAAAATTTAAAAAATACCACCGATGAAAAAACAATGTAACCTACTATTGTGCATGCTTTTGATTCCGATATTCACTTGGGCCACCAGTATTGATATCGGCAAATTCACCAAACAAAAAGAAATTAAAAAAGCCTACATCGTAAATTCTGATGCCGGAATCGATATCAAGAACTCCTATGGCAATGTCTATGTGACCACTTGGGATGAAGACAAAATTGAATTGAATATTATCATCAAAGTGAGTGGCGATAATGAAAAATGGGTTCTCAAAAAAATTGAGGATATCAATGTCAACATTGAAGCTTTAAAAAGTTTAGTTAGCGCGAGCACGTCTATTGAAAATTCGAATTACGGCTCCAATGGAAAAAACAACAGCTTTGAAATCAATTACACCATCAAAATTCCTAAAAATGGCGGCGTGAAAATCAATAACAAATACGGTGCTATTATTACCACCGACTTATTCTCGACAACTACAATGGTGTGCAAATACGGAAAAATCAATTTGGGTAAGTTAAACGGAAACTCCAATACCATTTCTATCGATTATTGCAGCAAATCCTCCATTGAATCGGTTAAAAACGCGACCATCGATGCTGATTATTCGGGATTAACCATCAACGATTTCGGAAAAATAAACTTGAATGCCGATTATACCGATTTGAATTTTGGCAATGGTACTGATTTAAAATACAATTGCAATTACACTAAATTGAGTTTAGGAAACCTCAAGTCCATAGAAGGCAAAGGCGACTATCTGTCGATTCATTTGACTCAAATTTCGAATGATTTGAAAATTGAAACCGAGTACAGTAAAATCACCGTTGATGAAATCGATTCCAAAACCAAAACCATATTCATCGATTCGGGTTACACGGCTGTTGATTTAGGATACGATCCCAATTTTGCTTTCAACTTTGATGTTGCTGTAAAATACGCCAATTTTAGAGGAGATAGAGATTTTGAATACAATTCTAAACAAGAATCTGCCTTTTCAAAAACCTACCAAGGCTTTTATAAAAAAAGTGGCGACGCCAAGGTCACCATCCGATCTGAATATGCCAATGTGAATTTGAATAAAAAATAATCTGACAGTAGTTTCAATCATCATCAAAAATCAAAAATCATGAAAAAAAATATCTTAGTGCTGTTGCTAGTTCTATCATTTTCAACTTCTATTTCAGCCCAATGGTCGTCGCAAGAAAAAATAAAAGGCAATGGAAACGAAATTACCAAAACCGTCACGACAACTTCTTACGAAAAAATTCAAGTCTCTGGTTTCTTTAATGTGTTACTCGTAACTGGACAAGAAGGGAACATTACGCTAAAAGGGGATGAGAATTTACTCAATAATATCGACGTTGACGTAACGAATGAAACGTTGCAAATTGCCGTTAAGAAAGGGAAATATTTGGTAACTAAAGGTCGCAAAGAAATTGTAATTACCGTTCCATTTCAAACCATAAACGAAGTCTCTCTTTCAGGCTCTGGAGAAATAATCACCAAAAAACCTATCAGTTGTTCCGAATTTAAAACAACGCTTTCAGGATCTGGAACCATTGAATTACTAGTGGATGCCAAAGACATTACTTCCAAAATTTCTGGTTCTGGAGATATCGTTTTAAAGGGTAAATCAGAAAATTTTAAATGTGAAATTACAGGCTCAGGCGATATCACGACAACTGAATTAGAGAGCTTAAATGTTGAGGCTTCCATTACAGGTTCAGGCAACTGCAAAGTATTCTGCACCGATTTCTTACAAGCGCGCATCACCGGTTCGGGTGATTTGGAATACAAAGGCGACCCTAAGAAAAAAGACACCAAGGTAACGGGATCCGGCAGTATCTCTAAAGCATAAAAACAGGTTAATTCTAGTCAGGCGCTTTGGTTTTCTAAAGCGCCTTTTTTGGCACTCTTCGCAATAATAAAACGCCAATCACAAAGAACAATCCGAGGAAAACAATCGCGAATCTCGGACTTCCTGTAATTTGATCTATGATGCCATAAACACACATTCCGATAACGATTCCAATCTTTTCAGAGACGTCATAAAAACTAAAAAAAGATGCAGTATCTTCCGTTTCGGGCAACAATTTGGAATAGGTAGAACGGGATAACGATTGGATGCCACCCATGACCAATCCGACCAACCCTGCCATGACATAAAAATGAATGGGCAACGTAATAAAATAAGCCATAGCGCAAAGCACAACCCAAAAACAATTAATAGTAATCAACGTAGGGATATTTCCGAACTTAGCCGACGCCTTGGAGGTTAGTACCGCCCCAACGATAGCGACCAATTGAATCAACAAGATACAAATAATCAATCCCGTAGTGCTCTGACTTTTTGATTCCCATTGTATTTCTTGAGCACCGAAATAGGTTGCAATTAGCATCACGGTTTGAACGGCCATACTATACACAAAAAAGCCCACTAAGTATTTCTTTAACGCCGTATTTTCTTCCAATAAATGCCACACTTTTTTCAACTCTTTAAAGCCATTGAGGACGACCGCCTTGGTTACTTTTCGGTTGGAAGCATTCCCTTTTGGTAAGTAAAAATAAGTGTATTGACTGAACACAATCCACCAAATTCCGACCATCACAAAGGAATAACGCATGGCTTTCATCGCCGCCTCTCCTTCGGTTCCTGATATATTGAAAATCTTAGGCTGCATTACCATGGCCAAATTGACAATCAATAAAATCACACTGCCGAAATAACCTAAGGAATACCCTTTGGCACTAACTTGATCTTGTTGCTCAGGGAAAGCAATGTCGGGTAAATAAGAATTATAGAAAACCAAACTTCCCCAAAAGCCAATTAACCCCAAAAAGTAAAATAACAAACTTACATACAAATTTTCAAGGCTAAACCAATTCAATCCCACACAAGACAAAGCTCCCAAGTAACAAAAAAAGCGCATGAAGGCCTTTTTATTGCCCACATAATCTGCAATTCCCGACAATAATGGTGAGATAAAAGCTACCACTAAAAACGCCGCAGCCGTTACAAAACTGATGAGTGCTGAATTCTTGAGTTCGGCTCCGAAAATGTGGATGTAATGATTTCTGTCGCTAAACAATGCTTCATAAAAAATCGGAAAGATTGCCGACGAAATTACCAAAGGATACACGGAATTCGCCCAATCATAAAACGCCCAGGCATTCAATAATTTCTTACTTCCTTTAGGTAAATCAGCCATACTTTGTTTTTTTACTTTTGCTGGAACGAATTTATCTATTTTTTGAAAAGGAATGGTAAAATTAATTCTATTTTTAGAACATTTATTTCTCCAACAGCAAACAAATTCCACAATCTCAAGTTAAACTATATTTAAGAAAGGGCGTCTTACTCGAAATTTTTAATCAATTGGCCATGAATAGAATACTGCTACTCCTTAGTTTTCTTTGTTTTTTTTCCATTCAAAAGATGCAATCCCAAGACTTATATTATCCTCCTTTAAGTAGCACCGCCACATGGGAAACAACCGACCCAGCGACTTTAGGTTGGTGTCCCGACCGGATTGCTTCGATGTACACTTTTCTCGAACAACAAAACACCAAAGGCTTTATGGTTTTGAAGGATGGTAAAATTGTTATCGAAAAATATTTTGGAACCTTCACACAAGATAGCCTCTGGTATTGGGCGTCTGCTGGCAAAACCATCACCTCCTTTTTAGTGGGAAAAGCACAAGAAGAAGGCTATTTATCCATCAACAATAAAACGTCAGATTATTTAGGAACGGGTTGGACTACTTGCACTTTACCACAAGAAAACAATATCAAAATAAGCAACCAATTGACTATGACCACTGGTTTAGATGATGGCGTAGCAGACAATCATTGCACGCAAAGCAGTTGCCTAACTTACTTGGCAGATTCCGGCACTAGATGGGCCTACCACAATGCTCCTTATACGCTCTTAGAAGGAGTTTTGGAAAATGCCACGGGTCAACCTATCAACACCTACACCCAACTAAAACTAAAAAACCAAACAGGTATTACCGGGCTTTGGACAACTATTGATGCTGATAATGTATTTATCAGCAAGGTAAGAAGCATGGCTCGATTTGGATTGTTAATTCAAGGAAACGGGGTATGGAATGGCACCACGCTAATGAACGATAGTTCCTACTTTACGCAAATGTTGAATACGTCCCAAACTCTTAATAAATCCTATGGCTATTTGTGGTGGTTGAACGGGAAGCAAAGTTTTATGGTGCCCACCAGCCAATTGGTTTTTCCCGGATCATACGCTCCAGATGCTCCCGCTGATATGTTCGCAGGAATTGGGAAAAATGGTCAAATCGTAAGTATCGCCCCAAGTCAGGGATTGGTTGTCGTGAGAATGGGAAATCAGCCAAACTCCAATGAAGTTCCTTTTATTTTGTGCAACCAGATTTGGCAGCAAATCAATAATTTGAGTTGTAATCTGGCTGTGAAAAGTGAAGTTAAAAACAACCTCCTAATTTTCCCTAACCCAGCTACTGACAAGATTACTCTAGCTAATCTATCCAATGACGCATTTGATGTCGTCCTATTTGATTTGTTAGGCCATGTTGTGCTTCGTAAATCCAATCAAAATCAGATTTCGATTGCACACTTACCGAAAGGAGTCTATTTTTTGACGGTCAATCAAGGTGCAAAAAAGTATACTAAGAAATTCGTTAAGAACTAAACCTAAAACAAAAAAGCCATTTCAAATGAAATGGCTTTTTTGTTATTTTGAACACTAAAGTCCTACTTAAAAACAATTCCCAATTTAGCTGCATTGGCTTTCGCCTCAGGAATTAGGCTTCTTAGGCTAGCTATTCTTGTAGCGTCAGAAGGGTGCGTGCTCAAGAATTCCGGTGGTTTTTGTCCAGAAGCACCAGACGCCATTCGTTGCCAAAAGACAATGGCTTGATCCGGATTGTAACCCGCAATCGCCATCAACGTCAATCCAATTTTATCGGCTTCGCTTTCATGATTTCTGCTAAAGGGAAGCATTACTCCTACTTCAGAAGTTACCCCATAAACTTGTTGCCATAGCTGTTGCGATTCTTGACTTTTACTTCCCGTAGCCAACGCTACACCAACTGCTCCAAATTGTTGCAATTGAGCGGCACTCATTCGTTGTGCCCCATGGTTGCATAAAGCATGTGATACTTCGTGACCTAAAACGGTTGCTAATCCCGCCTCGTCTTTGGTTATCGGTAATATTCCAGAATACACTACGATTTTACCACCTGGCATACACCAAGCATTGACTTCCTTACTTTCGACCAATTTGTATTCCCATTGGTAGCCGTTTAAGTATTCCGATTGCCCTGTCACTCTTAACCATTTTTCGGCAGCGGCTCTAATTTTGGTTCCAATATTCTCCACCATTCTGGCGTCAGCAGTACCAATTACCACCTTATTTTCTTTCAGGAAACTTCCGTATTGCTGGAAAGAGCTTGGGAATAATTCACTGTTAGAAACAAAGTTTAAACTGCTCTTTCCTGTAAAAGGATTCGTAGCACAAGAATAAATAAAGCATCCGACGGCCAGTAATAGTATGTACTTTTTCATAAATTCAATAGTTTAGTCAGAACAAAACTACGACTATTCTAACTTTAGTTTTTACAAAATTGTCAGCAATAGTTATTAAATTCTTCGTGACTTATGCTCCAATGATATGAAGCTCTGAAAACTCTTTATCAATAATCAAGGTTTGTTTACCGTCGAAAGCTACTTTTTCAAGGGTTACGATTTCGTTGTCGATTTCAATTTTCTTAACCTTAAACGGCAAACCGTGTAAATTTATTTTGAACTTAGTGTAGTTCGTTACAAACTTTCCTTCTTTATGTTGCTGAATAATCAAGTCGGTTTCCTTTCCTCTTAAAGTAAAAGTCGCCAAACTAAAACGGCCTTTGTTATAATCGTAGCCATCTTGAGCATCTTCGTACAGCACTGATTTTTCTTTTCCTAATTTGAAATACACATCCAAAGTGATTTCATCAAATTCTAATTCTCCAACATATTGTTGCACCGGATATTTCGGAATAATCGCTCCTTCTTTAACAAAAATAGGAATCTGATCATAATCGGTTTTGACCCACAATTCTTTTCTTCCAGAAACCACTTCATCGGTCCAGAAATTATACCAATTCCCAACCGGGACATACATTCGTCTACCTTGTGCATTCGGTTCCAAAATCGGGCAAACTAAAATCTGATTTCCAAAAAGGAACTCATCGGTTCTGTAATGCGTTTGTGGATCTTCCTGATCGAAGTATACCAATGGTTTCAACATAGGAACACCGTCGTTGATGTATTCCCAAAACATGGTATACAAATACGGAAGCAATTGGTAGCGCATTTCCACAAATTTTCTAGTGATGTTGACCACATCCACATCGAAAGACCAAGGTTCTTGATCACCGTGGTCACCAGAAGAATGCGTTCTACAAAATGGGTGAAAGACACCCAATTGAATCCAACGAGCATACAATTCGCCAGAAGGCTGTTCGGCAAAACCACCAATATCAGAACCCGTAAATCCCATGCCGGAAATTGACATGCGTTGCATTTGAATGTTGGCAATCCACAAATGTTCCCAACTGGCCACATTGTCGCCGGTCCAAGAAGAGGTGTAGCGCTGTGCCCCAGAATAAGCAGAGCGGGTAATAATAAAAGGTCGTTTTGGATACGAGAATTGTTTTACTCCTTCGTAAGTCGCTCGAGCCATTTGCGTTCCGTAAATGTTGTGCGCTTTTCGGTGACTGCATGGATTTCCGTCGTAATCGTGACGAACGTCCATTGGGAATGTTTTCCCTGGAACTTCCATAACAGCGGGTTCGTTCATATCGTTCCAAACACCTTTTACTCCAAAGTCAGAGATTAATTCTTTGAACAATCCTGCCCACCATTCCCGTACTTCCGGATTGGTATAATCTGGAAAATTGCATTCCCCAGGCCACACTTTCCCTTTCATATACGGACCATCGGCTCTTTTACAGAAATAATCTTTTTCTAACGCTTCTTGATAAACGAAGTATTCTTTGTCAATTTTAATTCCGGGATCAATAATCACTACGGTTTTAAAACCATCTTCCGCCAATTCAGCGACCATTCTCTTTGGATCTGGAAAATAGTCCTTGTTCCAAGTAAAACATCGAAAACCGTCCATATAATCGATGTCCAAATAAATGGCGTCACACGGAATTTGCAACTCTCTAAACTTGCTCGTTACTTCTTTGACTTTACTTTCGGGAAAATAACTCCATTTGCATTGGTGGTATCCTAAAGCCCAAAGAGGCGGTAATTCCGGTTTTCCAGTTAAATGTGTATACGTTGTGACAACGTCTTGCATTTGGGGCCCATAAATAAAATAGTAATTCATCTCCCCTCCATCAGCCCAAAAACTAGTTACATTTCTTTTTTCGTGGCAAAAATCAAACGTCGTTTTAAATGTATTGTCGAAGAAAATTCCATACGATTGTTTGTTTTGCAACGCTATATAAAACGGTACTACTTTGTATAGTGGCTCTTGATCTTTGTGAAAAGCATATTGATCCGTAGCAAAATTCTCAACACGTTTCCCTTTTAAATTAGAATGTGATGCTTTATCGCCCATGCCGTAAAAACATTCCCCTTCCTTAGAAGCTTTGCTCATTTTTACGATATTACCTCCGAAAAAATAATTCTCTTCCCAATGGAAACCAAGCTCATCTTCTAAAATACAATTTCCATCTAAATCCGTGATGGATACTCGCAAATCTTCTTTTTGAATAGAGCAAATCACTTTGCTGGTTTTTATTTTATAGCAATCGGTCTCTTCCATAACTTCCAAGAAATTATAGCCGTGAGATTGCGTCTTATCGATAGCATACGAAAAATCTTTACTAAAATAGCCTTTTGTGGTGTAACGAAAGCGAATCAAACTGTCGCGAAGCACTGTGATTTTTAGGATAACACTATTATCCGTGTAAAAATAAACACTGTCGACATCTTTTTTAAATTCTACTATTTTGGAAGGATATAAATCACCTTTGTATTCTAATTCGGTATTTGTAATCATAACTTTTTATTGGTTATACCATGACTTTTGAGGTAAGCCACAAAGATTTCAAACTTACAAAAAATGTTGGTTTGACCGACTGAAATAGCCCATTTTTAACGAAAACGATTTCGCTTCAGACTACTGTATTTGCTACAAATTCCCAAAATTTAAACAGAAGAAACTTTGGGAATTCACAGCCGAAATATTATGCAATTTTATATACCGTAACACTTAGTGGAGGCAAGACCAAAGCAGCCGAAAAATCGCGTCCGTTCCAAGGTTCTGCGTCAATCTTGATCGCTTTCGCATTGGTAACGCCACTACCGGCATAGGCCACATCATCGGAATTGAATACTTGCGTAAGTTTCCCTTTTTTAGGAAGTCCAATTCTATAGTTTTCTCGAACCACTGGCGTGAAGTTACAAACTACGATCAAATCTTGTTTGGGGTCGTTCCCTTTTCGGATATAAGACATCACAGCGTTTTGATGATCGGAATAATTGATCCATTCAAAACCTTCTGGACTGAATTGTTTTTCGTGAAGTGCTGGATGAGCCTTGTATAGAGCATTCAAATCGGTAATCACTTTCTTGATCCCGTCATGGAAATCATATTGCAACAAATGCCAATCGAGGCTGCCTTCAAAATTCCACTCGGCACTTTGCCCAAATTCAGCACCCATGAACAATAGTTTCGTTCCTGGATGGGTAAACATGTAACCGTAAAGCAATCGTAAATTAGCAAATTTTTGCCATTCGTCACCAGGCATTCTTCCTGCAATGGATTTTTTCCCATAAACCACTTCATCATGAGATAACGGCAACATAAAATTCTCACTAAAAGCATACGTCATCGAAAACGTCAAATCGTTTTGGTGGTATTTTCGGTATACGGGTTCTTTTTGGAAATATTGTAAGGTATCGTGCATCCAACCCATCATCCATTTCATCCCGAAACCTAAGCCGCCAGCAAATGTTGGTCGGGAAACCATCGGAAACGAAGTACTTTCTTCAGCAATAGTTTGCACGCCCTCAAAATTAGAATACACCGCTTCGTTGAAATCTTTCAAAAAGCTAATAGTATCTAAATTTTCTCTTCCTCCAAAGATGTTCGGTTCCCATTCTCCGTCTTTTCTAGAATAGTCCAAATACAACATCGAAGCCACGGCATCTACTCGAAGTCCGTCAGCGTGGTACTGTTGCAACCAAAAAATAGCGTTGCTAATTAAGAACGAGCGCACTTCATTGCGACCGTAATTAAAAACCAAACTTTTCCAATCGGGATGGTAGCCTTTTCTTCTATCGGGATGTTCAAACAAATTCGAACCATCAAAAAATCCTAAACCATGTGCATCGTCAGGAAAGTGAGAAGGCACCCAATCCAAAATGACACCAACGCCTGCTTGATGCAGCTTGTCCACCAAGACCATAAAATCTTGTGGTTTCCCAAATCGGGAGGTGGGCGCAAAATAGCCTACCAACTGATAACCCCACGATGGATCGTAAGGATATTCCATAATAGGCATGAACTCTACGTGAGTAAATCCTGTTTCTTTTACGTATTTTACCAACTGATCGGCCAATTCCAAATAGGTTAAGAATTTCCCTTCCGCATTGCGACGCCACGAACCCAAATGCACTTCGTAAACCGAATAAGGTTTGTCTAATGCATTGGTTTCTTTTCTAGATTTCATCCATTTGTCGTCTTTCCATTTGTACTCTAGATCCCAAATAATGGATGCTGTGTGCGGCGGATGCTCGCAGTATAAAGCAAACGGATCGGCCTTTTCAGTGATGATACCGCCGTTGTTGGATTGTATTTTGTATTTGTAAGTAGATCCTTTTTCAACACCAGGAATAAATCCTTCCCAAATTCCGGAAGCATCCCAACGCACGTTGAGTTGGTGCTCGCCTTGAATCCAATAATTGAAGTCACCAACCACAGAAACCGAACGCGCTGATGGTGCCCATACGGCAAAATAAGTGCCTTTGACACCGTCTACTTCTAGGAGATGCGCACCTAATTTTTCGTAGAGGCGGAAGTGCTTGCCCGCTTTGAAGAGGTCAATATCGAAATCGGTGAATAAGGAATGGGGTTGTACTTTGCTCATGATTTTATTTTTTGAACGCGAATACCGCGGTTTTTTTTATTGTAATTGACTTTTCAAATGGTTCTTAGATTCTTTTTAGCCCCGATGGCAAAGGCATCCTTTTTTCTAACCCTTTCAGAGTTCAAAACTCTGAAAGGGTTGTAGCCCCTAGCCAAAAGTATCCTTTTTAAAAATAGTATCCAACCAGCAAATAGGTTTTTGGCGACCGATTTTCATGCCTACTCCGATTTATTAAATTCCATGATGCTTGCGATTCCTGTTAACGGAATTACCGCCCAGCGCGGACGAGAATTCAACTCGTATCCCAATTCATAAACCGCTTTTTCTAGAATGCAGTATTTCAGTAGGAAGTCGATTTCTTTGCGGTAGCCAATGTTCAGATTGCCGCCTTGTGCGACTTCAGTATAGGTTTGAATGAACACCCCTACGAAATATTTGAACAAAATTTCTCCCGCTTGAAACAACTCTTTTTGCTCATACGGATATTTGTCTTTGTTGTTGAAAATGGTCGCATATATGGAATAATGAAAAGAGCGAAACATGCCAGCCACATCTTTCAGCGGCGGTTGTTTTACTTTTCTGTCGCGGATCGTACTTTCGGGCTCGCCTTCAAAATCTAACAAATAGAAGTCGTCGCCGTTGACCAGCACTTGTCCTAAATGGTAATCACCGTGAATTCGGATGCGCTCCGATTTCATTTTGGTCCAGTCGAAATCGAGGAATAATTTTCGAATTTCTTTTTTATTGTCGAGAAATTGATTCGCGAGTTCTAAGGCCAAACCGTCGAGTTTGTGCAAATTATTCTCTAATATATTTAATCGGTTTTGGAATTGATACGTCAACCGGTTTTTCAACCAAACGGTATAATCGCCATTGTAAGTCGTTGGGGTAAAAGCGGTATCGTGAATATCACCACCTAAGGCAATATGCATTTCTGCCGTCCTCGTAGCTAACGTTTTGATGCGTAGAAAAATACTCAAGCCTGCCCAATCGATAATTTCGTGGGGCACTTCGTTGATTTTGAGGCGTTGGAACAACTCAATATCAGGAAGCTTGCTAATTTTGATTTTTTTGGTTTTCAGATTGTCGAAAATGCGATCGGTTTCTTCCAACATGAACTGCCAAGCATCGCCTTGATTGGGCACCAATTCCTGCATCATTCCTAAAGTAATATTTCCTTCGGAGAGTGCAACGCTAATACTTCCCGTATAGGCAGGCGAGCTTTTAAAATCCATACGCTCCGTTAGAAAGCGGCTAATTTCATAATCAGGATTCGTGCTGGTATAGATTCTTCTAAATATTTTTAAAACAAGCGTATTGTTGTAAATTATAGAGGTGTTGCTTTGCTCCACACCCATAAATTTAGAACTTTTATATTCCGTTTCTTCGAGTTTTTCCCCTCGATGAAATTTAACCTTAACATCCGTTTTTGCTCCAGAAGTGACAATTTTATCGAACAATAATTTTCTAAAATCTTCTTGGTGCAACGCATCTACCAAAAATCCATCTTGACCATTCATTCGAACCGGAGCAATAATGGTATTGGTGTCGAGCTCTTCTTCCGACATGAATGAAATGGGCATGAAATAATTTTGAAAGAAGGCTTCCTTAAAATTCACTTCCAATAAAACGCCGTAATAGGTATTCTTTTTAGAAGTCATCTTGAAATACTCCACAACCTCGATATACTTTAACGTACTGGCTTTTCCACCATACCACCGCTTGTTGATAATATAGTTTTCCAAGATGTCAGAAGCGAAAACTTTTACAAAATCTTCGTCTTCAAAAGCATTCTTCCACTCGGTTTTAAAGACAAACGGATTTTGAAATTCGTCTTCATTGATTTTAGCTTCTTTCATTAGCGTTGGATTTTGAATAGGTGAAAAGGCAATTCCGGAGGCAACTCAACATAATTCCATTCCTTATCCCAATAGTACGAGTTTCCGGTGATTAAATCTTCCACTTTGATAGGGTGATGGCCCAACTGCTCGATTGGAATTCGAATCATGGCTTGGCTCGTGTTAAACGCATCCAAACTCACAATCATGATGGTTTCATTGGTCTTGTCATCGTCAAATTTGTAATAAGCCATGACTTGCTCGTTGTTGGTAGTACAAAAAACAATATTGTTGGTTTGTTGCAAGGAGGCTTGCTCGTAGCGAATTTTGTTGATCCGAGTAATCAAGGTCGTCAATTTGTTTTGAATCGACCAATCCCAATGGTAGTACTCGTATTTCTCCGAATTTAAGTATTCTTCTTTACCCGGCGCCATTGGTTCACATACTCGGTATTCGAAAACCGGTCCATAAATCCCCACGCTGGAACTCAAGGTAGCCGCTAAGAAATACTTTTGTAAATGCACCGATTCGTTACCACTTTGCAAAGCAAACGGGTTGATATCCGGCGTATTGGGCCAAAAATTCGGACGGTAGAATTCTTTCTGCTCCGTCTGGGTTAATTCTTCAACATAGTCAGTTAATTCTTTTTTGGAATCGCGCCAAGTGAAATAGGTATAGGACTGACTGAACCCTTGCTTAGCCAACTCGTTCATGATTTTTGGTCTCGTAAAGGCTTCAGCTAGGAACAAAACATCAGGATGCTTTTTCTTAATTTCGGAAATCAACCAACCCCAAAAATAGAACGGTTTAGTGTGTGGATTATCTACTCGGTAGACGTTAATACCACATTCTTCAATCCAAAACAAGGCTACATCCAACAACTCTTTCCAAAGGTTTTTCCAATCGCCGCTTTCAAAATAAATCGGCTGAATGTCTTGGTATTTCTTAGGTGGATTCTCGGCATATTGCACCGTTCCATCCGGTCTCCATTTGAACCATTGCGGAAAATCTTTCACATAAGGATGATCGGGGGCCGCTTGTAGTGCATAATCCATGGCGACTTCAATCCCGAGCTCTTTTGCTTTTTTAACCAGTGATTTGAAATCAGCAATAGATCCCAATTCCGGATGCGTGGCTTTGTGTCCGCCATACTGCGACCCAATGCCCCAAGGAGAACCCACATCACCCGGTTGTGCATTAGTGGCGTTGTTTTTTCCTTTACGATTGACTTCACCAATAGGATGTATCGGCGGAAAATACAACGTATCAAAACCCATAGCCGCTACTCGGGGTAGTAATTTTTCACAGTCTTTAAAAGTCCCATGTTTTCCTGGAACTTCTGAAGCAGAGCGCGGAAAAAACTCATACCAAGTACTAAACAACGCTTTCTTACGATCAACATACACTTGCAATGCAATCGATTTGTTTTCAATATATAATAGGGGATACTTTTTGAAAATGTCGGTTAATTGATGCGACATAGCTTCTTCAATAGCTTTGTCGTATTCTTTTTCATTGCAAAAAATGGCGGCTACTTTTTTTAGGTACTCTTTTTCACTAGCGGTTGCCAGTTTCTGAACGGCCTTCACATACTCGGCACCTTCTAAAAGCTCCGATTTTACATGCTGCTTGTCTTCAATTTTACGCTCGGTTCCGTGTTGCCAATTTAAGGCATAATCCACCCAACCTTCAACATAATAGGTGTATAATCCTTGTTTTTCCACCTGAAATTCAGCAACCCAAGCATCATTACTAGTCGGAACCATTCTAACTTCACTCCATTTCTTATCCTTTTCATGTTTGTATTGCACCCGGCATTCAATAACATCATGCCCATCCGAAAAAACATCTGCAGTTACGATTACTTTTTGTCCAACTATTCTCTTTATGGCGAAAGCACCACCATCCAATTGTGGTGCAAGGTTTTCTATTACGATTCGGGTTTGATTTTGCATTTTATGATTTATTTATGACTTCTAAATTTAGTAAAAAATCTAGAATATAATAACTTGCAGTAAAATTTATTGAAATGACAAAGAAAACCAAAAAACGAAATCAAACATTGAAAATTCCGAAACTAATCTTGATTACTGGTTCATTTTTATCGTTAATTTCAACAAAATTACTCGTCTCTTTTGCCGCCCGACTCTTTACAACTCCCATAAAACATAAGATGCCAAAACGAGAAATCGCTATGGATCAAAAAAGTACCCAAGGGTTTTTCTTAGTGCCTAGTATTGAAAAGAAAATAAGAGTATACCATTATGGCAACGGTCCAAAAAAAATACTACTAGTGCACGGATGGTCTGGAAGAGGCACCCAATTGGTCACGTTTGCTGAAGGTCTTGAAAAATTAGGCTATAGCACCATCAGTTTTGACGGACCAGCCCACGGAAAATCCTCGGGTTCTCGCACCCTACTTCCTGAATTTATCGCTAGCATCTTGGCTCTGGAAAAAGAATACGGTCCCTTCGATGGAGCCATCGGTCATTCGCTCGGTGGCATGGCTTTATTAAATGCAGTGCACGGTGGACTCGACATCCCGCGATTGGTCACCATTGGAAGTGCCGACATCATTCAAGACATCATGGATGATTTTATTAAGAAATTAGAATTGAAACCGGAGATTAGTGATTTGCTATGTACGCATTTCGAAAAGAATTCATTCCGGACTATGAATTCATACTCCTCGAGTCAGGTTTCCAAAACTATTGAAATTCCAGTATTGGTAGTACATGACGAAAATGACTTGGAAGTGCCGGTACATTGTGCCAAAAACATCTGCGAACAGTTGGATAACGGATTGCTATTCCTTACCAAAAACTTAGGGCACCGTAAAATACTAGGCGACGCAAAGGTGGTTGAAAAAACTTTAAACTTTATAACGCAATGAAACCCAAAATAGAAAAAACAGAAGCCGAATGGAAAGAACAACTCGGTTTAGAGCGCTATAAAATACTACGCCAAAAAGGAACCGAATTCCCACATTCCGGAAAATACAACCTGCATTTTGAAAAAGGAACCTATGCCTGTGGTGCCTGCGGCGAAGAACTTTTCGCGAGCACTTCAAAATTTGATGCCCACTGCGGATGGCCTTCTTTTGATGAATCATTGCCAGGAAAAGTGGCGTATATCAAAGATAGTTCTCACGGTATGTTGCGAACCGAAATTCTTTGCGCCAATTGCGGCAGTCATCTAGGGCACGTCTTTGATGACGGACCAACAGCCACGAGTCAACGCTATTGTGTAAATTCGTTGTCCATCGATTTTAAATAAGGGGGCATGCCGGCGCAAGATCATGGCTGCTTTCAAAGATACTTTTCACGCGCCGTCGGGCTATCCGTTGCAAGTCCTCGCTACGCTGTGGGCTTTCCACTGCTATCCCTCACGCAAATAAAACATATCTGAACAGCTACGATAGATTAATCTTTAACACACCGAACCGAGTAAGCGAATGACTTGAAACCATATAGTATCAATGAAGGTTCAGCATCATAATCGAGAAGGAAACACCACCCTAAAGAAGAATCAAACTCTGAAGCACTCCACCAAATACCAGTGTAACCTTTGGCGTCGAACGTGCCATCGTTTCTGCGAAGACCTCCCGGAAGACCAGTAAAACTACTAGTATTTGTCGCTCCATAATTCGGACTCGCCCATAGTGTTATAGCTTTCAACTTCCCACCTGCTACACTTTCTCCTCCTAAAAATGTTTCTAAAGTAATCCATTCTTCATGAGTTGGAATGTGCCAACCAACTGGCGCCAAACCTCTTGGGTCATTCACAGCAAACCAATTGTACAATTTGCCATAAATAGTTCCGTTTGCCGTATTGTTGGAATAATAACACCAAGCGCCAGTAGTTAAATTCGCCCATTGCGTGGGGTCAGTCACCTGCGGAATCAAATCTCCATTTCTATAACGGCTGACGTTTAAGTTTCTGGTCATCCAAACTTGTGTCCCAATCTTTACTTTACTATTTTGTAGTGGTACAGTAGGTCTCAAAGCCACTTGACTCTTAGAAACCGCACTACCGATTGCAATATTTTCGTCGTTACTACAAGATACTGTTACAAGGGCTAAAAAAAGCATCGAAATTTTGAAGTAGCTATTTTCCATGGTTCTTATTTTCAATAGGTACCTAAGATACTATTTTTATTCGCACCAAAAATAGGAATCCTTTCTTGTCTCGGCATAATTCTTCCCAAAATAAATAACACCCTCATGAAAACCCTTCCTACTCCAAGCGATTCTTGGCGCTTCCCCTTAGCGTATCTCTGCGAAAAAAATTACCCTAGCATTGAACAGCAAAACCTAAATCCCTTAAAATATAGAACGGGCAATAGACTCGTTATCGTAGCACCTTCATTCCACTTAATTTTCACATCAGTGCTTTTGATTCTTTTCTATTGCGTCATAGTAACGTCACATTAACGTCACCTATACGCCATACCTGCGTTACAGTTGTAGTACCTAAGAATCATCCTTTCGTTCTCATTTTCTAAAAAGGGCTACTCCCATTTTCAGCGGAACTACATTGCAATAATACTACAAAAAATCACTATAGAAGCTCGAAAAAAAGCATGATACACACCGTAAAGCGCTCATGTCAGTACACCAATCGCAAAGCTTGCGTTACGGTAATAGGGCGCATGTCTATAACAGCTGATGTATCCCAATGAACTAATCCCTTGCCTTGTCACTCCAATAAAGACACGAAACCATGAGGACTTTAACCCGAACAGGCAAAGCAAAGAGGACATTTGATAGTAAAAGCCGGAAACCCAGTGGGCTTCCGGCATTTCTAAAACTTCTATAAAACAAAAAAAGCGACATTTGAGATTAAGAGGAGGAAGCCCAGTGGGCTTCAGGTATTTTTAAAACATATTATATAAAACAAAAAGCCCGTTGTGAAAACAACGGGCTTTTAAAAGAAAGGCGACGACATACGCTCCCACCTAACTGCAGTACCCTCTGCGCAGGTGAGGGTAACTACTCTGTTCGAGATAACTTTAATTAATTTTTTCTAAAAATTTATATAAAACAAAAAACCCGTTATTTTCACAACGGGTTTTTAAAAGAAAGGCGACATTTGAGATTAAGAGGAGGAAGCCCAGTGGGCTTCAGGTATTTTTAAAACGTATATAAAACAAAAAACCCGTTGTTTTCACAACGGGTTTTTAAAAGAAAGGCGACATTTGAGATTAAGAGGAGGAAGCCCAGTGGGCTTCAGGTATTTTTAAAACGTATATAAAACAAGAAAGCCCGTTCGTTAGAACAGGCTTTCTACTAAGAAAGGCGACGACATACTCTCCCACATAACTGCAGTACCATCTGCGCAGGCGGGCTTAACTACTCTGTTCGGGATGGGAAGAGGTGAGCCCCGCCGCAATAACCACCTTAAGTCGTTTTGCAAGG
>Ga0209023_10001859_pt1 | contig 27441 bp, 28 predicted proteins | sample LakOneMetagenome_FD_187468 | JGI IMG/M metagenome (GOLD analysis project Ga0209023, IMG submission 187468) | Freshwater and sediment microbial communities from Lake Erie, Canada (SPAdes) (version 2) | ecosystem: Environmental > Aquatic > Freshwater > Lentic | place: Lake Erie, Canada...
CACCGCTCCATCGCCGAGGGCGTGGCCGGCCACCTGGGCCTGTTCGACCGGGTGCTCGCCACCGACGAGACGCGCAACCTGAAGGGCCCGAACAAGCTGGCCGCGATCCGCGCGGAGGTCGGCCCTCAGTTCGCCTATGCCGGCGACAGCGCCGCCGACCTGCCGGTGTGGGAAGGCGCGCAGGCCGCCGTGCTGGTGGGCGCGTCGGGCAGCGTGGCGCGCACCGTGCGCGCGCGCCATCCGGTCGAACGCGAATTCGCCCGGCCCGCGCCTGGCCTGGCCGTGTGGAGAAGAGCGCTGCGCATGCACCAGTGGGTCAAGAACCTGCTGCTCTTCGTGCCGATGCTGACCGCGTTTTCCTTCCTGCCGCGCGATCTCGCCGTCATGCTGCTGGCCTTCCTGTGCTTCTCGCTGGCGGCGTCCAGCACCTACATCGCCAACGACCTGTGGGACCTCGGCAACGACCGCAAGCACCCGCGCAAGCGCCTGCGGCCCTTCGCCAGCGGCGCCCTGCCCATCGGCGCGGGCGTGGGAGCGGCCGTGCTCCTGCTGGCGGCGAGCTTCGCGCTGGCCTTCCTCGTGAAACCCGCTTTCGCCGCCATGCTGCTGGCCTACGTGGTGCTGACCACGGCATATTCCTGGGTGCTGAAGGAGCGGGTGCTGGTCGACGTGCTGGTGCTCTCGCTCCTGTACACGCTGCGCATCGTCACCGGCTCGGTGGCGGTCGGCATCCACACCAGTTCCTGGCTGCTGGCCTTCTCGCTCTTCCTCTTCCTCAGCCTGGCGCTGGTCAAGCGCTGTTCCGAGCTGCAGCTGCTGCAGGCGCGCGGCCAGGCCAGCGCGCACGGACGCGACTACCGCGTGGTCGACCTGGTCGTGCTGTGGCCGATGGGCCTGGCCTCGGCCTTGTGCGCGGTGGTCGTGCTGGGCCTGTTCATCAATGCGCCGGAAACGCAGGAGCGCTACGCCAGCCCGGCGCTGCTGTGGGGCCTGGTGGCCCTGATGATCTACTGGCTCGGCCGCCTGTGGATCAAGACCGCGCGCGGCGAGATGGACGACGATCCGGTACTGTATGCGCTGAAGGACCGCGGCAGCCGCTGGGTGGTCGTGGCCATGGTCGGGGTCGCCCTGTGCGCCTATTTTTCCGGCGTCGCCGCCCACCTTTGATTGCCGACGATCTCCTTGATGAAACCAGAAGAGCAAACCCCCGTCCCCTCGCCCTGCATCAATGTGTGCCGGATGGTCCCCGAGACCGGCCTGTGCCAGGGGTGCATGCGCACCATCGACGAAATCATCGCCTGGAGCAAGTCCGGTGATGACTACAAGCGCGCCGTGTGGGCCGAGATCCGCCGGCGCGAAGCCGAGATCGACTGGGGTTGAGATGACGATACGGCTGCCCGCGTCCATGCAGGTCTTCGAGCGCGGCTGGCTGTCGTCCAACAATGTCCTGTTCACCGGGCCCGGCGAGACGGCGCTGGTCGACAGCGGCTACCTGACGCACGCGCCGCAGACGCTGGCGCTGGTGCGCCACGCCTTGCATGGACGGCCGCTCGATCGCCTGCTCAACACCCACCTGCATTCCGACCACTGCGGCGGCAATGCGCTGCTGCAGGCCAGCTATGGCTGCCACACCGCGATTCCCGCCCTGGAGGCGCCCAAGGTTGCGGCCTGGGACGAGGAGGCGCTCAGCTTCCGCGCCACCGGCCAGCAGTGCGCGCGGTTTACCTTCGACGCCGTGCTCGTGCCCGGCGATGCCGTGCAGCTGGGCGGCCTGCGCTGGGATGTGCTGGCGGCGCCCGGCCACGATCCGCATGCGCTGCTGCTGTTCTGCGAAGACGAGGGCGTGCTGATCTCGGGCGACGCGCTGTGGGAAAACGGCTTCGGCGTGATCTTCCCGGAGCTGGCGGGCGAACCGGGCTTCCTCGAGGTCGGCGCGACGCTCGACCTGATCGCCGGCCTGGGCGCGCGCGTGGTGGTGCCGGGCCATGGCGCCGTGTTCGAAGACGTGGCCGGCGCCCTGGCGCGGGCGCGCGGGCGGCTCGATTTCCTGAACGCGGACCCGGTGCGCAATGCGGAGAACGCGGTCAAGGTGCTGCTCAAGTTCCTGCTGCTGGAGCGGCGGGCGCTGGCGCTGACATCCCTGCCGGGGCTGCTGGCATCGATTCCGCTGGTGGAGCGAGTGCGTACTCACTACCTGGGCCGGAGCGCACCGGAGCTGGCGCAGTGGGCCACCGCCGCCCTGGTGCGCGCCGGCGCCGCCCGGGTCGAGGGGAGGCTGCTGCACGACGCGTAGGTAGCATTTAGAGGCCAGAATCTAGCACGATCGTTCTTTTTTCAGGGCTATAATGCCCGCAGACCGTCCACCAACCCGATCATCGAAAGCTGCCCATGACCTTGCCACCCGTGCTGCAAGACCTGACCCTTCCCGTCATCGCCTCGCCGATGTTCATCGCCAGCGGTCCCGCCCTGGTGGCGGCCCAGTGCAAGGCCGGCATCGTCGGTTCCTTCCCGGCCCTGAACGCGCGCCCGGCCGAACTGCTCGACACCTGGCTCACCGAGCTGCAGGCCGAGCTGGACGGCTACCAGGCCGCCAATCCGGGCAAGAAGGTCGGCCCGATCGCCGTGAACCAGATCGTGCACGGGTCGAACGATCGCCTGGCGCACGACGTCGAGGTCTGCGTGAAGCACCAGGTGCCGATCATCATCTCCTCGCTGCGCGCGCCGCCGAAAGAGATGCTGGACGCGGTGCACGCCTACGGCGGCATCGTGATGCACGACGTGGTCTCGATCCGCCACGCGGAAAAGGCGCTGGAGGCGGGCGTGGATGGCCTGATCCTGGTGGCGGCCGGCGCCGGCGGCCATGCGGGCGCGCTGTCGCCCTTCGCCCTGGTCGGCGAGGTGCGCAAGTTCTTCAAGGGCCCGATCGCGCTGTCCGGTGCGATCGCCACCGGCGACGCCATCCTGGCCGCCCAGGCCATGGGCGCCGACTTCGCCTACATCGGCTCGCGCTGGCTGGCCACGAAGGAGTCCAACGTCTCCGACGCCTACCGCGATGCGATCGTCGAATCGTCAGCGGCCGACGTGGTCTATACGAACCTGTTCACCGGCGTGCACGGCAACTACCTGAAGAAGTCGATCGTCGCGGCCGGCCTCGATCCGGAGAACCTGCCGGAATCGGACAAGAGCAAGATGAGCTTCGGTTCAGGCAGCGCCAAGGCCTGGCGCGACATCTGGGGCGCGGGGCAGGGCGTCGGTTTGATGGACGACGTGCCGACGGTGGCGGAGATGGTCGAACGCCTCAAGGCCGAATACACCGCGGCGCGTGCGCGTTTGGTGTTGTAGGGTGTTCGGCTTCGCCGAACGCGCGTTCAACTTCCAGATGCGCAGTAGCGGCTCACACGTGATTTGAACGCGCGGACGGCAAAGCCGTCCACCCTACGTTAATCGAGCTTCTTCGCGTCCGGGACGGGAAACTCCGGCTCCGGTTCCGCCGCGCTCAGGTCCGCCTGGCTGATCGACCACAGCCCCGGCAGGTTGCGCCAGTAGTTGTACACGTCCATGCCGAAGCCGACCACGAATTCGTTCGGCAGCGTCAGGCCGATGAGGTCGGCCTTGATCGGCTTGGCGCGCTTGAGGTCCTTGTCGGCGAACACGGCGATGATGACTTCGGCCGCGCCCATGTCGAGCAGGCGCTGCTTCACGTGGGCCAGGGTCTCGCCTTCGTCGAGGATGTCGTCGACCACCACGATGATGCGGCCGGTGACGTCCTGGCGCGGGATGACCTTCCAGACGATCTGGCCGCCGCGGTCGGCGTCGCCGTAGCGGCTGACGTGGATGTAGTCGAATTCGAGCGGGAAGTCGAGCTGGGGCAGCAGGCTCCCGGTGAAGACGACGGCGCCGCCCATCACGCCCAGCACCAGCGGGAACGATTTCTCCCCGTTGAAGCGGGCGTTGAGCTGCACGGCGACGCGCTTGACGGCGGCCTGCACTTCTTCGGGTGTGACGATCTGGGTGGCGTTGGCCAGCAGGGCGCGGGCGCGGTCGTGGTGGTAGTCTTGCATGTTCACTCTTGGTTCGGGTTCTTGAAGAATGGCGGGTCGATTATGCGCCCGGCGCGGGCGCGGGGGTGTTCCGCTTGGAATCAGCCGCTTGCGATCTCGCGCTGCAGCTTGCGGGTGAGCTTGGCGAAGACCAGCTCGTACGAGCGGCGCAGCAGGGCGGCCAGCTCGGTGTCGTCGAGCCGTGCTTCCTGGGTCACGTAGATCCACTTGGCCCGCGCCAGGTAGGGCGCCGGAACGATGCCGGGGCGGTCGGTCAGCTCGAGAAAGCGCTCATCGTCGACCTTGAAGCTGAAGCCCTGCGCGGGCAGGTCCTTGTTGGTGACGGCGAACATCCTGGCGCCCACCGAAAAGACAGTGTCGTTGTCCCACTTGGTGTCCTGCGTGCAGCCGGGCAGGCTGCGGCAAACTTCCTTGGCCGCTTCGAAATCCATGTCGGTCTCCTGTTCTTTCGAACATTGTAGCGGATGATGTCCTGGCGCAATAAGCCGACGCGCCACGCTGGGGCATTGCGGCGTATCATACGTGGCTTGGAAAACAACCTGAATCACCAAGCCATGTCCACTCCAGCATTCCAACAAACCCCGGTTTCCACCATCGCGGACCGGCTCGCCGCGCTGCGCAGCGCCATGGCAGGCGCCGGCATCGACGCCTGTATCGTGCCCTCGAGCGACCCGCACCTGTCGGAATACCTGCCGGGCCACTGGAAGGGACGCGAGTGGCTGTCCGGCTTCACCGGCTCGGTCGGCACCTTCATCGCTACTGCGGACTTCGCGGGTGTGTGGACCGACGGCCGCTACTGGACCCAGGCCGAGACCGAGCTGGCCGGCACCGACATCGCCCTGATGAAGATCCCGGGCGCCGCGAGCCAATTGCACGTGGACTGGCTGGCCGCGAACCTGGCCGCCGGCCAGACCGTGGCGGTGGATGCGCGCGTGCTCGGCCTGGCCGGCGCGCGCCTGTTGCAGGATGCGCTGACGGCCAGGAACATTCGCCTGCGGCTCGATGTCGACCTGCTCGACGAGGTGTGGAGCGAGCGCCCCGCGCTGCCGGCCGACCCGGTCTTCGAACACCTGCCGCCGCATGCGACGATGGCGCGCGCGGACAAGCTGGCCGCCACCCGCGCCGCGATGGAGCAGCATGGCGCCGGCTTCCACTTCATCTCGACGCTGGACGACATCGCTTATCTCTTCAACCTGCGCGGCGCCGACGTCAGTTTCAATCCGGTGTTCCTGGCGCACGCGCTGATCGGCCGCGCCGATGCGACCCTGTTCGTCGGCGAAGGCAAGGTGCCGGCGGATGTCCGCGCGCGCCTGGAATCGGACGGCGTGCACCTGGCGCCGTATGCGAATGCCGCCACGGCCCTGAGTGCGCTGCCGGACGGCGCGACCCTGCTGCTCGACCCGCGCCGCGTCACCGCCGGCATGCGCGCCGCAGTAAGCGAAGGCGTGAACGTGGTCGAGGCGATCAACCCCACCACCTTCGCCAAGTCGAAGAAGCTCGATAGCGAAGCCGTCAACGTGCGCGCCGCCATGGAACAGGATGGCGCGGCCCTGTGCGAATTCTTCGCCTGGCTCGAAACCGAACTCGACAACGCTGGCCGTCAGCCGCTCGATGAAGTCGCGATCGACACCCACATCACGGCAAGCCGTGCGCGCCGCCCGAACTTCATCAGCCCGAGCTTCTCGACCATCGCCGGCTTCAATGCCAACGGCGCCATCATGCACTACCGCGCGGCGCAAGAGACTTGCGCGACGATCGAAGGCGACGGCCTGCTGCTGATCGACTCGGGCGGCCAGTACCTGGGCGGCACCACCGACATCACGCGCGTCATTCCCGTGGGCAGCCCATCGGAAGCGCAGAAGCGCGACTACACCCTGGTGCTCAAGGGCCTGATCAACCTGTCAAGCACGCGCTTCCCGCGCGGCACCCGCGCGCCGCTGCTGGACGCCATCGCGCGCGCGCCGATCTGGGCCGCCGGCATCGACTACGGCCACGGCACCGGCCACGGCGTCGGCTACTTCCTGAACGTGCACGAAGGCCCGCAGACGATTTCCCCTAGCGTGCCGCCGGACCCGCATACCGCGATGGAACCGGGCATGATCACCTCGATCGAGCCGGGCATCTATCGCCCGGGACGCTGGGGCATCCGCATCGAGAACCTGGTGCTGAACCAGGTCGTCGACAGCACCGAGTTCGGCGAGTACCTGGGCTTCGAGACCTTGACCCTGTGTCCGATCGACACCCGCCCGCTCGATCGCTCGCTGCTGCGCGAGGACGAAGTCGCGTGGCTGAACGCCTACCACGCCACCGTGCGCGCGCGCCTCGCGCCGCACGTGGAAGGCGCTGCGCGCGACTGGCTGATCGAACGCACGGAGGCGATCTGATGGCCAGCTCCCGTTCCACCCGCGCCAGCGCGGCGGTCGAGCGCCTCAAGCGGCGCACCGGGAATACCGGCTACTCGATGGCGCGCACCGGCGACGGCCTGTTCTTCCTGGCGGAAGCGCCCGGCGCGCCGGCCCTGAACGCGCCGCTCGAGCTGGACGACTTCGTCGCCTTCGTGAACGGCCTCGGCCCGCAGGAGGTCAAGCGCATCAGCAAGAACGACGTCGCGTTCGAGAAGCAGCTGGTGCGCAAGAAGCCGGGAAGCTGACAGCGCCATGCCTTCGCACGATCTCTTCGCCACCTACTGGTCCGACAACCAGCTCTACACCAACGGCCTGATCCTGCTGCACCTGGCCGGGGCCCTGGCGCTGGGCCTGCTGGTCGGCTACGAGCGCGCCTACCATGGCCGCGCGGCCGGCATGCGCACCTATGGGCTGGTGTGCATGGCCTCGGCGGCCCTGACCATCCTGGCCGGCTATCCGGACTTCTGGTACGGCGGCCATGGCGGCGTGCTGGCGCCGGTCGACCCGACCCGCATCATCCAGGGCGTGGTGACCGGCATCGGCTTCCTCGGCGCCGGCGTGATCATGCGCGAAGGCTTCAACATCAGCGGCCTGACCACGGCCGCCTCGATCTGGGCCTCGTCCGCGATCGGCATCCTGGTCGGCGTCGGCTTCTACCTGGCGGCGATGGGCCTGGCCTTCTTCTCGGGCATGATCATGATCTACCTGAACCGGCTCGAATCCTTCCTGCCTTCGCGCCATGCGGTGGCGGTGCGGATGCGCTTCAAGCCGCAGGTGCTGCCGCGCGAGGAGGTGCTGCGCGCGGCGGCGCTCGAGCGCGGCTACGAGATCGCCGGCAGCTCGCTCACCATCGCCAGCGACGAAGGGCGCCAGGAATGGCGCTTCGTGGCGCTGGCGCTGTCCAGGCAGAGCGGGGCGCCGCTGTCCGAGCTGGCCGACGAGCTGGCCAAGTTCGAGGGACTGGAAGCCTTCCAGCTCTCTCACGCACGCAACTAAGAACAACACGCTATCCAAAACGGGGTCCACCCATGCAAGCACAAGACGTACTCGATTTCTGGTTCCTGCCCGAAGGCAGCGCAGGACACGGCAAGCAGCGCATCGAATGGTTCAAGAAGGACGACGCCTTCGACGCGCAGATCCGCGAGCGCTTCGGCGCCCTGATCCACCAGGCCATGGCCGGCGGCCTGCGCGAATGGGATGAGGCGGGCCCGCGCGGCACCTTGGCGCGCCTGCTGGTGCTCGACCAGTTCACCCGCAACGCCTTCCGCAACAAGCCGGAATCCTTCGGCGGCGACCTGCTGGCCCTGGGCGCGGCGCGCCAGCTGGTGGAGTCCGGCGCCCACCTGACCCTCCTGCCGGTGGAGCGCCAGTTCGTCTACCTGCCTTTCGAGCACGCCGAGGACGCGCGCATGCAGGAGCAGGCCGTGACCCTGTACACCGCGCTGGCCCAGGAACACGCGGGCTTCAACGAGGCGCTCGACTACGCGCACCGCCACCGCGGCGTGATCGCCCGCTTCGGCCGCTTCCCGCACCGTAACGCCATCCTGGGCCGCGCCTCGAATCCGGAAGAACTGGCCTTCCTGGAACTGCCCGGCTCCAGTTTCTGAAGTGGCGCCGCTCCTGAACCTGGTCGGCGCCGGCCACGTCGGCCGCACGCTGGGGCGCCTGTTCGCCGCCACGGGCGCCTTTGCCGTCCAGGATGTCCTGACCCGCAGCCCGGATAGCGCCGTGGAGGCCATCGGCTTCATCGGCGCCGGCCGCGCCTGCGACGAGCTAAGGCAGATGCGCCCGGCCCGGGTCTGGATGCTGGCGGTGGCCGACGACGCCATCGCGCCCGCCTGCGCGGCGCTGGCAGCCAGCCAGCCGCTCGCAGGCAGCATCGTGTTCCACTGCAGCGGCGCCAAGCCCTCCGGCGAACTCGCCGCGGCGCTTGACACCGGCGCCCTGGTCGCCAGCGTGCACCCGGTGCGCAGCTTCGCCGACCCGCAGGCGGTCGCCGGCGCCTTTGCCGGCACCTGGTGCGGCGTCGAGGGCGATCCCGGGGCGCTGGCCGTGCTGGAGCCGGCATTTTCCGCCATCGGCGCGCGGCTGGTGCGGATCGATCCGGCCGCCAAGACGGTCTATCACGCGGCGGCGGTGTTCGCCTCCAACTACCTGGTGACGGTGCTGGACGCCGCGCTGCGTGCCTATGCCGCGGCCGGGGTGCCGGACAGCGTGGCGCGCGAACTGGCGCGTCCGCTGGCGAGCGAAGCCCTGGCGAACGTGTTCCGCATCGGACCGGAGGCGGCGCTGAGCGGTCCGGTGGCGCGCGGCGATTTCGCCACCGTGGCGCGCCAGCAGGAAGCCCTGACCCGCTGGGATCCGGACACCGGGCGCCTGTACGAGGCGCTGGTGGCCCCCACAAGCGATCTTGCACGCCGCAAGCATCGCAGCCCCTGATTCTTCACGAGGAGTACGGATGTTCTTTACTGCCTGGGCCACCCTGGCCGCGCTCGGCGTCTATTTCTGGACCGGCGTGAACGCCGGCCGTGCCCGCATCCGCTACGGCATCCCCGCGCCCTCGATGGACGGACCGGAAGCCTTCCAGCGCAGCCAGCGGGTGCAGGCCAATACCCTCGAGCAGCTGCCCCTGCTGCTGGTGCCCTTGTGGATGTGTGCCTATTTTCTGGGCGACCCGTGGGCGGCGGCGGGCGGCCTGCTCTGGTGCCTGGGACGCATCGCATATGCCCTCGGCTACTACCGCGATCCGGCGCAGCGCGAAGTTGGCTTTATTACAGGCATGGTGGCCTGCGCGTTGTTAATTAGCGGCACTATTTTTGGTCTATTGCTGCGATAAACCAAAAAAGCGCAGACAGAGGGTGACAAAGTTCCTGCGTGGCAATAAGCTAGAAGTTGACCAGACAAGCACTCCGCCGCGCCTTCCTGCCGCGCCGCGCGGACAAGAGGAAAAAGGAAAAAGGAAAAACCATGCTGTTCCTGAAGAGCACCAGCGTCACCAAGGCCCCGGGCATCTATGAAGTGGACGTCGCCGCAAAACCGCCCGGCAAGACCTTTGGCGTCTTCCTGGCGACCGATCCGGACAATCCGCCGCAAACCGTGCTGGCAGGTCTCGCCGACCTCGGCTTCAAGAATATCCACCAGCAGAGCTATATCCACAAGGACAAGGGCAAAGTGCTGGACCTGCACTTCCAGAAGGACGGCAGCGACCTGTTCAACGGCTGGAAAGCGGAAGAGTGCAGCGCCAACCTGGCTGCCATCGAGACGCTGTTCGGCAACGTCGGCATCGCCGTGACGCCGCGCGTGATGAGCCTGGCCGAAGCCTACGCCTGACGATCGTCGGCCCGCCTCAAGCCTGTACCTCGATGTGGTACAGCGCCCAGGGGCAGGCGCCGAAACGCTCCTCTACCTTCCGTGCCGCCATCTCCGGCACGCGGTCCGCGTCGTACACCGCCCACAGGGGTCCCAGTCCGCCGAGCGCCATCGGCTGGCCGTCCAGGTGGGTCGCCACGATCATCTTCCACGTGCGTACCTGGGCCATGGGAATGGCGGCCGCATAGCCGTCCACCGCACGCAAGACCACCTTCGCCGCATCCGGCGGCTGCGCGCCGGCCAGCGCCAGCACGTCCGCCAGCAGCGGGCCGCGCAGGGTATGCGGCTTGCCGTCGTATTCCAGGGTCGGGCGGATGGTGCGCGCCGGCAGCGCCGCGACCATCGCGAAGTCGAGCGCAAAAGCGCGTGGGAAAGCCAGCTTCTGCTTGGACATCATCTGGTCGCGCACCGGGTCGAGGGCGCCGCGGTTGCTGCGCCGGATCTCGCCGCTGATCGTCAGGAGGGCCGGGCCGGTAGGCGATGTCGGTGGCGGGGCGCCGAAGGCCGGGAGGCTGCCCGCGGCCAGCGCGGCGCCCAGGAAGTGACGTTTGTCCATGAGAAAATAGGGAGAAGGTGAAGCCGTCATCTTAGCCATGAAACTTGCACAATGGACTTATTTTCTTCAAGCACCAGTTTGACGCGGATTCCGGTCCGCGACGGCGAGCTCGGCTGGCTGGCACAGCTGCCGCTGCCCTGGCCGAACGACGAGGTCATGGCGCGCCTGGTGGCCGAGACCGACTGGCGCCAGGAAGCCATCGTGGTCTACGGCAAGCGCCACCTGCAGCCGCGCCTGAGCGCCTGGCATGGCGACAAGGGCTACCGCTACTCCGGCCTGGTGCTCACGCCGCTGCCGTTGACGCCCTTGCTGGACACGATCCGGCGCGCCGTGGAAGAGGTGACGGGACGCAGCTACAACAGCGTGCTCCTGAATTACTACCGGGATGGCCGCGACAGCATGGGCATGCATAGCGACAACGAGCCGGAACTGGGCAGGGAGCCCGCGATCGCGTCATTGAGTTTCGGCGCCACCCGCAGCTTCCTGCTGCGCCATAAAGAAAGCGGGGAGACCCTGAAACTGCCGCTGAGCGACGGGAGCCTGCTCTTCATGGCCGGCGCCCTGCAGGCGTGTTGGTTGCACGGCATCAATAAAACCAGCAAGCCGGTCGATCCGCGATTGAACCTAACTTTCCGCAAGATCGACTAATCAGTACGCTTTATTCGGTATCTTTCAAGAAAATATCTAACCGATGAGTCATTAAGTTACACTTGCTTACAGTTCTTACGGATTTGGGACGGATTTAAGCTTGCCCGAGTGCTATCGTGAAACCATCGCGATTCATTGGGAATCGTGAACCAGTCAAGTAAAGGATTCACGCATGAACAAGCTCATCGTTGCACTGATCGCATCCGTCGCCGCCATGTCGGCAGCCCAGGCGCAGCAAACCGCGCCGCGCGCCTATATCGGCGCCGGTATCGCCAGCGCCGACCATGACTACAAGCTCTCGGGTGCATCGAACGTCGACACCGAGGGCTGGAAAGCCTCGGGCAAGATTTTCGGCGGCTACGAATTCAACCAGACCTGGGGCGTTGAAGCCGGCTACACCGACTTCCGCAAGTCGGACGTCAACTACAGCATCGGCGGCGCCAATGTGCGTGGCGAAACCGAAGGCCATTCGGCCTACCTGGCGGCCAAGGCGACCCTGCCGGTGAACGAACAGTTCTCGGTCTACGGCAAGCTGGGCGCGGCCCGCAACAAGAGCGAACTGCACCTCGTCAACGCGGCCGCGAGCATGAGCCGCAGCAAGACCGAAGCCTATGGCGCAGTCGGCGCCCAGTATCAGCTGAACCAGGACGTGGCCCTCGTCGCCGAGTATGAGCGTTACGGCAAGAGCAAGGATTTCGGCCAGAAAGCCGACGTGCTGACCATCGGCGCAAAGTACAGCTTCTAAGCACTTGCGCACCAAAGAAAAGGCCCTGCGGGGTAATGCCGTTCAGTTAAGACTGAACGGCATTTTTCTTTTCAGGTGTTGTAAACGATAGCTGAGGCTGTTAACCTGCGTCACCATGTTTGATGACGCGCTCCATTTCCTCGTGCAAGCCCAGGAGGCCCCGAACTGGGCGCGCCTGGGGCAGCACTTGCCATATGAGTGGATCGAGCAGGCGGTGACCTACACAGGAAAAGCGAGCATCCGGCAGCGGCGCTTGCCGGCGGAGCAGGTGGTGTGGCTGGTCGTGGCGCTGGCGTTGTATCGCCACCAGTCCATCAGTGAAGTGGTTGACGACCTGGATCTGGCATTACCGGATGCGCAAACCCCTTTCGTCAGCAAGAGCGCGGTCGCGCAAGCACGGCAGCGGCTCGGCGCCGAGCCGCTGCGGGCATTGTTTGAGATATCTGCAAAAGCGTGGTCGGAACAAGATCGCAAGCAGTACCTGTTCAAGGGCTTGAGTCTATTCGCGCTGGATGGCACGACGTTGAAGACTGCCGACACGCCAGAGCATCGGGAGCATTTCGGTGAACAGGTTTATCCCAGCGGTCGGATTTCGAGCTACCCGCAAGTGCGTGGCGTGACCTTGACCGCAGTGCCGACCCACCTGATCCGTGATGCGAAGTTCGGCCCTTACGGGATCAACGAGATGCTCTACGCAAAAGAGCTGCTCTCATCGATTCCGGATGACTCCCTGACTGCATTCGACAAAGGGTTTCTGTCGGCAGAGATTCTGTGTGGTTTGACCAGTGGCGGCACCAACCGCCACTTCATCATTCCAGCCAAAGCCAACACCAAATGGGAAGTGGTTGGAGGCACACCCGATGATGCCATCATCGAGATGCGCGTGTCGCCCCAGGCACGCAAGAAGTGCCCTGATTTGCCTGAAACATGGCGCGTGCGTGCCATCACAATCATCGATCAAAGCGCCCGCAAGCACGTACTGCTGACCTCACTTTTTGACGCCAGCCGCTACACGGCCAAGGATGTCGCCGCCTGCTACACGAAGCGCTGGCAAATCGAAACGAGCTATCGTGAGTTGAAGCAGACGATGATGGGTATGGCGCTGACCCTGCGTAGCCGTACCGTTGAAGGGGTCTACCAGGAAATCTGGGGATTACTTACCGCCTACAACCTCATACGCCTGGAAATGGCCAAGGCGGCACTGGAAGTGAAATGCGAGCCGACCGAGATCAGCTTCATCCGTGCCTTCCACGTCATCCAGTACGAGCTACATTGGGCCGCCGTGACTCGGGCATACGGCAAGCTGCCCTCCTTGATGCAGCGCCTGCGCAAGCGTCTGGTGATGCTCTTGAATGAAGAACGGCCCGGCCGAAATCTCGACCGGGCCGTAAAGGCCTTGCCTCAGCGTTACACCGTTCGTGTCCTGAAGAAGGACCTTAACTGAACGGCATTAGGCCCTGCGGGGCCTTTTTTCTTGGGCGCTAGGCGCCGGTGTCCAGGGCCGAGCCCCTTGCCGGGCGGCGCGGCATGTACCTGCCCAGCCGGCGCAGGGCGGCGAGCGTGATGTCCGACAGGCGCTGCTCCAGGTAATGGTAAACGGCGGCTGCCACCGAGATGGCGAGTGCGGTGCTAAGCAGCACGTGGCTCCAGCTTTGCGTGTCGCCGCCCATGGCTTGCACGGTGCGGGTGACCAGCAGCTGGGTGGTGGTATGGGTGAGGTAGAGCGAAAACGAGATCGTGCCTAGCCAGACCAGTACGCCCGGTGGTGCGAGTTCGACGGTCTTGCTGGCCAGCGCCAGCGCCAGGACCATGAGCGCGGCCACGGCGCCCCATTGTGTGGGGCCGTGGAAAATGGCGAAGCGGCTCCAGGCCGCCCAGGCGGCCAGGCACAGGGCCAGGAAGACCAGGTGGCGCGCCACCGCTTGCGAGCGCAGCGCAAACCAGTCCTGCAGATACAGCCAGCCGATCGCCACGCCCGCCAGGAACTCGAGGATGATCGGGTTGGTCACCAGGTTCAGGTAGGCGAGCGAGAAGCGGAAGTTCGTCATCACGTCCAGCGTCAGGCCGCGCTTGGTGGCCGGAATGACAATCACTGTGACAAGGATCCAGGCGGCCAGCATCGGCCAGCGCCAGCGGCCCAGCAGCAGGCACAGGCCGAACACGAGGTAGAAATACATCTCGAAGTTCAGGGTCCAGCCCAGCGGCAGCGAAGCGCTGAAGTAGAGCGGATTCTCGAGGTTGACCGGCTGGAAGCTCAGGCTCAGCAGCAGGTTCCGGAACGGCGGCCAGTTGCTCAGCCAGCCCAGTCCCCGATGGTCGACCGTCAGCCAGGCGAAGGTGGCGAGCGCATACAGGGGCCAGATGCGCGCGAAGCGCCGCAGCAGGAAGTCAAGGGCATCGTGCGGCGTGCCGGCCACACGGCGGGTCGTGTAGACCATGATGAAGCCGCTGATCACGAAGAACAGGTCGACGCCCATCGCGCCGGGCAGCAGCAATTGATCGGCCAGGGGAAAGGCCGGGGTGTCGAGAAAGAAGTAACGTGCGTGGGTCAGGACGACAAGAATGACGGCAATGCCGCGCAGGGCCTGGATCCACGCAAGTTTCGGCCGGTTGTCGGGCGAAGCTGCCATGGTGGGGAATGCTGCTGGTGGGTCGAGCCAGCATGATACGGACTGGAAAGGTGCGCATTGTCACACAATCCCACCGTGAATGCGTCAGGCCGTAGTTTGCTAGAGACGGGCGAAACCCTGCGACTGGGGGCGGTGGACCCAGGGCGGCACGATCAGGCCGGGCCCGGGCACGGCGTGGCCGGCGTTCACGAAGCGGTGCACCGAGGACCAGGGCCAGTCGCCGGGGTGCAGGCAGTGGCCGTGGCGCACCGGGTCGGTGTGGGTGTAGTCGACCAGGGCTGCGTATTCGTGCTCGTCGCCGACCCGGTAGTGCTGGTAGTGGCGCTCCCAGATGGCGCCGTCGTTCGCATCCGGCACGCAAGCCTTGCGCAGCGCCTTGGAAAAGGCGATCTTGACGGCGCGCCAGCGGCTGGCGCAGTCGTGGTCGCCCGGCGGCAGCGTCCACATCGCATGCGCATGGTCCGGCAGCACCGCCCAGGCATCGACGTGGAAGGGCTTGCGCCCGCGCGCCAGGCGCATTGCTTCTCCAAAGGCGGCGAACTGGTCTGTCAGCAGGGTGCTTCCCCGCTCGAGCAGGCGCACCGTGAAAAAAAACGTCCCGCCCGGGACGCGGTTGTCGCGGTAATCTGTCATGTGCTCTAGCAGTCCTGCCGCGTTTGCGGCAAGGAACATCCCCGGCCTAAAGGCCTGATCCGGGCGATTCTACACAGGACCTTCACGGGACCGCGTTCCGTTTCCGGATGTAAAAAGCCCCCGACACGCGGGGGCTTTCCTTTACGAAACAAGCAGTTAGGTCGTCAGCGGCTTGTAGCGGATCCGCTTCGGCTTGGCGCCTTCTTCGCCGAGGCGTTTCTTCTTGTCGGCCTCGTATTCCTGGTAGTTACCGTCGAAGAAGGTGACTTGCGAGTTGCCTTCGAAGGCCAGGATGTGGGTCGCGATGCGGTCCAGGAACCAGCGGTCGTGGGAGATCACCATCACGCTGCCGGCGAATTCCAGCAGCGCGTCTTCCAGCGCGCGCAGGGTTTCCACGTCCAGGTCGTTCGACGGTTCGTCCAGCAGCAGCACGTTGCCGCCCTGCAGCAGGGTCTTGGCCAGGTGCAGGCGGCCGCGTTCGCCGCCCGACAGGTTGCCGACCACCTTCTGCTGGTCCGAACCCTTGAAGTTGAAGCGGCCGAGGTAGGCGCGCGACGGCATTTCGAAGCGGCCCACGCTCAGCATGTCGGCGCCGCCGGAGACGTCGTCGAACACGGTCTTGTTGTTGGCCAGCTCGTCGCGGTGCTGGTCGACCAGCGATACGCGTGCGGTCTGGCCGATCTTGACTTCGCCGCTGTCGGGCTGCTCTTTGCCGGCGATCATCTTGAACAGGGTCGACTTACCGGCGCCGTTCGGGCCGATGATGCCGACGATCGCGCCCGGCGGCACGGTGAAGGACAGGTTGTCGATCAGCAGGCGGTCGCCGAAGGCCTTGGAGACGTTCTTGAACTCGATGACTTCGTTGCCCAGGCGCTCGGCCACGGGAATGAAGATCTCCTGGGTCTCGTTGCGCTTCTGGTATTCGTATTCGGAGAGCTCGTTGAAGCGGGCCAGGCGGGCTTTCGACTTGGCCTGGCGCGCCTTCGGATTCTGGCGCGCCCACTCGAGTTCCTTGGCCAGCGCCTTCTGGCGTGCCGATTCGGTCGCTTCTTCCTGCTTCAGGCGCGCCTGCTTCTGGTCCAGCCAGGACGAGTAATTGCCCTTCCAAGGGATGCCCGAACCGCGGTCCAGTTCCAGGATCCACTCGGCGGCGTTGTCGAGGAAGTAGCGATCGTGGGTGATGCCGACCACAGTGCCCGGGAAGCGCAGCAGGAACTGCTCCAGCCACTCAACCGATTCGGCGTCCAGGTGGTTGGTCGGTTCGTCCAGCAGCAGCATGTCCGGCTTGGAGAGCAGCAGCTTGCACAGCGCCACGCGGCGCTTCTCGCCGCCCGACAGCACGGCGATCTTCTGGTCCCAGGGCGGCAGGCGCAGCGCGTCGGCGGCCATTTCCATCTGCAGGTTCAGGTTGCCGCCATCGGCTGCGGCGATGATCGATTCGAGGCGCTCCTGCTCCTTGGCGAGGGCGTCGAAGTCCGCGTCTTCTTCCGCATAGGCGGCGTAGACGGCCTCCAGCTTGGCCTGGGCTTCGAAGGCTTCGCCCAGGCCGGACTCGACTTCCTGGCGCACGGTCTTCTCGGGATCGAGCTGCGGTTCCTGCGGCAGGTAGCCGATGTTCAGGCCCGGCATCGGGCGCGCTTCGCCCTGGATGTCGGTGTCGATGCCGGCCATGATCTTCAGCAGGGTCGACTTGCCCGAGCCGTTCAGGCCCAGCACGCCGATCTTCGCACCCGGGAAGAAGGACAGCGAAATATCTTTCAGGATTTGACGTTTTGGTGGGACGATTTTGCCCACGCGATTCATGGTATAGACGTAATTGGCCATGCTTTGACTCTGGTGTTGTTTAAGGTGCACAGGATACGACAGAACCCGTCGCGTACACAGGTTTTTGTCAGACTTTGTTGGCCACGCGGCTGCGCCACAGGCCTTCTCCGGCGAACAGCGCGAGCGCGGCCCAGATCATCACGAAACCGACCGCGCGCGTACTGTTGAAGGCTTCGTGGAAGAGCCAGACGCCCAGCAGGAACTGCAGGGTCGGCGACAGGTATTGCAACAGGCCGAGGATGGACAGAGGGATCTTGCGCGCGCCGGTGGCGAAGAGCAGCAACGGGATCGCCGTGGTCGGTCCGGCCGCGACCAGCAGCCAGCGGGTCGTGTCCGAGGGTGCATTCAGGAAGGCGTTCTCGCCGTGCATGGTCAGCCACACCACGTAGCCGGCCGCGAAGGGAAACAGCACCATGGTCTCGAAGGACAGGCCCTCGAGTGCGCCGAGCGCCGCGGTCTTGCGCAGCAGGCCATAGCCGCCGAAGGATGCCGCCAGGAACAGGGCGATCCAGGGCACCGAGCCTGCCTGCCAGGTGAGCCAGGCCACGCCCAGCGCCGCGATCGCGATCGCGCACCACTGGGCGGGACGCATGCGTTCCTTCAGCACTAGGAACCCGAACATGATGTTGACCAGCGGGTTGATGAAGTAACCCAGGCTGGCGTCGAGCACGTGGCCGTTTTTCACCGCCCAGATATAGACCAGCCAGTTAGCCGAGAGCAGGAAGCTTGATGCGACGAAACTCCAGAACACCTTCGGCTGGCGCACCAGGGCCAGCCATTTCCACTGGCGCAGCACGAGCAGCACGACCAGCAGGAAGCCGAGCGACCATAGCACGCGGTGCGCCAGGATCTGCATCGGAGGGACATCGCCGAGCACATGGAAATAGATGGGGAACAGGCCCCAGCACAGGAAGGCGAGGGCCGCGGACAGGATACCGGAACGCATGGGAAGGGGGTGTGGATTGCTGGGTTGACATTATCCCAGATGCGCAATATCCCTGCTGGCGCGCCCGCTTTTTGCGCAGGTGTATGATGAGATCGTAAATTTCCTTGCAATTTTCTTGTCCTTATTTTATGGTGCGCCGCACCAGAACAGAACAATGGTGCAACCTTGAGTTCAGAAAACAAGAAGAGCAGCGTTGCGGCGCTGACGCTGGCCGCCATCGGCATCGTCTATGGCGACATCGGCACCAGCCCCCTGTACACGCTGCGGGCAATCTTCGACGACGAGCACGGCCTTCCCCTTACCACTCCCAACATCCTCGGCGTCATTTCCCTGATCTTCTGGAGCCTGACCATCATCGTCTCGCTCAAGTACGTCACCCTGGTGCTGCGCGCCGACAACCGCGGCGAGGGCGGCATCATGGCCCTGATGGCGCTGGCCACCAACTCCGTCACGAAACACTCGCGCTGGCACTTCCCGCTGCTCGTCATTGGCGTGCTGGGCGCCACCATGTTCTACGGCGACAGCGTGATCACGCCGGCGATCTCGGTGCTGGGCGCGATCGAGGGCCTGGAAGTGGCGGCCCCGGGCATGTCGCACTACGTGGTGCCGCTGGCCGTCGTCGTGCTGGTGCTCCTGTACAGCGTGCAGCGCCACGGCACCGCCGGCATCGGCCGCTTCTTCGGCCCCGTCATGCTGGTCTGGTTCCTGGCCCTGGCCGTGATGGGCATCATCAACATCATCGAGGCGCCGGTCATCCTGAATGCGCTGAACCCGTATTACGCGCTGCGCTTCATGCTGGACAACAAGCTGCTGGCCTTCGTCGCGCTGGGCGCGGTGGTGCTGGCGATCACCGGCGCCGAAGCCCTGTATGCCGACATGGGCCACTTCGGCCGCAAACCGATCCGCATGGCCTGGTTCATGATCGCCTTCCCGGCCCTGGTGCTGAACTATCTCGGCCAGGGCGGCCTGCTCATCACCCAGCCGGACGCGGTCGAGAATCCCTTCTTCCACCAGCTCGGCACCTGGAGCGTGATCCCACTGGTGATCCTGTCGACCATGGCGGCCGTGATCGCTTCGCAGGCAACGATTTCCGGCACCTATTCGATGACCAAGCAGGCGATCGCCCTCGGCCTGCTGCCGCGCATGCGCATCCTGCACACCTCGGAAAGCGAGATCGGCCAGATCTACATCCCGGCCGTGAACTGGCTGCAGCTGGCCGTCGTCCTGATCGCCGTGATCGGCTTCGGTTCCTCGGACGAACTGGCCGGCGCCTACGGCATCGCCGTGACCGCGACCATGATGGCCACCACCATCCTGACCTTCTTCGTCACCCGCTACCGCTGGCAGCTGCCGCTGGCCGTCTGCCTGGGCGCGACCGGCTTCTTCCTGGTGATCGACGTCATGCTGTTCTCCTCGACCACCCTGAAGCTCTTGCACGGCGGCTGGTTCCCGCTGCTGCTGGGCACCATCCTGCTGACCCTGATGCTGACCTGGAAGCGCGGCCGCGAACTGGTGTTCGAAAACCTGGAAAAGCACGCGATCCCGCTCGAAGCCTTCATGGAATCGCTGTTCGTGGCGCCGCCGGCGCGGGTGCCCGGCACGGCCCTGTTCCTGCGCGGCGAAAGCGACGGCGTGCCGCATGCCCTGCTGCACAACCTCTCGCACAACAAGGTCTTGCACGAACGCGTGGTTTTCCTCACAGTCCACATCCGTGAGGAACCGTGGGTGCCGGCGGCGGAACAGGTCGAGGTGGTCGAGCTCGGCCATAACTGCTTCCAGCTCAATGTGCAATACGGCTTCAAGGACGAGCCCGACATTCCGGGCATCCTGCGCCAATGCGCCGGCCTGGGCTTGAGCTTCGAGATGATGGAGACGTCCTTCTTCATCGCGCGCCAGACGGTGATCTCGGCCCCGGGCGGTGGAATGGCGCCATGGCGCGAGCACCTGTACGTGATGATGTCGCGCAACGCGCGGGCGGCGGCGGACTATTACCAGATCCCGCCGAACCGGGTCATCGAGCTTGGTACCCAGGTAGAGATCTGAATACAAAAAAATACAATCGCCGTACACACGCATACGTACGGCTGAGGTAAGGTGCGGAGTTACGTTGTATAAACTTTTCTCCGTTCTTCTCGTACCTACCTCGCAAGGATTGTTCCATGAAGCTGAAGTTCCCCCTGATCGCCGCTTTCGTCGCTGTGTTGAGCCTGACCGCCTGCGGCGGCGGCGGTGACGATTCCCCCGGCGGCAATACCTCGGTCAGCAGCCCCGCCACCCTGACCAAGACCGACAACACCGTCGGCACCGGCGCCGAAGCGGTGAGCGGCAAGACCGTCGGCCTGAACTACACCCTGTGGCTGTACGATGCCTCCAAGGCCGACCACAAGGGCGCCCAGATGGAATCGAATGCCTACAGCTTCAAGCTGGGCGCCAATGCCGTGATCCCGGGCTTCGAGCAGGGCGTGACCGGCATGAAGGTCGGCGGCAAGCGTACCGTCGAAGTGCCGTCCAGCCTGGGCTATGGCGTGGCCGGCAGCCCGCCGAAAATCCCGGGCAATTCGGGCCTGGTCTTCGAGATCGTCCTGAACAGCGTGCAGTAAGCGGATTCGCTTCACAGGAAGCCGGGGCCTTGCCCCGGTTTTTTTTCGCGCGCACGCCTGCGCTGGCGCAGGAGCGGCAGGGTCCGCATGGCCGATGCTGCGAGGTTCCGACCATCCGACCTCCCTGCCATGCGCGCCTTTCTACTACTCATTTTCTTGGCAACCAATGCCGCCGCCGCCGCGTCGTCGCCGGACGCCATGCCTGAAAACTGCCAGGCAGCCGAGGCTCCACCGCCGCAGCAGATCGCCCCGGACGGCTGGCTCCTGCTGGCCGCGGTCGTCGTGTGCGCGGCCGGACGCTGGTCGCGCTAGCTTCAGCGCAGCATGTCGACGTGCATGATGCCGTCTTCGTCGTAGGGCGCGGAGACGGTCTCGAAGCCGAAGCCTTGATAGAAGGTTTCCAGGTACTGCTGGGCGCCGATGCGGATGCGGTGGCCCGGGTGCAGCCGTTCGGCGCAGGCGATACCCTCTGCCAGCAGGGCACGGCCGGCGCCGCTGCCGCGGGCGTCCCTGGCGGTGATGACGCGTCCCAGCGACATCTCCGCGTATTTCACGCCGGGACCGAGAATGCGCAGGTAGGCCGCCAGCCGGCGCCTGCCGTCGACCGTGCGCCAGCCGAGCAGGTGGTGCGCCACCGGGTCGAGGCCGTCGATGTCGGGATAGAGGCAGGTCTGCTCGAGGATGAAGACGTCCTGGCGCTGGGCCAGGACCTCGTACAGGTCGGCGGGAGTAAGGTCGTTGAAAGAGGAGAGCTGCCAGTCGATCATGGTTCTGGAAAATGGGTTGCGGGCGCCGCGCATCAGGCGGCGGTTTCGAAGCCTTCGAGGACATTCACCAGGCGGGTGCCGGCGCTGGCGCCGGGCTCCGCCTGGTCAAGGCCCTCGAACACGAAGGCGGTGGGCAGGCCGAGGTGGGCGATGCGTTCGCCGATGCGCAGGAAGTCGCCGCCATCGAGGCCGAAATGGGCGGCCAGGTCGCCGCCCAGCGAGACCACCAGCGCATCGAGACCGGACATGGCCAGCTTGACGCAGCCCGTTTCGAGCGCGGCGAACCACTGGGCGGCGCCGGTGCCCGCGGCCAGCGGCAGGTTCAGGGTGGCGCCGAGGCCGGCCCCGGCGCCGGCCTCGTTCGCATGGCCGGCATACCAGGGATAGGCGGCTTGCGGATCGAGGTGGAGCGACGCGAACAGCACGTCGCTGCGTTTGTCGAAGGTGTGCTGGGTGCCGTGGCCGTGGTGCGGGCCGAGGTCGAGGATGGCGACCCGCTGCAGGCCGTCGTCCAGCAGGTGCTGGGCCGCCAGCGCCGCATTGTTCAGGAAGCCGCCGCCGCCGCACCAGTCGGCGCCCGCGTGGCGCCCCGGCGGCTGGGTCAGGGCGAAGCTGCCGCGTTCGCCCATGCGCAGCGCATGCGCGGCGTTCACCGCGCAGTCGGCGCCGGTCTTGGCGGCGGTCCAGCTGCCTGCCGTGAGCGGGGTATGGGTGTCGGAAGCATACAGTCCGGCGCGGGCACGCAGCTCGCGCGGTTCGGCATCGTCGCGCATGCCGCGCACCGGCCAGCTTGACGGCAGCAGTTCGCGCCTGGCGTTGCGCGGATCGAGCGCCAGCCACTCGCTCCAGGCGGTGCGCAGGAAGTGCAGGTAGCGCCGGGTGTGCACCCGCTCCAGCGACACCAGCGGCACGCCGTGCGGCGTGACGATGCGTCCCAGGCCGCGCCGCTCGAGGGCGGACAGCACCGGGTCCAGGGCGACGGCGTGCTTGCCGCCCGCCAGGGCGTGGTGTTCGTTGTAGAAGGTGAGCACCGGCCCCCCGCTTCCCAGGTTCTTAGTGGTTACCGCACAGGGTGCTGCTGTTGTAGGCGGCGACGAAGTCGTCGAAGCTGCCGGTATCCGTCTTCTCGATGCTGGCCTGCTCGGCCAGCGATTTCGCGGCCATCTCTTCGAACAGCGCTTCCTCGGCCGGCATCAGGGGGCTGTCGCGGAAGCTTGCCGCATGCAGCTCGCTCTGGCGCACACCAAACGCGCTGGCCGAACCGAGCGCGCGGATCTCTTCCAGCACGCGCGCCGACGGGGTCAAGGCGGGATTCTCGATCTTGGCCTTCTGCAGGCCGAGCGAACTTGCGTGCACACCGGCTTCATTGTGCTCCACGTCCAGCAGCTCGGCCACCGGGCGGATGCGCTCGATCAGCTCCAGCGCCCAGTCTTTCAGCAGGACTTCGGCGCCGTCGCGGGTCAGCGTCAGGTCCGGGCGGCGGCCTTCCTTGACGGTGCGCGCGAAGTTGCGGGCGTGGATCTGGCTTTCATGGGCGCTGATCATCGGGCTTTCCTCCAGCGCGCAGAAGAGCAGGAAGGCGTCGAGGAAGCGGCCGGTTTCCAGGCTGATGCCGACCGGTTCGAAGGGGTCGACGTCCAGGCAGCGCACCTCGATGTACTGCACGCCGCGGTTGCACAGGGCCTGCACCGGACGCTCGCCGGTGCGTATCACGCGCTTCGGGCGGATCGTCGAGTAGTACTCGTTCTCGATCTGCAGCACATTGGTGGACAGCTGCACCCACTCGCCATCCTTCTTGGTGCCGATCGCCTGGTAGGGTTCGTAGGGCGTGTTCACGGCGGCCATCAGGCTGGTGACGTAGCTCTCCAGGCTGTTCTCGTGCGGGCGCAGGCCGGCCTGGGCATCGTTCTGGTAGCCCAGGTCGCTCATGCGCAGGCTGGTCGCGTAGGGCAGGTAGAGGGTGTCATCGGACAGCGTTTCCAGCCCGTGCGGGCGGCCGCGCAGGAAGCTGGTGGTCAGGGCCGGGGTGGCGCCGAACAGGTACATCAGGAGCCAGCTGTAGCGGCGGAAGTTGCGGATCGTCGCGATATAGCTCTCGGACTGGAAGTCGCGCAGGGCGTTGCGGCGCTCTTCGACGATGCCTTCGCTGGCGGCGATCAGCTGCCACAGCTTTTCCGGCAGCGAGTAGTTGTAGTGGATGCCCGAGATGCACTGCATCGCCTTCCCGTAGCGCAGCGCCAGGCCGCGGCGGTAGACGTGCTTGAGCATGCCGATGTTCGAGCTGCCGTACCAGGCGATCTCGATGTCTTCTTCCGAAGGCAGCTCCCCCGGCATCGACACGCTCCACAGGATCTCGTCGGGCATGCGCGCATGCGCGAAGCGGTGGATGGCGTCCAGGCGGTTCAGGGCCAGCGAGATGTCGTGCTCGGCCGGGGTGATGAATTCCAGCAGGGCTTCGGCATAGTCGGTGGTGATGAGCGGGTGGGTCAGTGCCGAACCGAGCTTGACCGGGTGCGGGGTGCGCGCCAGGTGGCCCTGCCGGTCCACGCGCAGGGTTTCGCGTTCGATGCCACGCAGGCCCTGGCCAAGCAGGGCGCGGTGGTCGTCGTCGTCGAGCAGGGCGAGGCGGAGTTGGAGTTGGTTCGACACGGTGTTTCCTTTCTTATACTGCCAATGCGGATTGGAGCAGAGAGTAACCGAAAAACGCGGAGCGCGTCGGGGACTGCCTCATTCCTGCCTGGAAGTGGGAAGGGTGGCTCCGACTGCCTCTTTTTCGCGCACGATCCAGGCCTCGACCCGGCGTCCCAGCAGGTCCAGCGGCAGGGCGCCGCCCCCGAGGACAGCGTCGTGGAAGCGGCGCAGGTCGAAGCGCGCCCCCAGGCGCTTGCGCGCCATCTCGCGCAGTTCCACGATGCGCAGCTGGCCGATCTTGTAGGCGAGTGCCTGCGCCGGCCGGGCGATGTAGCGGTCGACTTCGGCCTCGTTGTCCTGCGGCGGATTGGCCGTGTTGGCGTTCAGGTAGTCGATCGCCTGGCGCCGCGACCAGCCTTGCGCGTGGATGCCGGTGTCCACCACCAGGCGCGCCGCGCGCAGCATCTCTTCATTGAGCCGGCCGAAGCGCGAGAACGGATCGCCGAAGAAGCCGAGCGCCTCGCCCAGCCCTTCGGCATAGGTGGCCCAGCCTTCGCCGTAGGCATCGAACCAGCCGTGGCGGCGGAAGGCCGGCAGGTTCAGGATCTGCGCGCGCGCCACCTGCAGGTGGTGGCCGGGCAGGCCTTCGTGCAGGGCCACGCTGTCGACCTGCCACAGCGGACGCGTCGCGAGCTGCGACACGTTCACCACCAGCGCGGCCGTGCGCTCGTCGCTGCCGGCCTCGTAGTAGGCGACCGGCTGGCCGGCTCCCTCCTGCGCCATCGGCTTGACCGCGAGGCTGGCCTCGGGAATCGTCGAGACGACCCGCCCCAGCCTGGCCCGGGCGCGCGCCACGGCCTTGCTGTAGCGCGCCAGCAGGGCGTCGGCGTCCTTCGGGAACAGGCGCGGATCGCTGCGCGCGAACACCAGGAAGCGCGCCAGGTCGCCGCGAAAGCCGGTGCGCGGGACCAGCGCGGCCATCTGGGCGCGGATGCGAGCGACTTCCTTCAGGCCGATCGCGTGGACGTCAAGCGGGGTGAGCGCCGTGCTGGTGCTGGTGCGCACCAGGAAGGCGTACCACTCGGCGCCATTGGGCAGCTGGCCGGCGCCGATGGTCTCGCGCGCGGCGGGCAGGTATTCCTCGCGCAGGAAGGTGTCGAGCCGGTGCAGGCTCGCGGCCGCATTGGCCAGGGCCGAGACGCCGTCCACGACCAGCGCCACGCGGGTGTCGGGATCGATCTCGGCGGGCACGCGCAGGAAAGGCGCGAACAGCGGACCTGCCGCGATGTTCTCGTGCAGCGCGTGCAGGGCGGCCGGGACCGGTTCGAGCACGACCCTGGGCACCGTCCAGCCGGCGCGCATCCCCGCGCGCATCTGCTCGATCAGGCCGTCGATGTGGGCGGGCAGGGCGTCCAGGCGGCCAAGATAGTTGCGGTAGTCGGCCTCCACCAGGAAGGGCATCTGGGCGACCAGGCGCGGCAGGCGCAGCTGCAGGCCGTCCCAGGCGCTGATCGGCTGCGGATCGAAAGTGGCAAAGGCACCGGCCGCCAGCTCGCGTTCGCGCGCGGCGATGAACAGGTCCAGCGACAGCTGATCTTCCTGGGCGAGCCCATCGCGCTCGATTCTCCGTGCATCGAGCAGCGCCTGGCGTGCATGGTCGAACGCGGCGCTTCTCGCCTCCAGGGAGGTGTCGGAAAGCAGGGCGTCGTAGCGGTGCTCGCCGATGCCGGTCGCGTACTCGGGCTGCCGGCGCAGCTGCCACTGCCATTCGCGCTCGAACAGGCGGCGCGCCTCGAGCGCCGCGGTGTCGGCGGCGCCACACACGAAGGGAGCGAGCAGGATGATCGAGGCGAACAGTTTACGCATGCGGCGCAGGCAGGGCGGATGGCGTTGACAGAGTGGCCATTTTAACAAGGCCACCCGATACGCCGCGCAGGCTAGGGCAGGCGAGCGCCGCTGACCCGTTCGATGCCCGGCAGGTCGCGCCAGCTCTGCACCTCCTGGAAGCCGCGCGCCGCCAGCAGGGCGCGCACCGCCTCGGCCTGGTCGTAGCCGTGTTCGAGCAGCAGCCAGCCGCCAGGCGCCAGGTGGGCGGGGGCGCCGTCGACGATGGCGCGCAGGGCCGACAGCCCGTCGGCATGGTCGGTCAGCGCGCCGGCCGGTTCGAAGCGCAGGTCGCCCTGGGACAGGTGGGCGTCGTGCGAGGCGATGTAGGGCGGGTTGGAGGCGATGAGCTCGAAGCGCTCCGCCTCAAGCGCGCCGAACCAGTCGCTGCGCAGGAAGCGCACCCGGGCGCCATTGGCGGCGGCGTTGGCGCCTGCGATCGCGAGTGCGTCCTCGCTGACGTCGAGGGCCGTCACATGCGCATCCTTGCGGCTGCGGGCGCAGGCCACCGCGATGGCGCCGCTGCCGGTGCCCATGTCGAGCATGCGGCCGTCCTGCGGCAGGCGCTCGATCGCCAGTTCGACGATCAGTTCGGTGTCCGGGCGCGGGATCAGGACGGCGGGCGAGACCTTGAAGGGCAGGCCGAAGAATTCGCGCTCGCCGACGATGTAGGCGATCGGTTCGCCGTCCAGGCGGCGCTGCACCAGCGCGGCAAGCGCCTGCGCTTCGGCGCCAGTGAGGACGCGCTCGGACTGGGTGATCAGGCCGACGCGCGAGAGGCCGAGCGCATGGCAGAGCAGGATGCGGTTTTCCAGCGCGTCGAGCGGCAGCGCGGCCTGCAGCCGGCCGACGCTGGCGCCGGCCTCCAGGGAAAAGCTCATGCCGGTTTCTTGCGCAGCAGGACGAAGACCAGCAGCACGGCGAGGATCGCGAACCAGACCGCCGACCATTGCGGGATCGCGAGGCCCAGCAGCGAATCGGTGGCGCCTTCGCACAGGCCGTTGGCGCGGAACAGCCAGGGCAGGTACTCGGCGGTCGGGACCTTGTTGAGGAAGGTCTCCATCGGATCGATCCCGCAGCTGAAGCCCGGGTTGGCGATCACATACAGGTGCTTGCCGACCGTGACCAGGCCGCCGATCGCCGCCAGCAGGGCGAGAAGGGTGCCTTCGCGGACCTTGCCGCTGATCGCCGCCACCAGGGTGCACACGCCGATGGCCAGGAACATGTAGCGCTGGATCACGCACAGCGGGCAGGGCATCATGTCCTGGATGTGCTGCAGGTAGAGGGCGACCGCGATCAGGGCGAAGCAGATCGAGGAGATGGCGAACAGGATCTGGCGGGTGGAGGGCAGCATCGGTGTGTTCTTATGGGTGTTGATGGATGGGGCATTCTCGCATGAAGGCCACCGGCCCACTTAATCTTGGCTTAACCGTAGGGTGGGCGGCTTCGCCGCCCACGCGTTCAAGCGGCTTGTGAAGAATCGCGCCGCATCCGTTCATGCGGGATGTGAACGCGTGGGCGGGAGACCCGCCCACCCTACATTAGTCCCCGAGCGCGGCCAGAAGTTCGGCCTGGTGCTCCGCCGCCAAGGCATTGGTCAGCTCGTTCAAATCCCCATCCATGATGAAGTCCAGCTTGTACAAGGTCAGGTTGATGCGGTGGTCGGTCAGGCGCCCCTGCGGGAAGTTGTAGGTGCGGATCCGTTCGCTGCGGTCGCCCGAGCCGATCAGGCTCTTGCGGGT
>Ga0209023_10001860_pt1 | contig 27439 bp, 44 predicted proteins | sample LakOneMetagenome_FD_187468 | JGI IMG/M metagenome (GOLD analysis project Ga0209023, IMG submission 187468) | Freshwater and sediment microbial communities from Lake Erie, Canada (SPAdes) (version 2) | ecosystem: Environmental > Aquatic > Freshwater > Lentic | place: Lake Erie, Canada...
GCCCAGAGGGTGATTGCAGCGTTGCTCAGTAGCCCTGAGCTGACCAGTTGATGTTTCGCGCGACCGCCGTGGTGCCGTTCAGTACCTGCACATCGAAGCCCGACAGGCTGATGTTCGTAATGACGACCCGGTCGCCTGCCTGCGCAGCGAGCAGCGTGACCTGGACGTGCGGCACGTTCTCGCCATTCGGGCCAGCATTGAACGGGTCGCCGAATCCGACATGCAATCCGCCAGTGCCGATAGCGACGTTCGTACCGGTGTCCAGGCGATCCGGCATGTCCACCGTGAGACTGAATTGATCCACCTGCGGATGAATGGCCGGATCAGTCGTTGACAGCAGCAGACGCGCGGTGAAGTACTGGCCGTTGTAGACGCCGGGCAGGAAGTCCTGCCAGTCACCGAACACGCCGTCTCCCTGCGCGATTGCGATCTGCGGCTTGGCCGTGACCGCCGCGCCCAGCGCCTCCCCAAGCATGTCCTGATCGATCAGCACATCCTCTTCAGTCAGCACATTGTCCGTTGAGCGCACGCCGTGCACAGACGTCTTGATGATCAACTGACATGGCACGACACGGCCCACGTTGACCTGGTGGCTCACAGATAGGGTGTAGGCGCCGTCAGTGGCTATGCCACCGTATTCAAGGATATTCGACTCATCCAACACGTCGGTATCGCCCAGCACATTGCCCGCGCCGGCCAGCACCAGGCTCCCCGCGTTCACGGCCGCCCCGCCCGTCAGCACACCGGGCCATGTGGGCGCCTCGTCGCGCGTCACAAGGACGTTGCGCACCAGCGCGGCACCTGCGATGACGATGGACACCGCGGCGGAATAGACAGGCGTACCGCTGGGCGGCACGTAGCGCGTGGCCACCCAATAGGTCCCATCACCAACAGCGACGATGTCCTCCAGCGGCGTCGTGCCGACCACCACTGCGCTCTGCCACGTTGGGCCAATCCGCACTTCATAACCGGGCAAGCGCAGATCCGACACCGGCGACCACGTCAGATGCGTCAGCTGATCGCGGTAGACCGTGGCAAGGTTCGTCGGCGCCGGCAGTGGCGCGATCAGGCCCTGAACGATGTAGCGATCGCCCTGACCCTTGGCGCTACGCACCTGCACAAGCGAGATCGGCGTCACAAAGACGTCGAGGATGTCGTTCGTATAGGCTTCGACCTCCAGGCTGTTGTTCGTCGCGTTGTACGTTGTCGGCGCGCCGCCATTGATCGACACCGCGACGGTGGCCGTGGTGGCCGCGCCGGTCACCCATGCGATCGTGACGCGGCTGCGCCCTGTCACGCCATCGAGCAGCCTTTCATTGAAGGTGATCGACCTGACGTCGCCGGTGAGCTGGCTGTACGTGCGTGGCGGGACATAGTCATATCCGCCCGACGCGCGCTGGTAATACGCCGGCTCTTCGTCCGTGGCGATGATCTGAACTTCAGCGCCGCCGGCCTGCGGAATTACTGCCGTGATCTTCACGGCCTTTCCCGGCGTGGCCATCGGATCAAAGACGAACGCCCAGTCATAGGGAATCCGGTCCGGATTCTCCGACGGAACAGGGAATTCAGCGGGGATTGGCGACGTCAGGGTCAACGTATCGGCGTTGCCCCCCCCGCTCTGCACACCAAACACCTGGTAGCGGCCGTCAGGAAAGCGGAGACCAACGAAACCCGGCGCCGGGGTCAGCGGCACCTGCCGGTCGAGATGGAGTGTCGTCCGGTCGCCTCCGACCAGACGCCCCGCAAAACTCCATGCGGTCATGTCATGAGAGAGCAGCACCACATCACCGCGCTGCGCCACGAACCCTTCGAGATCCGACACCCACGTGATCTTCCGCCGCCGGTAGTACTGCGCGGCCGCCATCAGATTCGCCTTGCGTCCCGCCAATGCGACGTTTGTGCACCCGATGAAATTCAGCGACACGGGATTCGATGGCGCAGAGACGTTGGGCGGTTTCGCGCGCACCTGATCGGTTTGCCAGTTCTTGTCCGGGTTGACGAAATTGATGATGATCTCGTCGGCCAGGTTCTGGGTGTTGTACTCGATCTGGAAGCTGTCGCGCTTGATGTTGAAGGGCCCGAATTGCATCACTGGCGCCTGGTCAGCAGCGTCCCAAACCACGCCCAGCTTGCCAGTCATCCACGTTGGCGAGCCGTCGCCGCACAGCGCGATCTGTTCGGCCATCGTCGCGATACTGGTCGCCGCCGCTTGAACAAAGTTGCAGGACAGGCCATGCCAATCGCAGTGCAGCCCGAATTCCTTGATGCCCTCGATGTCGATGCGGCTATCTGGCAGCCCAGCACCAAAAACGCGCCGGCCATTCACGAACTTGCCGCGCGCCCACCAGAGATACCACCACGCCGGGTTGCTCGTTGGCTTGGTCTCCCAAGCCGAACCGGTCCACACAGGGCATGATGCTTGCACCAGCGCACTGAAGTCACTGATGGTCCCATTGAGTTGCGAGGTCGCCTTGATCCTGAGCCCCACCCGCGTCTGGCCGGTGTAGTCCGTGGTGTCGAGCTGATAGCTGCGAAGCTGCGCCCAGCTGAAAGCGTTTTGCTCACGGGAATCCGTGACATCGGGCGTCAGTTTCCTAACGCGCACTTCATATTGCCCTGCCGGCACATCGAGCCAATAGTTGGCGCGCCGCGGCGTCTGCGAAGAATTGGCGATCGTGAGCGTACCTCGGCCGGTGAAGTCCTGCCACGCTGTCTGGCCCACCTCACGATACTGCAGGTCGAACTGTACCGATCGTGGGTCCAGTCCGCCCTTGTCGTTTGCGTAGAACAGCACCGCAACGAAATCGACCCAGATGCGCGTCGTGTTCGGCGACGTCGTGCGCTGGACCCATCCAGCGTTGGAACTCACGTCCTGCACCGACATGCTGTCGACGTTTGCCGATACCAGGGAGAGCTTTCCGTCCGGTCCGCTTACCTCGATGGTGACGTCGCTATAGTTGGAGATCGGCGTGTCACCGATCCGGAAATCAGACAGCGTCAGATCGCCAAGTCCAAAGTTGAACGTCTGGTAGAGGTACTGGTCCTGATCGAAGAACTCGGTGTAGGAGTTGGCTCCAACATCCGGCACGACGCGGTTGTACCCGATGCAGACCGGCAAGGGTTCGTACAGCCGCGCGGTGTTCTGTCCGCCATTTAATGCATAGGTGGGCGTCTCGCTATTTGCCTGATAGGCCGACGAAGCGAATGTTGCCTTCGGCGGCGGTAGCAGCGCGTTCACCAGCAATGATCCGCCGATCATCACCGTCGCCTGGATCAAGGCTGAAGCGGTGGCGGCTGTCGTTCCCAAGGACGTCGCCAGCGTCGCCCCGTAGAACTGCCCCGTATAGACGGCCGCCACCACGATGGCGATCATGGCGACGGTGCGAAGCACCTTCCCCACACCGCCACCGCCACCGCCTTCCACCGCCGTGCGCAGGACAATGCGGTCTCCGGGATACGGCATCAGCATGTGCCAGTTCTCCGAAGGCACCGGGATGTCATTGCACCAGAGCGAGACTGCGCCGCGCGGAAGTGCGACACCCTGCCGCTTCAAATACTCGCCCAGCGTCTCGTCCTTCAGAAACTCCGCCAGGTGGACATGTCGACCGTCCGTAGTCAGGGGGTGCGGAAGGTGCACCAGCGCAGGCGCGCGATGTTCGTTCACTTCCATTTATAAAATCCGTCCAGAAGAAGGCCCGTTCCCGGCAACTCCCGTATCCGATGCCTTACGACCTGCCCTGCTTCGCGCGAGTTGTGGAGCACCCACGCGACGCCCCTGACTTCGTAATAGACGCCGACGTGACCGAGCCGCCCGCGCGCAATCATCACCACTGCATCGCCATCGGCCGGCCTGTCAGTGCGCTCTCCAATCTCGGCGCAGCACTGCGTGACGAGCCGTGAATCTGCGAAGGGGCCAGTGCCGCGGGCGGTGGGAATGGCGATGTGCCGGCCGAAGACTTCGGCTAAGACCAGGCGCGCCAGTTCTCCGCAATCGAATTCTCCCGGCACGTACGGCCGGAACATGTAGGCATCACTCCAATGTGCCATCAGAAGAGTCCTGGAGCGGTGTCGGGTCGATACTGGATGCCGACAGCCTGCTGATTCAGCATGTCGTAATACCCAAGCCTCGCGGTGACCTTTGAAGAGTTGACCCGGATGCCGAGCAGATCCATGGTTGCCGTCCACTCGATGTGATCGGGATCACTGCGCAGGATCTCGGAGAATGTCGCCGTCGCGCCCAGCCCACCCTGGCTGATCTCCAGCCATTGCACCAGGTCGCGTCCGACGTTGTCGATCTCCAGCTGTCCCTGTGGTTGCTGACCTTGCTGGTCATCCGGCACCGTTGCGCTAAACGCGAGGGCCTGATACAGGTGCCCGCCGCTCGTGACGTCCTGTGTGTCACACACGACGCGGATTGGCGCCGCGAGATCGGGATGATCGATCTGCAACAGCAAGAGCGGCGATTCGGGTGCCGAGAGCGCTCCAATGGTCTCGCGGTAGCGTGGTGAATAATTGCGTGCCATCAGCCGTATGTCTCCAGCGTGAATTTCACCGTCCAGATTTGCCGGCGGGCGACGGCCGCGTATTCAACACGGCCGCCGACGATCCGCGCGAGCTTCGTGGTGCCCGTAAGTGGATCATTCCAGTTGAACCACAACGTCCCGCCTGCAAGGTCGTCCCGTACCCAATTCTCGAAATCATTGCGCACGGTCAGGCTTGCGACGACGAACTGCATCGTGCGAGACACAATGGCGCGGGTGTTCCGGGGACGCTGCTTGTCGGGCCCTGACTCCATTTCAGTCACCAGCACACCGTAGTCCGGTGTTTGCTGGAACGCCGCAGCGGTCGGCAGCGGCATGTAGCTCGGAAATGTAGGTGTCGTCATTGTCTCGGCAGGTTCTGAATCGCGGACCTGATTGGCCCGCCATTCTGCAGATCGTCGATCACCACCGTCACGATGGTGCCGTTGACATCAAAACGCGGTGTGGCGCTCTTGGCCTGCATCTGCTGCGAACCTTGATTGACAAGCTCAATCTTCAGGCTGCCAGGCCCGCCCGAGCTATCGCCCGCGCCTCCGCCCGGTTCAGAAGCGCTGCCTCTCAGCAGCCGCGTTGCGGGCGACGTGCCCACATACCCACCATCGGCATAGCCCTTCACCACGTCCCGTCCCGTCAGTGCATCGAGTAATTGACGAACCCCCGGGCGAGCAGTGGTCTCAGCGTCGATGACATACTCGCCACGATGAACGATGCCTGCAGGCTGGAACTTGCCGCCGTCGCCGGTGTAACCACCGTCCGAATAGAAGATTCCCGTCGTCGTTGGACCGCCGAAGGAACCAGCAACCGGACTGGCACCGTTGAATGAGGTGGCGGCCTCGCCCCCGCCCAAAAACCCACCAAGGAGCGACGCACCCGCCTGAAAGAGGCCCGAGAGCGACGAGCGCAGCTGGATCCGCGCGATGTCCGCGATAACCGATTGCGCGAACGAACTGAAGCTCAGCTTCCCCGTTGTCACGAACGTGACTACCGCGTCCTCCAGGCCCTTGAAGGTATTGCCAAATGCCTGGCTGACCTGGCCAGCGATGTCCTTCGCGCCATCCGCATAGTTCTGCAGCGCGCGCGTGGCGCCGTTGGTCCAGTCGCCCTGCGCCGCAAATAGCCGCTGCTGATCGTCCCGCGCGCGCTCCATGGCATCAGCCATCGCCTGATTGATGGACTCGATCTGCCGACGGTAGTCGTCGGTTTCGAGTGCGTTAGCGCCGCCTGCCTGCCGCACGCGCTCCGTGAACTGGTCTCGGAACCGGCGAAACTGGTCTTCGATCTGGTTCAGCGTGTCGGCGAGCTGCTTGGCATTGTCCCCGAGACCCAACGCATTGATCTGACGCTGGGCCTGCACGCTGCGCGTACCGTTGTAGTTCGAGATCTGCAATGCGGTCTGAGCCACAGCGCCGCGGATGCGCTCCTGATACTTCTCGACGTCGGCCGCCTCCTCGGCATAGGTGCCTGCGATCTCCGCCCGCAGTTCCTTGACCCGGCTGGCGTAGCGCTCGCGTTCAGCAAACGATTGCCTTCCCCCGGCGACGTTCGCTTCACGCTCTGCCAGGCGCACCTGATCTTCCAGCGCCGCGCGCCTCGCCTCATAGCTGCGGTGAATGTAGTCTTCCTGCGAGAAGAAATCCGCTGCGCGCAGTTTCTCCAGCGTCGACAGTTCCTGCTTGAGCTGGAGTTCACGTTGGCGACCTTGCGCCCGTAGCGCTTCCAGTTCTCCACCCAGCGCATTCTGCCCGGCGGCGATGCCTGCAGTGTCACGATAGCGCCGGCGCGTCTCGGCCTCGCGCGCCGCGATCGCCGACGCCGAGACGCGCTCGTCGTTCGGATTCACCTTGCGGATCGCTTCCTCGAGGCGCTTGTTTTCCTCCAGCGCCTTGTTCAGCGCTTTTTGCTTGTTGACGCGCTCGTCGATGGAATCCAGCTTACCGCTGGCGGAAATCGCCGCTTCCTGCTCGCGCTTGTAGCGCGCTGTCGCCTCTGCCAGCCGATTCTGCTCGACCGCCAGCGATTGAATCGATGAGGCGAGCTGATTGGCCTCCTGCTCCAGGCGCTTGGCGGTATCCACGTCACCGCGGCCGCGCGCTGCGCCGGCGCGACGTAACAGTTCATTCTGGCGGCCCGTGATCGCCGCACTGCCGTCATCCGGCGTCTCCCGACCGAACGACTTGGCAGCGTCCCACGCCTTGCCAATCGCGTTGGCCAGGCCGTTCCACGCACGCTCGAGGTATCCGACCGTCTGCACGCCCTTCGTGGCCAGATGTTCGTGCAGGATCCGCGCGTTCTCGAGCACCGCCTCCTGTACGCGCCCCTGGTCCTCCAGCGACTTGATGTACTCGTACTGCGCGAACGTGATGTAGTGAAGGCTTTTGTTGTGTTCCTCCGCCCACTTTGCAACGCCGTCGGGCATCTTTGCGTAGTCCGCGGCGATGTCGGCCAGAGATTTTCCCGTCAGGGCGGCCATGCGCACCGTGTCCTCGCCAAGGACTGTCAGCGCCTCGCCAGAAAGCCGTCCGCTGGAAACGAGCGCCATCAGCGCTTCGCGCGCAGGGCCGAAGCCGCGCTGCGTGGAATCGGCGATCACCTCTACCGATCGTTCGAAGCTGGCGGCCGTCTGACCGGCATAGTTGCCGGTGAGCACCAGGCTGCGGTTGAAATTTACCGTTTCCTGCTCGCCCTTGTACAGCGCCACGCCAAACAGCGCAGCGGCGCCGGCCGCGAGCGTCAGCGGGTTCACCAGCCCGGCAACATACCCGCCCAAGGCGCGCGCGGCGGGTCCGATTCCGCCGAACATGTCTTTGAGCTGACCGCCCTGCTGCGTGAGCACCAGCAAAGGGCTTTGCCCGCCAGCGAGCTGAGTCACGATGTCGGTAAATTGCGCAGGCACCTGGCGCATTGCAGCTGCCGTCTGGGCTGCGGATACTCCCACACGAGCCTGCGTGCGCTCCGTCGTGGCGGCAAGCCGAGCCTGCGCCTGTTCCGTTTCGCGGATCTTGGCGATCAGCGGCTCATAGACCTCCTTCGGAATCCCGCGCATCCTTGCGCTGTATTCCAGCGCCGCAGACTTCGACATCCCGAAGGTATTGGCCGTCTTCTCCAGGCTCGTCACAAACCTGTCGTTTGCCGCCTTCATGCGGTCGGACGCATCCCGCGCCGCATCGGCCATCGAACGGGCACTGCGAGATGTCGACTGGCTCGTCTCTGCCGCGGCCTGCTTCAGATCCTGGACGGAACGCTTGGCGTCGGCAAAGCCGGCCTTAAGGCCAGAAACATCGGCATCCGCCTGCAGGGTGGCCTTTCCGACAACCTGGCTCATGCTATTCCTCGTTCATTTCATCCAACGCCGCGCGCTCCATCACCCGGACCGCTTCGAACAGCTCGGACTGCTCGTCGGGTGGGATTCGGTTCATGCGCATCACGATGCGCAGCGCCGTGTAGTCAAGCCCCACAGGGCCTCCCATTCCCACCCGCCATTGCGTCTCCATCTGCACAAAAACGCCGAGCGCTACCGCGTTGTCCGGCCACACTTCCACGTCCGGCGGACGGACGTCATCCAATACGAGACCGATCTGTGCGAGTTCCTTAGCCGGCGGCGCCCGCCAATACATCCGGCGGGCCGCCGCGATCAGTTTCCCCGGCGCGCCGTCGTGATTTCCGATGTGTAGGCATCAAAAATCGCCTGGCTGGCTGTGTGATAGTTCTCCAGCACCAGCGCGAAGTTTTCCGGGGTGAAAGGCTGATCGACATCCTCCCATCCTGCGACGATCTCCTGCAGGAGTGCCGCGTCCCGGGCGCCCGCGGTGTGCTCGTCGGCCGCCGCCTTGGCAGCCTCCGCCACGCGGTCGCAGAAGGTTTTCACCTCTGCCCGCGTCTTGTGGCGGAAGACGAGCTTCAGCTTTTCGGCCGGCTGGCCCGGGACGGCGATATTGGCTTCAGCCGTGAAGGTCGGATTCGGGTTGATTTTGAACATCAGGCACCTGCGCTATAGCGAGTCGGCTTGCCGATCAGGGACAGCGTCACAGTAACCGCCATCGCCTCATTCTTCGTGGTGGTCGGCATGTCCGACATGGTCACGTAGGCCATGAAGTAGATGACATCGCCGCTCGGCAGGCGGAACCGGATGGCGCGCGCAAGCCGGTCTTCATCCGCCGCCTTCAGTACCGGGTACTGTGGCAGCGTCGGATCGTCGGCGATTGTGAGCGTGATCGAGCGCGGGCTGCGAGTCGTCGGAATCTGCTTGTCGTCGCCGGTGTCCTCAAGAAATGAGTACGTGTAGAACTGCTGCTCACCGCCCTGGCTGGTCGACGAGAGCGTCTGCTTGATCTCCTGCCAGGACTGAACTTTCAGCACCGATCCGACGCCCGCGCCGGCTGGATAGTTGCCGATGTCGGTCGTATCGAATCCCTCGAGATCGAAGGCGCCGGAAGTGGAACCGTCGACACGGCCGATGCGACCGTCCATTCGCGTCCAGCCGGAAGTAATGGCAACGATGTCGCCGTCCGTGAGCGTGTGAGCGGCCGAAGTGGCCACCGGCGGACTTGCGTTGCTCAAAGCGGTGACGGGAGTGGCAGTCGCCGCCATCGAGGCCGCGATCGCGAAAATGGCACCGTTCGGAAGTTTTACCGACATAGTTGGCTCCGTAATGAAAAATGCCCGCTTACGCGGGCTGGGTAATCGCCCGAACGGGCGTCAGTTCGAAAACCAGATGGAGAAGTCCTGCTGTGTGCCGTACCAGTTCAGCACGTCGTCATAGGTCGCCAGCATGCCGAGCAGCACCGTGCCCTGCAGGACTGTGTCTGTGCAGATGATGTCGTGCGCCTGGCGCGCCAAGGCGCTCGCCTGCGCGCGTCTGGCCGCCCAGACTTCGATCTGGAACCGGCCATTCTTCTTGTCCGGCACGCCTTCGAGGAAGTTCATCGGATCGCCACCGACCTGCTGGTAGACGATGAGAGGCAGCTTTGCGCCTTCCTCTGGCGTGTCAGGATAGACGCGTCCCTCTACGAGCACTCCAAGCGCCCGCACCATTTCGGCCTCCACCGTCATGAATAATCTCCTCCCTCGGCGCCGGACAACACCTCGGCGACCTTCTCCGCGGCGCGCTGGCGCATGGCGTCGACGGCGGCCTGGGCCCGATCGCCGGACCTTCGCATGAACGCGACAGCAGGCACGCGCACTGGCGTCGCAAGACGCTCGCTGGTGGCCATCCATCCCGTTGGCGTCTTAACGAGCTTGTTCACCCGCCAGTGACCGTTCTCAACCAGGTGGCCATGAGGTGCCTTCTTGGCGTTCCAGCTGACCTGATAGACAGCGTGCTCCTTGCTCGACAGAGCGTCCGAGTACACGTGATAGATCGCATCGCGCAGTTGCCCGGGTGTCGTCTTGATGCCGTTCTTTCGGGTGATCGGCGCGCCCTGATACACGGGTACAAGGCGGCGCGCCTCCTCATAGAACACCAGCGCGCCGGAGCGCGCGATCGGGCGCACGATCTGCTCTACCAGACGATCTTCAAGATCCGCCAGAACCGCGCCAAGATCATCGCCTTCGAAGCTGAGCCAAAAATCGTCCATTCCCTAGTCCGCTTTCGCTGGCACCAGCTGACAGACGAGGTCCGCACATCTGCGGCCCTTCTTGTCCGGCAAAACGGCCTGGATCTCGTAGGCATCCCCTTCGCACAGCACGCGCATTCTGCTGTCGACGCCAGTTTCAATGAAGACGGGGTAAGGAATACGAACACTGACCTGGACCACAGACGTCGGCATATCGGCCCGCATCGTTTCTATGCCACTTCGATACCTCACGTCTGCCCAATGCTGGCCTCCAATCGTCTGCCAACTGGCAATGGGCTGGCCCGCCGCATCTCGCGTGGCCACGTCGTGTTGAATTTCGATCAATACCGATCGTTCGCCGGCTCTCATACCCCAAGCCCCACACGGTACGGTTGAAGGAAATCACGCGCGCCCATCGGCAGATCCACTGCCGCGACGCCAAGCACCACTTGCTCGCGGTTGGCGTACAGATGGCCCGTCGTCAGCAACACAGCGGCGTGGAACTCAGCGTTCGCGACCATCGGATCGTCGCCAGCGGTCCCAGCTTCGACCGCTGCCGCCATCGCAGCCTCGTCGCTGTAGACCTTCCGGTTCAGGAATGACATCGCGGCGCCCTCAGCCGCCGCGTGGTAGATCCCGATCAACTGGTCCTCGTTCGTCCACGTGACCCGCAGGTGCGACTTCACCATGTCGAGAGCGAGGATCGGCATGTCAGGCTCCCCTGGCCTTGGCTTTCGTCTTCGCCTCGGCGGCCGGCTTGTCGTCGGCAGTTGCAATAGCCGCCGCTTCCGGTGCCGTTGGCTCGCTGGCCGGCTGCGCCTCCCGCGTGCCACTAGGCGCCTTCACCAGCTCCCGCACCTTCGCTTCGTCGTCGTCGGTGAACACGCCCTTGAAGTGCGCGCGCATCGCGCCCACAAGGTAGTCGGCATCCGTTTCGTCCTGCGGGATGCTGGCCAGCGCCCTGTCCAGCTCGGCACGGGCCACGGTCGAGCGGTGTTCGTCGTCCTTCACCAGCTCGGCGGCGCCCGTGTCGATGAAATGCTGTGCACGGCTGCTGTCCAGCTGGACGACCGTGCCGGCGCGCGGATCCGGCGCCTTGAACTTGATCTTCATGATGATCTCCACGGAAGTGACAAAAAGCCCGCCGAAGCGGGCCCCTGCTGGTCGGCTGACGCCGATCAGGCCATGTTGCCGAAGTCGCCGTAGATGAACGCCTCCGGGCGGTACACCGCCAGAGCCAGGCGCTCTTCGGCCAGGATGGTGACCATGTTCTTCACGAAGTCGTCTTCGTTCTCGGTCGCCACTTCCACCCGGGCGAGCCAGCGGTCGAAGACCTGGGCACCGAGCTTGAACGCGCCGGTCAGGAACTTGTCCACCGGGATAGCCTGCGTCTCGACCACCGGCAGATTCCACAGCGTGGCGCCGATGCTGCCCTGCGGGTTGCCAATGATGTAGCGGCCCGTCGTGTCCTTCAGCAGTTCGATACGCGCCCAGTCGATGGGGTTCATGACGTGGCCAGTGGCCGGGTATTCGGCAAGGAAAGCCTGCAGCATCGCGAGACGGATGTTGTCGATGTTCGTCTCGGTGCCGGCCGGGTCGAATGGCGCGGCGAAGGCGGATGCCTGCGGGATGATGCCCAGCAGGTTCTGACCGGTGCCGTCGCCGTTCAGCAGCTGCTGTTCTTCCTTAAAGGCCAGGCCGTAGCGCAGGCGGCCGTCGATGATGCTGGCCAGTTGCGACGCGTCGCTCAGAATCTGGCGGGACGCCTTCACGAAGTGCGCGATGACCTTCGCCGACGTGTTCACCAAGTCGAACTTGATCGACGATTCCGGCTTCTTCGCGCCTTCCGCCACCATGCCGGCGTTGTTTGTGAAGCCGGTTTCCTTCACATACTCCAGCGTATTGCCGTCCATCGTGCCCGGGGTGATCAGATCGCGTACAGTCATGCGGCGCTGGGGCAGCGGCAGCACGCCAGGGAGGCGGGTCGTCTGCACCAGATCACCCGCCGATCCGTCGGCGTCGGTCGTCAGACTCGTGATCGCGGCGTGGAACGTCATATCGGCGCGGCCGCGAGGCGTGGCTTGCTCGGCCAGCGCCTTGAACTTCTCGCCTTCGACAAACTGCGTACCGAACGACAGGTGTTGGACGTCGCCGCCTGCGCCGTTTGCTTCCAGCTTAGCCAGCGCCTGTTGGGTTGCCGTCAGGCTGTTCTGGAGTTCGCCGTGCTTGCTCAGCAGCTCGTCCACCTTTGCGACGGCTTCCTCGCTTTGCTTCGCGTTCTTTACGAACGCCTCGGCTTGGGTCTTGATCTGATCGCTGACCTTCGACAGGCTGGCGTTGATCGTCTCGATGTCCTTCTCGATTTGCGACATGGTGTGCCTTTCAAGCGTTGATTGAGATGAGGGATGCGGCCAATGCCGCGGCACTGCTGAGGGAATCGGGCCGAGGCTCGACTCGTTCGGTGGGATCTCCCTCACCGCTGCCAGCCGGATCGCCCGAGCTAGACTTCAATTCACTGATGAGGCGCATGGCCTCGGATTTGGGCAAGCCGCTGGAGCGCAGCGCTGCCTCAATTCGACGGATCGCCGAGGCGCTGGCCTTGCCCTCGCCTTTCTTCACCTGGTCGGAAGGCAGGAAGTCGTCGGCAAAGCCATCGTCGATCGCGGCCTGTCCGCCGATCCACGTCTCGGCGTCCATGAGCTTCGCCATCGCCTTGATGTCCTGCCCGGTGCGCGCGGCATAGATGCTGGCCATCGCATCATCGAACGGCTGCAGCGTCGCGGCGACCTCGATCAGATCGTTCCGGTTGCCGATGGCCATCACCCACGCGTTGTGGATCATCAGGAAGCCCGCGCGGGCGATCTGTACCGTGTCGCCGGCCATCGCGATGATCGAGGCGGCCGACGCAGCGAGGCCGAGCACCTTGACCGTGACCTCGCCATCGTGCTCGCGCAGCAGGTTGTAGATCGCCAGGCCCTCGAACATGTCGCCGCCCGGCGAGTTGACGTTCACTGTCACCGGCCCGGCGCCCATGCCGCGCAGCGCGCCCGCAATGCGCTTCGCGGTCACCCCGTCGCCTGACCAGTAGTCATAGCCAATCACGTCATAGACGCTGATCGTGCGCTCGGCGTTGTCGTCGGAGGCGGCGCGCACGTTGGCATGCCAGCGGTCGAGCGCGCGCGGTTGCAGCTGGCTCGAAATTCCGGCGCAGGGGCGCCCCTCCGGCGCACCCGGAAGCGTCTTCTTGCTCATGGGATCAATCCCTTTTCTGGTCGTCTTCGAAGCCGAGGAAGGCGCGAATGGCCGCCCTCGCGTTGTTGGCGTCTCTGGCGTCAGCCGTGCCAAGCCCGTCGAGCGTGGTCATGGCCGACTGGACGGTCAGCACCGCGGCGTTTCCACCCATCGGCTCGCGGTCTTCGAGCTCGCGCACCTCGTCGCGAGTGAGGATGCCGTTGTTCACCATCGCGGCGTAGAAAGCAGCGCGCGCGGCGCTGTCAGCACGCAGCAACCCCTCGACGGAGAACTTCGGGTAGTAGCGCGCACGCTCGCCGGCCCGAAGTAGATCCTTGCTGATCGCCTGCTCGATTCGCTTCAGCCAAGGCGCCAGCGTGAACGTCAGGAACCCGATCATCTGCTGCTCGATGCCGGTGCCCCAGCTTGTGGACTTCTCGGTGTGCCCGACCATCCATGGCGGCACGCGGAACCAGCGGCAGATTGCCTCGACCGAGTATCCGCGTGACTCGAGCAACTGCGCGTCGGATGGCTTGATGCCGACAGTTTCGACGTCCGTTCCGCCTTCAAGCAGCGGCGTCTCGCCGCGTTCGACTGAGCCCTGCAGATTGGCCTTGAACTCCGCGCGCTGCTTCGGGTTGAGGAACGCCGCCATCTTGTAGTAGACGGTCTGGAGCAGTCCGGATTTGAAGGTCTGCGCAGCGGCCTTGTCTGCCGCCATCGCGTTACCGAAGACCTTGGCGCCGTAGGCGATCACTGACACGCCATTGATGCCGTCGAGCGTGAATCCCGGGATGGTCCAGATCCTGGCCTCGGGAATTTCGCGCAGCGTACCGTTCGGGCGGGGGTAGGTGAACTTAATGCGCCCGGTGTTGAAGTCGCGCGTGCACACCAGCTTGTCGGGGTCGAGGTAAGCCAGACCGACGAGTTGCTCGCCGACATACAGCTTCTCGGCCCTGCCGGCGCCGCGCAGCAGCATCGCCGCTACCATCGCTTCCCAGAACACCGAAGCGGTCGAATCCACGTTCGGCTGGTCGTGGATGACGAAGTGCAACGGGTGCTGCGGCGAGACGCGCTTGCCAGCCGACGTGCGCTCATACATGGCCAGCGGCAGCGTCGCGATCGTCTCCGAGATCAGACGCACGCAGCTCCAGACCGCGTCCAACTGCATCACGGCATTGGGCGTAACCTCGACGCCCGCCTCGAACGCCGCGGCGCGGTTGTACAGCTCGGGGTCAGTCAGGGAGAACGACCGAACGAAGCCGTCGATGGCCGCGCGGACGCTATGTGTGACACGTTTGAGGTTGAATTTCATTATGCGTGGCCCGCCACAATGGGATTGCTCAGCCAGTCATCCATGGAGCCCATCCCTTCAGGGTTTAGCGACAGCAACGCGACGGCGTTGAAGAGCGCCATCAGCGGGTCGATCTTGGCCGTGCCGCTGGCCTGTTTCGTGATCAGGATCGCGTTACCTTTTGGCTCTACCTTTGCGTTGCCGACGCACCAGTTCATCAGCGCGGAGCCACCGTGCCGCAGCGTGCCCTCGGCAAGCTTGCGCTCCGTGGTCTTGATCGTGCCGTTGAGCTTGAAGCCTTGCGGAATGCCAACAATCATGTCCTCGCCATTGGCGTTCTTCTCCGGGATCCCGGCGGCGGACAATGCGTCGAGCACGGCGCCGATTCCGCTCGGATCGACACCGATCTTGTCGAGCAGCCCGGCCTCGTAGATCTGCTGGACGTCCTGCGCCAGTTGCTCGACGTCGTCCCCGATTTGCTCGACGATCACCAACTCGCCAGCCTTCTGCAGGTCCATCAGCTTGGGCGCTTCGGACTTGCGCCGCTCGAGGACCGCTGGATGGGCCCATGCCTTGCACCACGCCAGCCATTCGCCGGTCTCGCTGTCTCTGCCAGCCGCGGCGAGTCCCAGAAGATCGTCCAGACCGCCGCCGTCGATACCCACGTCGATCACTTCGCAGCGGCGGATCAGTTCGACCAAGGTGAGCCCGGGTCTCGCCTGCCGCTCCCAGAAAAGCGCTCCAGCCCAGCTGTCCGACTTCAGCGCCAGGCCGATCTCGACGTTTCCGTGCTTCGCCATGAAGCCACGGAATGATTCTTCGCCACCTTCCTGCGCCTTGCGAAACTCGCGCTCAAGGAACTGCTGATCGACCGAGTAACCGAGGTTCGGATTGACCATTCCTAGGTTCTCGACCTTCAGGTGGTCGCCGCTCTTCACCATCTCCGGAGGGTGCTCGAAGATGATCGGAACGAAGCTCTTGTCCTCAATCCGACCGTCGCGCACTGCCCGCGCGTACTGCAATTTCTGCTTGAAGACCCCTGCTGGCGCGTCGTCGCTTTGCGTTGTCAGGTAGATCACGAAGCCTTCCGGGCGAGACGCCAGGCCGCCAATCGCCTCCCGGAGCATGTTTTCGGCATTTGACTGCTTGCCAAAGAGCCACAGCTCGTCCACCAGCGTGCCAACGCTTTTCTTGCCGCCGACAGTGTTCGAGTCGGCCGCGACGACCTTCAGCGTGGCGTTGCTCTCCCGGTGCGTGATCGTCTTGATGTGCGTCTGAACGTGCATCAGCGCATTCAGGTCCTCGTCGATCCGCTCGGCACAGAAATCCCGCGCCGGCCCGAAGCTGTTGTTCGCGATCTCGATGGTAGGCGCCAAGATGGCGAACTCAGCCGACTGCCGCCAATTCAGGATCAGCGCAGTCATCATGATTCCTGCCGCGATCGTCGACTTCGAGTTCTTTTTCGGCAGGCAGACGAACCATTCAGTGATCAGGCGCCGACCACTGGTGGCGTCGTATGCGCCGAAGATGGATGCGACCAACTCGAACACCCACTCCGCGCACGATTCACCGAACGTAGGGCTACCAGGCGCATCCACGATCCGCAACTGTTTGAAGATGTCGAGCGCCTGCTCGGCCTGGTCTGGGAATATCGGCGGCGGAATGATCGAACGCCCGTCCCGCAGCCGTTCGGCCCAGTCGGGGCAAGCCGTTGTCCATTCCATAGAGTTATTTCACGGCACGAAGCGGCGGCGCCGCGGAAGCGAACCGACCTGCAGCTGCCTTTTTGGCGGCATCCTGGCGATCCTCTTTTTTCCCGGTATCACCCAGTTTTCGATGGTGATACGGCATTAGTTCCTTCGCAGCGAAGACACGCAGCTTCGGCTCGGTCTCGACATCATTCATGACCGCTTTTAGGAACGCCTTCGGATCGGAAAACTGCGTCGCCTGCCCCCAATCGAATGCGGCGGCGGCGGCCTCCTGATCCAGCGACGTCTCGGGTGACCTCGCCGCAGGGGTCGGTCTGCTGGGCGTCGCCTTCGCGGCCGCCGCCGGCTTCTTTGCCGCCCTCGCTTTCGTCTTCCGATCGAGGTAGGCGATAACGTCGCGGTCCTTTGCAAGTCGCGACCCTGCGGCCGCCGCCGATCCCGGGCTGTAACCAGCAGAGATCGCCGCGTCCTTGTTTGACTGGCCCTTCGCCTTGGCCTCGGCAAATTTCTGCTTCTTGCCGGTCATTGCCATGTCGAAACCCGCGCCAAGGCGGTCCAAATGTTAAACATCGCGCAGGACGTTTACCGTTTCGCCTCAACGGGTTGCGTGATGTTGTTAATGCGGGAGCCTTGTTAAACCTTTAACAAGTTTCACCACAGGGGAAATTTTCTACGCGTGAGGGAACGAGTGGTCTAGAGCCGGCGGGCCGGCCGGACTTTTGGGGTGCCCCTCCCGTCACTTGCACCCCGGCCGCGGCGGGACCGGCAAGGGCAGCACGGCGACCGCCCATCGCACTTGGACGCCTCATCGGGCTCTCCATCGCCGCACCATCACGGTGCGCCAGAGACCTCGCCCTGCTTTCGGTTCTTGTTTTTATGTCGTTAAGGTGTTGAGTGGAGCTGGACAAGGACCGTGCCAACCTTCATTAACGGAATCATGCCGCGTTCTCTTGGCGCTGCTTGTCGCGGCTGTGATGCGTCTGGCACAGCGTCTGCCAGTTCGACTCATCCCAGAACAGCCCATGGTCGCCGCGATGCGCGACGATGTGGTCGACCACGTTGCCATACGGCACAGGCAGCGCACGTTCCGCACACTCGACGATCACGTCGGCCAACCCTGTGCCCTCGATACGTGCGTCACGTAGGCAGTAGACGCAGTACGGGTGCAGCTGCAGATATGCGGCCCGTGCCTTCTGCCACCGATAGTCGTAGCCACGTTGCCCGCTGGTCTGCGCACTGGTGCGCCACGAACCGGGCTGCATAGTCGGCGTCCGACCGTCAACGGCCGGAACTCTACCGCCCAACATGGATAACCGGCCGCGCTGTTTGACATCAGCCATCGACCAATCCCTTCGAAGAAGAAACGGGTACGGCGGCCAGAGGCCGGCATACCCAAACCCGAGGCAACTTCGGGGAGGAGACAATCGGATCGGAGATCAACTGGCGACCGCGAGCCAGTAGGCACGGATGCGCGACCGATACAGAAAGTAGTACCAAACCCATTCGCGAGCCAGTCGCTCTTCGGTCTTGCCGCTAAACGCTACACTGGCTTTCAGAAACCAACGACTAAGCAGCTTCTTCACGGCGGAATCTCCAACGAAAAAGCCCGCTGGCTTTCGCTCAGCGGGCTTTAGATGCAATTCTGCGGTGTATCAGAATGAGGCCTATTTTCGACACAAAATGTCGAAAGGTCAAGGAGATGTTTATCAAGGGACCTTTACAGCGATGTCCGGGATGATCACCAATCCAGTCGCGCCGTGTCTTGTGCCGGCACGGCGCTTTGGGTGCGCCATTTCTCAGCGTCGAAAATGAACGAGCGGACGCGTCGAATCGCTTCATACGACCCATGGACGAACAGGGCACCGGAGCCGTCCCCCACGCCAATGGCTGATTGGGGTTCTGGCGCCGTGGCGCAGAGCAGTTCGCGGATGTGACTTTCGATGATGTCGCAGTCCACCTTCCGCGCATCACCCAGCAGCGCCCGGCAGATCCTTTCGGAAACTTCCGAAACCGCGTCTTGGCTCATGCCGCCTCCTCCATCCCCACAAGGCCACGGTCGCGCAGCAGCTCGTCGGCACGCTGCAGGGCGATCGCCTGGATGCCCACCTCCCCTCCCACGCCCTTCTTGCCGCGCAGATACGTCAGCAGCTTCACGTGATGCGTCGACGCCGTTTGCCGGTGCACGCCACAATGTTCGGCCACCCGCTCCAGCGTAATCTTCTTGCCGTCCGCGCCGCGATGCGCGCCGAAGTGTCTCTCGATCAGGATCCGTCTCAGTCTGTAGTGCGAGAGCGATCCCGCGAACAGGTGCGCGGTATGTTCCGTCAGGAACGACACGGCCTCACCCCATTCCCGGTTTGGCTTCCTCCCAGAGCAGCATGGTGCTGTGCAATCGCACGGCAGCTCCGCCGGCGCGAACTGGGCAATCAACACGGCCTGGTGCAACAGGCTGAAGTCCCGCAGCTCTGCGCGCACCATGCCGGCCTGCCCAGCTCCGTCCACCCCTGCCAGCCCTTTCCCCGTGCCAACGTTGCCGCCGCGCATCGCGCGCGCCATGGGCGTCGGGCTGTACTGCTGCGTCGAGTACGAGAACGCAAAGCGGAGTGCGCTGTCCGCGCTGTTGAAAAGGATCTCGGTCTCGTGCATCTCTGTGGCTCCCCGGTTATCTCGTGAACTGATTCTGTTTTCTTGCGCCTTGCTGCCACCGCATCCATGGCAGCCGGAATGCGGCGTGGAATTCCGCTTCCGCTTCCGGCACGTGGTCGATGTCCGCCCGGGACGTGACGCCGCATCGCTCCAGGATGCGGGCTCGCGCGTCGTCCGGCGTCTCGCATGGCCTGCCGGTGCGGATGGCTACCATCCGGCGAAATTCGGGGTTATCGCAGAGCCTCGCCGCCAAGTTGGACAGCGGCCCGCCCTTACGCTTCTCTGTCATGCCGACATCCCCATACCAAAGAGCGCCTGCACCACCGGATGCTGCTGCGACACGGCGCCGCGCTTCAGCTTCCGCCGCAACGTGCAACGGTCGACGATTGCCTTGTAGCGGAGAGGGTCTTCTTCCTTCATTCGGCGCATGCGGGCGCACTGTCGCTCGGAGGCGGTCGGCACATAGGGCTTCGCGGCGTCCTTCCCGGCTACGGGCAACCACAGCGGCTTAGGCTGTCCTCGACGACTTTTCAGCCAGGCCGGCCGGTGCGCTTCGCCTGCCGCGTGGTGCTCTCTCATAAGGCAGTCGATGCGGACGCGGCTCACACCGGTGACGGCAGCCAGCTCATGGACGGTGCGAGGCCGCCCATCTGCACAGATCTTCACGATCAGTCGCCACACCGGTGACCGCTTGCCCTTGAACGGCTTCGGCCCGAGATTCATGCTTGCCGCCTTCATCTGGACAGCGTTGCCGCTACGTCCCAACTGGAAGCCGATCTCCCACCACTTCAGCCCTTGGCCGACCAGATCGGTCAGCTTCGCCATTTCTACCTCCGTCCACTGTCGCCTCATCGCACCTCCAAAATCTCAAACCCCATGACCGCCATCAGGTGGCGCTTGATCCGGTATTCCTTGGTGATGACGCCCTTCACGTCCTCCACCGTCTTCACCTTTGCGCCGCGCTCGACGTAGGCGAAGTCCGCCACGTACTTCAGCGGGGGACGTTTCCGGCCGCCGATGACCACCGCGGGCGCGAGGATGAAAACCACCTGGCGCTCCAGCTGCGAAATGTGTCCGGCCCGCTGCAACACCAGAAGATGGAAGTACCGCTCCATCTCGCGCCGGCTGTCGAACGTCTCGCCATTCACCGTCAGCCGCTCGTTGCCGTACTTGCTCGCCTTGCGCGTCGGTGCGCTCGGATGTCCGATGCCAGTTGCACCGCTGCCGGCCGCCCCCGGTGCTTTTCCACCTTCACCAGATACGCCGTCACGTCCGCGTCCGACCTTCCCGTCAGCCATCGCACCTCGCACTCGTGGCGCCAGGCTTCGTCCGTTCGCATACCGCCCCCACATGCTCATGCTTGCCCCTTGGCGTCAGCCAGTCTCAGGACGCCAGCGGCAGCCCGCTCGCCTGCTCGCGTGACCATCAGAATCGGAGCATTCGTGCCCCCCAGCCCAACACGTTCCGCCTGCGCCGGATCACCGATGAGCGTCGGTTGCTCGATGGCAAACCCGCTCTTGGCGTTCTGGGCCTCGGCCATACCGATCAAGTGCGGCGGGTAGTCCGGCGTTTCATTGCGCATCCGGTAGCCGCGGTACCGGTTCACGAACTCATTGCGGACAAACGGCCACTCGTCCTCGCCCTTCCCGCCCAAGTACATCCAGCCACCCATTTCGGTTAGAACTCGGTGGATCAAGGGATCGTCGAAGCGGACGGACCTGTAGGTGCCAACCGAGCGCACCGCGCGATCCACCTTCGCCCAGGCCACGAGCGCAGAATCCTGTGTGGAACCCTGCAGCATCCGCACCACGTCTGCCGGCTTCGGCATGAACTGCCCCGCATCCGGGTTCACGCAGTGCCGGTTGAAGGCCTCGGCCACAGCCTCGAACGAGAACGGCGCCATCGCCTGCCACCAGACCTTCCCGGCGAACACCGAGTAGTCCTGGCGGTAGAACGCGTGGACGTCCGCCACCAGCGTGGAAAATCTGCTTGCGTCCTGGGGGGTCATGCTGCGGCTCCCGCGATCTCGGCTGCGACCTGCTCGGCCACTGCCCGGTTGTTGGCTTCCAGCGCTTCCTGCCGGTTCGGGCTCTTTCGCTCACCGCGCATCCGCTGGCAAGTGGCCTTGAGGTACTCGGATGGGTCCGCCGGATGTGCCACAACGGCCGCGCGCACGGCGTCGATCACGATGGCGTCGCCGTAGTCCTGGACGAGCTTCCCGACGAAGCTCCCGCATTGGGCCTCCGGCAGTCCGGCATCACGGAGGAGGGACTTCCCTGCCCGCCAAAGCTCTCGCTTCGTCCGCTCCTCGGCGGTCATGGCAGGCGGCTGGCCGCCCGTTCCGTCAGGAACGGAAATACTTTCTTTTCCCTCTCCCTTTCCCTCTCTCTTTCTCTTGGTTTCAGTCACAGAGTCTGTGACAGACTTTGTGACTGACTGAAATTCAGCCTGTGGCAGATGCTGTGACAGTTCCTGTAGAGCCGAGGTAATCAGGGTCTCAATGTGGGCAAAATCCACCGCATCAGCAGCCTTTGACAGACGGGTGAGAAAGGCATTGATGCGCGCCTTGCAGGTACGGGCGCGCTGCCCCTGCTTACCTTTCCATGCCTCCTGTACCTTCTCCGCCACCACGGGGTGGTAGAGACGACCGTCCGAGCACTTCATCCAACCATGCAGGGCGCGGTCGCGCAGCCGCTTCCATGTCTTGATGTCCCGGCCAAGCTCAGCCAGGCGCGCCAGTGCGACGTCGTCATCGGGCAAGGATGCCGCGGGCACCTGATGGAAGGACTTGAGCCACAGGGTGATCCCGGCCCGCCATTCCGAGTCGTTCGCCAAGGCGTGGAATTCGGACCCAAACAGGCGAGCGATGTCGATTGGAAGAAACGGGAAGTCACGTAGGTCACAGCCAGGCGGCGTCAAAGGTTCAGGTAACACCGTCATGCGGCCTCCTCGATGCGCGCCGCCGGCACGCCGAATTTCTTCAGGCGGTAAGCCGCCCACCGGTCATATGCCTGGTCCCAACGCAGGCGCTTCTGTTCCTTCGTGAAGCGTCCACCCTGGTCAAGCTCGGCATGGCACTGGAAGCAGCCCGGCACCGTCATGCGGTCGTCCGCCTTGATGCCCTTCCCCTTGCCGTGCTTCAGCTGGTTGGAATGAGCCGGCACCACCGTGTCCGGGTTGTTGCGGCAAATGCCGGGAAAGCGGAGATAGCACTGCTGGCCGTGACACAGGAGGTCCGGGTGCAGCAGCGGGTTGACGCGGACGGACTTGCCGTTCGCAATGACGACGACCTGCATCAGAACAGCCCCATCTGCGGATGCGGGCGACGCACCGGACGGATGGTGCGTCCGGTGATGCGGCACTTGCGCGCCGGTGCTCGCTCCAACTCGCCCAATTCCTCCCGCAGCTCATTGACGCGGCCACTGACGATGTTGACCGGCAGCCCGGTCAGCTCGCACAACTCCTGCAGCGAGTAATCCGCCGGGTACGGCTGGATCGCCAGCATCACCTGGCGCTGTCTGGCACTGAGAGTGCCGGCCTTCTTGATGTCCCGGTAGGTCCGGATGCTGGTGTGCGCGACTTGTGTGTGCATGCCCTCTCCCCTACGCCTGCTGTCTGGTCGGCTTGTACTTCTCGTCCTTGTATCCGGCGTTCCACTCAAGGTGGGCGTCGGTACCGGGCATGTACGGGTTGTCCACCGCCGCGTTGCCCCGCCGGAACGCTTCTGCGCCCTGCTCGCGCACCACAGCGCGGCTCATGATTTCGTACATGTCTGCCCCTCAGTGCTTCACCGACTGCTCGGACTCAAGGTCCAGATAGCCAGCCCTGGTGAATGCCTCGTTCAGTTGCGGATCCTTCTTGGCCATCTCCTGCAGCTCTCGGATCGCGCGTTGCCTGTCGTCTCCGTATTGCTTCATCGCCTGCCGGACCGCGTTCCTGGCGATCCGCAGCGCCACCCCTTCATCCATGAGTCCTCGCTGCGATGACTTCTTCCATGAGGGTCAGCATCGCTCGGCGTGCCAGGTACTGGCTGATTGCCCGGTTGCCAAGGACGCGCTCCACATCCGCGATCTTTTCCGCGGGCAAATCACGCCGCGGTTTCCCGTTGGCGTTCACCTTTTCCCGATGGAAGTAATCGCTCGAGTGCGACGGGTACAGGTCAGCCATGGCCGCAAGAATCTGCTTCGTCAGCCCCTGGTTCGCCCGGTGTTCCCAGGCAAGCGCGCACGCATCGCGGAATGTCCGGCAGTCCGCAATCAGTTGGGGCGACAGAAACGGGCCTTGCGCGCCCGCATGCTGCTCGCTGACTGGCTGCAAGCCAGTACTGGGGCCGCATTCAAGCTGGTTCGCTGTCCGCATCGTTCTTGTCCTTATAGAAAGATTTCATCGGTTCCACGGTTGAATCCACAGTTGCGCGGAGCCGAAAATTTTTTCGCCAGGCGCTCACTTCGTCCGGCCCGGCAGACGCTTCTACCGGCAAAACACAGACACATCTGCACAGAGGCAATGACACACTCGACCGCATGTACACGTACGCCGAACGCCTCCGCTGGGCCATGCAACAGACAGATCCGCCGACCTCTCGGCGCGCCCTGGCTCGGCTCGTCGGCGTCGAGTACCAATCCATCCAGTACCTCGCGGATCCGAACCGCAATGCGACCGGTAGCCGCCACACCGAAGCCATTGCGCGCGCCCTCGGCGTTTCTGCCCAATGGCTCGCTACTGGAAAAGGCAAACCCCACCGCGGTCGCCGCCTCCCACCTGACCAGCGCCCTGCACTTCAGGACTGCATTCGCGCGACGCGCGAACTCCTTGCGCGACTGGAACGCATCGCACAAGCACTGGAAGACGGCCAGAGCGGCAACTAAGCCTCAGACGACGAGCTTGTCGCGCCCAGCTCCGGCCAAAGCACATGCCATCGCTCCGGTGCAAGATCGTCGAGCGAAGTTGGAGCCCTGCCTGTGGCAAGGGCGAGTTCGGTAACTCTGCTCCGCGGGATTCCGGTCTTACGCCAGTCACTAACCGAGGGCGCCTTAATGCCCAACAGCTTCGCTACTGCGCTGGTACCGCCGAGACAGTCGATAAGTTCGGTAGCTGTAGCCATGCCTAATTTTAGGAATTCCTTATTTTCAAGTCAAGGCATTCCTAACAAACTTCCTGTTAGGATTTCCTAATGAATACGCTTGCTGATCGGCTAAAAGAAGCCATGTCCGAAATGCCTGAGGTCAAGGCCGTGGACATCGCTCGGGCCTGCGGGATAAGGAGCGCGTCGATCGTGGATTGGCAGACCGGGCGCACCAAAAAATTGGAAGGTAGCAACCTGCTCGCTACGGCGGAATTGCTTCGCGTCAACCCTTGGTGGCTCGCGACTGGACGAGGACACATGCGTGCCCCGTACACGCTGGATCCTGGCCGGGGCGTCGTGAGCGGCGCCCCCTCTGACGTGTCGCTTGGATGGCCATTCAGCGCGAACGTTCAAGATTATGAAAAGCTAACGGAAGCCCAGCGATCTGTTTTAGACAGCATCGTCTCTGCATTCCTATCCTCGAGCCTTTCTGATCTTTCAGTACTGAGATCTCCGACCGCTGATGGCTCTGTGAGGGCCACGCTGCGTCGCGCTCGAAAAGTTGCCACCTAGAACCCGCCGGGAAATAAGAACGTGACAGAAAAATTGAACGACCTCAATTTGACAGCGGACGAGGTTGTAGCCCTCTTTCGTGAGAAGGGCGTTACCTACCAATGCCCACGGTGCACCTCCGGCCAAGTGGTCTATTACACGTACTACAACCCGAACCAGAATACTGGGAGTGCCAGAGTAGTGATGACGGAGTTTTTCGGGACTCAGATGTTGATGTGCAAATGCCCCAATTGCGGCTTCGTTGCGCTCCATGACATCGCTCGAGAGATCATCGCTCGCCGTACGATAGGGGGGATCGATGCCGGCGAATGAGAACAAAGTTTTCACGATGCCTGGCGCTGTGCCTGGCCACAGGCAAGACGACGGCGGGACTAGCGGAGGAGGAGAACCCCCCTATAATAGCGAAATGGAGAAGCGCCTCACTGCACTCGAAACCCGGCTTGAAGCAGTCCTTCCGACGCTGGCGACGAAGGAAGATTTCGCCTTGCTCCGCGGCGACATGCATGAAAACAACTCGAGTATCAAGAACTGGATGATTGCAACAATCATCAGCTTGTTCCTTGGTTTTGCGGGCTTGTTCTTTGCGATGAGTAACTCGCTTAAACCTTCGCCCCCATCGGTGACCTCCGCTTCGCCAGCGCCGGTTGTCATACAACTTCCGGCGCCGGCGGTTTCCACCGCGCCGCAATCGCCCCAAAAGTAAGCCCTTAAAAGCCCGCCATCAGGCGGGTTTTTTTGCCCCTGCGCCTATGCAAATAGGCCTGTCAGTCCGGCCGCAAACCACTCTGCATCCTGCTTTCGCAGGGTTATTCCTGAGCGTTCTCGCCGCTATGTGTGTACCTCGTTCTGATCGCCGGACATCGGAATCCGGCGACTGCAGGGGTCACAACAATGGCAGACGTAGTGGATTTGGCCGCTTATCGGCGGACTCGCAAGCGAAGCGCCCCCACGAAAAAGAAGGTTCCGCAAGAGGACACAATTCTTATCCGCATGCACGGTAACGGGGACATCGATTATTCATTCCAGGGGGCCTTCAAAGCATCAAGACTCTTGACCGCGCAGACCATAACGATGGTGCTGGGGGAAGTGCTTCACGAGTAGCCACCCCCACCCCTCCGCACAAAAAGTTAGGAATTCCTATTGACATAGCAATAAGGAATTCCTAATATTCCCTCCATCGACGCGCCACGGCGCATATCGGGAGATAGAGGGATGGAACTGCTCGTACCTATCGGAATCATGGCCTGGACGCTGCTGCTCATCGTTGTGGTGCAGCTGTTCCGTGTTGGTGGTGAGGGCTAAAGCCATGACGCCCGACCAAGCCACCCAGCGGCAAGCCGCCGCGGTCAATTGCCAGGCCGAGTTGCTGCGCGAACTGCAGCATGCCCACCGCATCATCCAGAACGGATTGCAGATCATGTCCGTGCTGCAGAAATCAGTCTGGGCTGAGCGCAATGCTCGCGATGGCGTGGACGGCGAAGGCACCACCCGCTTCCATGAGCGCGCGGCTGTCATTGAGCGTGCCACCGGGAGCGTGGCATGAAATCGACCGTTACCGCCGAATACTTGATGGGCATTAGGGAGGGTCGCGCCATCTTGGAGAAGCACGGCGCCACCGACATTTCGATTGCCGAGCACATAGGCAACCTCACCTCGACCATCAAGGGTTTCTCGTCAAGCACGCCGGTAGGGCAAATGCTCCGCGGCGAGCGCGACTTCTGGATGCATCAGCAGCAGTTGGCTGCAACACGTGATCGGGGTGCAGCATGAACGCCCGCGCCCTTCTCGTCGCCACGTTGCTCTATTTCGTCCTGCCGCCGCTCGTGCTCGCAGGGATGCTCGTCCTCAAGGCATGCGGAGTTCCAGCATGAAGCTGCTCCGCGCCATCGCCTTCTGGTTTGCCACGGCCGCCGGCGTGATCGCCCTCTCCGGCCTCTACGCAGCGTTCAACCCAGAAGCGCCCACCACCACCCCGATTTGGAGGCAGTCATGAGTCCCGACATCACATGGGAGGAGTACGTGCGCGCTCGTCGCGCCGAAGGCTTCAAGGTCACCGGACGCTGGGTCAACGGCGCGCCGGTGCTGGTGCGTCTTCATTGAAAAGGAGAGGAGCCTCATGTCCGCGTTTTGTGTCTACGGCATGACGATCACGCATGCCATGAAGCTTGCAGAAAAGCGCCTGGAGCGCGGTCACGACTGCAAGACCAAAGAGGAATGGAAAGAGAAGGTAGGGGAAGTCGCAGAGACCATTCTCGTCAGCCATGCGCCCGTGCAAGTCAGCCCCACGTTTGACGCCCCTCAGTTTGCGCGGGAATGGATCGAGGTTGCGCAACGCACCTCGAAGATCTACGCGCCGAAGGTCATGGTTCGGAAGCAAAAAATCGACAAGCACGGAAATCCCGTTGTGAGCAAAACGACGGGGCTCCCAACGCTTGGTTGGGCTCCATACCAAGCCTAAGCCATGCCTACGCTGATCGCCGTTCTCGCCGCCTTGCCAGCGTTGGTTGCGCCTTTTGTCGCGCTCGGCCTGGCGGCTTATGCCCACCACCGCTGGCTGCAGCGGTTCGAAAAAGGAATGTCCAAGATGGGAATCGTCAGCACCGCGACGATGATTGATCGCCTGGTCGGACTGATCGACACGCGCGAACTTCGAATTGATGAGGTCGTCTTCGTGCGAACCCTCAAAGAGAAAGTCAGACGCTCGCGCATTGTCGATCTCACGGCGGATGAAGTGGAGAAGCTCGATGAAATCCACGGGAGACTGTTTCGATGACTACACAAACTGCCCTTCACGCCCGCATTGAGGGGTTCGACATCTACGTGTGCGT
>Ga0209023_10001861_pt1 | contig 27433 bp, 15 predicted proteins | sample LakOneMetagenome_FD_187468 | JGI IMG/M metagenome (GOLD analysis project Ga0209023, IMG submission 187468) | Freshwater and sediment microbial communities from Lake Erie, Canada (SPAdes) (version 2) | ecosystem: Environmental > Aquatic > Freshwater > Lentic | place: Lake Erie, Canada...
GGCCGCAATGTATTCGCGCGCTGCCGCCAGCACCCTGGACTTGAGCGCCGCAATGATCGGCTCGTGCCGGAAAAACAGCGAGCGATCGGTCTGCGTGCCGCCGCGCACCGACTGCTCCAGGTACGGCGAGCGCGCCGTGTGCAAGCCGCGCAGCAGGGCAGCCAGCTGCTCGAGCTCACCGGGTTCGAATGCCAGGTCGAACGCGCGCGCATGGGGTGGCGAGCCATCCAGCCAGTCCGCGCGGGCATCGCCGGTCAACCGCCAGATCAACGAGAGATACGGCCACGCCAGGCGCGCCGAAGCCGTGCGGGTCAGGCGCAAGGCCGTGGATTCCGCCGCCGCCGGATCACCGCCGCGCAGGCAGTGGCGCACCCAGGCCAGGGCCCGCACTTCATCGGGTGAATCCTGTGTTGCCGCGAACAATGTCGCGGCGCGCGCGTTGTCACCCGATTCGCTGGCGATGAATAGCCGCGCGATCGTGAATGCCGATTGCGCGCCGAAATCGCGCTCGGCGTCGTCGATGATTCGTTCCGCCGCTTCCCACTTCCGCGCCTGCGCCACGCTCCGGAACCACGCCATGCGCAATGGCAGGTGACCGGGCAGCAGGCGCACCGCGGCCGCGTAGCCACGCGCAAATTCGCTTTCGTCGCCGCCGATGTAGCGCAGCGATGCGAGCAGCTTCTGGCCTTCGATCCAGTCGGGTTGCCGGGCCAGCGCGCTGACCAGCAGGTTCTCCGCTGCGCGGCCCTGGCCCTCGGCCGACAGCGCTGACGCGCAGCAACCGATCGCTGCCAGGTTCCCGGGCGCGAGTTCGACCTGCGATTGCGCAAGCGAGGCTGCGGGCAGGCCGGATTGATACCTCACCTCGGCGTGCGCCACCGCACTCAGCGCATCGGCGGGGTCGATCTGCATCGCGCGCGCGAATGCGTGCATGGCATCGTCCATGCGTTGGTCGTCGCGGTAGGCGAAGCCCAGCCATTGCAACACCTTCGCGTCGCCCGGCGTGCGCCGCAACTGTGCTTCCAGCGCGTTGATTGCCAGGTCGGCGCGTCCAATGCCCAGCGCCTCGCGGGCGAAGCGCAGGACGGCCGCGAGATCGCCCGGTTTCCCTCCAGTCGCGGCGTCCTGTTCACCGGCCATGCGAAGCGGCCTACAGGATGGTCTGGTCCGAAATGACCTGTTCGGGCTGCGTGCCGCCGTCCACCGACGACCGGATCGTCCAGCTGCCGTCGCCGAAATCGGCATCGAGCCGGATGGCGTGCGTGCCCGATCGCCAGGTCATGGCCAGGCGAGCGCCGTCGGTGTCTTCCAGACTGAACTGTCCGCCGAACGCGGGATGCGCATTGCGCAGCCGAATCAGCCCGAGCAACGCGGACACGGTGGGATCGGCGAGCCGCGTGTCGATCTCGGCGCGCGTGTAGTAGTGGCGATTGATGTCGCGGCCGACGCCCGTGCGCTTGAGCAGTGCCATGTCGTTGTGGCCTGCCAGCAGGCCGACGTAGTACACCTGTGGCACGCCCGGCAGGAAGAACTGGATCGCGCGCGCCAACAGGTACGCGCGCCGATCACGGCCCATCGCATCGAAGAAAGTGCAGTTGACCTGGTAGAGATCGAGGTTCGACGCCGCGGCGCCGGTGGCGCGGCGACTTTCGCCGTTGGTGCGCCGGTGGATGATTTCCACCAGCTCGTCGAGCTCTGCCGGCGGCACGAGTCCCGGGCGGCCCTCGCGGTCGCTCGCGTCGGCGCCGATGTCGATGATGCCGATGCCGTCGTGCGTGTCGAGCACGGTGAGCGCATTGCGCGGGCGAATGCGGATCCACTCCTTGAGGCTGGCCGCGGTGCGGAACGCCTGCGCGTGCAGCAACAACGGCGGCAACGCGAAGTCATAGACCCAGTCGACGCGCTCGGCGATCTCGATCTGCTTTCGATAGTAGGAATGGATTTCAACCAGCACTTCGATACCCAGCTGCCGCGCCTGCCGCGCGAAAGCCGCGATGAATTCGAAGGTCTCCGGCAGCATGAAGCAACTCGTGCCGGCGCGCTTGATGGCATAACCGACCGCATCGAGGCGCACCATGCGTATGCCGTTGGCGGCAAAGGTCTCGAGGATTCGCGCGAGGTAGGCGCGGCCTTGCGCGCTATGCACGTCGATGTCGATCTGCTTCGGCGTGAACGTGGTCCAGAACGCCTGGCTTTCGCCACTGGCCAGCGCGAGCTCGGTGAAGGGCCGACCCGGCCGCGGCCGGTAGATGCACGCGAGCTGCGCCTCGCTCGCGCCCTGCGGAAACACCGCTTCGCGCGTCAGGAACAGGCCCGCGTACGGCGAGGCGGCGCCGCGCGCCAGGTAGTCGCGAAACTGGGGCGAATCCGCCGACACGTGGTTGACGATGACATCGCCCATGACGTCGACGTGTTCGGACAGTTGCTTGATGTCCTGCCACGTGCCGAGGCGCGGGTCGACCTGCGTGTGGTCGATCGGATCGAAGCCGGCGTCAGCGCCGTCGATCGGGAAGAAGAACGGCAGCAGGTGCACGCCGCCGAAAATTCCGCGCAAGGGTCCGTCGAGCAGCGCGCGCAATTCGGCAATGCCGCCGCCTGCCAACCGATCCACATAGGCAATGAGTTGTACCTGGTTCTTCATGTTTGCTTATGCTGGTCGCGCCACTATAATGCAATCGATTGCAAAATGCTGTAAAGCACCTGGCGATCGGGGGAGATTTCAATGGCCGTCAATGAACGCCTGCTGCGGGTGCTCACCTGCATGATGTTCCTGATGTTTGCCATGACCAGCGACGCGGTCGGCAGCGTGATCCCGAAGGTCATCGACGAGTTCCACCTGTCGCTGAAGGCCGGCGGCACGTTCCACTACGCACCGATGACCGCGATCGCGATCGGGGCAATTTTGCTGGGATTTCTCGCCGACAGCTTCGGCCGTAAACGTACCATCATCCTCGGGCTGCTGCTCTATGGCTGCAGCTCATTGCTGTTCGCCGTCGGCCAGAGTTTCTATTTCTTCGTGGCGCTGCTCTCGCTCGCCGGCCTCGGCATCAGCATCTTCAAGATCGGCGCGCTGGCATTGGTCGGCGACATCTCGCATTCCCCCCGGCAGCACACGGCCACGATGAACCTGATCGAAGGTTTTTTCGGCGTGGGCTCGATCGCAGGCCCGGCGATCGTCGCCGTGCTGCTGACGTACGGGCTTTCGTGGAAGTGGCTGTACGTCGTCGCCGCCGGCATCTGCTTCCTGCTGACGCTGGTCGCGGTGTCCGTGCGCTACCCGGCCACCACGCATCCGCCCGATGAGGCCGTCAACCTCGCGCGCACGGTGCGCATGATGCGTGACCCCTGTGCCCTCGGCTTCTCGCTGCTGATCATGCTGTACGTCGCCGTCGAAGTGGCGATCTACGTCTGGATGCCGACCTTCCTGCTGGGCTATCGCGGCGCGCACGCCTGGCTGGCGACCTACGCGCTGACCATATTCTTCGTATTGCGCGCGGGCGGGCGTTTCCTCGGCATCTGGTTGCTGGAGCAATTCCACTGGAGCGCCGTGCTGGCGTTGTTGAGCTTTGCGATCCTCGCCTGTTTCGCCGGCACGATGTGGGCCGGCGTGGACGCTGGCGTGCTGTTGCTGCCCTGCTCCGGGCTGTTCATGTCGATGATGTACCCGACGCTGAATTCGAAAGGCATCAGCTGCTTCCCGCGTTTCCACCATGGCGCGGTGGCCGGCGTCATCCTGTTCTTCACGGCCGCCGCCGCCGCCGCCGGTCCACTGGCGATGGCGGCGGTCAGCGATGCCTACGGCGGCGCGCAATACGGATTTGCGCTGGCGACGGGGTTCGCGGCATTGCTGTTCGCCGGGCTCGTCTACAACTGGCTGGCCAAGCCCGCCGAGCGCCGGCTCGAGCTGGCGGCGAATACCTAGCGCGCGCTGCCGCGCGACCCTAGCGCGCGCTGCCGCTCGACTCGCGCACGATCAGTTCCGCCGGCATCGTGGCCGACGGCGTGTCCTCGCCGTCGATGCGACGAAACAGCAGGTCAATGATCATCCGTGCGCCGCGCTGCAGGTCTTGCCGGATGGTCGTCAGCGGCGGATTCCCGTGCGAAGCCAGCGCGATGTCGTCGTAGCCGACAACGGCGACGTCGCGCGGCACGGACATGCCGGCGGCCGTAATGGCGCGCACCGCGCTCATCGCGATCACGTCCGTGGCCCCGAACACGGCGTCGAAATTGCCGGCCGATCCGATGAAGGCGCGCATCGCTTCGTACGCGGTGTCCGGCGTGAGATGCGCCGGCACGATGTGGGGCTGCAGGTCTGGTCGCTGCACCCGCTCGTGCGCGAGGCGATAACCCTTGTAGCGCAGTTCCATCTCGGGCACGGCCGTATCGCCAAGGAAAATGATTCGCCGCCGCCCGAGGCTGATCAGGTGTTCGACGGCGGCGAGCGCGCCCGCCACGTTGTCGGTGCCGACCGTGCAGTAGTTCTGGCGCGGCAGATGACCGCCCCACACGACCAGCGGCTTGTAGCTGGCCGCCGCTTCCTGGAGCGCGGCATGCTCGGTGCTCTGGCCGACGACGACGATGCCGTCGCTCTTCTGGCTGGCAATGAGGTTCTGCAGCCAGTCGTCCATCGGCGGCACGATTTTCTGCAGGAACATGCCGTAGCCACGCTGCGTGATGCAATCGGCGAGGTGACCGATCATCTCCGTGAAGAAGGGATCCGTCAGCGGCTGGCTGGACTCGTGGCCCAGCGGAATCGCGACGCTGATGGCCTGCGTGCGCTGCAGGCGCAGGTTTCTCGCCGTGGTGTTGACGACGTAGCCGCGCTCGCGCGCCAGGCGGCGGATTTCCTCGCGCTTCGCGGCTGCCACCAACGGGCTTCCGGCCAGCGCGCGCGACACGGTCGATGCCGACACGCCCGCGAGCTTGGCGATGTCCGCCATCTTGGCCGGTTCCACATTTCGCTTCTTGTTCACGCGCCTCGTCCAAACGTTTCGTTCAGCCGGAGATATTGCGCGGCAAGCTCGGCCGTCAGCGCACCTTCGGCCATTCGCCAGCACCAGTTGTTGGTCGCGGTGCCAGGCACGTTATACCGCGCTTCGCTTCCCAGCTGAAGCAGGTCCTGCACCGGTATCACGGCCAGCACGCCGACCGAGGCCAGCGCGACGCGCACCAGCGCCTGCGGCATTGATTCCAATCCGCTGCCCAGGTACGCATCGACGCGATGGGCCGCCGCCGGATCGAGCGAGCGATACCATCCGAGCGTCGTGTCGTTGTCGTGCGTGCCAGTGTAGACGACCGTGCGTTGCGTGAAGTTGTGGGCCAGGTGCGAATTGTCGCCGCCGCCGTCAAAACCGAACTGCAGTATGCGCATGCCCGGCAGGTCGAATGCGCGGCGCAACTGCACGACATCGGGAGTGATGACCCCGAGATCCTCGGCCACCAGCGGCAGCACGCCCTGCGACCCGTCGCCCTTCGCGCCGATTGCGGCGCCGAAATTCTCGTCGATCGCACCGCGCAGCGCGGCCAGCAGTTCCATGCCCGGCGCCGGCAGCCATTGGCCTTCGCGCGCGGTGGCGGCGCCGGCCGGCACGGCCCAGTATCCGGCCAGTCCGCGAAAGTGGTCGAGGCGCAACAGGTCGAAGCGGCGCAGCCCGGCCGTGATGCGTGCGCGCCAGAAAGAGAACCCATCGCGGCGCGCCTGCTCCCAGTCGTAGAGCGGATTGCCCCACAGCTGGCCGTCCTCGGAGAAATAGTCCGGCGGCACGCCGGCGAGCAGCGCCGGAGAGCCGTCGGCGCGCAGCTGGAACTGCGAGCGCTGCGTCCACGTCGCGACCGAGTCGGGCGCGACGTAGATCGGCACGTCGCCGTACAGCCGGACGCCGCGCGCATGCGCATAGTCACGCAATGCGGACCACTGCAGCGCGAACTGCCATTGCGCGACGCGCAGCGCGTGCAGCTCGGGTTCGAGGCGTTGCCGCGCTCGACGCAATTCCTGTGCATCCCTTTCGCGAAGCGCAGTTGGCCACGTCCACCAGGGCGCCGAACCGTGCTCGCGGCTCAGCGCGGCGAACAGCGCGTAGTCTTCGAGCCAGTGCTGCTGCGTCGCGCAGAATTCCGCGAACTCATCGCGCGACTGCGTGGGGTCGGCTGCTTCGCTGCGATCGATGAGCGCCGTGTTGCCCGCCTCGTCCGATCGCAGCCAGTAGGGAGAGCCGTCGGCGCCCACCGGACCCAGCGGCAGCACCTGCCACACGCTGAACCCGGCCGACGCCAGCCAATCGATGAACGCGCGCGCCGCGCGGCCGAGCGAACCGTGCTCGCCGGGCAATGCGGCCGGATGCAGCAGCACGCCGCTGCGCCGCCGGTCGAGCACCGGCTTCATGCCTGCGCCCTGCGCATCACGCCGCCGCCCTCGGGCGCGCCGCGCCCGACCGAGATCGGCTGCGACAGCGATTCGGGGACGCTGCGACCGAGCAACCGATACAGGCTCGCAAGCTGGTGCCGGAACAATCGGTCGAAATCACGCACGGCCTCGCCCGGATTGTAGTCACCGAACCACCAGAACCAGTCGGAGCTCTCGCACAGCGCCAGCTGGCGCTCGATCGCCGTGCGATGCGCGGCAGGCAGCGTGGCGTCGGCCAGCACTTCATCGGCAACCAGTTTGGCCTGCACGAGTCGATCCCAGCCGGCGTTCTTGTCCGGATCGCCGATCCAGGTCGCCAGCGTGCCGTGCACCCAGCTGCCGGCGACGACATGCGGGAGCGCCTCGCGCTTCGGCCGCTGCGCGAGCGCATCGCTTAGCGTCGTCAGCTCGAGTAGCGGATGGCTCGCGAGCGCGGCATACAAGCCCTGCAGGAAATAGTATCCGTTGAACGGATAGTGTTCCCAGGCGTTTTCGCCATCGAGCGCGATGAGCGCCATCGCACCGGGTTGGTCGGCCTGCTCTTTCGCGAGGCGTTCGAGCTCGGCGATGAAATTCCGCACGGCGTCGTCGCCATGCCAGCCCTGGTACGTGAAGCCGATCAGGTCCGACAGCCCATCATGCCGGAAGCACAGGCTCAGCGCGCTGCCCGGCATTTGCCAGGCGCGCAGTTCGGGCGTCTCGGACCCATCCAGCGCGGTCGAGCGCAGGCAGCCGTGCAGCACGCTGCCGCCGCTGGCGGCCCAGCGCATGCCGTGCGCTTCGAGCACCGCGAGCGCGCTCGCGCTGATCGCGCCTTCGGACGGCCAGCATCCGGCCGGCTCGCGGCCGAAGGCGCGGCGGAACACGCGCAGTGCTTCCTGCATGTGCCAGGCCGCGCGCGCCTCGCCCCCGGGATACCGCGCGGCATCGGGCAGCGGCGCCGTGGGGAGCGATTCGCGCGCCGATTGGAAATCGATCAGCAGCGGCAGGATCGGATGCGCGTACGGCGACATCGCCAGTTCGACCTGGCCGCGCTCGGCGAGCGTGCGGTATCGGCCCAGCAAGCCGGCCAGCAGGTCGCCGATCAACTCGAGCAGCACGCGGCGATGCGCGGGACCGAAATCGCGGGCGCGCTCGATGAGCGCGGCGACGCGCGCATCGCTGCGTTTCACGGTCTCGCCGAGCCAGGCGATGTGGTACCACATCGCGATGTCGCGCAGGTACTGGTCGGAGGCGTAGCCGATGCGCGCCGGCGTGTCGAACGTCTCCGCCAAATCCGCCAGCTCGGCATAGGCGGGATAGCGTTCGATCAACCGCGTGCGTTGCGCGCGCAGGCATGCCTGCAGCAGCGCACGCCTGGCTTCCACCGCCGTCGGGATCGGGGATTCCGACAGCAACGCCAGCACCGGATCGGGCAACGGCTCCGCATCGCTGAGGTGCGCGCTGACGCGCGTGGCCAGTTCCTCGAGTTGCTCGACCAGGATCGGCGCGAAATTGACGACCGCGCGCGCCTTCGGGTTCGCCTCGAGGTGCGCGGCCATGTCGGCGTAGTCCTTGATCGCGTGCAGGTACGTCCACGGCAGGATGTACTCGCCGCTGACGGCATCGCGATACTGCGGCTGGTGCATGTGCCACAGCAGCACCACTGGGAGACGCGGCTGCGGACTCATGCGCCCGCGATACTTCTGTGCAGCATCTCCGGGGTCACGAGCACGACGCCGTTCTCGGTGACGTGGAAGCGCGCGGCATCGGCGCCGCGATCGACGCCGATCTGCATGCCGTCAGGCACCTCGCAGCCCTCGTCGAGGATCGCCTGGCGGATCGTGCACCCCGTGCCGATCTTGACGTTCGGCAGCACCACCGAACGGAACACATTCGAGCGCTCATCGACGCGCACGTTCGAGAACAGCAACGACTGGTTGATGACCGCGCCCGAAATGATGCATGCGCCGGAAACGATCGAGTTGATCGCCATGCCGCGCCGCCCGTCTTCGTCGAGGATGAACTTCGCCGACGGCACGTGCGCCTGGTAGGTCCAGATCGGCCACTCCTCGTCGTACAGGTTCAGCTCCGGCGCGACGTGCACCAGCTCGATGTTCGCGTCGTAGTAGGCGTCGACGGTTCCGACATCGCGCCAGTAGTTCTGCGCGCGCGTCTTCACGTCCGTGAACGGATAGGCGAACACCTGCAGCGTGTCGATCGCCGGCGGAATGATGTTGCGGCCGAAGTCGTGCTTCGAGCCGGGGTTCTTCGCGTCTTCGACCAACAGCTTCTCCAGCAGCCGGCCGTTGAAGATGTAGATGCCCATCGAGGCGAGCGCGACATCCGGCCGGCCGGGAATGCATTCCGGATCCTGCGGCTTCTCGGCGAACTTCGTCACGCGGTTCCACTCGGTGACCGACAGCACGCCGAACTCGCGTGCCTTGTCGCGCGACACCTCGACGACGCCGACGGTGATGTCGGCGCCCTTCTCGACGTGATAGGCCACCATCGGGCCGTAGTCCATCTTGTAGATGTGATCGCCCGCCAGCACCAGGACGTGCTTGGGACGGTTCGTGCGAATCAGGTCGAGGTTCTGGTAGACGCAGTCCGCCGTACCGCGGTACCAGTGCTCGCCGATCTGCTGCTGCGCAGGCACGACGTCGATGAACTCGCCGAACTCGCCGCGCAGGTAGCTCCAGCCGCGCTGCACGTGCTGGATGAGCGACTGCCCCTTGTACTGCGTCATGATGAAGATCTGGCGGATGCCCGAATTCACGCAGTTCGACAACGGGAAATCGATGATGCGGAACTTGCCGCCGAATGGCGTTGCCGGCTTGCAGCGGTTGACGGTCAGGTCGCGCAGGCGCTCGCCGCGGCCGCCGGCCATGATGACCGCCACCGTGCCGCTGGTGAGCCGGCTGACGTAGCGTCCTGATGAAGTCCTGGGGTTTGGCTTAGGCATCGCAATCGATCTCAGTTTGGGCCCCGTCGCGTATAGTACCCCTGCAATGGCAAACTGGATCGACGATCTGGCGCAGGACCGCGGACGCATCGCTGCCGGCACCCACCACGATCCGCACGGCACCCTCGGCCTCCAAGAGCGCGGCGACATAAGCACCTTGCTGGCCTACCTGCCGGCCGCCCGCAGCGCGAGCATCGAGGGGAGGCTGCCGCTGCAGCGCATACCCGGCAGCGATTTCTTCCAGTGGCAGGGGCCGGTTGGCACGCTTCCGCGCCACTACCGGCTGGAATGGCGCGACAGCCACGACACGCCGCGCCAACGCATCGACCCCTACAGTTTCTGGCCCACGATCGGCGCCGCCGACCTGACCGCGTTCAGCGCCGGCCACGAAGCCCGCGCCTGGCAATTCCTCGGCGCGCAACGGATGCAGGTGGACGGTGTCGAGGGCGTTCGATTTGCTGTCTGGGCACCCAACGCCGAAAGGGTCAGCGTGGTCGGGCCTTTCTGCGACTGGGATGGCCGCCGCCTGCCGATGCGGAGCCTCGGCTCGAGCGGCGTATGGGAGCTGTTCATCCCCGGCCTCGAAGCCGGCGCACTTTACAAGTACGAGATTCGCCATCGCTCCAACGGCGCGGTGGCGTTGAAGACCGATCCGTACGGGCGCGCCACCGAGCTGCGCCCGGAGACCGCATCGATCGTCTGCGACAGCCGCCACCCCTGGGGCGACGGCGAATGGATGCACGCGCGCCGCGAGCGCGACTGGCTGCACGCACCGATGAGCATCTACGAAGTGCACGCGGGTTCCTGGCGCCAGCACGGCGATGGACGTTTCTACAGTTACCGCGAGCTCGCGGCCGGGTTGATACCCTATGTGCGCGAGCAGGGTTTCACGCACATCGAACTGCTCCCGGTCACCGAGCATCCGCTCGATGACTCGTGGGGTTACCAGACCACCGGTTACTTCGCGCCGACCAGCCGCCACGGCTCGCCCGACGACCTGCGATACTTCGTCGACCAATGCCACCAGGCCGGCATCGGCGTGCTGCTCGACTGGGTGCCGGGACATTTTCCGCGCGACGCCCACGGGCTCGCCCGTTTCGATGGCACGGCGCTCTATGAATACGAGGATCCGCGCAAGGGCGAACATGCAGACTGGGGCACGCTGATCTTCAACTACGAACGGAATGAAGTGAAATCGTTCCTGCTCTCGAGTGCCTGCTACTGGCTCGAGGAATTCCATTTCGACGGACTGCGCGTCGACGCGGTCGCCTCGATGATCTACCTGGACTTTGGCCGCCGCGGTAATTTCGTGCCCAACAAGCATGGCGGCCGCGAGAACCTGGAGGCGATCGAATTCCTGCGCTCGCTCAACGCGACGACGCACGCGCGCAATCCCGGCACCGTGACGATCGCCGAGGAATCGACCGACTGGCCCCAGGTTTCCCGCCCGACCGATGCCGGTGGCCTGGGCTTCAGCATGAAGTGGAACATGGGCTGGATGCACGACACGCTCGATTACTTCAAGGAAGATTCGCTGTACCGCCGCCATCACCACCAAAAGCTCACGTTCGGCATGATGTACGCGTACAGCGAGAATTTCGTGCTGCCCTTCTCGCACGATGAAGTCGTGCACCTGAAGCGATCGCTGCTCGGCCGCATGCCCGGCGATCGCTGGCAGCAACTCGCCAACCTGCGCGCTCTGTACACGTACATGTGGACTTTCCCCGGCAAGAAGCTGCTGTTCATGGGGGGCGAGCTCGCGCATCCCTGGGAATGGAATTTCCGCGCGGAACTCCCCTGGTGGCTGGCCGGCCATGCCGAGCACTCGGGCATGCAACGCGCGGTCGCGGATCTGAACCGCCTGTACGTGCAATCACCGGCATTGCATCGCTACGAATTCGAACCGCGCGGCTTCAGCTGGCTCGACGCCGATGACGCGACGCACTCGACGCTGGGTTTCGTTCGCTGGTCGGAAGACCAGCATCTCGTCGTCGCGCTGAATTTCACGCCGGTGCCCCGCAGCGGCTATCGCCTCGGCGTGCCGCACAACGGCCGCTACCGCGAAGTGTTCAACTCCGACTCGGGTTACTACGGCGGCGGAAATCTCGGCAACGGCATTGGCGTGCAGGCGACGAGCGAACCGTACCAGGGGCAGCCGCATTCAATCGTCGTGACGCTGCCGCCGCTCGCCGGAGTCATTTTCGCGCCAGGTTGATCGGTGCGTGGACGAAATCGAGAGGCGCGCGGCGAATCGCGCGTATCTCTTCGCGGATGCCGTCGTCCGCCCTTCGGGTGCCCTCGCCAACGGCTGCCGCGATGGCTTGTTGTCACAACGATAAGCTGAAAAGAAGCACTGCATCGCGGCCACGCCGTTGGCTCGGCGGCCGACGATGCATCCGCGAAGAGATACGCGCACTTCACCGCGCGCCCCGATCGCGTCCGCGCAGCGATCAAGCTGGTGCGAGAATGAAGCGGCGACGAATGCCACGTTGCACGCTCGCGCGCCGCCACTTGGTCGGGTGCGACCGCACCACGCGAACCGCTCCGTTGTTGATTCGAGATGGGGCTGATCAATCGAGTGCAGTGCCGCGCGTGGGTTCAGTGCGTACACGCTTGCGAAATACATTGGCGGGCGCCGAGGCCGAGGCGTGGCCGCGATGCAGTAGTTCCTGTCAGCTCATCGCTTCCACAACAGGCCATCGCGGCAGCCGAGGGCGAGGGCACGCGCAGCGCGCACGCCAGTATTTCGCAAGCGTGTACGCACTGAAGCCGCGCGAGCGACTACAACCGCTTGATCAGCCCCATCTCGAACGGATGACTGAGCAGTTCATGCTGCGGCCTCACCCGGAACTCGAGTTCAAACTGCCCCGACGTCGGCGGCGCCACATCGAGCGCGAACACGAGCGAGCCGTCGCTGTCGGTCTCGCCGGTCGGCATGAGCCGGGCGCGCCAGGTGTTGTCCTGCGCGTCGCGCGCGTACGATGAGAGCGGCGGCCATTCCATGCGCGTGCGCGGCAGCGTGCGGCTGGCGCGAAATTCCACGGCGACGTCGTCAGGACCCAGGCCATTCAGCGCGACGGCGAGGCGCTGGCGCAGGCGCGCGCCACTCTGCAGTTCATTGGCCGGCGGCGAGAGTGCACGCAGGCTGACTCCGCCCCAGGCCCTGCGAACGCGCGCCTTCCACACGCTGAGCGCGCGGGCACCGGCGTTGTCATTGGCCGAAACGCGGCCGTGCTGCCTGGCCGCGGCCTGATACAGGCCGCGGTCGTAGTCGATGATCATGCGGCGCATGTTGAACTGGGGGATCACCGTCATCATCGCGCGACGGCAGCGGCGCACCCATTCAGGCGAGTAACCCTGCGCGCCGCGCGCGTAGTACAGCGGCACGACTTCTTCCTCGAGCGTGTCGAGCATCAGGTCCGCATCGAGCGCGTCGCGCCGGTCGGCGTCCTGCACCTGCGAGGCGGGAATGCCCCAGCCGTTGGTGCCATCCCATGCTTCCGCCCACCAGCCGTCGAGTACGCTCAGGTTCAGGCGCCCGTTGATCGCGGCCTTGATGCCGGACGTGCCGCTCGCCTCGAGCGGCGCGATCGGATTGTTCAGCCACACGTCGACGCCCGAGACGAGCCAGCGCGCGAGTTCGATGTCGTAGTCCTCGAGGAACACGACGTTGCCGGCGAACTCATGGCTCAGCATCAGTTGCTTGATCTCGCGCAACAGTTGCTGTCCCGGCTGGTCGGCCGGATGCGCCTTGCCCGCGAACAGGAACAGCACCGGTCGCTCGGCGCCGTCGATGAGTTTCGCGAGCCGCGCCCGATCGCGCAGCAGCAGCGAGGCGCGCTTGTAGGTGGCGAAGCGGCGGGCAAAACCCAGCGTCAGCACGTCGGGACGCTGCGGATCGAGCAGGCGCGTGACATGCCTCAACTCGGCCACGCTCAGGCCCTGCACGGCGTACTGGCGGCGCATGCGCTCGCGCACGCCGGCGAGCATGCGCGACTTGACGTCCTGCGCGGTCTGCCAGAAGGTCTGCTCGGGAATTCGCTCGAGTCCCTGCCAGAAGGCCGCGTCGTTGAGCCGCTCGCGCCAGTCGGCGCCCATCTCGCGATCGAAGAAGCGCGCCCAGGTCTGCGCGAGGAATGTCGGCACGTGCACGCCATTGGTCACGTAACCGACCGGATTTTCGCCGACCGGCACGTCGTTCCAGTGATCGGCGCACAATTTCGCCGAGACGCGGCCGTGGATGCGGCTCACGCCGTTGACGCGGCGCGCGCCGGCCAGCGCGAGGCGCGTCATGTTGAAACCATTGCCGCCCGAAGGACCGCGGCCGAGCGCGACGACGCGATCGGTGGGGAGCGAGGATTCGCGCAAGTAACCGCCGAACGTGCTGTTGAACAGGTCGTCGTTGAACACGTCGTGGCCGGCGGCTACCGGCGTGTGCGTCGTGAACACGCACTGCGGCGCCGCGGCTTCCAGCGCCGCGTCGAAATCGAGCCCGCGCGCGATGCCTTCGCGCAGCAGCTCGAGGATCAGGAACGCCGCATGGCCTTCGTTGATGTGCCACACCGCAGGCGCCAACCCGAGCGCGCGCAATACACGCACGCCGCCGATGCCGAGGATCATCTCCTGGCGGATGCGCGCCGATTCACCGCCGCCGTACAACCGATGCGTGATGTCGCGGTCGTCGGCCGTGTTCTCGGGGCAGTTCGTGTCGAGCAAGTACACCGCGACGCGCCCGACCTGCGCGCGCCAGACTCGCGCCGTCACTTCGCGCTCGCCGATGCGCACCTTGACGTCGAGGCGCTTGCCCGCGTTGTCGTTCACCGGCTCGACCGGCAGGTCGCGCGCATCCGTGTCGGCGTACTCGGCGTGCTGCACGCCCTCGCCGTCGACGCGCTGCGTGAAATATCCCTGGCGATAGAGCAGGCCCACCGCGATGAAATTGAGCCGTTCGTCGCTGGCAGCCTTGCAGTAGTCGCCCGCCAGGATGCCGAGGCCACCCGAGTAGATCGGGAAGCTCTCGTGGAATCCGTATTCCGCGCAGAAATAGGCCACCAACGGCTGGTCGGCGCGTGGTTCGGCCTTGACGTAGTTGTCGAGGTAGTCGACGACCTGCGCGTAACGCTCTATATATATAGTGTCGCCGGCAGCCCGCTCGAGCCGCGACTGGTCGATGCACCGGAGCATCAGCCGCGGATTGCCGCCCACCTGCTCCCAGAGCTCGGGATCGAGATCCTGGAACAGCGCGCGCGCCGGACGATGCCAGCTGAAGAACAGGTTGGCCGCGAGTTCCGGCAGGCGACTCAGCGACGGCGGTATCGGGGAAGTGACTTCGAGCAGTTGCATAGGGTGCGGAAGTCTATCAGCGCAGGCGATAATTGGGCCGTGAAAACAATTGCACTGCGGCCGGCCATTCGCCGGATCGTTCTCCTTGCATTGGCCTTGGGCGTCGCTCCGACCGGGTCGCCCCAGGTCCCGATCCCGGGCGACACGGCAACGCTCGGCACAACGGCAGGCGCTGGCGGCGCCTGCCTGCCGGGCGAGCGCGGCTTCCTGCGCGCGAGCCTTCGTGGTGCAGTCGAGGCGGATCTCGACTGGCGCGGTGCACCGCTACAGTGCGAGGGCGGCGCGCGCCCCGATGGGCAAGGCCTGCGCGTCAGCTTCCTGGGGCCCGTCGACTCGAGTGGCCACCGGTTGCGCATCGTGTTCGGCATTGCAGCGATCCCGGGCGCCGCGCGCAGCGCTGCGGTCGCCACGAACGTCACGGTCATCGTCGAGGGGGCGCAACGCGTCTATGCCACGCGCGGCGATGGGCGTTGCGCGATCGATGCGGTGGTGCAGGAAGCGCTGCCGCGCTCGAGTGCCGACCCTTCCGCCGCCTCCGAACGCGATTACCGCATCGCGGCCCGTGGCTCCTGCATCGATCCGGCCACGATGCTCGATGGCAGCGGGCGGCTCTACATCAACCGCTTTGATTTCGCGGGCGTGGCCCGCTTCGAGGACAATGACCTGCATGCCGCGCTCCACGACTGAAAACAAACGCACCTGGGCCGCCCTGCTGCTTGCGCTTGCAGCGATGGCCGCGAATGGCGATGACTTCCCGCGCTCCACGCTCGAGATCCGCAGCGCGCAGGGTCGGCAGATCTTCAGCATCCGCATCGCCGATACCCCGGAGCGGCAGGAACTGGGCCTGATGTACGAGACCCGGCTTCCGGCCGACGAGGGCATGCTGTTCCCGCAGGATGAACCGAGGGTCGTCAGCATGTGGATGAAGAACACGTATATACCGCTCGACATGCTGTTCATTGACAGCCACGGCCGCATTGCCTGCCTGCTGGCCAATACGGCGCCGCAATCGCTTGCAATCCTCAGCTGCCCGAAGCCCGTCAAGGCCGTGCTGGAGATCGGCGGCGGTGAATCCGCCGGCCGCGGCATCCGGGTGGGTGACCGCGTGCTACACGAGGTTTTTTCCGGCCCCTAGCACCATTGCCGTGCAAGGCGAATCCTGTTGCGGGAACGCCACCTGCGTTGGGCCAAGTGTTTCAGCCTCTGACCACATATGTGGTGCGGATTTTCCGGCTGCGCTGTAGTATTTACGAAAGAGAAGGCGCTCGAGCGCCACGCAATAATCGCGGCTAGGGAGACATACATGACCATTACCCGTAACGATGGGGCAGCGCGCTTTGCGGCGGCGTCCCTGGGCGCCCTGCTTTTGGCCGTGCCGTTCATCGCGGCTGGCCAACAATCCAGCCAGCAGGCTGCCAAGGCCAAGGAAGACACGCTCGAAGAGATCGTCGTCACCGGCACGCTGATCGCCAAGTCCGCGCCGACGGCGCCGGCGGTCACCGTCATCACGGCGCAAGACCTGCAGGTCCGCGGCTTCACCGACGTCGCCGACGCCCTGCAGCAAGGCTCGTTTGCGACCGGCAGCGTGCAGGGTCCGCAGACCACCTTCGGCTTCACGCAAGGCGCCAAGACGCTGTCGATGTTCAGCCTGCAGCCGAGCTATGTGAAATACCTGATCAACGGCATGCCGATGTCCGACTACCCGGCGCTGTACAACGGCACGGATACGCTGACCAGCATCGGCGGCATCCCGATGGGCCTGGTCGATCACATCGACATCCTGCCCGGTGGCCAATCGTCGATCTATGGTTCGGACGCCATCGCCGGCGTCGTGAACGTCATCATGAAGAAGCGGGTCGACGGTCCGCAGATCGACGCGCGTGTCGGCTGGACGAAAGATGGCGGCGGCACGAGCCGCACGCTCTCGCTGGCCGACGGATTCGAACTCGGCCCGATGACGATATTGGCCGGTGTCCAGTACGACCGCACCGATCCCATCTGGGGCTACCAGAGGCCGCTGACCGACCAGTGGTTCAACAACGGCACCGACCCGCAGATCGCCGAGCGCACATACCTGATCACGGGACTCTTCGGGAACGTCGAAGGCAACTACTACTTCGAGGATCCGGCGAATTGCGCCAACGTGTCCGCCGGCTATGGCGGCACGGTCTCGCTGCATTCACGCGACGGCCACGGCCACTATTGCGGCTCGACCAAGTCCGGCTACTACACGCTGGATAACGGCGACAAGGATGCGCAAGGCTACCTGCGCATGACCATGCCGCTGGGGCAGTCGGAACTCTATACCGACCTGTTGCTGAGCCATGAAGTGACGACATTCAGCGGCGGCCCGGGGCGATTCGACACGACTCTCGTGACGAACCAGTACACATACTTCTACGACCCGCGTCTCGACGATTTCATGAACTTCCAGCACATCTTCACGCCCGAGGAGACCGGCGGCCTTGATTCCACGCTGAGCGACACGACGGCCGCCATGAAGCGCCTGACGCTGGGGGTGAAGGGCCCGCTGGGCGGCAGCCACTGGAACTACGACGTGGCCATTGCCCTCAATGACCAGAAGCTGGTCGAGCACACCTTTACGCAGATCACGGACAAGATCGACGCCCTCTATGCACCGCTTTTCGGCGCTGATCTGGGTACCGACCCGTATGGATTCGGCGTGGAGACTTTCGAGCCGGATTACGCCGCTTTCTACAAGCCGCTGACGCCCGCGCAATTCGCGGCGATCAACGGAACGATCGTCAATCATTCGCGCACACAGGACACCAACCTGCGGGCGCAGCTCACCGATAACAAGCTGTTCAGCCTGCCCGGCGGCGACGCGGCCCTCGCGCTGGTCGCCGAAGGCGGCCACCAGCTGTGGCGCTACGTGCCGGATGCCGGGTTCGCGACCAACGAATTCTACGGATTCACATCGTCTGGAGCGTCTTTTGGCTCGCGCAACCGGTATGCGGCGACCACCGAGTTGCAGATGCCGGTGATCAAGAAGCTGGCGATCAACATTTCGGGCCGATACGACTACTACGACCTGCAGGGCCAGCATTTCAACAAGAGCACGTACATGCTCGGCGCGAACTACGACATCGTGCCTGCCTTCTCGGTCCGGGCACGGTTCGGCACCGCCTTCAAGGCGCCGACCTTGTCCGACGAGTTCCAGGGCCAGAGCGGTTTCTACACCGGCGCCACCGACTACTACGCCTGCGAGCTGGCCGGAACTTCCATCCCGGATTGCGCTCTCCCCGTGAGCGGCTCCGTATTCGGCGTAACCGGCGGCAATCCCACACTGAAACCCATCAACGCCGACGTGTGGAGCGCGGGCTTCACGATCCGCCCCTTCTCCAAGTTCAGCCTGGACGCCGACCTGTTGCACTGGAAGATCGACGACGAAGTGGCCACGAAGTCCGTCGACCAGGTGCTGCGCGACGAGGACGATTGCCGCTTCAACCGGCTCGACGCCAACTCGCAGACCTGCATCCAGGCGCTCAGCCAGGTGCATCGTGACACGCTGGGCAACATCACGCAGGTCGACACGCCGAAGCACAACGTCTCGCGCGAGACGCTCTCGGTGCTGGCCGTGTCGGCGCGCTACCGCCTGAATGCGGGCAGCGCCGGCACGTTCTCGTTCGACGCCTCGTGGACGGACGTGCTGAAGCACGAGTTGCAGCAGTTCCCGACCGACCCCGTGCTCGACCTGCTGAACTATCCGTACTTCTTCCCGAACGGCACGGACTTCAAGACCAAGGCCAACGCCTCCGTAACCTGGGAGCGTGGCGCCTGGAGCTCGACGGTGTATGCCAATCGGGTCGGCAAGTCGCCTAACTACCTGGCGACGTCGTTCATCGAAGGTTACGCGACGGACGGCGCCGCCGATCTTCCGCCGCAGACGAGGGTCAACTTCGAGCTGGGCTGGCGGATCAATCCGCGCCTCGAGTTGTCCGGCACGATCGTGAACGTGGCCAACACCATGCCGCCGAAGGACCTGACCTACGGCAACAACACGACCCAGCCGTACAACATCTTTAATTATGACAACTTCGGCCGCAGCTATCGCCTCGAGCTTCGCTATGGAAGCGGCGACTAGCTGACCGCTCCACAAGGGGCCTGAACGAAAGGCCGGGAACCGCAGGGTTCCCGGCCTTTTTCTTTCCACAAGGCCGTCGAATCGTCGGTTTGTGACATTAAAGCAACTTCAGCTGTAGCCCCGGGGCCCTCCTGGCCGCGCCAAATCCGCAAACCGGGCTGGCCATTCCGGCTGCGAGTTCGACCACATTATCAAGCCGAAGCCCTGCTTCGACCTTTATGTTGTATTGTCACCACACGTTGTGGCGGTACCAAAATAGGTGTCTAATACGCGCCACTAATATCCGGCAGGTTTTGGGAATCCGCCGGATGCTTGGGGAAATTTGACCGTAACGAGTTAGTCAATCGCGGTGCGCCGACCGTCGCCATCTGGAGACGGATCGCTCGCCCCGGCTCATCACTTCAATAGGGGACCATTGCATGGAAAGTTACCAGGACGATGATCGGACTGCGGAGGGACTGCGTCGGCATCGCGCCGGCACCGTTGCCATGTTGGCAGCGGCTTCAGTCAGCCTGCTCGCATTCCAATCTGTTGCCGTTGCAGCGGACACCGCTGCTTCGAACGAAGCGTTGGAAGAAGTTGTCATCACCGGTTCGAGCATCGCCCAGCGCGCGGACACTTCGCCGCTGCCGGTCACGACGCTGACCGCGAAGGACATCGCGAAGACGGGCCTCACCTCGGCGAGTGACCTGATCCAGAAGATTCCTGCCATGCAGGGCTTCGTTGCGCAGTCGAACTCGGTGAACGGCGCCGGCGCCGGCCAGACGACCGCCGCGTTGCACTCACTGCCCTCCAAGTACACCGTCGTGTTGCTCGACGGCCAGCGCATCGCGGGTTACTCGCTGAACAACGGCCTGGGCGGCGGTTCGGCCGTCAACCTCGAGAGCATCCCGCTGGAAGCGATCGAGCGCGTCGAAGTGCTGACCGACGGCGCCTCGGCGCTGTACGGCGCTGACGCGGTCGCCGGTGTGGTCAACTTCGTCACGAAGAAGAACACCACCGACGGCGTCGCCTTCTACCACGCCAACGTGCCCGAACAGCACAATGGCGGGTCGTGGAGCGCCGGCATCACCAAGGGCTTCGGCGACCTGAAGAGCGATGGCTACAACATCCTGTTCAGCTACACGCATGACGTGCAGAACGTGCTGAACGCGGCCGATCGCGATGTGTCCCGCCGCGGCGGATTCTTCAAGTTCAACTCGGGCGGCACGACCTATGTGCTCAACACCCGCACGTCGAACACCGAGCCGGGCAACATCATCATCGGCGCCATCGGTGCCTCGTTCAATCCGTACTACTCGGCGAACGGCAATTGCGGCAACGCCAATGCCGACGTGCTGGTCACCGATCCGCTGAACACCACCTGCCGCTTCAACTTCGCGGCGACCGTGGAAGACATCCCGCCGTACACGCGCGACAGCGGCTTGCTGCGCGGCACCTTCCAGGTGGGCGATGACAGCCAAGTCTGGGCCGAAGCGATCCTTTCGCAGTTCGACCTGGTGGCGCGCTATGCGCCGCCGGCGCAGCCGCTGGGCCTGAGCCCGACGCGCCTGCCCGCGCTGTGGAACACCTATGTCGTTCCTTACCTGGCCGCCAATGGCTACACCTACACGGGTGATGCCAGTGGTTGCGGCACCGGTGCAAATCCGGACTGCCAGGTCACCACCGCCACGTTGGGCTACCGCGCCGTGTCGGCCGGCGGCCGCACTGACGACTGGGGCTACCGCACGCGTCACATCGCCGCGGGCTTCGACACGAAGTTCGGCGGCTGGGACTTCCACCTGAACGCCGTGGCTTCGCATGGCCAGTTCTCGGATACCGCCGCCGGCGGCTACCTGGACTTCGACCTGTTCGCGACCGCGGTCGCGAATGGCTCCTATGACCCGGTGCTCGGCACGGGCCAGAGCGCGCTGAAGGCGACGATCCTGCACCAGTTGCTGTCGACCACGTACACCGACCTGAACACCATTGGCGTCAACGCGCAGCACAAGGTGTTCGACCTCGCGGGTGGCCCGTCGGTGCTGTCGATCGGCGCCGAGTACGTCACGTCGCGCACGAAGACGGACAACAGCGATATCCTGGCTGCCGCCAACGGTACCGTTGACCAACCCAACACGACGGATTCGATCGTCGGCGGCGGTGGCGGCGCGGTGCCCTTCGAAGGCGATCGCAAGCACGAAGGCATCTTCGCCGAGTGGTTGCTGCCGTTCATGGACAACCTGAACGTCATCGCCTCGGCTCGCTACGACAGCTATGACAAGGTGCACAGCACGACGATCTACAACACGGCCGCGCCGAACGCGCAGGGCCTGTACGATCGCCTGCCGGCCGGCAATCTCGGCAACTCGTTCAGCAGCGCGACCTACAAGGTCTCGGCTCGCTGGACGCCGATCGACATGCTGGCCTTGCGCGCCTCGATCGGCACCGGCTTCAAGGTGCCCGAGATCACCGACATCGCCGGCACGCTGGCGTTCAACGGCTCGACCGCCGGCAGCTACCTGTGCCCGATTCCGGGCTCCCCTGGCTGCTTGCCGGGCAACGCGCAGTATGACCTGGTCGCCGGCCCGAACGGCACGTCAGGCGCAACTGGCCTTAAGCCTGAGAAGTCGACGCAATACACGTTCGGCGTGCGCGTCGATCCGCTGAAGGGCCTGTTCTTCTCGGCGGATTACTGGAACGTCCATGTGAAGGACCAGATCCAGTCGGCCGGCATCAGCGAACAGCTGGCATTCGGCAATCCGTCGCAGTACCAGTCGCTGTTCATCAGCCCGTACACCGACCCGGTCGGCCAGTTCCAGACCATCGCGTTGCAGCAGGTGCCGTTCAACGGCGGTGCGGCCAACTACTCAGGTATCGACTGGAACTTCGGCTACAGCACCGACACGTCCTGGGGCACGTTCGTTGCCGGCTTCTCCGGCACGGAAATGCTGACGCAGAACTACACGTTCAGCAACGGCGGTCCGAAGAACACCGACCTCGGCGTCTTCGGCCCGGACAACACCGTCGTGTTCAAGACCGTCATGCAGCTGTCGGCTGGCCTGACGACCGGCAAGTGGAACAACACGCTGTCGATGCACTACAAGTCCGGCTACACCGATATCGCGCACGTCGGCGACAACGCGGTGTTCGCGGACGATCCGAGCAGCCCGAAGGCGTTCGGCGCAGCAGTGGACTTCTGCTGCCTGAGCGTGCCGGCCTACTACACCTTCGACTGGCAGACCTCCTATGACATCGCGAAGGCCGTGAACCTGACTGCCGGCATCAAGAACCTGGCCGACAAGGATCCGCCGCTGTCGTTGCAGAACGCCGGTGGTGGCAACCAGGCCGGTTACGACGGTCGTTATGCCGATCCGCTCGGCCGCACGTTCTACGTGCGCGCCAACTACAAGTTCTAAACAAACTTGAAAGCCGCGTAACCCGCGGCTGACACTCCAGGGGAGATGGCCCAAAGCCATCTCCCCTTTTTTTTGCCTGGACGTGGGCGCAAAATCTTCTGCTGCGCTGGCCATCCACCCGACGTCCTGCTGGAGCCAACCGATGAAATTCCCCACTCCTTCGTTGCGCCATGGTCTCGCCGTGGCCGCGTTCCTGGCGATGTCGGCTGCCGGCGTTGCGCCGAGCCACGCCGCCGACCGCTTCGATGCCGCTGTCGGCGCGCCCAACCGCAATGCCGGAGACGACAAGCGCGATGCGGTCGATCATCCGGCGCAGATCCTGCGGCTGACCGGCATTGGTCCCGGCATGCACGTGGCCGACGTGCTGGCGGGCGACGGCTACTACAGCGAGCTGCTGTCCGCCCTCGTCGGACCGAAGGGCCACGTGCTGATGCTCAACAACAGCGCGTTCGACAAATGGAGCGACGGCGGGCGGCAGAAGCGCCTCGCGGGCAACCGACTGTCGAACGTCGAGTACCGCGTCGTCGATCTCGACCACATGGACCTCGCCGCGAATTCGCTCGATGCGATCGTGCTGAGCAAGGTCTACCACGACCTGTACTGGGTCGATGCCACGGGCGAGTGGCCGAAGTTCGACACCAGCGGCGTGCTCGACCACCTGGTCGCCGCGCTGAAGCCCGGCGGCGTGCTGTTGCTGGTCGATCATTCCGCGCAGGCGGGCCATGGGAGCCATGACGCCTCCTCGCTCCACCGCATCGAGGAGAGCTTCGCGCGGCACGATTTCGAGAAGCGCGGGCTGCACGTGATCGCGCACAGCGATGCGCTGCGCATGCCCGACGACAAGCGCGATATGGTTTCGTACAAGCCGCCGATGCTCTACAAGACCGACCGTTTCGTGCTCGTGTTCCGCAAGGCTTCACGCTAGCACCGAGTGAAGCCAACCCGATCGATGCTGTTGGCCGGACTGTGGCCGGCGCTGCTGGCCGCGGCGTCGTGTTGCGCGGCCGCCGATGTAGCCGGGAATCCCGCCGCGCGGGACCCCTACGCGCGCCACATGCAGCCCATCACCAATCACGCCTGGCTGCTCTACAACAACCTGCGCAGCACGCAGCCACCGTTCGAAGGCAATGTCGTCGTGTTCGAGCAGCGCGACGGGCTCGTCGTCGTCGACGCGGGCGGTTCGATTCCCAGCGGGCGCAATGTCGTCGCGGCGATTCGCGCGCTGTCGCCAAAGCCGGTGCGCTTCCTCGTGTACACGCACTACCACGGCGACCACAACCTCGGCGCCGGCGCATTCGTGCAGGCCTGGCCCGATGTCGTCATCGTCTCGAGCGCCGCGACGCGAGCGAACATGACGGGCGCGCCGATGGACTACATCAACACCTACGCGCATGACTACCAGGGCATGGTCGACTACGGCGCCAAGGCGGCGAAGGACCCGAAGACCGAACCCGACGTTCGCCGCGAGTGGGAACGCGTGGCCGAGATCGGCCCGCAGATGGTGGCCGGCTACGAGGGCCTCAAGGCCTGGCCCGCCGCGCTGACGTTCAAGGATTCGATCGAGCTGCCGGACGATGAGACTCCCTTGCATCTGCTGTTCCTCGGCAAGGCCAACACCGACGGCGATGTCGTCATCTGGGCGCCGAAGCAGCGCGTGCTCGCCACCGGGGACATCGTCGTCAATCCGATTCCGTACGCGTCGGCGTCGTTTCCGTCGTCGTGGCTGGCGGTCATAGACCAGATCAAGGCGATCGATTTCGCGTTCCTCGTGCCGGGGCACGGCGCGCTCGAGGCCGACCGCGCCTATCTCGACAGGCTCCACGCGGCGATCGCGGACATCCGCTCGCAGGTGGCGCCGCTGGCGGCGAAGGGCCTGTCGCTCGATGAAGTGCGCAAGGCGGTCCAGTTCACGCGGCTGCAGGATGAATTCGCCGGCAGCAATACCTGGGACCGCAAGCAGATGCGCGGTTTCTTCCTCGATGCGCTGGTCAGCAACGCCTACAAGGAAGCAAGGGGCGAACCGATCGTGCAGGGGCACGACGGCGGCTGATTCCTTTCATCAATTCCCAAGACAACGGAAACCACCATGCCAACCTCGACCCAGAAAATGTCCAGCCTGATGGCGGGCTTGCTGCTCGGCGCCTCGTTCGCAATCACGGCCGCGGGCGCCGACAAATCCGTCACTGCCGACAAGCCGGCCGGCGGCAAGGGCGATGCCGCGCTCGAGGCCGGCGCCGACGGGCATTTCCAGATCGAGTCGAAATCGACCGAAGGCTCCGTGACGATCGGCGGCCGCAAGATCGACTACCAGGCCACGGCGGGCACGCTCATCGTGCACGGCCGCAAGTGGGACGACGTGCCGCAGAACGCGGACAAGGATGAAAAAGTGCCGCCTGCCGAGGCGAGCATGTTCTACACGGCGTACTTCGCGAAGAACGCCGGGAGTGCGAACACGCGGCCAATCACCTTCCTGTTCAACGGCGGACCCGGCTCCTCGACGATCTGGCTGCACATCGGCGCCTTCGGACCGAAGCGCGTGCTGACGCCGGGCGACACGCATCCGGGCGCCGCGCCCTACTCCGTGGTCAACAACGAATACAGCCTGCTGGATGCCAGCGACCTGGTGTTCATCGATGCCCCGGGCACGGGCTTCAGCCGCATCAGCGGCAAGGACCGCGAGAAGGAGTTCTACAACATCGACGGCGACGCGCACGCCTTTGCCGAATTCATCGTGCAGTTCCTGTCGAAATACGGACGCTGGAATTCGCCGAAGTTCCTGTTCGGCGAGAGCTACGGCACGACGCGCAACGCGAAGCTGATCTCGATACTCGAGACCGAGAAATTCCTCGACTTCAACGGCGTCATCAACCTCTCGCAGATCGAGGTGTTCGATGCCAACGCCGACAACGCCGAGGTGAATCCCGGTGTCGACCTGCCCTACCTGCTCGCGCTCCCCTCCTACGCCGCGACCGCCTGGTACCACCATCGCACGACCAATGCTCCGGCGACGCTGCCGGAACTGCTCGCCGAAGTCGAGCGGTTTGCGATGCATGACTATGCGGTGGCGCTGCTGGCCGGATCGACGCTCGATGCGGCGCAGCGCCACGCCATCGCCGGCAAGCTGCACGATTACACCGGACTGTCCGTCGAGTACATCGAGAAAGCCAACCTGCGCGTCGACATCGGCGAGTTCACGAAGAACCTGCGTGACGACGGCGATGCGACGATCGGTCGCCTCGATACGCGTTTTGCGGGCCCGACGATTGATCCGCTGAGCAAGAAGGCCGACTACGATCCGCAGTTTGCGGCGATCGGCTCGGCCTATGCCTCCGCGTTCAACGACTATGTGCGCAGCACGCTGCAGTTCACGCCGGACCGGGTCTTCCGCGTGATTCCGAATGACATCAATGCGGCGTGGAGCTCGAGCGGCAAGCAAACGCTGCTCGATTCGAAGGCGCCGAACCTGATACCCGACCTGTCGGTCGCGATGAAATACAACCCGCGACTGAAGCTGATGCTGAACGCGGGCTACTACGATCTGGCGACGCCTTACTACGAAGGCGTGTATGAGCTGAACCAGCTGCGGATCCCGGACAACTTGCGCTCGAACATCGAGACGAAATTCTACGAGTCGGGCCACATGGTGTACGCGCACGAGCCTTCGCTGAAGGCACTGCACGCGAACGTGACGGATTTCATCCGCCGCGCGACGACGGCCAACTAAGGCGCCGGCGGCGCAGCAGCAGCCCTAGCGTTCCTCGAGCAGCTGCGCCGTCGTGCGCGCGTAGCGCGGCGGCGCGATGGGTCCGAGCACGCGCTCGACCCTTAGGCCGATCGACAGCACGCTGCCGTCGGACCAGGCGGGCCCGATCACCGACAGGCCGACGGGCAGTCCCTTGACGAGGCCCATCGGCAACGTCAGGTTCGGATAGCCCGCAATCGCCGGCAGGTTACCGGGGCCTGAGCCATTGATCGCATCGCCGTTGACCGGATCGATCGGCATCGCCGGTCCTTCCGTGAACGCGATCAACGCCTGCAGCTGGTGCTCGGCCATGATTCGGTCGATTCCATCGCGACCCGCGATGCGCCGGCCGTCCTCGAGCGCGTGGACGTAGGCCGCGTCCTGCGGACCCGCCGTCGCTTCGGCGCGCGTGAACAGCTCCTGGCCGAACAGCGGCATCTCAGTCGCCGCATGCGCACGGTTGAATGCGATGAGGTCGGCCAGCGTGCGCGTCTTCACGGCGGCCGGCGTCGAGGCGAGATAGGCATTCAGGTCGGATTTCAAATCGGTCAGCAGCACGGTGAGCTCGAAGTCGCCGAGCTTGTCGGAATCCGGCGGCGCGACATCGACGATGATCGCGCCAGCGGCGGCCAGGCGGCGCACGGCGGTTGCGTACAGGTCCTGCACGGCCGATAGCGCGTTGGTGGCCGGCAGCACGCCAATGCGGACGCCTGCAAGCGTCGCACTCGCGTCGGCCGCATCGGCGGCCCGCCGGCGCGCATCGGCGCCGCGCGTGGCCGGGTCGAGCGGATCGGAGCCCGAGATCACCCGTAGAAGCATTGCGGCATCGGCAACCGTATGCGCAATGGGTCCCGGCGTGTCCTGGCTGTGCGAGATCGGCACGACGAAACTGCGCGACACGAGGCCGACCGTGGGCTTGATGCCGACGACGCCGTTCATCGACGCCGGGCAGGTGATGGAGCCATCGGTCTCGGTGCCGATGGCGGCGGCCGCGAGGCTCGCTGCGACGGCCGCGGCGCTGCCGGAACTCGAGCCGCAGGCGCTGCGATCGAGCGCGTACGGGTTGCGGGTCTGGCCACCCACTGCGCTCCAGCCGCTGATCGAGCTGGTCGAGCGCATGTTCGCCCACTCCGACAGGTTGGTCTTGCCGAGTATCACCGCCCCCGCGGCGCGCAGGCGCGCGACCAGCGGCGCATCACGCCCGGTGCGATTGTCCGCCAGCGCCAGCGAGCCCGCGGTCGTCGGCATCGGATCGGCAGTCTCGATGTTGTCCTTGATCAGCAATGGAATGCCGTGCAGCGGACCGCGCAGGTGCCCGGCTGCGCGCTCCTTGTCGAGCGCGCGGGCCTGCGCGCGCGCTGCCGGGTTGATCGCAAGCACGCTGTGCAGGCCCGTGGCGCCGCGATCGATGCGCGCAATGCGCGCCAGGTAGGCATCGACGAGCTGCAGTGAACTCACCTGGCCCCGCGACTGCGCGCGCGCCAGCGTCGCGATGTCCTTG
>Ga0209023_10001862_pt1 | contig 27407 bp, 28 predicted proteins | sample LakOneMetagenome_FD_187468 | JGI IMG/M metagenome (GOLD analysis project Ga0209023, IMG submission 187468) | Freshwater and sediment microbial communities from Lake Erie, Canada (SPAdes) (version 2) | ecosystem: Environmental > Aquatic > Freshwater > Lentic | place: Lake Erie, Canada...
CGGCTTCTTCTTCGTCACCAACCGCGAGACGGGCGCCGGCATCACCGCCGAGAAATACGTGCCGGTCACCTGGGCCAACAAGTGGGACGTGAAGACGGGCCGCGCGGATGAAAATCCGGCGCAGCGCGCGAGCCCGGGCAAACCCGCCAAGAACGCCTGTCCGAATTTGATCGGCGGCAAGAACTGGCAGCCGATGTCGTTCAACCCCGGCACAGGCCTCGTCTACATCCCGTCCAACAACGTCTGCATGGACTGGTCGGTGTCCGACATCGCCTACAAGCGCGGCGTGTTCTACCTCGGCGCCGAATTCCCGACGCTGCCGGGGCCGGGCGATTACCTCGGCGAGCTGATGGCGTGGGATCCCGTCGCCAACAAGAAGGTGTGGGGCGTGAAGTCGGATCTGCCGTTCAACGGCGGCACGATGACCACGGCCGGCAATCTCGTGTTCTGGGGCGACCTGCACGGCGACTTCCGCGCGCTCGACGCGAAGAACGGCAAGGAATTGTGGAAGGTCAATCTCGGCAGCGGCATCGGCGCCGGCCCGATCACTTATTCGGTGAAGGGCAAGCAGTATGTCGCCGTCGTCGTCGGCCGTACGGCAGCGCTGCCGGCCTTCCTCGGCGACATCGGCAAGAAGATGACAGCGGCTGCGCCGGAAGGCGGATCGCTGTTCGTCTTCTCGCTCAACTAAGAAAATAAGCGGCGGAGGAACGCAATGAACATTCGTAGCCTGGCGTCCTTTGCCGCGGTTTCTATCATCGCCGCTACAGCGGCTCTCGGTCCGACGCACGCCGCCGGACCGGACCCCCTTCGCCTGTGCGCAGATCCGGACAACCTGCCGCTCTCCAGCGACAAAGCGGGCAAGCCCGGCCTTTACGTCGAGATTGGCGAAGCGATCGGCAAGGCTCTCGGCCGACCTATCTCTACGGTTTGGTACCGCACCAATTTCGGCAAGCGCGCCGTGCGCGTGACCATGCTCGCCAACCAGTGTGACGCGACGATCGGCCTGCCGCAGGATTCCGATTTCATGGGTCCGCGCGTCATTTTCTCGAAGCCCCTGTTCAAGCTTGGCTACGCAATCGTTGCGTCAAAGGACTTCGAATTCACCGGCCTTTCGTCGCTCGTCGGCAAGCGAGTCATCCTGCAATTCTCAACCACGCCGCACAACATGATCGGGCCGCGCGAAGATATTACGGGCGTAACGGTGCTCTCGCCGGAAGAAGGCATGCAGAAGCTCGCCGACGGCAAGGCCGACGTGGCGGTTCTCTGGGGCGCGCACGCCGGCTATCTCAACACGAGTGTTTATGGCGATCGCTACAAACTCATCTCGATCGACGGTCCTGGCCTGCAATGGCCGACGGCAATTGGTTTTGCGAAGGACCATGCCGAACTGCGGGATGAAGTGGACACGCTCCTGCCGGGCATGAAGGACGCGATTGCAGGCCTCATGACGAAGTATGGCCTCCCGACCGACCAACCGGTTAAGCTGGGCGCGCTGGCGAGCGGGCAGCGTGTGCGCGTCGCCGCAATCGGCGAAAGCTCATTCCTGCTCGCCCAGGCCGCCCAGGCGACGCCTCAGCCTTCCGCCCCCGCGTCTACCGCCGTCGCGCCGGCCAATGCGTCGAGCTCCAATCTCGCCGAAGGCAAGGAAGTGTTCAACGGCACGTGCTCGCATTGCCATGGACCAGACGCCATCCAGTCGGAAAAGAAAATCGACCTGCGCCGCCTTTCCATCCGCTATGGCGACGACATGAAGGATACTTATTGGAAAACCGTGCACGAAGGGCGCCCGTCGAAGGGCATGCCTGCATGGAAAGATGTTTTCACGGACGAACAATTAAACGCCATCCTGGCGTGGCTGCAAACCGTGCAATCCAAGGAGTAGTGAAGCGATCAGTTATTTTCTTGCTATAGTTCCCGGAGGCCACCTCAATGTTCGTCAAAAACAGATTGATGGTGCGGGTGTAGTCGATCGACACAAACATGTGCAAAGAGCTACGGCCAATCCAAGCTTGGCCAGTGTGCCGCCGCTCCGGGGGCCATAAAATTCGCGGCTCCAGATACATCAATCTGCAGCCCTGCGGCCAATGCCTGACCCAACGACGTAGGTGATGTCGGCGACCCACAACTGGTTGGGGCCGTCGATCACCATCTCCTTGGCTCGATTGGGGAAGATCGGCTGGTCGTGATCACTGTCGGTCGTCGCTACATAACGTCGGCGAATCTTCGGCTGCAGGCCATGCTCGCGCATCAGGCGCTTGATCTTCTTGTGGTTGACGACCATGCCCTGCGGCCGCAACGCCGCGCGAACGCGCCGCCAGCTGTAGCATTCGAACTCGTCGCAGATCGCTGCGATCGCTTCGACAATCGCCGTGTCGTCGACCGCAGCCAGCGCGGCGTCGTAATAGGTCGAGCGGGCGAGCCCCATCAGCCGGCATCCTTTGACGACGGACAGGCCGGCGGGCCGGCGATCACGGATGTAGGCCCGCTTCTGCGCCGTGGCGCGTTTTTCAGAGCCCCCTTTAGGAACTCCAGTTCGAGCGCCTGCTTGCCGACGAGGCGTTCGAGGGCGGCGATCCGCGCTTCGTATTGTTCGACCAAATCGGCGGCGACCGCGTCCTCGTCCAGCGCGCCGGCCTCGAACCGCTGGACCCAGATGCGGATCAGATTGCGCGATAGATCATGTCGTTTCGATAGGCCGTGAAGCGTCTCCCCGCCAAGATATTCCTGAGCGACCTGACGCTTGAACTCGGCTGTGGGTGCGGTGCTTAGCCATAGGCTTCCATGTTTCGAAAGCCGGGCTACCCGGTCAATTGATAAGCACGAACCTGTCCGGCCCGAGGGGCCCACTCCAATCGAGGGACAATATTGAAAGCCGATTGAGAATTCCGGTTCATGAGCGCGCTACCTGAGCCGTGTATCCCATTCGCACGATGGCCCGGGTCCTGAAGGTCTCGGCATCCGGCTATTGCGCCTGGCGAAGCCGTCCGGCCTCGGCGCGGGCGACCGCCGACGCCGATTTGACGCGCCGCATCCGCACGATCCATGCCGGATCGCACGGAACCTACGGCGCGCCGCGCATCCATGCCGTGCTGCAGTCCGACGGCGTCCATATCGCCCGCAAGCATGTCGCACGGCTGATGCGCATTGCCGGGATCGCTGGCATCAGCCGACGCAGGAGCGCGCCGGTCACGACGCGGCAGGCGCCCGATCATCGCCCGGCGGGCGATCTCGTGCGTCGCAACTTCGTCGCCGACGGACCGAACGAGTTGTGGGTCGCCGACATCACGTTCATCCCGACGCTGGTCGGCTTCCTCTATCTGGCCGTCGTCCTCGACGCCTGGTCCCGGCGCGTCGTCGGCTGGGCGTTCTCTGCGGACTTGAAGACGCGCGCCGTGCTCGATGCTCTCGACATGGCGCTCGTCGCGCGCCGGCCCGAGAACGTCATTCATCATTCCGATCGCGGCTCGCAATATACGTCGGTCGCCTTCGGCAATCGCTCCAAGGAAGCAGGCGTGCGGTCGTCGACTGGATCGGTGGGCGACGCCTACGACAACGCAATGCGCGAGAGCTTCTTCGCCACGCTCGAGTGCGAACTGATCGACCGCCACCGATTCTGCTCGCACACCGAAGCTCGCATGGCTGTCTTCCAGTTCATCGAAGGCTTCTACAATCCCTCACGCCGCCATTCGGCGCTGGGCTATCTCCCGCCGATCGAATACGAAAGGAGGCGCGATGGTCTGATCAAGCCGTCATGACAAGCAAACCGTCCACCGAAGCGGAGCAACTCCAACTGCAACTCCAGTATCGACCGAAAGCCGTCCTGTGCAAGCATCCGGACCGACATCCCGCGGTCATCCGATGCAAGAATTCTTCTTGCGTGAGGGCATACGCTTTTGGATAGACCTCAATCCGCCCTGGACTTCCTTTGAACAAGAAGGCTCACCGCATGAGACTGTCAGGAAAAGTCGCTCTCATCACAGGCGCCGGTCCCATGGGCGCCGCGATCGCGCGGCGATTTGCCGATGAGGGCGCTTCGCTGGTGCTGACCGACATATCCGCTTCCCGCCTCGGCGTTACCGCTGAGGCGCTGAAGGAGCGCGCGCCCGTCGTCGCCCACCGCGCCGACGTGACCGTGCGAGAGGAAGCCTTGGCTCTGGTCGATGCTGGGCTCAAGGCTTTCAGGCGGATCGACATTCTCTGCAATATCGTCGGCGGTGTGCGCGATCCAACGCTGTATCAGCCGCTGCTCACCATGAGCGAGAAGCGCTGGGACGATACGTTTGCGATCAATCTCAAGGCATCGTTCCACCTGATTCAGCGCCTTGCGCCCGGCATGGTGGAGCGTGGCTCGGGCAAGATCCTGAATGTATCGTCCGTCAATTATGCCGGCGAGGCAGGCAGTAGCGACTATGGCGCAGCAAAGGCGGCCGTCGCCTCGCTGACCCGCTCGCTGGCCATTGAGCTGGCGCCTGCCGTCAACGTGAATTGCCTCGTGCCTGGGCTTATCGAAACGCGAGCGGTCGAGAAACTCAACGAGCCGCTGAAGGACAGCTATCGCGCGCGCAGCCTTCTAAAACGCCTAGGTCGGCCCGAGGACATCGCCAATGCAGCGCTATTCCTCTGCTCAAGCGAAGCGGACTATATTACCGGCCATCTCTTGCCCGTGTCGGGCGGAATGATGGCGAGCCTCTGAACGCTTTCTCAAGCTTCCTCGTCCTCTGCATTCGCATCGGCGCCGCCATCGTCGATGCGCTTCATGTTGTCGAGGATCTTCAGCAGATAGTGCAGCGTATGCACGGTGTCGTTGACCGAGAAATCCTGTAGCACCTGATCGTAGTAGGCGTGGATTTTCGGCCGCGCGAGATCCTGCCAGACATGGCGGCCGCTCTCGGTCATCGTCACCAATCGTGAGCGACGGTCGCGTTCGTCCTGCACGATGGCGACATGTCCATCACGCTCCATGCGTCCGACGAGGCCAGCCAAGTTCTGCCGGCTGACCATCAGGTAGCGGGCGAGATCGCCGATGCTCAGGCCATCCTGCGCGGCTTTCCGCGACAGCGCGCCGAGCACCGCCCACTGCTGTGTCGTCAGCCCCTCGGCCTCGACGGCCCGGCTTCCCGTTTTATGCAACATATTAGCGCATTGATAGAGCCGAAAAAACAACCTATTGGCCATTTCTAGCCGGACTTCGTGAACGTCCGTCACAATTAAACCCCATATTCCGGTCGGATCGGGCCTTGCGAGCCTCCATGCCGCATGCTATATATGACAATATCTTGCATATATGGCATGAGCCGTCGTCAAGATCGCGTAAAAACGCGGCGACGGCAATGCGGATCCAGGGAGGGTGAAGATGGGCCGGTTCGATGGAAAAACGGTCGTATTGACGGGCGGCGGCGGCGGCATCGGCGGCGCGACCTGCCGGCGGCTGGCGGCTGAGGGGGCGCGTGTGGCGGTCCTCGACCTGAAACTCGAAGCGGCGGAAAAAGTGGCCGCTGAAATCCGCGCCGCAGGTGGCGGCGCCGAAGCCTTCAAATGTGACATCGCCGACCGCGCTAGCGTCGATGCGGCTGTTGCCAAGGCTGAAGCGAAGCTCGGCCCGATCGCGGTGCTCGTGAACAACGCGGGCTGGGATATATTCAAGCCCTTCATCAAATCGACCGCCGATGAGTGGCAGAAGCTGATCGCCATCAATCTGACCGGCGCGCTGAACATGCACCACGCCATTCTGCCGGGCATGGTGGAGCGCAAGTACGGGCGCATCGTCAACGTCGCGTCGGACGCCGGCCGGGTCGGCTCCTCCGGCGAGTCGGTCTATGCGGCTTGCAAGGGCGGCCTCATCTCCTTCTCCAAGACGATCGCGCGTGAGCATGCCCGCCACGGCATCACCGTCAACGTCGTTTGCCCCGGACCGACCGATACAGCCCTGCTGTCAGGCTTCGCCGCCGCAGCCGGCAATCCGGACAAGCTCCTCGAGGCCTTCACGCGCGCGATTCCGCTGGGACGTCTGGGCAAGCCCGACGATCTCGCCGGCGCCATTTCTTTCCTGGCCAGCGACGATGCCGGCTTCGTGACAGGCCAGGTGCTGAGCGTGTCCGGCGGCCTGACCATGAACGGCTGAGCCGACAAAGAAACGAGTGGAGGAACAGATGCAGTTTCAGGATCTGATCTACGAGGTGCGCAACGGCGTCGCCTGGATCATCATCAACCGCGCCGACAAGATGAACGCGTTTCGCGGCACGACCTGCGACGAGTTGATCAAGGCTTTCAATAAGGCGGGTTACGACAAGGAGGTCGGCTGCATCGTGCTGGCCGGCGCCGGCGACCGCGCCTTCTGCACGGGCGGCGACCAGGGCACGCATGACGGCAACTACGATGGCCGCGGTACGATCGGCCTGCCGATGGAAGAATTGCACACTGTGATCCGCGACGTGCCGAAGCCGGTGATCGCACGCGTGCAGGGCTATGCGATCGGCGGCGGCAATGTGCTGGCCACGATCTGCGACATGACGATCTGCTCCGAGAAGGCGATCTTCGGTCAGGTCGGACCCAAGATGGGCTCGGTCGATCCCGGCTATGGGACGGCCTTCCTCGCGCGCGTCGTCGGCGAGAAGAAGGCGCGCGAGATCTGGTACATGTGCCGCCGCTATTCCGGCAAGGAAGCCGAAGCGATGGGGCTGGCCAACCTCTGCGTGCCGCACGAGGAACTCGACAAGACCGTGCAGGCCTGGGGCGAGGAACTCTGTGAACGCAGCCCGACGGCCATCGCGATCGCCAAGCGCTCGTTCAACATGGACACGGCGCATCAAGCCGGTATCGCGGGCATGGGCATGTATGCGCTTAAGCTCTACTACGACACCGACGAGTCCCGCGAGGGCGTCAATGCGCTGAAGGAAAAGCGCAAGCCCGAATTCCGTAAATACGCGAAGTGACGAAGTGGCGGCGCAGGCTCTGCGCCGCCTTTTTCCAATTGAGGCAGCGCCGCGCTTGGGCCGCGCTAATCAAAGGCGGACGCATGAATCCGTATCTCGATGACGATCTGATTGCGCTTAGTCGTCAGGCGCGCCGCTTTGCGACGGACCGTGTCGCGCCCGGCTTTCAGGAGCGCGATCGCACCCGTGTGCTCGATCGCGATCTCATGAAGGAAATGGGCGCGATGGGTTTTATCGCGCCAGAATTGCCGGAAGAATTCGGCGGTCTCGGCATGGGCTCGCTCGCCGCAGGCGTCATTCACGAGGAAATCGCGCGCGCCGACCTGTCGATCTCCTACATCAACCTCTTGGCGTCGCTGAACGGGCAAATTCTCGCTCATCACGGCAAACCTGAAGTCGTCAAACCGTGGTTGGCGAAACTGACAGCTGGCGAGGCTCTTTTTGCCATCGCGCTTACCGAACCGCGCGGGGGGTCGGACGCTGCAAATCTACGCCTCAAGATCGAGTGCGACGGAGACGACTACATTCTCAACGGCGAGAAGACGTCGATCTCGGCTGCGGACCAGGCAGACGCCGCGGTTGTCTTCGGCCGGACAGGCACAGTCGAATCCGCTGCGCATGGCGTCACCGCGCTGCTGGTCCCGATGGACTTGCCGGGCATTACGCGCTCACGCTTCGATTGCCACGGCCAGCGCGCGATCGGCCGCGGTTCGCTGTTCTTCGAAAATGTTCGCGTTCCGGTGTCGCACCGCCTCGGCGCGGAGAACAAGGGCTTCGTGCAGGTGATGCAGGGTTTCGATTTCTCGCGTGCGCTGATCGGGCTGCAGGTTCTTGCCGTCGCCCGCGTCGCTCTCGAGGAAACCTGGGCCTATGTTGCCCAGCGTCAGGCCTTCGGCAAGACGCTGTCGGCCTTTCAGGGCGTCTCGCATCCACTTGCAGATTTCGACACGCAGGTGGAAGCCGCGCGCCTGCTCTGCCTGCAAGCGCTCTGGTTGAAAGACCGCAATGCCGCACACAGCGCGGAAGCCGCCATGTGCAAGTGGTGGGCGCCGAAGCTCGCCTACGACGCCATCCATCAATGCCTGCTGATGCACGGCCACGGCGGTTACGACCGTGGCCTGATGGAACAGCGCCTGCGCGACGTTCTTGGATTCCAGATCGGCGACGGAACCGCACAAATCATGAAGACGATTATCGCGCGTGCGCGGGCGGGCAGGGAGGCCGTGCCCGCCTGAGTTGGAAAATCAAGAGAAACAATAGGGAGGGGTTGATGGAATTCGACGCCGTACTGCTCGCCCCGCGTCGGGCCGAGAGCATTGCCAATGGCTATTGGCACGACCGCACGATCAACGGCGATCTCGACGCCTGCCTGGTGGCTTGCCCAGACAAGACTGCGCTGACCGCGGTGCGCATCGAAGCGAACGAGGTCCGCCGCTTCACCTATCGCGAGTTCGCGACGCTTGCCGATCGCATCGCGGTCGGCCTGTCGCGCCTGGGCGTTGGCCGCAACGATGTCGTGGGGATGCAATTGCCGAACTGGTGGCAGTTCTCGGCGCTCTATCTCGCCTGCACGCGCCTCGGCGCAGTGCTTAATCCGCTGATGCCGATCTTCAGGGAGCGCGAACTCTCCTTCATGCTGAAGCACGGCGAAGCCAAGGTGATGGTCGTTCCGAAGGTCTACCGGAATTTCGATCACGAGGCGATGGTTCGGGGCCTCATGCCCAACCTGCCTTCGCTCAAACGTCTTGTCGTCGTCGATGGAGGCGGCGCCGACGATTTCGACGCGCTTTTGACCGCGCCCGAATGGGAAAAGCAGCCGGACGCGGCCGCCATACTCAACTCCGCTCGGCCAGGCCCCGACGACATCACGCAGCTGATCTATACGTCCGGCACGACAGGAGAGCCCAAAGGCGTGATGCACAGCGCCAATACGTTGATGGCGAACATCATCCCCTATGCGCAGCGCCTCGGTCTCGGCGCCGATGATGTCGTGCTCATGGCCTCGCCGATGGCGCACCAGACGGGCTTCATGTACGGGCTGATGATGCCCATCATGCTGAAGGCGAGCGTCGTCCTGCAGGACGTGTGGGAGCCCGGCAAGGCCGCGGATTTGATCCGGGCCGAGACGGTTACGTTCACCATGGCCTCGACGCCGTTCCTGACCGATCTTACGCGGGTCGTCGCGGAGAGCGGGAAACCAGTCCCCACGCTGAAGACCTTCCTCTGCGCCGGCGCGCCGATTCCCGGTCCTCTGGTGGAGCAGGCGCAGGCCGGGCTCGGCGCCAAGATCGTGTCTGCCTGGGGCATGACCGAGAATGGCGCGGTTACGCTGATCAAGCTCGGCGACGACGACAAGCTCGCCTCCACAACCGACGGCTGCCCTTTGCCCGGCGTCGAGGTGAAGGTGGTGGATGGCGAAGGCAGGAGCCTGCCGCCGGGTGAAATCGGCAAGCTGCTGGTGCGCGCCTGTTCGAATTTCGGCGGTTATCTCAAGCGTCCACAATGGAACGGCACGGACGCCGATGGCTGGTTCGACACAGGCGACCTCGCCTATATGAATGCGGCGGGCTACATCCGCATCGCCGGCCGCTCAAAGGATGTGATCATCCGCGGCGGCGAGAATATTCCTGTCGTTGAAGTCGAGGCGCTGCTCTACAAGCACCCTGCGGTCGCTCAGGTCGCCATCGTCGCCTATTCCGACGAACGTCTCGGCGAGCGTGCTTGCGCCGTCATCGTGCCGAAGCCCGGCGAGATGATCGATTTCCAGGGGATGTCGGACTTCCTCAAGTCGCACAGACTGGCGGTCCAGTACATCCCCGAGAAGCTGATCGTGCGCGACGCCATGCCTGCGACGCCTTCGGGGAAGATCCAGAAATTCCGTCTGCGCGACATGTTGAGCGCCGGCGAACTCTGAAACGCAACAAGCGGTCCGGCGCGCCGGACCGCCTTTCATCATCCCGATCGCGTAGGCCATCGCATCAGACGCCGAGGAAAATCGCGTGCAGGAAGAGGTCATTCTCGTCAGCCGTCAGGATCGCGTCGGCATCATCACGCTCAACCGTCCGAAGGTGCTGAACGCGCTCAACGACGTATTGATGGATAGGCTCGGCGCCGCGTTGATCGCGTTCGATGCCGATCAGTCCATCGGCGTCATTGTGATCGAGGGCTCTTCGCGCGCCTTCGCCGCCGGCGCAGATATCGCTGTCATGGCGAACTGGACCTACAGCGACGTCTACAATTCCAATTTCATCACGCGCAATTGGGAGACGATCCGGCACATTCGCAAACCGGTCATCGCCTCGGTTGCCGGTCTCGCGCTGGGCGGCGGGTGCGAGCTGGCGCTGTCCTGCGACATCTTGGTCGCCGGACGCAGCGCCAAATTCGGGCTTCCGGAAATCAGGCTCGGACTGCTGCCAGGCGCCGGCGGCACGCAACGCCTGCCGCGCGCGATTGGCAAGGCCAAAGCGATGGACATGTGTCTGTCCGCCCGGACGCTCGATGCCGATGAGGCGGATCGCTACGGGCTCGTTTCGCGCGTTGTAGACGACGAGGCGCTTCGTGCCGAGACGCTGGCGCTCGCGACGATGATCGCGTCCTTTTCGGCGACTGCATTGATGGCGCTGAAGGAATGCGTCAACCGCGCCTATGAAACCAGCCTGAGCGAAGGCGTTCTGTTCGAGCGTCGCGAATTACATGCGCGTTTCGCGACCGCAGATGCACACGAGGGCATGCAGGCCTTCCTCGCCAAACGCAAGCCGGCTTTCGAACATCGCTGATCACGACCGCAGCAGGAGTTTCACATGGCCGTCAGCCACACCCGCCAGAGCTTTCAATGGGACGATCCGCTTGCACTCGCCGGGCAGATCTCTGAGGAAGAACGCGCGGTACGCGACACGGCTCATGCCTATTGCCAGGAACAATTGCTGCCGCAGGTCCAGGACGCCTTCCGGCACGAGAAGACCAATCCGGGCATTTTCCGCAGCATGGGCGAACTCGGCTTGCTCGGCCCGACGATTCCCGAAGCCTATGGCGGCTCTGGCCTCAACTATGTCTGCTACGGCCTGATCGCGCGCGAGGTCGAGCGCGTGGATTCCGGCTATCGTTCGATGATGAGTGTTCAATCCTCGCTGGTCATGGTGCCGATCAACGAATTCGGCAACGAGGCCACGAAGCAGAAATACCTGCCGAAGCTTGCGACCGGAGAATGGATCGGTTGTTTCGGGCTGACCGAGCCGAACCATGGTTCTGATCCCGGCAGCATGATCACGCGTGCGAGGAAAGTCGAGAGCGGCTATCGGTTGTCCGGCGCAAAGATGTGGATCACCAACAGCCCGATTGCGGATGTCTTTGTCGTCTGGGCGAAGGACGATGCAGGCGACATCCGCGGCTTCGTGCTCGAGAAGGGCTGGAAGGGCCTCGGCGCGCCGGCCATCCACGGCAAGGTTGGGCTGCGTGCGTCTGTCACCGGCGAGATCGTGCTCGACGATGTCTTCTGCCCGGAAGAGAACGCCTTTCCCAATGTGCGCGGGTTGAAGGGTCCTTTCACCTGCCTCAACAGCGCCCGCTACGGCATAGCTTGGGGCGCGCTCGGCGCGGCGGAGGACTGCTATCTGCGCGCGCGCCAGTACGTGATCGACCGCAGCCAATTCGGCCGGCCGTTGGCGGCAAACCAGCTCGTGCAGAAGAAGCTCGCGGACATGCTGACCGAGGTCACGCTCGGGCTGCAAGGCTGCCTGCGGCTCGGCCGGCTTAAGGATGAGGGCGCGGCTCCGGTCGAGATCACCTCGATCATGAAGCGAAATTCTTGTGGCAAGGCGCTCGATATTGCACGCGCCGCCCGAGACATGATGGGCGGCAACGGCATCAGCGACGAGTTCGGCGTCGCACGTCATCTCGTGAATCTCGAAGTCGTCAACACTTACGAGGGTACGCACGACATTCACGCGCTCATCCTTGGGCGCGCGATCACCGGCATTGCCGCATTCAGTTGAAAAGGGGAGGGACGAAATGAAAGCATTTGTGAAACGCTCGATAGCTGCCGCCGCGCTTCTGGCGAGCGCGTCTGGCGCCGCCGCGCAGACGAAAGTGAAGATCGGCGTGCTCAGCGATATGTCGGGCCCTTACGCCGACTTCGGCGGGCAGGGATCCGTCGAAGCCGTCAAGCTGGCGGTCGAGGATCACATGGCGGCCTCGAAGAAACTGGCTGTCGAGATCGTTGCGGCTGACGCGCAGAACAAGCCCGACATCGGCTCCACGATCGCCCGCGGCTGGTTCGAGAATGAGAATGTCGACATGGTCGTCGATATTCCGACCAGCGGCATCGCGCTCGGCCTCGCCTCGATGGTGAAGGAAAAAAACAAGGTCATGATCGCCACGACGGCGGGCACGTCCGACCTGTCCGGCAAGGCCTGCACGCCGAATACGCTGCACTGGGTCTGGGACACGTGGTCAAACTCCCACGGCACGGCCGAGGCGACCGTCAAGACCGGCGGCAAGAGCTGGTATTTCCTCACAGCCGATTACACGTTCGGCACGACCATGGAAAAGGAAGCGGGCGACGTCGTGAAGGCGAATGGCGGAACGGTTCTCGGGTCCGTCCGTCACCCCCTCAACGCGAAGGACTTTTCGTCCTTCCTGCTGCAGGCGCAGGCCTCGAAGGCGCAGGTCATCGGGCTCGCCAATGGCGGGACAGATACGATCAATTCGATCAAGACGGCAGCTGAATTCGGCGTCGTCGCGGGCGGGCAGAAGCTGGTTGGTCTCGTGATGTTCATCACCGACGTTCATGCGTTGGGTTTGAAGTCCGCCAATGGCCTGATGCTGACGACCGCTTTCTACTGGGACCTCAATGACAAGACCCGGGCATTTGCTGACCGCTTCGCTGCGCGCAACGGCGGCAAGGTTCCGACGATGAGCCAGGCCGGCAGCTATTCGGCTACGCGCGCCTACCTTACCGCGGTCGAGAAGAAGGGCGACACGAAGGACGGCGCCGCCATCGTCGCCGCCATGCGTGATGTCGGGACGTTCGAAGACCCGCTCTTCGGTAAGACGACGGTCCGCGCTGACGGCCGCGTCGTGCACGACATGTATCTTGTCGAGGTGAAGAAGCCTGAAGAATCGAAGAAGCCTTGGGATTACTACAAGATTGTCACAACAATCCCCGCGGATCGCGCCTTCCGTCCGGCGAACGAGGGCAATTGCCCGTTGGTCAAGTAGGGCATTTTTCAATCTGTACAGGGGGCGCCGACTTCAAAACGGCGATCTTCTCATGGCACTCCCTCCTACTGCCGGGTACCTCCAGCGCCCGGCAGGTCGCCGACAAGGATGTTGGCGGGCCGAAAGAATGAATGTGCGAGAGTCTGCTTTCTGCCCGTCTCTTCCGTTCCGAGCGTCCGCTTCTAGGTCGGCGGGTCAAATGTCCGCTTCCGTCGTGCGACGCGAGGGCAGCAGTCGACCGATATCGGAAATTGGGTGACGCCGTACCGTCGGTCTGCGGCGCTCGAGAAGTTTTCCGAGTCAGCTGAACTTTGGACAAATCTGAGCTGGTATGGATTCTCGGAGCTCCGCGGATTGCATAGCAGCCAACATTGCTGCGATGTAGCCAAACGGCCCGAGCCCCGCGATCACAGCCTTCACGGCCGCCGAGAGTTTTGAATGTCGGTGAAGTTCGTCGCGGGCGTGGATATTGGAGATGTGGACCTCGAAGATGGGGCCCTCGAAAATCTTGAGCGCATCGAAAATTGCGACGGATGTAAAGGAATAGCCTGCGGGATTGATGATCAATGCATCGGCTTCCGTGCGGGCGGCCTGAATGAGGTCCACCAGCACGCCTTCGTGATTCGACTGATGAAAGGAGAGTTCGACGCCGAGAAGCTTTGCAAGGTCCTCACACGCGCCCCTCACCTGACCGAGCGTCGTCGAGCCGTAAATATGAGGTTCCCGCACCCCCAGTAAGTTCAGGTTGGGTCCATTGAGAATCATGATGCGCATGACGGTTCCGGAATCCGGTTGTGTCCGCTAGCCGCGATAGCCGGTGAGACGCGGCAGCCAGAGGACTGCTTCAGGGATGAACGTGATGATGGCCAGGACAGCGAGAGCGGCGAGGATGAAGGGCGCCGCTTCGCGCACGATGGCCGAGAGCGGCTGGCGTGTCATGTTGGCCAAGACGAACAGCAGGAGACCGTAAGGCGGCGTCAGAAGGCCGATCATGATGTTGACGACCACCACGACACCGAAGTGGACGAGGTCGATCCCGAGCGCCTTGGCGGTCGGGATAAATATCGGGACGATCACGAGAAGGATCGTGCTGCCTTCGAGAAGGCAGCCAAGAACAAGCAAGATAACATTGACGACAAGAAGGAAGGCGACGGCGGAGAGTTGGTAGCCGGCGAGAGCCTTGGCCAGCGATGCCGGAATGTTCTCGATGGTGACGACATAATTGAACACCAGCGCGCCGACGATCAGCATGCCGATCGACGTCGTCGCCTTGCCGCTCGACAGGAGCGCCTCATACAACTGCTTCCAGGAAATCGTTCGGTAGAGAAAGGTCGAGGCGACGAGTGCATAGAGCGCTGCCGCAGCGGCGCCTTCCGTTGGCGTCATCACGCCGCCGTAGATGCCAAACAGCAGAATGACCGGCAGCATGAGGGCCGGAAATGCGCGCAGGGTGATCCGCGGTATTTCGCGCATCGGGATTGCCTGCTCGACCGGAAAATTACGGCTTCGGGCAAGCCATGAGTTCATGGCCATGAAGCCGAGACCAAGCATGATGCCAGGTACAAATCCGCCGAGGAACAGATAGCCGATGGAGGCGTCCGAAATCAGCGCGTAGAGCACCATCGGAATCGACGGCGGAATAATGGGGCCGATGATGGCGGCAGAAGCCGTGATCGCGCCGGCGTAGGCGATCGGATATCGGCCGTCCTTGGTCATCATGCCTATGATGATGCGCCCGATGCCGACCGCATCGGCGATCGCGGAGCCAGACATGCCCGCAAAGATCATGTTGGCGACCACGTTGACGTGGCCGAGTCCTCCTCGAAAGCGCCCAACCAGGACGAGACAGAATTGCAGCAGCCGATCCGTCAGCGAGCCGACATTCATCAGATCGGCCGCGAGGATGAACAGCGGGATGGCCAGAAGCACGTAGCTGTTGAACAGCCCATTGAGGATCTGCTCGGCCGCCGTGCCGAGGTCGAGCCCTGCAACAAGCAGATACAGGATCGAACCGGCGATCATCGAATGACCGATCGGCAAGCCGAGCACGCCGAGGCCGACGATCGTCAGGATACAGAGAGCGAAGGGAGAAACGGGCATGACGCCTCAGTGGTCCACGTCTGAGGCCACCGACGTCTTCAACGCGGCGATCACGATCCAGCAGTAGCGTAGGATGCACGCGACAAGAAAAATAACGTAGATCGAATAGAGCCAGTTGAGCGGCACGCGCAGATAGGCGGAGCGCTCCACCTTCATGAAACTCACGTAGGACCAGGCGCCGGGCAGCGAGATCGCGTAGAGCATTACCAGCGCCGCGCCGGTAAAAATCGACAGAATGCGGCGCGCGCGCGCAGAGATGTTGGAATGGAGTATGTCGAACCGGATCTCTTCGGAATCGCGGACGACGAAGGCCGCGCCCCACAGGACCGTCCAAAGCCATGTCGCGATGATGACTTCCTCGGACCATCCGACTGGCCGGTTGAGGATGTAGCGCGCGAAAATCTGCACGATGAATGTTGCAAACATCACGGACAGCAGAAGCACCATGACGTTTTCGGCGCGACGGCGCAGCCAGGCGATGATCGATTGTTCAGGCATGAGCGGCAGCCGTTTCAGGGGCCGGGCGAGCCGACCCCCTGAGTTTGCGGGTCAGCGACTTCAGCGGATGGCGTTGATGCGCTCCAGCGCGCCGGCCGGCCAGTCCTTGCCGTATTGCGCAACGTATTTCTTCTGCGCGAAGGAGCGGAAGGCCTCTTGGTCTGGCTCGTAGACCTTTTTGCCCTGCTTCTTGAAGTAGTCGATGATCTCGGCTTCCTGGGCGATGTAGCGCGCGGTGTTCTCGGCCATGGCCTTGTCTGCAGCAGCCCGGAATTTCGACTGTTGCGCGGGGCTCATGGCGTCCCAAATCTTTGCGGAGATCGTCATCAGGTCGTAGCCGATCACGTGGCGCGTCAGCACGAACTGCGATGTCACCTCGTCGAACTTCATCAGCTTGCTGTTGACGAGCGGATTGTCCTGGCCGTCGACCGTGCCCGTCTGCAAGGCCGTGTAGAGTTCGGCGTAAGCGACCGGCGTAGGGTTGGCGCCGAGCGACTCGCCGAGGAATTGCCAGAACTCGCCGGGCGGCATGCGCAGCTTCACGCCGGCGAGGTCAGCTGGTGTCTTGACCTGTTTGTCGGGCCGCAGATTGACGTTGCGCGATCCGAAATAGACCGGCGTGATCACCTGAATGCCCAGTTGGTCCCGCGCCATCTTGATGAAATCACGTCCGACGTCGCTCTTGAACGTCTTGGTCATGTGGTCGGCGTCGCGAAAGAGATAGGCAGAGGTCAGCAGCGACCAGGCTGGAAGCTGCTTTGAGATGTCCTGCGGCGCGAGATTGCAGAATTCGAGATTGCCGCGCTGGAGCGCCACCAGCTCCGTGCCCTGCTTGAACAGAGTGTTGCCCCAGTAGGGCTCGAAGTCGAAATCGTCCTTGATCGCCTCTGCGAGCGCCTTGTAGGCGGCTGCGCGCGGATCGCCCTCCGGAAATGCGCAGCTGAACCGGAGCTTTGTCCTGCTCTGGGCGGAAGCGCCGCTGAAACCGAGGCCGGCGGCCGCCAAGCCAGAGCCCGCAACGAAAATGCGCCGCGACAAGCTGGTCATCTTTTCCTCCCTTGAAGGCCCGTGCAGAGCTCGTTGCAATCAGCATGGTCGCGGTCAAAAAAAGAATCAACAGATGATTGTAGTTTGATCGGATAATTTTTAGATTGTCGGGTATCTGATCCGGGAATGGCTGCAGCGACGTGACACTTCTCGACCGAGCCGAACCCAGCGACGCAGTCAGCGACGATGTCTATCGGCGCGTGCGCGCCGACATCGTGTTCGGGCGCATGGCGCCGGGACACAAGCTCCGGCTTGATGCGCTCAAGATTGGTTACGAGGCGAGCATCTCGACGTTGCGCGAAGTTCTGAACCGGCTAACGGCGGAGGGGCTGGTTGCCGCCGAAGGGCGCAAGGGGTTCGAGGTCGCTGCCGTCTCCGCGCAGGACCTCCGCGAACTCGCAGAGCTCCGGCTGCTGCTCGAAACGCACGCCATGCGCATCTCGTTCGAGCGAGGCGATGTGGAATGGGAAGGCCGCATTGTCTCGGCCCATCACAAGCTCGCCTCGATCGAGCGGCTGATGGAGAAAGAGATCGGCCAGCTCGAGCAATGGAAGCGCTACGACAGCGAATTTCATCAAGCGCTGATCTCAAGCTGCGGATCGCGCGCGCTGATGGAATCGTACCGAAACGTCTTCGACCGCTATTTTCGTTATCAGATGCTCGCCTTTGACTATCGCGGCGCTGAGCCCGCGCAACAACACAAGCTGCTGCTGGAAGCAGCCCTCGCGCGCGACATCGCTGGAGCGACCAGCGTCCTCACGGCGCATGTAAACGATTGCGTCGCGCACACGCTCGAGAATGCCTCGCTGACGTAGCGCGCCTGCTGCATGGGAGACGCGGCTACACGTCTGCGCGCGTCAGATCGCCGATCTCGTCGAACCGCCTGCGCATCCGCTTGACGTCTGCGTCGCGTCCGGTGAAAAGCCTGAACGCGTCGGCCGCCTGCAGGGCCGCCATGCCGCCGCCATCCAGTGTCTGACAACTGAGCCGGCGGGCGCCGGACAGCAATTCCGTCTCCATCGGAAAATAGACGACGTCGGCGACCCACTGCGCCGGTCGCAGCAGCGAGAACGGGATCGGCGTCCTGGCATGGGCGACGGATCCAATGGGCGTGCAGTTCGCGACGCCATCCGCTTTGCCGGCTTCGTCTTCCAGGCGGCGACAAGGGATGGCGCGCCCCGGTCCGAAGGCATTGCATAGCGACGCCGCCAGAGCGTCGGCGCGCGCCTCATCGACGTCGGCTAACCAACGTCCGCTCCCTCGCGCAGAAGAGCAACTGCGACAGCCGAACCTGCGCCGCCGGCGCCCAGTTTTAGAACGCGGCGACGAGCGACACCGTGCAGCCCATGCCGGAAGTTGCGAGCAAAGCCCGAACAATCGGTATTGTGGCCGATGCGCCTGCCGCCTCGGAGGACAATGGTGTTGACGGCGCCGATCAGCGCAGCGTCTGGCGAAATCTCATGCAGCAGAGGCCGCGCCGCCTGTTTGCAGGGGTAGGTGATGTTGAGGCCGGCGAAGCCCATCCGCTTGGCGGCGAGAAGCAGATCGGGCAACGCCTCCGGGTCGAGCCCCAAGCGTTCAAGATCGATCAGCCGGTACAAGACTCGCAAGCCGTGAGCGTCGCCCTTGAGTTGGTGCTGGAGCTGGAGTTGGAGTTGTCCCGCTTCGGTGGACGGTTTGCGGGTCAAGACCGCTTGATCAGACCATCGCGTCTCCCTTCGCATTCGATTGGCGAGAGATAGGCTAGCGCCGAATGGCGGCGTGATGGATTGTAGAAGCCTTCGATGAACTGGAAGACAGCCAAGCGAGCTTCGGTGTGATCATGGTGGCGAGCCGCGCAACGCTGGCACCGCCGCGGAAAGGGCGTCTTTTCGTTTGGGTAAAGTCCGCGAGGATGCACGACACAGCGCGTACGTGTGATGCATCCTTCGAGCACCCTGAGAATCGACAGCGCCTGCGGCATCGACATGGCTCAATTCGCAAAGGCGGCGATGCCGGTGATGGCCCGCCCGATGATTAGCGCATGAATGTCGTGCGTGCCTTCGTAAGCGTTCACCACTTCGAGATTGACGAGATGGCGGGCGATGCAGAATTCGTCGCTGATGCCGTTGCCACCCAGCATGTCGCGCGCAACGCGAGCGATCTCGAGCGCCTTGCCGCATGAGTTGCGCTTGAGGATAGACGTAAGTTCGACGGGAGCCGTTCCTTCTTCCTTCAATCGTCCGAGCCGCAGGCAGCCCTGTTCTTAAGTCCTGCATTCCGGGTTATGAGAGCCTCGAAACCTACCGAAGCCGGAACGAAACTTACTTACGACGTCGAAGCGCAGGTTGGCGGCAAACTCGCGCAGCTCGGCGCGCGCGTTGTGCCCGCCTCTGCTGTTCCAAGCGTACTCCCTGGTCGACGAGTCAAGTCCCGGCGTGCGACTCCAAGGCAGCATTCGACCGGTTGCGGACATGGTCGGCCGCACGGTCTCAGTCTCCTTCGATCGTTCTCATTTCTTTTAATATGGTCCTTCGACACAAAGAGTAGCATTGGTCATCAGAGCCCTTGGGACCCGTGCGCCAGTGGCTTTATGCAGAAAATCGTAATTTAATGGCGCTAGGACATTCTGAGTTCGACCGCCGCTCTGGGGCTTTCGTGGTTTTCCCAAGTGAGTCTTGCAGGCCGAACCGCTTCTTATGTCGGAGGTTTAATGGGACGCTTCGATGGCCAGACGGCGATCGTCACGGGATTTGCGCGCGGAATTGGTCGTGGCGTCGCTGCGCGCCTCGCCGCGGAAGGATGCGGCGTCATCGGCTGGGACGTTGCGCCGGAGGCTTTCGACGAGACGGCCGCAGGCTTTGCGCCACTTGCGGTCCGTAAGGTGGATGTCGCTTCGCCCGGCGAAGTCGATGCTGCCTTTGCCGCGGCCGTGTCGGAGGCTGGCCGCGTGGATGTCATGGTGAACAATGCCGGGGTCAACGGGCCCGTGAAGCCTGTCTGGGATTATTCCGCTGATGAATGGGCGCGCGTCGTCGCCATAAACATGACCGGCGTGTTCCACTGCTGCCACGCCGCGATCGCGCATATGTGCGCGTCGGGCTATGGCCGTATCGTCAATGTCGCGTCGATCGCAGGCAAGGAAGGCGTTCCCTTCATTGCGCCCTACTCGGCGTCTAAGGGCGGGGTGATCGCCTTCTCCAAGGCGTTGGCCAAGGAGGTCGTGCAGAATGGCGTCACCGTGAATTGCATCGCGTCCGCGATGGCCGAAACCGAACTGATGCGGGAGATGACGCCCGAGCACATTGCGGCGATGAGGGCGAAGATCCCGATGGGCCGCTTCGTGCAGATCGACGAGATCGCAGCAATGGTCGCCTTCGTCGCCAGCCGGGAATGCAGTTTCACCACCGGCTTCGTTTTCGATCTGACCGGCGGCCGGGCGACCTATTGATCAATTGTAGCCCGGCCGCGGGATCATGTTCATGATCATACGCCCATACCCGCCATCGACGAGAATTTCCTCGCCGGTGATGTAGGACGCGCGGCGGCTTGCAAGGAACAGTGTGGCGTCGGCCATATCCTGCGGCTGCGCGATCCGTCGCATCGGCACGACAGCGCTTCGCTTCTCGCGCACGCCGGACGTCGCGTAGAAGGCGCGGCTCATCGGCGTCTCGACCATTCCGGGGCTGACGACATTGCTGCGCACGCCGGAGGGCCCCCATTCCACCGCGAGCTGTCGCGACAGCATGACGATCCCGGCCTTGCTGACGCTGTACGCTCCGCTTGCGCCCTGCGGATGGGAGCCGGAGATCGAGGCGATGTGCACGATCGCGCCCTCGTTCCTTGCGCGCATCTGGGCGCCGAAGGCCTGCGAGCAGAGAAAGTAGCCGGTGAGATTGACCGAAAGCAGCGCGTTCCATTCGGCGAACGACAGCGTGTCCAGCGACCCCGGCCGCAGCAGGGCTGCATTGTTGACGAGTATGTCGACTGGCCCGAAGGCGGAGATCGACTGCTCGGCGGCAGCTGCGACATTGTCTGGATCCGCGACATTGCAGGCGACGACATGGGCCGCGCCGCCGGCGCGCTCCACGTCCTGCGCGCTTTCGTTCGCGTCCGCCGCGCTGCGGTCGAGCAGGACGACCCTGACGCCGACCTGCGCGAAATTGACCGCAAGCGCCCGGCCGATCCCGCCGCCGGCGCCGGTGATCGCCGCCGTCTTGCCAGCGAGGCCCAGCCAGTCGACAGTCATTTCGCGGCCCCCGCGAGCTGCGCGCGAACGAAGGGCATGTCGACGCGGCGGATCAGCCGGTTCTCCTGCGCGACGATCAGATCGGCGGACGCCCGCAGGTAGGCGGACCAGTCCGGGTCCTTGTCGCGGGCGGCGTGTTTCGCCTCGAATTCGCCCATGTCGTCGAAGCCCCAGAGATGGACGAGCTGGTTGAGCGGACCGACCGCGCTCGTGTACATGCCGAGCGGCAGGCCCAGATATTTGATCTGCACGGGCATGGCGAGGCGATCGAAGACGTCGATGAATTCGGCCATCTTGCGGAGGCGGATGGTGTAGACACGCAGGTCGACGACGGGTTTGTCTGGATACATTGGCGTTCCTCGCAATCAGTCCGCGACGCCGGCCAGCTTGCGGCCGGTGATATAGCCGAAGGTCATGATCGGGCCGAGCGTGATGCCCGCGCCCGGATAATTGCCGCCCATCATGCTCGCGCGATCATTGCCGACGGCGAACAATCCAGGGATCGGCTTGCCCGCATCGTTGACGACCTCGCCCGTGACCTCTGTCGACAGGCCATCGAAGCTGCCGAGATCGCCCATGACGACCTTCAGCGCATAGAAGGGTCCTTTCTCGATTGGCCCGACGCAGGGATTGGGCTTCTGCTCGGGGTCGGCGAGGTATCGATTGAAAGCGGTCGAGCCGCGATGGAAAAGCGGGTCCTCGCCATTGCGCGCGCCCGCATTGTAGTCTGCGACTGTTCGTTCGAGCTGCGCCGGATCGATCCCCACTTTCGCCGCGAGCTCGCGCAATGTCGCGCCGCGGGCGAGATAATTGTTCGCCAGATGCGGCTGCAACGGCACGGGCGCGGGCTTGGCAAAGCCCAGCCCATATTTGCGAATGGTCGGGTGGTCGCAGATCAGCCAGGCCGCCGTTTCCGCTTCGCCCTCGCAGGCCGCGATTATGGCTGCGCCGACATCGTGATAGGATTCGGACTCATTGCAGAAGCGCACGCCCTTGCGCGTGACGGCAATAACACCGGGCTTGTAGCGGTCGAGCAGGTGCGGAAAGACTCCAAAGGAGCCATCGCGGCGCGGCACGCGAGACACCGGCATCCAGGCGGCGGTGGCCGGAAAGCGCAGGTCGCAGACGCCGCCTGCCTGTTCTGCAAGGCGCACGCCATCCCCGGTATTGCCTTCCGGCGTTGGCGACACGTGCTCGCCGCCGCGCGCGACGTGTGGATAGGCTTTCTTCAGCCTTTCGAGATCGTGCGGGAAGCCGCCGCAGGCCAGCACCACGCCCTTGCGGGCTGTGACGGCGAACTCGCCATCCTTGTCGGAAAGCACCGCGCCCTTCACGACGCCATCCTCGATGATCAGGCGCTTGCCGGGCGTGCTGGTCAGTAGCGGGATGCCAAGATCGAAAACCGTCTTCGCAAGCCGCGCGACGAGCGCGTTTCCGCTCGTCACCTGAACGCCGCGTCGATAGATCGCGAGGTCCTTCATGTGCGAGGCGAGCCGCCGGGCCACGTAGAGAAAGGAGGCGACCGACTTCGTCGCGTTGAAGAAATGCTTGAGGTCCGCGTTGGACGAATTGAACATCATGCCGATGAAGGTGATTGTGGCGAGCGCCGGCCGGAGGCGAGGCAGGTTGGGCCCGAGGACCGAGGAATCGTAAGGTGCGGCGAGCACGGAGCGGCCGACATCGACGCCGCCGCCGACATCGGGATGGTAGTCGGGATAGAGCGTCGGGACGAATTTCGCCTCGGTCTCCCGCTCGAACCAGTCGAGCATCTCCGGTCCCTTGTCGAGCAGCGCCTCGACCGCCTCGGCCTGGTAGAAGTTGCCTGTTTCATTCTTCAGATATTCGCGCGCCGCCTCGCGCGTATCATCGGGCGCAAGATGTTTGCAGTGACGATTGCCGGGAATCCAGAGCACGCCGCCCGAGAAAGCCGTCGTGCCGCCGAAGACCGGTTCCTTCTCGGCGATGATGCAATCAAGGCCGTGCTTGCGCGCGACGATGGCCGTGGACAGGCCGCCGACGCCGGAGCCAAGAACGAGTACGTCGCATTCGCGACTGCGTTGCGCCTGCATCGGCGTTCCTCCTTCAATGCGTTCGTGCGGACGGAAAGGCCCAGCCTGCGGCGGCGAGGCGCTCCAGTCCGTCGGCTATTGCGCTGGCCGGATTGTCGGCGATGATTTCGAGGACGACCGGGCCGTCGAAACCGCAGGCGCGCAAGGCTGCGCCTGCCGCCCCAAAGTCGATGTCGCCACAGCCGATCGGCCCGTGCAGCCAGGCGCTGCGGGGCGTGTCCGAGAGATGGACGACGGAAAGCCGTGCGCCGAGCGCGGATATGCCTTCGGCTGCTTCTTCGCCCGCAGCGAGCGCATTGGCGACATCGTAGATGACGCCGATATCGTCGTATCCTTCGGCGTTGAGCCAGTCCGCGATCCTGTCTGCCCGGGCGAGCAGTCCCTGCGGATGGTTCTCGAGCAGGAGCCGCAAGCCGGCATTGTCTGCCGCGCGATGAATGTCGGCGAAGGCCCGGCGGAAGCCGTCCATCAGCAATCCGTCGGCGGCTGGAAACAGCGCATGGCGCCGCCCCGAGCCTATGCAGACCGCGGGCGCGCCGAGCTCGGCGGCGCGGGCGATCGCCGACCGATAGGCCGCGACGGAAAAGGCGCGCACCTCGGCCGAGGGGCTGGCGAGATTGACGTCGTTGCTGGCGAGATCGATCGCCACGAGTTCGAGCCTGCTTTGCGCCAGCTGCGCGCGCAGGGCCTTCGTCCGGCCGGCATCCTCGCACCAGGGATCAAAATGCGGCGGCGTCGCCATCAATTGTACGTGCATGCAGCCGAGCGCCGATATTTTCGCGAATGCGTCCTCCGGCGCGTGGCTCCAGATGAATCCGAACGTATGCGCGCCCAGGCGTTCGACCTTCATGGCGCGCATCCTCGCCGGTACCAGGCGATCGTCTGGGCAAGTCCGTCGCTCAGACCGGTCTGCGGAAGTCCGGGCAGGATGCTGTCGATGTCGTCGGGCGCGAGCGCTTCGGGCATCAACAGCCTCGGACCAGCGGCATCGATCCGCGCCGCTGGCGACAGGCGTCCTATTTCCGCAGCCAGTTCGTCGGTCGAAACGGAGACGCCGTTGAGGTTGAAAACCCGGGCTCCTTGCGTTGGCCCCAGCAAAGCCGCCTCGTAGGCGGCGGCGACATCGTCCACGTAGATCAGACCCGCAACGCCGGTGTAGCCGATCGTATAGGCTTCGCCGCGCGCAGCGGCGCGACAGGCGAGCGTGGGGCCAGCGGTCAGCCCGGTCTCGCGGCCGGGCCCATAGACGATATAGGGCCGGAAGCCCACGCTCGGCAGCCGATGATCGTTCCAGTAGGCGCGTGCGCTGCCTTCACAGGCGAGCTTGAACGCGCCGTAGTGCGACTGGGGCAATGGCGACGCGCCGTCGGTCGGGCCGAACACGCCGCCGCTGCTCGTGTAGACGAGCCGCGCTATGCCATACGCGCGCGCCGCCTCGAATATGTTGAGCGTTCCGATCAGATTGATCTGCGCGCCCCGCACAGGATCTGCAGCGCAATCCGGCGTGAGAACCCCCGCCAGATGAACGATGGCGTCGCACCCCTCGGCAGCATCGCGCACAGTTGCACCGGAAACAATGTCGCCGACGCGCCAGTCAATGCTCTCGGCTACATCCCGACCTGCAATCTGCGCGACGAGCGACCGGTCCTCTAGGACATCGAGCACGCGGAGGCTGCAGCCGCGTCGCGCCAGACGGCGCGCCATCCATGCGCCGAGAAAGCCCTTGCCGCCTGTGACGAGAACGCGCATCCGCCTGTCACTTCGCCGCTGTGACGAAGAAGCTGCCGATATTGCGGCCGCGTGGCGCGAGTCCGGGCGAGGCGACGATCGCCAGCGCAAGCTCGCCCGCAGCTACTATGACGGAAGGGGCGAGTTCCTTCATCCGCTTGTCGGTGAGACGGATGTGCGGCCCGGCGATGACGACGGTTCCCACGACTTCGTCACTGGAGGGATCCCGGATCGCGGCTGCGATCGAATTCATCCACGGCGTATAGGTGCGTTCGGTCATCGCGACGCCGAGCCTGCGAGCCGTGCGCAGGCACTTCAACACGGCGGCCCTGGACTCAGGCGCACGCGGCCCATAGTCCTTGCGCAGGCCAATGCCCTGCTTGGCGACCAGCGCGAGCGCCTCATCCTCCGGCAGACACGACAGCCATGCGTGACCGCTCGCCGTGCAGGACAAGCGGCCGATCTGGCCCATGTCGGGGTCGTAGCGCAGGCCAAACTGCGACCCCTGAGCCTTGGCGACGAAGATCAGCTCGCGACCGTCGACGAGCGCGAGGCGCACCAGTTCGCCGGCCTCTGCCGCGAGCCGGTCGAGGATCGGCTGGGCGAAATCGGTGACGCCGCTGCCAGCAAGGAAGGTGAAGGCGAGCGAGGCGATGCGCGCCGTGAGCTGGTACGCCCCGTGTTGGCGTTCCTGGCGCACATAGCCGCGCTCGATCAGCGCTGTCAGCACGCGATGCGTCGCGCTGCGGGGAATCTGCAGGGTTTCGGCGATTTCGAAGAGTTGCAGTCCGCGCGCATTGGCGGAGAGGAGTTCGAGAACGCCCAGTGTGCGCTCGAGCAGTCCGTGCGGGGCGCCATCCAGATCGCTGTCGGGCAGTGCGGCAGATTCGCGCGGCATGAGTTCAGTCCCTGATGTGTATGGCTGCGCCAAGGCGCGCCGATTCATGCACAGCCATCGTGGCGCGCAATGTGCGCAGGCCGTCGCCTGCGTCGACCAAGGGCGCTTCCTCGCCGCGCGCGACCGCGCAGAAATGGCGGAGTTGTCTCAGGTAGGGATTGGCCCTGTCAGGTTGCAGCCGGCTCAGCGTCAGCGGTTCGTACCAGTCCTTCGCTGCGCCGTAGCGCCAGAGGCCGAGACCCGGCAGGCTCAACGCGCCGTCGGAGCCTGACAGATAGTGGCTCTGGGCGGGCGCTGGTTGCGGAGGGTAGGGCGCGAGCTCGCCCGACGACAGGTCCCAGGACCACGGGGAGACCGCGGCGTCGGACAGAGAGATGGTGGCCAGCGCGCCATTGTCGAAGCGCAGCAGGACGGCGGCCGTGTCCTCGTTCTCGAAGCCGCGGCGCCTGTTCGAGGTCATGGCCTGCACCTCGACGATCTCGCCGATCCCGAAGCGCAGGAGATCGATCTCGTGGACCATGTTGACGAGGACTGGACCGGCGCCGGCGCGCCTGCGCCAGTCGGGCGCGAAATAGGCGTCAGGCTTGTAGACGTTGGAAATCACAGCGATCGACGTCGGCGTTCCGATTGCGCCTTCACGGACTAGCCGGCGCGCTTCCTGGACGATCGGATTGTGCCGGCGGTGATGGCCGACGAGGACCGTCGCGCCGCTCTCTCGCGCAGCCGTCTCGATGGCCTGCGCCTGCTCCACGGTTGCGGCGATCGGCTTTTCCACAAGCGCCGGACGTCCGGCGGCGAGCGTGGCGAGCGCGAGGCGCATGTGCATGTCGTTTGGCGCAGCGATCACGACGGCGTCGACGCCGGGCGTCGCGAGCATTTCGTCACAATCGGCAAACCAGCGCGTGCCCAGTTCGTCCGCCAGCGCGCGCACGGGCGCAGCGGGGTCGACGATCGCCGCAAGGCGGGCGACGTCGCTTGCCGCGATCATTTCCGCATGCATGCGGCCGATCGCGCCCGCCCCGACCACGGCTATGCCGAGCTTCCCCATCTGTCCTCCTGCGCACACGATGCCCGCCCGTCCGGGCCGGGTCAAGAAAAATTGGAATTCAATTCCATTTTCTGAATTGCCAATGGAATGCGGTTCCATTTATAGTCGCCATCGTTCCGGCAGCCAGCCAGACAGTGCGGACGAGTAAGATCCGTCGGGGAGGACGCAAATGGGCGCTGAAGAAAGCAAGAATGCCGAACAGGAACGCATGACCGTAATCGGCCGGCGTGGTCTGCTGCTGGGCGGCGCCAGCGCCGCCGCAACCAGCATTGCAATGCCCTATATCGGCAATGCCGCGGCGGCCGAGCCGATCAAGATCGGCATGATCTGGGCGAAGACGGGCTCGATCGTCGACCAGGCCGAATATCTTGCGCAGGGCGGCATGCTCGCTCTCGAGCAGCGCAACAACATGCTGCTCGGCCGGCCCGCTGAAATCGTCTGGCTGGACGAGCCGAACCCGCAAGGCGCGCAGCAGAGCGCGGAGCGTCTCGTCGGCGAGCACAAGGTCGCGGGCATCGTCGGCGGCGCGCTGTCGTCGTTCGCGCTGGCGATCTCCGCCGTCGCCAAGAAGTCGAAGACTCCGTTCATCGCCGGAAATGCGGCCGCCGGCGCGCTCACGGGCTCGTCCTGCAACAAGTAC
>Ga0209023_10001863_pt1 | contig 27389 bp, 29 predicted proteins | sample LakOneMetagenome_FD_187468 | JGI IMG/M metagenome (GOLD analysis project Ga0209023, IMG submission 187468) | Freshwater and sediment microbial communities from Lake Erie, Canada (SPAdes) (version 2) | ecosystem: Environmental > Aquatic > Freshwater > Lentic | place: Lake Erie, Canada...
CTCCGGCCGCGCGCTCGACACGTATGCGCGCGCCTCCGTGGTCAAGCAGGGCCGCCGCGTCGTCGCCTTCGAGGCGCAAGCCTGGCAGGACGATCCCGCCAAGCCGATCGCATCCGCCTTCGGCCATTTCATGCTGCGCTCGACGCCGGGGGCGGACGAGGAATGAGCGGCCATCCGACAGTCCCGCTCGCCTTTGAGGGCCTGTCGCCCGACGAGAGCCGCGCGCGGCTGGCGGCCTTCGCGGCGCGCCTGCGCCAGCGACGCACCGTGCGGGATTTTTCATCCGAGCCTGTTGCGCGAGACATCATCGAACAGGCGATCCTGGCTGCGGGCTCTGCGCCCTCAGGCGCGAACCAGCAGCCATGGACCTTCGTCGCCATTTCCGACGCCAGCGTGAAGTCGCGCATCCGCGCGGCGGCGGAGGAAGAAGAAAAGGCCTTCTACAGCGGCCGCGCCGGCGCGGAATGGCTGGCGGCGCTGAGCCATCTCGGCACGGACTGGGAAAAGCCGTTTCTGGAAACCGCGCCCTGGCTGATCGCGATCTTCATGCAGCGCTGGGGCCTCGGCGCCGACGGCAAGCGCGTGAAGCATTATTACGCGCTGGAATCGGTCGGCATCGCGGTTGGTTTCCTGATCGCCGCCCTCCACGAGGCGGGGCTGGCGACGCTGACCCACACGCCCTCGCCGATGGGCTTCCTGAACGAGATCTGCGGGCGGCCGGACAATGAGAAGGCTGTGGTGCTGCTGGTTGTCGGCAAGCCCGCAGACGGCTGCCGCGTGCCCGCCATCGCCAAGAAGCCGCTGGACGAGATCGCGCGGTTCATCTGAACCATGATCCGAATGGACACTTCCGTGGCCGGCGCCAACAGCCTACAAGGGCGGCCAGAACGAGCAGGACCATGCCGCCTTCCATTCCTGTCGCCCCGCGCCCCCTGGCGCGCCTCGCCTATCTCTCCTCGGGCACGCCCGAGGCCGAGGCGGCGCGCGAGCGTCTCGTCGCGCTCTACGGCGAGTGTCCGATCGGCGAGGCCGACGTCGTCGTCGCGCTCGGTGGCGACGGCTTGATGATCCAGACGCTGCACAAGCTGATGGGCCGCAACGTACCGGTCTTCGGCATGAACCGCGGCTCGGTTGGCTTTCTGATGAACGATTTCCGCGACGACGCTCTGATCGAGCGTCTGGCGGCGGCGACAAGTTCCGTCGTCCATCCGCTGGTCATGCGCGTGACCACCAACGACGGCGAGACCCACGAGGCGCGCGCCATCAACGAAGTCTCGATGCTGCGTCAGACGCACCAGGCGGCCAAGCTCCGCATCGCCATCGACGGAAAGACGCGCCTGGACGAACTGGTCGCCGACGGCATGCTGATCGCAACGCCTGCCGGCTCCACCGCCTACAATCTCTCGGTCAACGGCCCGATCCTGCCGCTCGGCGCGCCCTTGATGGCGCTGACGCCAATCTCCGCCTTCCGCCCGCGCCGCTGGCGCGGCGCCCTGCTGCCCGATCGCGCGAAAGTCGTGATCGACGTGCTGGATTCCGACAAGCGTCCGGTCGCCGCCGTCGCCGACCACGCCGAATTCCGCAAGGTCGCACGCGTGGAGGTCGAGATGGACCACGCGGTCGGCCTCACGCTGCTGCATGATCCCGGCCACTCGATGGAAGAGCGGATTTTACGCGAGCAGTTCGGGGCGTAGCTCAGCTACGCCGCCGCCAACGCGCGCGCGATCACCAGCCGCTGCACCTCGCTCGTGCCCTCGTAAATCTGGCACACGCGCACATCGCGATAGATGCGCTCGACAGGATAATCGGCGAGATAGCCGTAGCCGCCGTGAACCTGGATCGCGTCGGAACAAACCTGCTCCGCCATCTCGCTGGCGAACAATTTCGCCATCGACGCCTCCTTGAGACACGGCCGCCCCGCATCCTTCAGTTCGGCGGCGCGAAAAACCATCAGTTCTGCAGCGTCGATCCGCGTCGCCATGTCGGCCAGTTTGAAGCCGACAGCCTGGTGCTCGATGATCGGTTTGCCGAATTGCTTGCGTTCCCTGGCGTAATCGCGCGCAGCCTCGAAGGCCGCCCGCGCCATGCCCACCGCCTGCGCAGCGATGCCGATGCGCCCGCCCTCGAGATTGGCGAGCGCGATCTTGAGGCCCTGCCCTTCCGCGCCAAGGCGGTTCGCGACTGGCACGCGCATATTGTCGAACACGATGGCGCATGTGTCGGATGAATGCTGCCCGAGTTTCAACTCCACGCGCTCGACGCGAAAGCCGGGCGTATCGGTCGGCACGATGAACGCGGACAGCCCCCCCTTGCCCTTTTCGGGATCGGTGACGGCGAAGACGATCGCGACCTTGGCGTTCTTGCCGGAGGTAATGAACTGCTTTGCGCCATTGAGGACGTAATGATCGCCATCGAGCTTCGCGCGCGTGCGGATCGAAGCCGCATCCGAGCCAGCGTCCGGCTCGGTGAGGCAGAAGCAGCCGATCCATTCGCCGCGCGCCATGGGCTTCAGATATTTCTCACGCTGCGCCTCGTCGCCATAATTGAGGATCGGCATGCAGCCAACGCCATTGTGCACGCTCATGATGGTCGAGACCGCGCCGCAGCCAGCTGCGACCTCGATCACCGCCGCAGCGTAGGAGACGTAGTCGAGGCCCGCGCCATCCCATTCAACGGGCACGTTCATGCCCATGAACCCAAGCGAGGCCATTTCCGAAATGGCGTCTGCGGGAAAGCGATGGTTGCGATCCCATTCGGCGGCGAAGGGCGCCAATTTCTCGCGTGAGAAATCGCGCGCCATGTCGCGCACCATCTGCTGTTCTTCGGAGAGGATCATGCTGCCTCCAGGGCGATCGCGGTCGCTTCGCCGCCGCCGATGCACAGCGAGGCGACGCCCTTCTTCAATCCATATTTACGCAGGGCCGCGATCAGCGTCACGACGATGCGCGCACCCGATGCGCCGATCGGATGGCCGAGCGCGCAAGCGCCGCCATGCACGTTGATCTTGTCGTGCGGAATGCCGAGATCGCGCATGGCGATCATCGCGACGACCGCGAAGGCTTCGTTGACCTCCCAGAGATCGACGTCCTTCGCGCTCCAGCCGATGCGGTCCACGAGCCGATTGATCGCGCCGACGGGCGCGGACGGAAACAGCCCCGGCGTCGAGGCATGCGTCGAATGGCCGATGATCGTGGCGATCGGCGTCAGCCCGCGCTTTTCCGCCTCCGAGCGTCGCATCATCGTGACCGCCGCTGCGCCATCGGAGATGGACGAGGAATTGGCGGCCGTCACGGTGCCGCCTTCGCGGAAGGCCGGCTTCAACGTCGGAATCTTGTCGATCTGCGCCTTGGCGGGCTGCTCGTCGATATCGATGACTGTCTCGCCCTTGCGCGATTTCACCTTCACCGCCGCGATTTCGCCCGCAAACGAACCGTCCTTGCCTGCCTTCACCGCGCGCTCGAGCGAAGCGACGGCGTAGGCGTCCTGCTCCTGACGCGAGAACTGGTAGGATTGCGCGGCGTCTTCCGCGAACGTGCCCATCAGCCGCCCGCGATCGTAGGCGTCCTCCAACCCGTCCAGGAACATCGAATCCATCACGCGGTCGTGGCCAAGCCGATAGCCGCCGCGCGCCTTGGGCAGCAGATACGGCGCATTCGACATGCTCTCCATGCCGCCCGCCGCCATCACGTCGAACGAGCCGCCGGCCAGCATGTCATGGGCGAACATGATCGCCTGCATGCCCGAGCCACACATCTTGTTGACGGTCGTGCATCCCGTCGACTTCGGCAGGCCCGCCCCGAGCGCGGCCTGCCGCGCCGGCGCCTGGCCCTGCCCGGCCGGCAGAACGCAGCCCATCACGACATTCTCGATATCTTCCGGCTTCAGCCCTCCACGGGAGACAGCGGCCTCGAGCGCTGCGGAGCCAAGTTGCGGCGCGGCCATGCCGGCAAAGTCGCCGAGCAGCCCGCCCATGGGCGTGCGCGCCGCGCCGACGATGACGATGGGGTCTGATTTCATAGGGTGTCTCCCTCGAGCGGCTACCGCCGCTGTAGCTGATTTGGCCGGGATAATAGCGACAAAGCACGCCCAGACCACTCCGGCGGCGCGCCCATTTTCGCAAACCCGGTCAGCGCGAGCTCTTGAGCACCACACACGCCCCGCCTGCCCTGTGTATCCGATCGCAAAGGCCCTGCGCCTCGCCCCGGCTCTGCGCGGGCGCGCGGACGCGATAGAAAATCCGCGTGCCCCGGCTGCGCAGGCGCGATCCGATCACCATCGGCTGGACATCCGCCAGCACCGCGACAAGCCGTGTCCGCGTCCGCGAAAAAGCTGACAGAGCCAAAGCCTTCGAAAAATTGCCGGCCAGCTGCACACCCCACGGCGCGGTCGGCGCAATGGCCGCAATCAGCGTGCCGCCACGCGCCTTCAAGGCGATCGTGATCCTCTCGCAATTGTCAGGCGAACCGGCATAGGCCGGCGCAGTAGCGCCCGCTCGCCAGTCTTCGATATCTGTTCCGGTTACGATCAGCACGTAAGTGCGCGTCTCCGCCGGCATGCCGCCCTTGCCCGCCAGCCAGTCGGCGACGCGCTGCGGCCCGGCGTTATAGGCCGCAGCGGCAAGCCCCAGATTTCCGAAGCGCCCTCGCAACTCCATCAGCAGATTGGCGGCCTTGGGGATTGCCTGTTCGGGATCGAACGGGTCGGCGAGGCCCCGCTCCGCCGCCGTGCCCGGCATGAATTGCGCCATGCCCTGCGCGCCCTTCGGGCTCACTGCATTGGCGTTGAACCGGCTCTCCTGCCAGATCAACTTGGTCAAATAATCGACCGGCAGCCTTTCCGCCTGCGCCGAACGTTCAATCAACCGGCAGACGGACGACAATACGCTTTCCTCGCCACGAGCCAGTGCAACCGGCCAACACAAGCAGAGCAATAGTCCGAGAATTATCGTATGACTTCCTGCACATGCGCGACACGAGGTGACCGTGGAAGTTCGCGCGTAAACCGAAATATAAAACGGGGCTGATCTCATGAATTCACTAAGCAAGAAACTGGCGGCGGAATTTCTCGGTACATTCTGGCTTACTTTCGGCGGCTGCGGCAGCGCCGTTCTCGCGGCTGCCTTTCCGCAGCTCGGCATCGGCTTTGTCGGCGTATCGCTCGCATTCGGCCTGACGGTGCTGACGGGCGCCTACGCTTTTGGCCCAATCTCGGGCGGCCATTTCAATCCCGCGGTTTCGGCAGGCCTGGCAACGGCCGGGCGCTTCTCATGGGGCGAATTCGTACCCTACGTCATCGCGCAAGTCCTGGGCGCGGTCGCCGCTGCCGGGCTGCTCTACGTCATCGCCTCCGGCAAGGCCGGCTTCTCGCTGGCGGGCGGTTTCGCGTCCAATGGCTTTGGCGATCATTCGCCCGGCGGTTACAGCCTCGCCTCCGCGCTTCTGATCGAAGTCGTGCTCACCGCGGTCTTCCTGCTGATCATCCTCGGCTCGACCGAAGCGCGCGCCGCAGCGGGCTTTGCCCCGATCGCGATCGGCCTCTGTCTCACACTGATCCATCTCATCTCGATCCCCGTCGACAATACCTCCGTCAATCCGGCTCGCTCCACGGGTCCTGCCCTCTTCGTCGGCGGCTGGGCATTGCAGCAGCTCTGGCTGTTCTGGGTCGCGCCGATCGTGGGCGGCATCGTCGGCGGCCTCATTCATCGCACCGTACTCGCGGACGATCAGCGCAAAGGCTGAGCGGTTCCGATCGCGACGAACGGCGTCTCGATCAGCCGCGCGGCAAGCGGCGGATCGGGGACGTAAGCCGCAGGTTCGTCAGGCGATGGCGCGGGATTCTCGCGCCATTCGCGTCTCCGGGGCGTGCGTTCGAGCCCGATCGGATAGACGGTCACCTCGTCGCCCTTGATCCGAAGGCGCAGGAAATGGCGGTGCGAATCCCGCCGCATGGCGGAGAATGCGTCGACATGCCCGATGTCCAGCCATCGCGACGAAACGTAGAGATAGACGCCGAATAAAGTGCCGGCGACCGCTCCGCCGGCAAGCGCCAGCCACGCGAGTAGCAAGGCGCTATTGGCAAGCGTATCGGTCGCCGACAGCGGCGCAAAACGCAGGAAGAGCTCGACCAGCGCAACGAACGCCAGCGAATGCGCCAGGCCGTTGACGAACGACAGCAGCTTGACGCGTGCACGTCCGCCTTCCTGCCGGCGCGTATAGTCCTGGAACGAGGCCGTCGCGACGATCAGCGCGACAAAGGCAGCCGGCAGATACCCGATGCCGAGCGCCACCAAACCGAACAGCGCGTAGACGCAGCCAAGTGCAGCCGCAAAGCCGGGATTGAGAATGGAAAACGCGAGTACGCCACGCAGCATATCCAGGCTTTCAGTGCGGGACGGCCATGCCGCGGTCGCGCCGGTCGCGGCATCGTAGGCATGCAGCAGGGTCTTATCCTCGCACCATTCGAGCGTGACATTCGGATCGCCGCGATTGATCGCGATCTCGTCCTTCAGCTGATGCGTGGATTCCAGAAAGGCGCCGGCGCCGCCGGCAGTAACAAACTGAATGCCGCTCGTCTGTCCAATGTAGCGGCTGTAGTGATGCGTATCGCCCGAGAGCACCAGTGGAATTTTCGCCATTGGGCACTTGGCGCGCAGGATGTCGCCGATGAGATCGTAGACCTGGAGCGACCGCGAATCGGGATCGCGCGTATAGAGCCAGCCGGGTTCGGGCCCACAAAGAATGACGCTGGCGTCGGGCTCCATCGCCTCCGCTATGGCCGAGAAATAGTCGCGCTGCGGCTGGTCGATCGTGTTGTCGAGTTGCGCGTCGACGGCCCAGAGCCACCAGTCCTTGGTCAACTGAAGGGCAAAATAACTGCGGCCCTGCCGCGACCGCCATCCGCCGAGATGCAGCCGGTCGCGCCGCGTAAACAGCCCCAGAAACAACACCAGCCCGTCATACCAGTCGTGGTTGCCGGGAATGGCGTAGACGAGCGGGCCCTTCTCCGATTCAGCCTCGGGATCGGGAAAAGCCCAGTTGTAGGGATCGCGCAGCCGTTCCTGATAATTCTCCTGCGAAGACAATGGGTAGACCTCGTCCCCGCCCATCACGAGCAGCCGCCCGCGCTGCGTCGCGTGGCCGCCAACGATCAGCTTCTGGCGCGCGAGCAGCGAGGCGATGGCGAAAGTCGCATCGAACCCGTCGCCGAGATCCGCGACATAGTCGATCCACAGAGCGCCGTCCTCGTCAGTCGTGAAGGCCTCGTCGGGGCCGCCGGGCAGGTGCGCCACCGCCGCAGCGGCATGGTCGGCCTCGGTGGACTTGTCGAGCGCGGCGACCATCAGCCGGCCATCCGCGAAACGCCCGAACAATTCTGCGATCGCGACGCGCCAGGCGAGCTTGAGCAGGAGGCCAAGCCCGAACCAGCGCGTCATGCGCGGGTAGAGCGCGAGCTCCTGCAATGAAACGGGCGGCTTGCTCGGCATGGGCTCCTCGTCGAGGTGTCCAGCCTATCAGTTTCGCTGCGATTTCGAACGGGCCACGCGCGATCGCTACTGCGTTGCGCGGCGGGGCGTCGCGTCCAGGAACTCCTTCACCGCAACCTTCCAGAATTTCGCCATGCCTGTCGTGAGATGTCCGCGCGTCTCGGCGCTGGCGGGGATAAGGAGCAGCCGCGCGTTCTTGATGCGCTTCAGCGCATTGTCCATCAGGCCGGTTTCCGGGGGATTGCGCTCGTCGTCTGCCGAATTGATCGCGAGGACAGCGGCCGTGATTCTTTCCAGATTTGCGGAAGGATCATAGTCGCGAGACGAATCCCACTGATAGAGCGTGTCGTTGGCGTCCCCGGCGAACGGCGCCTTCAGCCGCGCTTCGACGATCTTGTCAGCCTCGGCGCGGGTCGGCGCCGCCTTCTGCCAGGCCAACGTGCCGCCCGCCGTTGCGAACCCGTAGAAAACACTGGCGAAGGCGGCTGAGCGCGGTTGCGCAGCGTAGTCCCCGCCCTTCCATTCCGGATCGTTGCGGATAGAATCGACGATCAGCCGCCGCATCATCCAGTTGCGACTCGACATGGCCGTCGGCTGGGCAGCCATCGGCACGACGGCGTCCATCATGTCGGGATAGGTGACGGCCCAACTCCAGGCGTTCATGCCGCCCATGGAATTGCCGATGACGAGACGCAGGCGCTTCACCCCGAGCCCCTCGGTTACGAGCCGGTGCTGCAGCGTGACCATGTCGTCGTAATTGTAGGCGGGAAACTTCGCCCGCAGCCCATCCGAGGGCTTCGAAGTCTTTCCATGCCCGATCGCGTCAGGGAGGATGATGAAATACTTGCTGGCGTCGAGCGGCTGCCCGGGACCGAACAATTCTCCGCCGAACGCCGCAGACAACATGCTTGTCCCGCTGCCTGTCGTGCCGTGCAATACCAGCACCGGCTCGCCTGTCGGCGCACCCAGCGTCGTGTAGTGCAGGCGCACCTCGGGCAGCGTCTCGCCGGAACGGAATTTCACGTCGCGTGCGATCCAGTCGCCTTCCTTCTGGTTTGCATAGTCGACAGCCATCGCGGGTCCCGAGCACAAGGCCGCCACGACGGCGGCAGCGCGCGCTAGCCGCACAAGTCCAACAGGCTGCATGTCATCCTCCCGATATTGTTTTGCGGGAGCATAGCGCAGCCTTGGCCGCTCACAAGCGCATCAGCGCGACCCCTGCCGCGATCAATCCAGCCGAGCCCCATCTCCAGCCGCTGCTGCGCTCCCCCAGGAAGACGACGCCGATCAGCATGGCCATCAAGACACTGGTCTCGCGCAAGGCGGCGACAAGCGCAACCGGCGCTTGCGTGAAAGCCCAGATCGCCGCCCAATAGGCGAGAAACGACAGCGCGCCTGCTGCTGTCCCGAGACGCCAGACGCGACCGTCCACCGACAATGCCGTAGCGCCGCGCTTGGCGAAGCCCACCGCGACGAAACCCGCCCCGGAAAGGATGAACATGGCGCAGGTATAGGCGGACGCCGACCCCGATGCGCGCGCGCCGAGGGCGTCGACCAGCGTGTAGCTGGCCGTGAAGCCGGCCGTGACGAGCGCGTAGAGTACCGCGCGGCCGCTCATCCGCCCCAGGTCGCCGCCGCCGCGGAGCGACAGCGCTACCACGCCCAAACCGATGCAGAGCACCGCCGCCCACCGCCCCAGGCTCAAATCCTCACGCAGGACCAGCGCGCCAGCCAGCGCCACGATCAGCGGGGCCGAACCGCGCGCGAGCGGATAGATCTGGGCTAGGTCGCCGTGCGCATAGGCCTCGGTGAGGAACAGCATGTAGCCGACATGCAGGACGCTCGACAGCAATAGCCAGGGCAATGCCGCAGCTGAGATCATGGGAAAGAAGGGCGCGACCGCGAGCGCCATCAGGCACTCGGCGAAGGTGAGGACGATGGTGAAGGCAAAGCGGTCTGCGCCGGCTTTCACCAACGCATTCCAAGACGCATGCATCAGGGCCGCGCCCAGAACCGTCAGAAATACAATCGTGTCCAAGCGCCCGGCGCCTCCCGGGCCGCATCATGACGGATTCGGTAGCGGCTTTCGACGCGCGTCAGGCGGCCAATTCGGCTTCGATTGCGTCGAGATCGATCGAAATTAAACGCGGCGCGTGATCGTGCTCGGGCAATCCCAGCGGCACGACGACCTCCGGCGCTTCCAGCGCGGGCCCGAACAGATGTTGCGCGGCCTCGCGCGCCTCCTCGCGCGCCGCCTCGGCGTCGAACCGGCGCAGCAATGCAAGCAGCGACCCCGTTTCGATCGGATCGGAGGCCTCACAGGCCGTCAGCACGCGCTCGATCATCGCCCGAGACAGGCGGGCGCCGCTGTCATGGGCGGCGGCGCCGAATTCGCTCAGGCCGGAAAGCGCCGCCCGGAAGGCGGGCAACAGCTTGTCCGGCAGGCCCGCGGCCTTGTAGAGCGCCGCAAATCCTGTGCCGCGCCAATCACGGGCGAGCGGGATGACTTTTCGCTCCGGCAAGCCGGAAAGCTCGACGAGGGCGGCCTCGAACAGGCAGGAATTGCCGGAGAGAAGCGCGCGGAGCGTCAGGCTCGGCGTCAGCCGGCCGCAGCCGCGCAAATGCCGCACCAGCGCGCGCGCTGCGCGCCAGTCGCGCGAGCGTTCCGCGTCCGCGGCTATCATCACATGCGCCTTGTCAGTCGCTTCGCGTACAACGCGATCCGCCCGCTCGGAGGAAAGCCAGGCGCAACCGACAACAAATTGCGACAGGGCGCTTGCGGTAGCTGCCACCAGATCGCTGCGCACGGAGGGCGGCAGGGCGGGACGAGACAATAGCGCTTCGCGCAATTCACCGTCAGCGCCAAAGCGCTCGACCATGCGGCGCAAGGAAAATTCGGGGATGTCTGCGCCTGGATTGACCGCCAAAGCAATCAGCGGTTCGCGGGCCGCAACCTCTGCGATTGCCGCAGCGACCGAGGCTGAAAGGACGGGACGCAAGGCGATAGCGGCCTGCGCAAAAGCATCGCCTATGGCGGCGCAATCGATCAATTCGCCATCGCCCAGCATCGGCGAACGGGACAGAATGGGCGCGGCCACATCAGACTGGTCGTTGGCCAGCGCCACAACAATCGCCGGCGGCGCGTCCGGCGCACTGGCAAAAGCCTCCGCAAGCGCCTTACGAACCGAAGGCGCGGGGTCGTCCAACAAAGAAGTCAGCGCAACCTCGGCTTCGCGACGGTCCTGCGGATCTAATCCGGCATAAAGGTAGGCGCGCGCCAGCGAACCGGCGCCTTCGGCGCGCTCGGCCGCGGCGGCCGTGGCGGCCCATTGCATGAACTTGCGTACGATCATCGGGAACGGAAACTCTTGACCGGACGAAGGTCCGGCGCGCTTCCGATCATCGTCGGTTATGGTAAACGGAGGTTTAAGCGTCCATCGAGCGCTGTTCCGTTTCGGGGCGGCGACCGGCCAAACAACAGGGAAACGCCATGTCAGGTTCCGCTTCGATCCGTCACCCACGTGGCGGTCTTTATTTCGAAGATTTCACGGTCGGCCGCGTGTTCAAGCACGGGCTCACGCGCACCGTGACCCAGATGGACAACATGCTGTTCTCGAACATGACGCTGAACCCGCAGCCGCTGCATATCGACGCGCATTTCTGCGAGACCGAGACACAATGGGGCAAGCCGCTCATGAACTCGCTGTTCACGCTGGGCCTATTAATCGGCATTTCGGTCAACGACACGACAGTCGGCACGACCATCGGCAACCTCGGTATGACCGACGTAAAATTTCCGGCACCCGTCTTCGAGGGCGACACGATCCGCGTTGAAACCGAGATCATAGGCGCGCGCGAGTCGAAATCACGCAAGGATGCAGGCATCGTCGATTTCTTCCATCGCGCCTACAAGCAGGACGGCACGCTGGTGGCGGAATGCAAGCGCCAGGGCTTCATGCTGAAGCGTCCTCCTGCGACGGTGGAGGTCTGATGCGCTCGCAGCTCTTCGTACCCGGCGATTCGGAAAAGAAGCTCGCCAAGGGAATGGACGCCGGGGCCGATTGCCTCTTCGTCGATCTCGAGGATTCCGTCGCTGGCGCCAACAAGGATCTCGCGCGCAAGATGACGCGTGAGTTCCTGGCGAGCGTACGGAAACTGGACAAGCGTCCCCTGCTCTATGTGCGCGTGAACGCGTTGGACACCGGGATGACGGACGCCGATCTCGACGCCGTCATGCCCGGCTGTCCCGATGGCATTCTCCTGCCGAAATCTCAGGGCGGCGCTGACGTGCAGCATCTGGCCGCAAAGCTCGCCGTGCGTGAGGCCGAAAACGATATTGTCGACGGCGCGACTCGCGTCTGCTGTGTGGCGACCGAGACTGCGAGTGCGGTCTTTGGCCTTGCCTCCTATCGGGGCGCGAGCCGCCGCCTTGCCGCGCTTACCTGGGGGGCGGAAGATCTTTCAGCTGATCTCGGCGCCGAAACCAATCGCCTGCCCGACGGCACACATGCGCCGGTCTATGTGCTCGCCCGCAACATGACGCTGCTGGCGGCCGTTTCCGCTGGCGTTCAGCCGATCGACACGGTCTATCCAAACTTCCGCGACGAGGCCGGATTCCGTCGCGAGTGCATCGAGGCGCGACGGGACGGCTATACGGGCAAGATGGCGATCCACCCCGCGCAGGTGCCCATCATCAACGAGATATTCACGCCGCCGGAAGCCGAAATCCAACGGGCGAAGAAAGTGGTGCAGGCTTTTGCTGACAATCCGTCATCCGGCGTGATTGGCCTCGACGGGGAAATGCTGGACAAGCCGCACCTCGAACGCGCGAGGAAACTGCTCGCGCGGCTGGGACCCGCAGTCTGAGGACTGCAACACTACGGACAAAATCGCGCCCGGCCCGCGTGATAGCACGCGGGCTGCAACTCGGGCGGAAAGCTGGCCATGTCCACAGATGCGAAACAGGAGCGCCTTGTGCTCTTCGGCCTGCTTGGCCTCTTCCTTGTGATCGGCTTGATGCTGCTGTTCGTCAGCGTCCTCGGCGGCGGCATTGCAGGCGAATAGTCTTTGCAATTGACGCCGCGCCACGCACGCGTCGTTATTGGCCGGGCGCCACTTGCCCCGAAGGGAGTCGGATTTGGGCGGAACGTACAATGTCACGCCAGTGACGCCGGCCGACTATCGCCGGCTCGCCGAAAAGCGCCTGCCCCGCTTCTTGTTCGACTACATCGACGGCGGCGCAAACGCGGAAACAACGCTCGCGGCCAATGTCGACGGCTTTCGAAATATTGCTCTGCGTCAGCGCGTGATGCGCGACGTGTCGACTATCGACACGTCGACAATGCTCACCGGCGAAAAATCCGCCATGCCCGTTATCCTCGCTCCCATTGGCATGGCTGGAATGATGGCGCGGAGGGGCGAAGCGCAGGCCGTGCGGGCCGCCAACGAAGTGGGCCTGCCCTTCACGCTCTCTACCGTTGGCATCTGCGATCTCGCGGAGGTCAAGCGTGCCGCCTCCAAACCGTTCTGGTTTCAGCTCTATATGATGCGAGACCGGGGCGTCGTTCAGGAGCTTCTCGCGCGCGCAGAATCGGTTGGCTGCACGACGCTCGCATTCACAGTCGATCTCGCCGTAACAGGCATGCGCCATCGCGACCTCCGCAATGGCGCCCTTTCGTCCTCGCTACAGGCGCGCGCCGTCAAGGCCTGGGAAATCGGCAGCCATCCGCAATGGCTGGTCGATGTCGCCTTGCGCGGAAAGCCTCACGGCTTCGGCAATCTCGCGGACCGCGTGCCAGATCCCGGGCGGTTGGAAGCCTTCACGGCCTGGGTCGCGAGCCAGTTCGATTCTTCCGTGACCTGGAAAGATATCGAATGGCTGCGCAGCGTCTGGAAAGGCAAGCTGCTGATCAAAGGCGTGCTGGAGCCAGACGATGCAAAGTCAGCCGTTGCGGCGGGCGCCGATGGCGTCATCGTTTCCAACCACGGCGGCCGTCAGCTCGATAGCGTCGCATCGTCTGTATCGAAACTGCCGCATATTGTCGACGCGGTTGGCGACCGCGCCGACGTCTTCATGGACGGCGGCGTCCGCAGCGGCATCGACGTGTTCAAGGCTGTCGCGCTTGGCGCCAAAGGCGTGCTGATCGGACGCCCTTGGGTCTGGGCGCTGGCAGCACGCGGTCAAACTGGCGTGCGCGACATGCTCGCCGTGATGCGACAGGAATTGCGCATCGCCATGGCGCTGTCGGGCGTGAACAGCATCGCGGAGATCGGCCGCGATGCGATCGACGATCTGCCGCGTGGGTAGCTCGTCCTACTTGGGCCGTTCCATCTGGAACACGCTATCGACAACGGCATAATCGCCCAGCCCGCCGCAACGCGCGATCGGCTTGATTTCAGTGATCTGGAGTTCGCCGTCCTCGTCGATAAAGGCGGGATCGATATGCACGCCAACGACCTGACCGAGTACGAGCCAGTAGTCGATACCCTTGCCCTCGACGTCCTTCAGTTCCTGGACCGAGGTGACCTTGCATTCCATGGCGACCGGGCTTTTCGCGACCCGCGGCGGCTTGACGAGATTGCAGGCCGCCATTTCGAGGCCCGCATGCATGAATTCGTTCTCGCCGCGCGGCAGGGTCGCCGAGGTTTCGTTCATTGCGTGCCGCAGATCCCACGTCGGCATGTTCCACACGAACTCGCCGGTCTCCTGAACGAAGGCGAGTGAGTCCTTTACGCCTACGGACGAGAAGGCGAGGATCGGCGGCCGGTCCGCGAAGGCATTGAAAAAGGAGTAAGGCGCCAGATTGACTGCGCCGGCCTCGCTCATCGTGGTCACCCAGCCGATCGGGCGCGGCGCGATGATGGCCTTGAACGGATCGTGGCGAAGGACGGCGCGGTCGCGCTTTTCGGGGGTGTAGAACAACAATCGCGATCTCCCGTGCCGATGTGCGCGCCACCATAGTGCACACCGCAGGGCAGGCAAATCAGCGTTGTTGCGCCCTCACCCGTTCTTCGGCAGATCCGGCGGCTTGCGCGGCTCCGCCGGATCGTCGCCACCAGCGCCAAGCGAGCGGATATAGGCGACGATGTCGTCGATCTCGCTGCGCGACAATGACATGTTCGGCATCTTGCCATGCGGCTCGGCGAGGAAAGCCGCAAGCGGCTTCTTCTCGGTCTTGCGGCGCGCGATATCGGCGAAGGTTGGAACATCGACGCTTGCCGACGTCTGGTCGGACGACACGACATGGCACGCCGCGCACCAGAGCTTCGATAATTTTTGCCCATTGTCGGCATCGACTGCGGAGGCCGGCGCCGCGGCGCAGACGACGGCAATGGCGAAAAATGCGCGAGTGACGTTTTTCATTTGGCCACAATCCCCTGACACGCCGTCGCCGTCTTTGGGCTGCATCAAGCTCCCGCGAGGACCGTGTCCACCCAGCGCAACAGAGCGGCCGTGACTTCGTCACGGTTCGTCTCGTTCAGCGTCTCATGCCGCGCACCGGGGTAGACCCGCATTTCAACACGCGTGAGGCCTGCGGCCCGATAGGCCTCGGCCAGCGCAGGCAGGTTCGCGCCGACGGGATCGTCCGACCCGCTGAAGATGTAGACCGGCAAATCCTTGCGAATGCGCGCGAGACGTTCCGGCTTCAGAAATGTTCCGAGCGCATCGAGAAGATCGATTGCGAGCTGGGTCGAGAATGCAAAGCCGCAGAGTGGATCGGCGATATAGGCGTCGACTTCGGCCGGATCGCGCGACAGCCAGTCGAATTCGGTCCGCGCCGGTTTGAAGGGCTTATTGAACTCGCCGAACATCATCGCCTGCAACAGCGCACTCTTGCCGCGCGCGCCCAACCGCAACCGCTCGATCCGGGCGATCATCCGCCCAACGCCCGCGATCGCAGGCGGCGGCCCGTTGGAGCCGGAAAGCACGAGCGCGGCGATCGCATCGCTGTGGTCCGCCACGAAGTCCTGCGCCATGAACGAGCCCATGGAATGGCCGAGCAGGATGATCGGCAGTCCTGGATGGTCTGCGGCGATACGGCGGTTGAGCGTCCAGAGATCGCCGACGCATTTGCGCCAGCCATCCGGTTCGCCAAAGAACCCCAGACCGTCCGCTGGTGCCGTTTGACCGTGCCCGCGATGGTCGTCGGCGTAAACGGCAAAACCCTGCGCGGTCAGCGCGGCGGCAAGCCGCCCGTAGCGCGCCCCATGCTCGGCAAGCCCATGTGCGATCTGAAACGCCGCGCGGGGCGCCCCATCCGGCAGCCATCGATGGACTTGAAGCTCAACACCATCGTCCGCCTTCAGGCGAAAGCTGTCCGCGCGCATCAAAAGGCCTTGAAGGTGATGATCGTGCGTGTATCGACGATGCCGGGAATCACCTGCACCTTCTGGCCCACGAAATGGCCGATGTCCTCGTCGCGGTCGAGATAGAACTTGGCAAGAATGTCGAAATTGCCAGCGATCGAATAGATTTCTGACGCAATCTCGGCTTCGGCCAGCGCGCTCGCGACTTCGTAGGTGCGCCCGAGCGCGCATTTGATCTCGACGAAAAAGGTCTGCATGTCCTCACCCCGGCCCGACCGGCCTATTTGCCAGCTCTATTTTGCAACCACTTCCACGTCCCGGTCGAGGGTGGACTGTACCTTGAATTGCGCCTGGTAGGTTTTCCCCTCGTGCCGGGCGATGGCGACATACTCGCCTTCGGCCAGCACCAGCGCCGGAAAGGCGCCGATCAGTTCGCGAATGACGTCGCCGCCCGGCGTGAGGACCGAAAACGAGGTGTTGGCCAAGGCCTCGCCGCCCGGCTGGTTGACCAGTTTTAACGTCATGGTCGCGGCGCGATGCTTGAGCGTTGCCTGGGTCGCCTTGCCCGCCTGAACGCGCAGATCGGTGGTCACGATCGAGTTTGTGGCGGACGCAGAGCCAGACGTCGTGGAATTACCCATGTCGAAAAGCGTCGAGACGATATGATACTGGCCTTCCGGCAAGCAAATGAGGTCGCCGGGCTTTCCCTTGTCTACAACCAGCTTCGCCTCGGAATTACCGGGCGCCGGCACATAGACCGAGATGGAAATCTTCTGTGGGGCGATCGGCTGGTCGCCCAGCATGGTGGCGATCCTGAGTGCGCCCGCGTTGAGCGTGATCCGGTCGGTCACCGGCCGCAATTCGACATTTACCCGTTTGGAAGCGCCAGCGAGCCCGAAAGCCGCATGCACGATGTAGCCTCCGGTCGGCAGGTTGAAACGCGGGGCGGCGTCGTCGGATTCGGCAACGATCTTGTGTGTCCCGTCCGGCTGCGCCCGTTCCTCGAAAACCCGCCATTTCAGGCCGCCACGCACGGGTTGGGCCTCGTTGGCGGCCAGAATGGCCGACATGTAGAGCGCGCCCTGGGCCGGATCGGACGGGGACTGGGACGGCAGACTGGGCCCGAACGAGCCTGGCCCGAAGCTGGGCAGCCCCTGCGCGCCGGCCGGAAGCGGTCCGAGCGGTAGCAAAAGCCCCCCCAGCGCCGGAGCAAGGCCGAAAAATCGACGTTTCGAAATCATCGCGCAAGCCTTGGCGGGCGATTGCGGCAAGGTCAAGGATCAGACTGATCGGAATGCCTGTGGCAATTGTATCAGGTGCGGGGACGGCGGCCGACGGGCCGGGAAAATGGAGGCCCGGAGGGTTGAAAACCAGCTCTCCATTTCCTGCAGCAGCCGCCATTCGCCGGGAAGGGTCTGTGCCGACGCCTATGAATGGGTGGAGGCGCCCAACACGATCGGCATGAGCCAGTTTGCCGACGGCGGCACTCTCGCCTCGAAACCCTATGCGGCATCGGGCGCCTACATCGACCGCACGTCCGACTATTGCGGCGCCTGCGCCTATGACGTGAAGCAGAAGGCTGCCCCGAAGGCCTGCCCCTAGAGCAGTACTTAACCTCGTCCCAGACCTTTTCCCATTTCTTGCGCCACACGAACGGCCTGCCACAGACGACGCATGTCGTCTGCGGCAGGTCCGATTTCTTGCGCATCGGCGGCATGGCGGCCTCGCGCAAGCGAGATCAACCCGCCCGCTTCAAATCCGGCGGCGTCGCCTCGTCCACGAACAGCGCCAGCGCCTCGTCAAGCCGAAGCGACTGCTGCGCTTGCGAGCCGAGCCGGCGGATCGACACCGTGCGCTCCGCCGCTTCTTTGCGGCCGAGGACGAGCATGACCGGGACCTTGGCCAGCGAATGTTCGCGCACCTTGTAGTTGATCTTCTCGTTACGCAGATCGAGGTCAACGCGCAGGCCCTTCTTGCGCGCGGCAGCGGCGATTTCGAGTGCGAAATCATCGGCCTCCTGTGTAATCGTAGCGACCACAATCTGCAGCGGCGCGAGCCATAGCGGCATGTGCCCGGCGAAATGCTCGATCAGAATGCCGGTGAACCGCTCCATCGAGCCGCAAATCGCGCGATGCACCATCACCGGCGGCACTTTCTCGCTGTTGGCGTCGATGTAGAAAGCGCCGAAGCGCTCTGGCAAGTTAAAGTCGACCTGCGTCGTGCCGCATTGCCAGTCGCGGCCGATCGCATCGCGCAGCACATATTCGAACTTCGGCCCGTAGAAGGCGCCCTCTCCCGGATTGATCGACGTCTCGATCATGTTGCCGCTTTGCGCCTTGATCGTATCGAGCACACGGCTCATCACGCCTTCGGCGTGGTCCCACATGGCGTCCGAGCCGACGCGCTTGTCCGGGCGAGTCGAGAGCTTGACGACGAGCTTGCCGAAATCGAAATCGCCGTACACCGAGAGAATGAGATCGTTAATCTTCAGAATCTCGGCTTCGAGCTGATCTTCCGTGCAGAAGATATGCGCATCGTCCTGCGTGAAGGCGCGCACGCGCATCACGCCATGCATGGCGCCCGACGGCTCGTAGCGATGCACCACGCCGAATTCCGCCATGCGCAGTGGCAGTTCGCGGTAGCTGCGTAGGCCGTGTTTGTAGATCTGCACATGGCCCGGACAATTCATCGGCTTCAGCGCGAAGACGCGCTGGTCGGCTTCTTCGTCGTTCGGATTCATGAATGCGGTCGCCGACTTCACCGCGAACATATTGTCGGAATACCAGCCCCAATGGCCCGATGTTTCCCACAGGGCCTTGTCCATCACCTGCGGCGCGTTCACTTCGTCGTAGTCGCCGGCAAGGCGACGGCGCATGTAAGCGACAAGCGTCTGGAACAGAGTCCAGCCCTTCGGGTGCCAGAAGATCGCGCCCGGCGCCTCTTCCTGGAAATGGAAGAGATCCATTTCGCGGCCGAGCTTGCGATGGTCGCGCTTCTCGGCCTCTTCCAGCCGGTGCAGGTAGTCGTCGAGATCGGCCTTCTTGGCGAATGCCGTCGCATAGATCCGCTGGAGCATCGGCTTGGTGGAATCGCCGCGCCAGTAGGCGCCAGCGACCTTCATGATCTTGAAGGCCTCGCCGATCTTGCCCGTGGAAGTCATGTGCGGGCCGCGACAGAGGTCTAGCCATTCTCCCTGTTTGTAGATTTTCAGATCCTGGTCGGCGGGAATCGTCTCGACCAGCTCGACCTTGAACGCTTCGCCGGCCTTCTCGAAATGGGCGATCGCGTCGGCGCGCGACCAGACCTCTTTCGTGAACGGTTTGTCGCGCGCTATGATCTCACGCATCTTTTTTTCGATGGCGGCGAAATCGTCGGGCGTAAACGGCTCGGGGCGATAAAAATCGTAATAGAAGCCGTTCTCGATCACCGGCCCAATCGTCACCTGCGTTCCGGGAAACAGGGTCTGCACGGCTTCGGCCAGCACATGCGCCGCATCGTGCCGGATCAACTCCAGCGCGCGCGGGTCCTCACGCGAAACGAACTCGATGCGCGCATCGCGGTTGATGGGATCCGCGAGATCGACGAGTTCTCCATCGAGCGCCATGGCGACAGTGCGCTTGGCGAGCGAGGGCGAAATGGATTTGGCGATGTCGAGGCCCGAAATGCCGGGCTCATAGGCGCGCGAGGCGCCGTCGGGGAAAGTCACCGAGATCATGTCAGCTCCTTGACGCTCACTCGCCGATACAAATCGACGTAAGCCGCACTGATTGTCTCAAATCAGGCGCGAGAGCCGCGTTTTAGGCAAAGTGGCGCGTCATGGCAATCTTGCGCAGCGTCTTCTGCAGACCGCGCGAGCGACGGCCCTTGCCGTTTGCGCCCTCTTCGGCCTAAGTCGTCTTTCAAGTATTCGGACTAGGACATGTCCAGGCAGGACCTGAAACTCTTTATCCTCGGCCTCGTGGGCACGCTGTTGATCGGCAGCGGCGCCTGGCTTCTCGTGGATGTCCTGCAAGCGCCGACATTTCAGGAAACGGCCAGCCCGCCCGTGGTCGCCGCGCCGGACGTCGCGACCAAGACAGCGCCGCCAGCTGATTCAGCCCGCAAGGGTGTCGAGGAAACGATTGCCAATGCGCCGGAAATCGCCCGCTTCTTCGATCGGCTGAGGCTCACCCTGTCTTCCGACTATGAAGCAGCGGTCGCAGCGCTTGCAGCCCGCCGCTCAGGCGGCTCTGTCGATTCAGCAGATTATGACCTGTCCCAGGCGGTCAAGACCTTGCGTCAGTCGCGCGGCGCGCTGGCCGCCAAGGCCGACGGCAAGACTCTTGGCCGCGTCTTCGAGTCGCAACTCGCGGTGCTGAAAGCGCTGAGCGCGGTCAATTCCCGATTGTGCGTCGACTTTTTATATGGCGGCGCGAGCGAAGCCTTTCTCAAATTCTCCGCCGAGAACCGCGCGCTGGTCAGCGATCTCGCAATTGCTGGCCTCGACGCCATTCTGGACGGCAAGGACAAGAATATCGCGCGCACCACGCCGACGGAATCCGACTTCCAGATGTTCGAGACATCACTGCGCCAGAACGGCGTTGGGACCGCCGAAATCGGCGCCCTGCTGGATGGCAAGACGCCCGACCCGCCGATCTCCGACGACCGCATGTGCGCAGCGGGCAAGATTTATCTGGAAACGCTGCAGCAGATGCCGGAGGACGTGCGCGGCCGCATCCAGGCGCTCGCCGTCGATCTGATGGCGCGGTCCTAGCGCGGCGTCACTGCTTCGCAGGACAGCGGCCCGCGCCACTGGCCATAGCGCCAGAAATGCAGGGCATCGGCGTCTTTCGGCGCGCCTTGCGGAACTGGGTCGAACCCCGAGGTGCCGCCGGGCCTGCAACGACAAATCCGCGCTAGGCCCATCCATCCGCCGCCCCAAAGCCCGAAACGGCCCACCGCTTCGCTCGTATAGTCGGAGCAGCTCGGCAGATGTCGACATTGGCGGCCCATCAGCGACGACAACGTCAGTTGATAGCCACGAATCGCGCCACGCGCGAAAAGCGAAGGCGCATCCCAAATGGATCGGTATCGAAAATCGTCCGCCATCGCGCCTAGCCCACGGCCCGATCGGCCTGCTTTGTCTCTGCCTGCGTCGCGGCGTCGGCCGCCGCTTCGAACGTCAGAAGTGTCGAGGCGTGTCGCGCCTTGTAGCCGCGCACGGGTTCGAGGGTCGCAATGTCGGCCCATTTGCCCTGCGGGGCCGGACCATTCTCCTTCAACATGCGGCGGACTTCGTCGCGCAGAGCCCGCAACTCGTCCGGGGTCGACCCAATTATATGGCGCGCCATGATCGAAGACGACGCTTGTCCAAGGGCACAGGCCTTCACGTCATGTGCGAAATCGGAAACGCGGCCGTCACTGATCCGAAGGTCGACCGCGACTGTAGAGCCACACAGTTTCGAATGGGCGACCGCGCTGGCGTCCGGCTTTTCGAGGCGTCCAAGCCTCGGAATGTTCGCGGCGAGTTCGAGAATTTTCTTGTTGTAGATTTCATCGAGCATCGGATTCGTCGTCCCGGGCTAGCGGAAGCTGATGCGCAGCCCTATGTCCTATATAGTCGTCCTGAGCCCGATGGCGAAGGGCAACGATGTTTCGGGCGCAGGTTCGAAATTCCTCTTGGAGGCTCCACATGGATGCAGTGGTTAAGTCCTTGAACGCCCGGAATGTTTCGAAACTGGACGCCAGGCCGAAACTGCCCGCCCCTTCCCAGGAAGAGGCGGAAGCCGCCGTTCGCACGCTTCTGGCCTATGCCGGCGAAGATCCCGAACGCGAAGGATTGCTCGACACGCCTCGTCGCGTGGCGAAAGCCTATCGCGAGTTGTTTGCTGGTTACAATGAGGAAGCTGCCGATATCCTCAATCGGGTCTTCGAGGAAGTCGAAGGCTACGACGACATGGTTCTCGTACGCGACATACCGTTCGCCTCGCATTGCGAACACCACATGGTGCCTTTCGTTGGCAAGGCGCATGTCGCTTATTTTCCGCGCGACGGCGTTGTCGGCCTGTCGAAGATCGCGCGCCTCGTCGATATGTATGCGCGACGGTTTCAGACGCAGGAATCCATGACTGCGCAGATCGTGGAAGCGATGGAGACGCATCTCAAGCCGCGCGGCGTCGCCGTTTATATCGAGGCCGAGCACATGTGCATGTCAATGCGCGGCGTCCGTAAACAGGGCGCCTCCACGGTCACGACGCGTTTCACCGGACTGTTCCGAGATGAGCCGGCAGAGCAGGTGCGCTTTCTCAGCATGGCGAAGGCCTGATCGAAATAGGCGTCCGGCATTGAACCTGGCGCGCGCTGCATGCCATTGTTGCCTGCGCATGCGAGGATCCCAATGCCGATCTACGAGTTCGAAACCGTTTCGCCGGAACTGCCGGGCGACGACCGTTATTTCGTCGCGCCTGGCGCCCACGTCATCGGCAAGGTGCGTCTGGGCCAGGATTCCAGCGTCTGGTTCAACGCTGTTGTCCGCGGCGACACGGATTTGATCGACATTGGCCCTGGCGCCAATGTGCAGGATGGCTGTGTCCTGCACACCGATCCGGGTTTTCCGCTTGTGATCGGCCCGAACGCCACGATCGGCCACAACGTCATCCTGCATGGCTGCACGGTCGGGGAAGGCGCGCTCATCGGGATGGGGGCGACCGTCCTGAATGGCGCCAAGATCGGCAAGAACTGCCTTGTCGGCGCAAATGCGCTTGTCACCGAGGGCAAGGAGTTCCCGGACAATTCGCTAATCGTCGGCGCGCCCGCGAAAGCGGTTCGCGCACTGGACGAAAAAGGCGCCGGCATGGGCCGCATGATAGCAGCCGTCTACGCGGCGCGCGCGAAGAAGTTCCGGGTCGGGCTGAAGAAGATCGTCGACTGAAGCGGGGCGAGCGAGCTCACAGCTAGAGGATGATATCCTCGTCGAATTCTTCGATCGGAATCAGGCGCGAGAACTCGACCGCCATGCCGCCGTTGAAGTGACGCACGACCCGTCCGGCACGGCGGCCGACTTCCACGCGCGACCCGACGGGTGGCATAGTCTCGCATTTTAGCCCGACGCCCGACACTGAGACGTCGACGACTTCCACCGGAATGCTTGCGCCGCCCTCGGCGACCAGTTCAGCGGCTTTCTGTTTCGGCGCGATACGCTTGTGGCGTCGGCTTGCGACGCCGTCGTCGCTATCGCTGTTGGCCATCCAGGTCAGAAGATCGGCGACGCGCTCGCGCTTGGCCGTCGGAAGAATCAGGGCGACAGCAAAGCCGACGTCCACATGGCGGACAATCATGCCTTCGAGCCGACCCAGTTCCTCGAAATAGAAGACCACGCGTTCGCCGATGCTCCCCTTGGCCGGACCTGCAACGAGCAGGCCCCCGGGGGACGCATCGACCGTGCGGCACGGAAATTCCTGCTTGTTCTCAAGCATATAGCGGCCGGCAATCGACACTTTGACGCGCTGGTGCCGCCGGCGCTCAGCGCCTCTCGGAGTCGTTCTCGAAACTGGCAGCGACAAGACCCGTCCTCTTCACACGCGTGACCGCAGTAGAACCTAGAACGGCTTGGTTAATGCCCGCTTACCCCAAGGAAATAGACCTGCGGACTCAATGAATAAATTCTGTGCGTCCGGACAAATCAGGCTCGTCCGCCCTGAATGAGCCGGAATTGCGGGCGGAATTTCGTGCGGCGGTCTACTGCTGCAGACGGTCTCGGCGCCAGCGGCAGCTCGACCGACGGCCGGGCGCCTGACAATATCCGCAGCGACCGCAACTCCAGCCGCTCGACCGGGATCAGCCCCACCCATTCCGGACTCTGCGCCGCCGACAGCGAACCGAGAACCCGTGCATGCGTGCGTCCGTGATGGCGCAGCGGCAGAAGCAGCAGCTCGAGATCAATCGGCGGACGCCCCGAAAGCCAGGTCTGCGCCCCGGCGACAACCGGACAAGCCCCGTCCATGACGGTGAGAAGCACCGCGGCGATATTGGCGCGATCTTCACCCCAGAGATCAAGGAATGAACGGCCCTTCAGATCGCGCGCCCACAGCGCGTTCACGCGCGCCCCGCTGAGCCGCAAAGGATAGAGCGCATCGCGGTCGGCTTCGATCATGAATGTATCTGACAGGATCGAGCGGATTTCGGCGGGGTCGATTTCAGCGCGGTCCGGCGCGGCGCGCTGCCGGCGCAGGCCGTTCCAATATGAATAGAGTTCCCGCGTCGCCTGTTGTCTCATGGTCCTGCAGTCCCTGCCCGCACAGGCGTGTTTTCATTCGGCACAACGCGACCGCTCGGATCGCGTCGAATTCGAAAACAGCAGGGGTCGTGCCAGCCGGACACGCGTTAACGCTAACAAGTCGTCTCCATTGCGCGGGCACGGCAAAAGTGAGAGAAAAGTAACCAGACGCAGCGACTGACGGCTAAGGCTCACGGCTCCAGATCGCAGGCGTTTCGGGCGCAAGGCGTCCCACCGTGTGGCTCATCGGTGGACATAGGCGTTAACGCGCGAATGTCGGACGGTGGGATAAGGCTCCTCGTATGAGGGGAAGAACCCGGCTCAGGTTCTTCCCCCCCGCGCTGTCCCCCGATGACCCAAATCACAGATTCAGACCGTCAGTTTGCTCGCGCCGGCGACGCCGCCGTTGCGATCGTCCTGGCGCTCGTGCTTGTTCACCTGTTTCGCCAGATGCTCGAACCGGAGGCAGACTTCCGGTTAATTGCCGAGATGGCCTTTGTGCCGGCCAATTTCAGCGCGAGCTTTGCAACCGAAGATATCTGGCGCGCGGCGCGCCTGGCGGTCGAGCGCGGAGAGGCCTCGACAAGAGAAGTCGCGCTGCTCGTCGGCATGTCGCCCCGCTGGTGGACGCCCCTTACCTATTCGTTCCTGCACGGCAGTTTTACCCACATCGCCGTCAACGGCGTCTGGATGCTGGCCTTCGGCACAGCCGTCTGCCGGCGCTTCGGGACTGTGCGCTTCCTGCTCTTCTGCGCATTCGCCGCCATCGCCGGCGCGCTCGCCTTCTTCCTCGTCCATCCGCTCGGCCTGCAACCGGTGGTCGGCGCATCGGCCGCGATCTCTGGCGCCATGGGCGCGGCAGTCAGATTTGCTTTCGCGCCAGGTGGCCCGCTCGGCGGCGGCTTCGCCCAGCCGCGCGATCTCGGCGCCTATCGTCGACCGGCGCCACGCCTGCGCGCGCTTGTGGCGGACCGTCGCACGATGACCTTTATTGGCCTCTGGTTCGTCGCCAACTTCCTGTTCGGTGCGGTCGCGCCATCCGGCGCCGATGGCGCCTCGGTAGCGTGGGAGGCGCACATCGGTGGCTTCCTCGCCGGCTTCCTCGGATTTTCCCTGTTCGACAGGCCCGCAAACATGCCAGCGGATGGCAATGAAAGCGGCTTGCGCGCCTGATCGAAGCGGCGCATCCTGACGACAAAAGACGGTCTCAGGCCGCGTTGGTCAGGAAACGAACACAAGAGGCCAGCCATGACTGTTGCACGCATCCTCGCGCTCAAGGGCGCCGACGTCGTAACCGCCCAACCGCATCTGACGCTCCGCGAAGCGGCCGACGTCCTCTGCCGTCACCGGATCGGCGCCGTCGTCGTTGCGGACGCAGCCCGCAAGGTGCTCGGCATTCTCTCGGAGCGCGACATCGTGCGTGCCGTTTCCTCCGGCGGCGGCGAGGCTCTGAGCGATCCGGTTTCACGCCATATGACGTCGAAAGTCGTCACGGCGGCCGAGGACCAGTCGATCGAAAAAACCATGAGCTTGATGACGGAAGGTCGTTTCCGCCATATCCCCGTCCTGCGCGATGGCCGACTTGTCGGCGTCGTTTCGATCGGCGACGTCGTGAAAATCCGTCTCGAGGCGATCGAAACCGAGCACCGAGCCCTGCGCGAATATATCGCCAGCGCGTGAGCGAACGCGAGGAGCGATCTATTTCGCCGCTCGCTCCGACAGGATCGCGATCATCTCCCCATAGCCGCGCGCCTGCGCGTGCTGCAACGGCGTGACGCCCTGACGGTCGCCGATATCGCGGCGCGCGCCAGCGTCGACCAGGGCGCGAACCGTCGCGACATGGCGCTTGCCGCCATTGCCCAGAATCACCGCCTCGATCAGCGCAGTCCAGCCGAGATTGTTGACGTGATCGAGCGGCGCCCCAGCCCGGATCAACTCGCGGACCACGCCGTCATGGCCCAGATGCGCGGCGGCGATCAGCGCCGTGCCGTCGTAGATGCTGGTCGTCAGCTTCGCGCTCGCGCCTGCGGCAAGCAGCGCCTTCAGCGTCGGCTCATCGTCGGCGACCGCGGCGATAGTGATCGCGTCGTAGCGCTGATTGTCGAGCAGCGCATGGTTGGCGCCGGCGCCGATCAGGATCTTGGCGATCTCCGGCCGCCGCTGGAATGTCGCGACATGCAACGGCGTGCGCCCGTTTGAATCGCGGGCATCGAGGCCGCCCGCCCCCGCCATCTTCCGCACATCCTCTGCGGAACCGCGCGCGGCTGCGGCGTGCAGACCGGTATAAGCCGCCAGTTCCGTTTGGGTCGGCGGCGTCTGGGCCGAAGCGGGTGCGCTGCCCAACACGAGACAAATCAAACCAAACCAGATCGCGCGCATGCGCCCTCCCCTCATTCTTTTGCAGGGAGCGTGAAGCAAAGGGCGTGCGGCTTCAAGCCTGGACCGCCGCGCGCTCCTGCAAGCTCATGCGGGCGTGTTCGAGAATGTCGGGCAGACGGCGCTGCGCAATCTCGCGGCCGATGTCGATCATCTCGGACGCGCGATGGAAATCGAACAGGCCGAATTTCTCGAGCCGCGCGTTGATCAGCACATCCGGCGGATCGCCCGCCAGACGCGAGCGCGCGATGCGATCCTGCGTGATCGAGAAGGCGTCGAGCATGACAGAGGCGACGCCAGGCCCGTCATGTGTGCTGCGCCGGAGGCGGCGTTTGATCAGCGCGGTCGGCGAGGCGACGCTGCCGAGCCAGCTGCGGCCGGCGATGTCCTCGACCTTCTGGGCCAGCACATCCGTCGTCTCGTCGCCGATGTTGCGGTCGCCGATGACTGTGCCGCGGAACATGGAATCCGACACGACATTGACGGCGATCACAATGTCCGCGCCCATCGCGCGGCAGACGGATACGGGGATCGGGTTGACCAGCGCCCCGTCGAACAGCCAGCGGCCGTCGGCGTTCACCGGCTCGAGCAGCCCAGGCAGCGCGTAGGAGGCGTTAAGCGCGCGGGCGAGCGGGCCTGAACGCAGCCAGATTTCATGGCCCGTCGAAATCTCGGTAGCGACGGCGGCGAAAGGGATGGGCAAGCCCTCGACCGTCTTGCCGGCAAGCGCGACTTCCAGCTTTTCCCGCAGGCGCGTGCCCGAGAAGAGCCCGCCGCCCGAAAAGGAGAGATCGAGCAGCGACAATACGCGGCGGCGCGACAGCGAGCGGCTGAAACGCTCGACATCGTCGAGCTGGCCCGCCGCGTAGCAGCCGCCGACCAGCGCGCCGATCGATGTGCCGGCAATGATGTCGGGACGAAGCCCCGCCGCCTGGAACTCGCGCAAGATGCCGATGTGGCACCAGAGAT
>Ga0209023_10001864_pt1 | contig 27376 bp, 30 predicted proteins | sample LakOneMetagenome_FD_187468 | JGI IMG/M metagenome (GOLD analysis project Ga0209023, IMG submission 187468) | Freshwater and sediment microbial communities from Lake Erie, Canada (SPAdes) (version 2) | ecosystem: Environmental > Aquatic > Freshwater > Lentic | place: Lake Erie, Canada...
CTATCTAGTCCTGAGAGTGGGCGACCACAACATCTTGTGTCGGGAGTGTGAAGTCAGAGGCCCAGCAGGCGCCGTAGCTTGGTGATCGCCAGCCGCTCCACCGCCTTCGGCTCCATCGCCGGGCCGACGGCCGTCGCCTCGGTCCCGCTCGCCACATGGACGGCGGTGACCTTCAGATAGGTCCCGTTGCGGGTCTTCTCGAGGATGACCTGTCCGAGCGGAGCTGGCGCGTCGTTCAAAGCCGTTCCAGCGCCTGACCCAGATCGATGGTGTCCAGTTCGCCGTTCCAGTACCCGATAAGGGCCTCGGCATTGAGCGCGATCCACGCCTGCACGGCCTTGAGATCGGCCGGGGCGAGAGGACCCTCGAGGAGTTCAGCCGTTGGCCGGATGCCGACCACCGCCGTGTCGTCGATGTTCATCCGGTCTCCGTGCGTCCGACACACCTTCACCCGGGCATCGTGGCGGGCGTGGCCGCGCGGACTAACCCAGACCGTCATCGGCAGGCCCGTGTGCTTCGGATACAGGTTCGCCATCTCGAAAAGGTCTTCCTCCTCGATCGGCTGGCTTGCCGGCGGCGTGTGGACGTTCATGGGCCCAGCCTAGCATGAAAGCGGGGCTGGCGCAGCCGTCACGCGGCGCTCGGCATCCGGGCGATGTGGCAGTGGGTCCAGAGCTGGTCCATGGCGCTGACCAAGGCGTCCATCATCCCGTCATCGTGGTTCGGCGACGGCGTGAAGCGCAGGCGTTCGGTGCCCTTGGGCACAGTCGGATAGTTGATCGGCTGGACATAGACGCCGAACTCTTCGAGCAGCATGTCCGAGATCATCTTGGTGTGGACCGGATCGCCGACGAAGACCGGGACGATATGGCTCTCGCTCGGCATCACCGGGATGCCGGCGGCGGCAAAGCGATCCTTGAGGGTCTGCGCCCGCTCCTGATGGGCGACGCGCAGTTCCGGATGGGTCTTGAGGTGGCGCACAGAGGCCAGCGCTCCGGCGGTCAGGGCCGGCGGCAGGCTGGTGGTGAAGATGAAGCCCGAGGCCCAGCTGCGGACCGCGTCCACGATCACGGCGTCGGCGGCGATGTATCCGCCCATGACGCCGATGGCCTTGCCGAGCGTGCATTCGACGATGTCGATGCCGTCCAGAACGCCGTCACGCTCGGCGACGCCCGCGCCCGTCGCGCCATAGAGGCCGACCGCATGGACTTCGTCGAGGTAGGTCAGGGCGCCGTATTGGCGGGCCAGGGCGATGGTCCCGGCCAGATCCGCGATGTCGCCGTCCATCGAATAGACGCTCTCGAAGGCGACCAGCTTGGGCGCATCGGCGGGCGCGGCGGCCAGCAGCGCTTCCAGATGCGTCAGGTTGTTGTGCATGAACACATGCCGCTCGCAGCCGCCGTTGCGGATACCGGCGATCATCGAGGCGTGGTTCAGGCTGTCCGAGAAGATGATCAGGCCCGGCAGGATGCGCTGCAGCGTCGTCAGCGTCGCCTCGTTGGCCACATAGCCCGAGGTGAACAGAAGCGCGGCTTCCTTCTGGTGCCAGGCGGCCAGTTCGGCCTCGAGGTCCACGGCCGAGCGGGTCGTGCCCGAGATGTTGCGGGTGCCGCCGGCGCCGGCGCCCACCGCGTCCATTTCGGTCTTCATGGCGTCCAGCACGACGGGGTCCTGGCCCATGCCCAGGTAGTCGTTGGAACACCAGATGACGACGTCCTGTTCGGACCCGTCCTCACGACGCCGAACGGCCTTCGGGAATTGACCGCGCACACGCTTCAGATCGGCGAAGACGCGATAGCGCCCCTCGCCCCTGACCTGGTCGACGGCGGATTCGAAGGCGGCCCTGTAGTCGTACACGATGGCGAACTTTCGCGCGGAAAACGTGGCGGGTATGTGCGCCGATTGGCGCTTTCTGTCCACGCGATGACAAGGACAATTTGTCCCAAGACCCTAATTGATAACCGTTCTCAATCGACGGCGGGCTCTGTTTGATGCGGCATCGGCCATCGCGAGACGCGCGATGGCCGATGACACGCTCACGCCGGCTTGCGGAACTTCAGAATGAACTGGCTGGTGTGACCCCGGATCGCGGGGTCGAAGACATTGGCCGTCAGCGGGTCGGCGTCGCTCCTGAGGATGTCGCTCCGGGCCTCCAGCACGAAGCCGGCGGCCTCGACTTCCTGCTGCACGATCGCCGGGTCGATCCGGTGCAGGCTGTCGGCTGCGGCCAGGCCCGAGCCTTCGGCGGCATAGTGGTCGACGATGACGTAAAGACCGCCCGGCTTCAGCGCGGCGAAGACCGCCGCATTGACCCTGGCCGCCGTATCGGCAGCGAAGGGCTTCAGGTGGAGGTCGTGATAGTTCTGGGCGGTGAAGACCAGGTCCATTCCGGCGGGGAACTCGGGCGCGCCGAGCGGCGAGCGGATGGCGTCGACGTTGGGCAGGGCGTCAGCGGCGGCGATGGCGTCGGCATAGCTGGCCTGGAAGCCGATGAACTCGGCCGGTTGCCACGCGATGACGTGGCCGGTTGGCCCGACGGCAGCCGAGAAGGTGCGGGTGAAATAGCCGCCGCCGATGATCATGTCGCCGATGGTCTGACCCGGCATGACCTCGGCGAAAGCCAGGGTCTCGGCGGTGTGGCGGGCTTCGTCACGCGCCTTGTCGGCGTCGGTGCGGACCGGGTCGGCCATGGCGCCCGCATAGGCCGAGGGCGACATCTGCATCTGGGCGGAGGCGGCGCCCGCGACGCCGGAGATCAGAAGAGCGGCCGCCGAGACGGCCAGAATCAAAGAACGACGCATGCGAACCTCCCGTGCGCCTTCAGCGGCGCTCTGATTGACTACGACCGCGAACGGCCTGCGGTTACGCTTACATTCAGCCCGGCTTGCGGAACCGGTAGACGAACTGGTCGGTCTTGCCCTTGATGGCCGGATCGAAAACGGTCAGCGAATGGTCATCCTCGGGGTTGGCCACTGCCGTCGTCTCACCGTCGAAGACGAAGCCCGCGGCCTCGACCTCACGGCGCAGTTCGGCGCCCTCGATCCGGTGCAATGTGCCCGAGACGCTGATGCCCGCGCCCGGGGCGGACTGGTGATCGAGGATGACATAGAGGCCGCCCGGCTTGAGCGCGGCGAACACCGCGGCATTCATCTTCGGCACGTCGACGTTGAAGCGGGGGATGGTGAAGTCGTGGTACTCCTGCCCCATGAAGACCACGTCCAGCGGCTCGGGGAAGGTCATGACGTTCAGATCGCCGGTGATCCGGTTCACGTTGGGATAGGCGGCGGCCAGGGTGTCGCCGAAGCCGTTCTCGCGCTGTGCGGTCTGGTTGGGCACGAAGGCGTAGACCCGGCCGGACGGACCGACGGCCCGGGCGAACAGGCGGGTGAAATAGCCTTCCTCCGGGCGGATGTCGGCAACGCGATCGCCGGCGTCCAGCTGGGCGAAGGCCATCATCTCGGCGGGCTTGCGCAGCGGATCGCGTGCAACCTCATCGGCGGGACGCAGCGGATCGGCGATGGCGGCGGCGTAGGCGTTCTCCTCGACCCGCGTCAGATGTTCGCCGGGCATGGCGACGATGGTCTTCTCATCTCCCTCGCTGGAGATGATCAGGCAGCCCGACAGGCTGGTCGCCCCCAGGACTGCGACGGCGGCGGCGAGGAGAAGCGACCTGGACATGAAATGATCCTGAACAACGATGCGCGAAGCTACGCCCCGAAGCGTGACCGGATGCAAGTGGATTTCGGCGCGGAAACACTCCCTCGTGACCGTTCTGCCGGCGCGGCGACTTGACGCAGGCGAAGCCGGAGCGTTGTTTCCGCCCTCCCCCGCCCGTCCGTTGCCGAGAGTCTTCATGGTCCGCTTCGCCCGCCCCCTCCTTACCCGGTCAGCCTTCGCTGCTGTCCTGCTGGCGTCCAGCGCCCTGCCGGCTTTCGCCCAGACAAGCGCCCCCGCCGTCACGCCCTATACGACCATGGCGCCGATCCCTGCGGTGCAGGACAAGCCCTGGCCCGGCGTGGTCAGGCTGGACGTCGACGCGACCGACCTGAACCGCCGCATCTTCAGCGTTCATGAGACGATCCCGGTCGAGGGCGCGGGTCCGCTGACGCTCTATTTTCCCGCCTGGCTCCCCGGCGATCATGGTCCTGACGGCCCGATCACCCAACTGGCCGGCCTGATCTTCACCGCCAATGGCCCGAACGGGGGCCAGCGGCTGGAGTGGACCCGCGATCCGGTCGAGAGCTTCGCCTTCCACCTTGTCGTTCCCGAGGGCGTGACCGAGATCAGCGCCGACTTCCAGCACCTGTCGCCGACTGCCGGGGCCCAGGGCCGGGTGGTCATGACCGCCGAGATGCTGAACGCCCAGTGGGAGAAGATGCTGCTCTATCCAGCCGGGCGCTGGCATCACAACATCACCACCCAGACCCGTGTGAAGCTGCCGACGGGCTGGAGCTTCGGCACGGCGCTTGAGACCGCGTCCACCGACGGCGACACGACCACCTTCAGGCCGGTGACCCTGGACGTCCTGATCGACAGCCCCCTGATGGCCGGCGTCCACTATCGCCAGATCGATCTGGACCCGAACGGCCGGTCGCCGGTCCTGCTCGACATCTTCGCCGACAGCGCCTCGAACATCGCGCCGACCGACGCGCAGATCGCCATCCTGCGCTCGCTGGTGACCCAGGCCGACCGGCTGTACGGCGCCCGCCACTTCGACCACTACAATTTCCTGATGGCGATGACCGACCGGCTGGGCGGGATCGGGCTGGAGCACCACCGGTCGTCCGAGGACAGCGTCGATCCGGCCTTCTTCACCGACTGGGACACCCAGTTCGGCGACCGGGACCTGCTGGCCCACGAATACACCCACTCCTGGAACGGCAAGTGGCGGCGTCCGGCGGGGCAGTACGTCCCCAACTACAACACGCCGCTGCAGAACGAACTGCTGTGGGTCTACGAGGGCCAGACCCAGTTCTGGGGCAAGGTTCTGGCCGCCCGCTCGGGCCTGATGTCAAAGGAACAGGCGCTGGACGCCCTGGCCATGGACGCCGCCACCTTTGACAACCGGGTCGGCCGCTCGTGGCGGGCGATGCAGGACACGGTCAACGACCCGATCATCTCCATGCGCCGGCCCAAGGGCTGGCTCAGCGAGCAGCGCGACGAGGACTACTATACCGAGGGCCTGCTGATCTGGCTCGACGCCGACACCCTGATCCGGGAGAAGACCAACGGCCGCAAGGGTCTGGACGACTTCGCCAAGGCCTTCTTCGGCACGCACGACGGCGAATACAACGAAGCGCCCTATACGTTCGACGACGTGGTCGCGGCGCTGAACGGCGTGGTCGAGAACGACTGGGCGAACTTCCTGCGCACCCGTCTGGACGGCCACGGTCCCGGTGCGCCGCTGGAGGGTCTGGCCCGCGGCGGCTATCGCCTCGTCTACACCGACACGAAAAGCCCGTGGCAGAAGACGCTGGAGGGCGGACAGAAGCGCAACAACTTCATGTACTCCATCGGCCTGCAGACCAACGCCGAGAACACCCTCACGGCGGTCCAGTGGGACGGCCCGGCCTTCACGGCGGGGCTGGCGATCGGCATGTCGATCGTCGCGGTCAACGGCGACGCCGCCTCGGCGACGAACCTGTCGGACGCGATCACGGCGGCCAGGGGCACGGACGCGAAGATCGAACTGATCGTCAAGGACGGCGACCGCTATCGCACCGTCAGCTTCGACTACCACGACGGCCTGCGCTACCCGCACCTGGAGCGGATCCCGGGCACGGCGGACCGGCTCGGCGACCTCTACGCGGCGCGCACCCGGTAGGTCAGCCGCAGTCCACCGTCTTGATGATCCCCGTCTGCTGGTCGAACCGGATATTGAGCCGGTCCGGCCGGTAGTCGCGGGTCGTCGCGCAGGTGGTGCAGACGATCCGAACATTGGCGCCCGCCGCGAAATCTACCGCTCCAACGTGCGATCCGACCAGCGACTGCGCGGCCGGGGCGTCGCACTGTTTCAGCGCGGGCGGTCCGGCCGGCGGCGTCGCCGCGCAGCCGGCCAGGGCGAATCCGGCGATCAGGGCCGCGCCGCCCCTCATCCGTACTTCACTTCGGTGATCAGGTTGCTGGCGGTGTCATAGACGATGTTCACCCGGCTTGGGTTGAAGTCCATCGTCACCGCGCAGGTCGAACAGACCACCCGCCGGGTTTCGCCTGCCGGGGCGGCCGGCAACTCGGAGCGGTTCTTGCCGATATAGCTGCGGTAAGCGTCGGCCTTGCACTCGCCCGGCAGGCTCGTGGACGGCGGCGCCGGGGTGACTGGCCCGCCCTCCACAGGCGCGCAGGCCGCGAGGGCGGAAAAGGCGATCAGGGACGAGAGAATCGCGGAGGTTTTCACGGCGGTTTTCATCGGCGTCGTCTCCTTTTGCAGTCAGCCGCAGCGGACCTGTTCGACCGTTTCGGTCCGGGTGTCGAAGAAGATGTTCAGGCGATAGGGGGAATAGTCCTCGGTGATCGCACAACTGGTGCAGACCACGCGCCGGTTGACCACATCGACGGGGACCGGGATCTCCGACTTGTTGCGCCCGACCAGCCACTGCAGTTCCCCGGCCTTGCAAAGGTCCTGGCCGGTCTGGGGCATTCGCGTGCCGACCGGCTGGGCGGCCTGGGCCTCGGCGACCACTCTCGGGGCCGGCGTCGGGGCGGCGGGCGTCGAACACCCGGCCAGCAGACCGGCGCCGATCAGGCCCGCGATCAGGCCGCCTTTTGCCAGCCCTCGTCCGTCTGTTTCCAGTAGGCCAGATTGGCCCCCTGCCCCTTCAGACCCTTCCAGCGCTCGCGCGCGCCCGTCAGCGCCGTGTCGTCGCGTCCGTCGAAGATGATGAAGCATCGCTGATAGGTCTCCGTGGCGCCCAGATCTGAGCCATCGACGATGAACAGCGCCTGAGCGCCGTTCGGGTTCTCCATCGATTGCGTCAGCAGGATCGGCTGGCGCGCGGCGTTCGGCTCGTCGGCGCGACCGTGGGCGAGGAAACTGTCCTCGCGCCACGTCCACAGCCGTTCGTCGATATCCTCCAGCCGACGCTCGTCCGCGACGCGGACCAGGGCCCGCCAGCCGCGCTGAAGCGTCCGGCCCAGAAGCTCCGGCAGCACCTGGTCAAGCGTCGACCGCTCCAGGTGATAGAACCAGATTTCCGTGGACTCGCTCATGGCCTTCCCCCCTTGCGGGGGAAGGTGGCAGGCGGAGCCTGACGGATGGGGGGTATCATCGCGATGCCGGCGGACTGCACTCCGAATGCCTTCAAAAACGAGATGGGGCTTCCCGAGAACGACTTCATTCCCGAAACGCAGCACGGCAAAATTTCCGGCCTCGAGCCAGGCATCGCGCTTGGCATCCTCGGCCTCGCGGAGTCGGTGAACGCCCCCGTCGACCTCAATGACCAAACGCTCGGACAAGCAGCAGAAGTCAGCGACATACGGCCCCAACGGGACCTGTCTTCGAAATCGCAATCCATCGAGTTGCTTGTCACGAATGAGCTTCCACAAAGCACTCTCGGCCAGCGTCGGCGCCTTGCGGAGCCGGCGGGCCGAAGCCTGCGCGCGGTCGAAATGGATCGCCATGGAGCGAGACTAGAACGGCAAGCGTCACCTTACACCCCCCATCCGTCTCGCTCCGCGAGCCACCTTCCCCCGCAAGGGGGGAAGGTCATCAACCTTCGTAGCTATCCGCGACCATCCGGTCGAGGGTGCGAACGCCGAAGCCGACGGCGCCTTCCGGGACGGTGGGGCTGGGCGACTTGTTGACCCAGGCGGTCGGAGCGATGTCGAGGTGCGCCCACGGCACGCCGTTGGTGAAGCGCTGCAGGAACAGGGCGGCGGTGATGGAGCCGCCGGCGCGGCCGTTGCCGGTGTTCTTCACGTCGGCGATCTTCGAGTCGATGTGCTGCTCGTACTGGGGCGGCAGCGGCATGCGCCAGAAATTCTCGCCGACCTTCTCCGCGGCGGCGAGGATCGGTCCGGCGACCTCTTCGCTGTTGGCGTACAGCGGCGCGATGTCCAGGCCCACGGCGACGATGGCGGCGCCCGTCAGGGTGGCCAGGTCGATCATGAATTTCGGCTTGAAACGGTCCTGGGTGTACCAGAGGGCGTCGGCGAGCACGAGGCGACCCTCGGCGTCGGTGTTGATCACCTCGACCGACTGGCCGGACATCGACATGACCACGTCGCCCGGACGCTGGGCGTTACCGTCCGGCATGTTCTCGACGAGGCCGAGCACGCCGACGGCATTGACCTTCGCCTTGCGACCGGCCAGCGCCATCATCAGACCGGCCACGGCGGCCGCGCCGCCCATGTCCCACTTCATGTCTTCCATGCCGTCGGCCGGCTTGATCGAGATGCCGCCGGTGTCGAAGCAGACGCCCTTGCCGACGAAGGCCAGCGGCTGGCCGCCCGGCTCGCCGCCATTCCACTGGATCACGGCCAGCTGGCTTTCGCGACGGCTACCCTGGCCAACGCCCAGCAGGGTCCACATGTTGAGTTTTTCCATCTCGGCCTCGCCGAGAATCTCGACCTTCAGGCCGAGGTGTTCCAGCGCCTTGACCCGTTTGGCGAACTCGGCGGGATACAGGACATTGGCGGGCTCGGAGACCAGATCGCGGGCGAAGACGACGGCGTCGGCGACGGCCGACATCGGCTCATAGGCGGCCTCGGCGGCGCGCAGGTCCGACGTGACGACGCGGACCGTCTTGATCGAGACGATCTTCTCGGGCTTCAGCGTCGTGCGGTATTTGTTGAAGGTATAGGCGGCCAGACGAACGGCGAAGGCGGCGCGGGCCGACTGTTCCGGGGTCAGGTGGCCGAAGTCCAGCGTCAGCACCTCGGCGCCCGACAGCTTGACGGCATGATACGCGGCGCCGGCGGCGGTCTCGACGCCCTTTTCGTCCAGCGCATCCTTGCCCGCGCCGACCAGCAGGACGGTGGCGGCCTCGACGCCGGCGGGGGCCGCGACGGTCAGGGTGGAGTTGGCGGCGCCGGTGAACCGGCCGGCGTTCATCGCCTTGCCCAGGGCGCCGGAGGCGGCGGTGTCGAGGGCCGGGCCGTTCCCGGCCAGGACGCGGCCCTCGCCGACCAGAACGGCAAGCACTTCCGACGCGCCGGCGGCGGCGACAAATTCGATCTTCATGAAACGCGACTCCAGCCGGGATTGAGGCCCCGGTCATATGCTACAGTTCGGGAGGAAGGCCGCGCGGTTGTCCGCAGGGCGTCCGGATGTGTATTAGATGCTCTCCATCACGCGCGCCCGCAACCTGGGTGTTCGCCGGCCGCTGCATGACCCTGATTCAACGCTATCTTTTCCGACAGATCGCCCTGCCCGTCGCGGCGGCGTGCGGCGCCCTGGCGGGAATCGGCCTGCTGTCCCAGAGTCTGGATCAACTGCAGGTCATCGTCGAACGCGGACAGAGCGTTCTGGTTATGATCAAACTGACGCTGCTGGCCCTGCCGCAGCTGGTTTCCGTGATCCTTCCCATCGGCCTGTTTGTCGGCGCCCTGATCTCCCTGACCCGACTGCAGCGCGAACAGGAACTGACCGCGACCTTCGCCAGCGGCATGACGCGATGGCAGGTGATCTCGCCCGCCGTGCGCATCGCTGTGATCGTGGTCCTGATCGCCCTGTTCACCAATCTGTTCGCCCAGCCCTGGGCCCAGCGCACGGCTCGCCAGGAAGCCTTCGCCATCCGCACCGATCTGGCCGCACTGCTGGTCGAGGAAGGCCGGTTTGTCCAGGGGCCCGGCGGGCTGACCGTCTATGTGCAGCAGATCGAGCAGAACGGCCTGCTCAAGAACCTGTTCGTCTATCTGGACAACGGCAAGACGGTGCGGACCTGGGACGCGAGCGAGGCCCGGTTCGAGCGGATCAACGGCGCCCCGACCCTGACCCTGGTCAACGGCTCGGCCCAGGAATATTCGAAGGACGGGGTTCTGAACCAGCTTTCGTTCGATCGCCTGCCCTTCGACCTGAGCCCCTACACCGACAGCCAGGAGAAGATCCGCTACAAGCCCGCGGATCTGTGGATGTCCCAACTGATCAATCCGACGCCGGACCTGATCGGCCACAGCGGATCGCGGGGCGAGCTGTTGGCCGAGGCCAACAACCGGCTGTCGTCGCCCCTCTACGCGCTCACGGCCATGGCCATGGCGCTGGCGGCCATCATGGGCGGACAGTTCAGCCGCTCGGGCTACAGCCTGCGCATCGCCAAGGCGGCGGGCGTCTTCCTGCTGGTGCGGATCCTCGGGTACGGGATCGTCGCAGCCAGCGCGTGGAACGGGTGGCTGAACGTGTTCCAGTACATCCTCCCGCTGGCGGCCGCCGCCCTGGCGCTCAGACTGCTGTTCCGGGCGCTGAAGCCGCGTCGGCGGCGCGCCTGGCCGCTCCTCGAGCGAATGAAGGCGCGGTTCGCATGAAACTCTCCCTTCGCGGCGGACATCAGAACACGCCGATCCGGCTGGGTCGGATCGAACGCTATGTGCTGGTCCAGCAGATGCGGGCGCTCGGCGTGGCCCTGGCGGTGATCAGCGCCCTGGTGATGCTGATCGACTTCGTCGAAATCTCGCGCGGCCTCGGCTCGGAGACCGACCTTTCGGCGCTGCGCATCGTCGGCCTGATGCTGATCAAATCGCCGCAGGTGATCGTCCAACTGCTGCCCTTCGTCTTCCTGTTCGGGACCCTGTCGGCCTTCGTCAGCCTGAACCGGCGCAGCGAGCTGATCGCCATGCGCGCGGCGGGGGTTTCGGCCTGGCGGTTCGTCCTGCCGGCGGCGGGGATGGCGATCGTGCTGGGCATACTGACCGTCACGGCGGTGGGTCCGCTGGCGGCGGCCGGCGACAACCTGTTCCAGCGCGAACGCGCCCGCATCTCGGGCTCGGCCCTCGGCGCCGACGAGGACAACCAGGCGATCTGGCTTCGCGAGGGCGAGGATGCGCGCCAGATGGTCATCCGCGCCGGCCGTCAGGACCGCGCCAATGCCCGGCTGCTGGACGTCACCTTCTTCATCTACACGACCGATCCCAAGGGTCGCCGTATGTTCAGCGAGCGGATCGACGCCCCCGCCGCCAGCCTTAGCGCAGGCCGCTGGCGGCTGATCAACGCCGTGGGCGCCCAGACGGGCCAGCGGGCTGTGCGCTACGCCACCCTCGACCTGCCCTCCAGCCTGGCCGACGACGAGGCCTTCGAGCGGTTCGCCCGGCCCCAGGCGACCTCCTTCTGGTCCCTGCCGGCCCAGATCAAGCGCATCGAGGACGCCGGCTTCTCCTCGACCGCCTATCGATTGCGCCTGCAGCAGTTGCTGGCCACGCCGCTGATGTTCGCGGCGATGTCGATTCTGGCCGCCGCCTTCTCGCTCAGGCTGATGCGGCTCGGGGATCTGGCCAAGATGGCCGTCGGCGCCGTGGTGCTGGGCTTCGCCTTCTTCTTCCTGAACCAGGCGTCTTCGGCCTTCGGATCGGCGGAGGTGGTCCCGCCCTTCGTGGCGGCCTGGCTTCCGGCTATGCTGACGGCGCTCGCCGCCTTTACCTTGCTGTTCTATACCGAAGACGGCTAAGCGACCGATCGGCGGGGGCCGAAGGTTTACGGATTGAGTTCGCATGCAGACTGATCGCGGCGCCTCCGAGGGCACTGGCCGGGGCAACGCCCTGCGGGCCCGGCTTCTGGCCGGCGTCGCCGTGATCGCCTGCGCGCCTTGGCTGGCGGGTCATGCGGCCGCCCAGACGGCGCCTGCCCCCCCTCCGGCTGTCGCCGGTTCGCAGGCCCCGGGTCCCGACGGCCTGCCGCCCAGCGCGGTCTATATCCAGGCCGAGCAGGCCGCCCGGACCGGCGACGTAATCACCGCCAGCGGCACGGTCGAGCGTGTTTTCGCCCGCTTCCAGGGCCACACCCTGCGCGCCGGCGAGGTGACCTACGACATAAAGCAGGGCATCGGCGGCGCCGATCGCCAGGTCGAGCTGACAAGCCCTGCGGGCGATGTCGTCTATGCCAGCCACCTTGAGCTGGATACGGACCTGAAGGCCGGCGTCGCCGTCAATTTCGCCACGCGGATGTCCAACGGCTCCAGCCTGATGGCCGCCACGGCCGTGCGCCGCTCCGAACACGTCAACGAGCTCAACTACGCCCTGTTCACCCCCTGCGCGATCTGCGACGTCGAAGGCAACGCCAAGACCCCCAGCATCGCCATCCAGGCCGAGAAGGTGGTCCAGGACGAGGAACTGCGGGCCATCCTGTTCCGCAACGCCACCTTCCGTCTGGGCGGGGTGCCGGTGTTCTGGCTTCCGGTCTTCGCCGTGCCGGATCCGACGGTCGATCGGGCCTCGGGCCTGCTGGTCCCGATCATCAACTATGACGAAGGCCGGGGCGTCTCGGTCGAGGCGCCCTATCTGCACGTGGTGTCGCCGTCCGAGGACTGGATCTTCAGCCCGCAAATCAACACCCGGGTGGCGCCGTTCATGAACCTGCAGTGGCGCAGGCGTTTCGCGGACGGAACGGTCGTGGCGCGCGGCGGCTACACCTACGCCCAGAATTTCGGCGACTTTGACCTCGACGGCGACGGCTCGACCGAAAGCAACGTCGATTTCGGCGACCGCACCAGCCGCAGCTATATCCTGGCGTCCGGGCGATTCGATCCGGCAGGGCCCTGGCGCTGGGGGTTCACCGCCGAGCGGACCTCGGACAAGAATCTGTTCGACCGCTACGACGTCCGCGATCCCTATCAGGACAACGGACTCTACTACGGCGACCAGCGGCGGCTGATCAGCCAGCTCTACGCGGAGCGTCAGACCGAACGCTCCTATCTGTCGATCGCCACCTTCTCGATCCAGAGTCTGCGGCTGGACCCGTCCTACGCCAGCACCGATTTCCGCGATTCCGACGGCTACAAGGTGTTCGAGGACGACAAGACCCTGCCGCTGGTGGCGCCGCTGATCGATGGACGCTGGGAGCCGGCCGACGCGGTCCTGGGCGGACGCTTGCGGCTGAAGTTCTCGGCGGTGTCGCTGTCGCGGAACGCCTATGTCGGCAGTCCCGTGTTGCGGCCCGAGGTGATCCCGGCCGGCCCGACCAGCGACTATGGCGGCGTCGACAGCCGCCGGATCACGCTGCAGGGCGAATGGCGACGCGCTTTCATCACGACGTCCGGCATCCGTTTCGAGCCCTTCGTCGACGGCCGTTTCGACGCCTATTCGGTGTCCGACCTGCCGCCGATGCCCGGTAGCGAGGCCGAGGACATCATCACGCGCGGCCGGGCCACGGCCGGGATCGACGTCAGCTATCCGATGATCAGGCGGATCAGTGCGACCTCGGACCTGATCATCGAGCCGCTGGTCCAGCTGTCGATCTCCAACAAGGCGGACCTCGATCCCCGGATTCCGATCGAGGACACCCAGACGTTCGAGCTGGACGAGAGCTCGCTGTTCCGCACCGATCGCTTGCCGGGCTACGACTTCTATGAAGGCGGTTCGCGGTTCACGGCCGGGGCGCGCGCCACCCTGCGCTGGGACGATATTCGCAAGGCCAGCCTCTTCATCGGCCGCAGCATGCGCTCTGATGAGGAAGACGCCTTCCTCACCACGATCCCGGACGACACAAGCAAACTGTATGACCCTTCAGGTCTGGCGGCCCAGACCTCGGACTGGGTGGTGCAGGCCAGCTTCTCGCCGACAGACCGGTTCCGCGGGTGGGGCCATGCGACGATCGATGGCTCGGGCGACATCCGCCGGGCCGAGGCCGCTGTCGACGGAACCTGGGGCCGCCGCAACGTGGCCACGGTCAGCTACATCGTCGATCGCTCGAATCCCCTCAGCGGGCCGAACAACCGGAACTATGAGTTCATCCAGCTCCAGGGCCAGCAATTCGTCTACGGCAACTGGGGCGTGGCGGTCACAGGCATCGCCGATCTGGAGCAGGACCTGATCACCCGCTCGGAGGTCGGACTGCTGTTCGACGACGATTGCTTCAGGTTCGAGCTGGGTTTCCGGCAGGACAACACCCGCGTCCGGCCTTCCGGCCCCTCAGAGGGGCTCTATGTGCGCCTAAACCTCGCCACTTTTGGCGGTACAGGCTACGGACGAAACAGCAGCCGATGAACACATCGTTTGCAGGGGCGCGACCTCCCCGCACAATGGGGTCGAGACGGCGCTTCTCTAGGATCCAGGACTGACTATGCCTTTGATGCGTAACACGACGGGCGTCGCGATCGCCGCGCTTCTCGCAGGCACGGCTATTGCGCCCGCCTGGGCCCAGACGGCGCCGGCTCCCCGCCCCGCCACGGCTCCGGTCCAGACTCCGGCGTCTCCGGCCGCCGGCGCGCTGAACCCGGCCGCAGAACAGGCTCCGGCCCGCCCCCCTGCGGCCCCGCCCCAGTTCCAGATCTCCGAAGGCGTCATCGCCACGGTGAACGACCAGGTCATCACCAGCTTCGACCTGCGTCAGCGCATGCTGAGCATCATCGCCATGAGCCAGGTGCAGCCGACCGAGGAGAACATCCCGGCCATCCAGCAGCAGGCCCTGAACGCCCTGATCGAGGAGCGGCTGCAGAACCAGGAGCTGACCAAGTACAAGGATCTGGTGATCAGCGACGCCGAGGTGGACGAGGAAATCGCCTCCATGGCCCAGGAGGCCGGCACTACGCCCGCCAACTACATGAACTTCCTGGCCCAGGGCGGCATCCGGCCGCAGAACATGCGTGAGCAGCTGCGCACCGAAATCGGCTGGCGCGCCCTGGTCGGCGGCCGCTTCAACAGCCGGTCCAAGGTGTCCCACGCCGCCGTCGAACAGGCCATGCGCCAGATCACCGAGACCGCGTCCAAGCCCCAGTATCTGATCGGCGAAATCTACATCGAGGCCGCCCGCGTGGGCGGTCAGCAGGCCGCCCTCAACGGCGCCGAGCAACTGGTCCAGCAGATGGTCCAGGGCGCGCCCTTCCAGGCCGTGGCCCGCCAGTTCTCGGCCGCCCCCTCGGCGCAGCGCGGCGGCGACGCCGGCTGGGTCGTCCAGGGCACCATCCAACCGGCCCTTCAGTCGGCCCTCGACCAGCTCCAGGTCGGCCAGCTGTCCCGTCCCATCCCGGTCGATGGCGGTGTCTACATCGTCTATATGCGCGACAAGCGGTCGGGCGCCGCCACCAGCCTGGTGACGATGAAGCAGATCATGGTCGAAGCGCCGGAGAACGCCTCCGAGGCCGATGTCGCCGCCGCCACCGCACGGCTGGAGGCCCTGCGTCCGCAGCTGACCTGCGACAACATCCTGCAACGCGCCACCTCGGAACAGGGCCTGCTGGGCTCCGATCTGGGTGAGTCGGACATCGCCAACCTGGCGCCGCAGTTCCAGCAGGTCGCCCGCGCGGCCGAGGTCGGAACGATCAGCTCGCCGGTTCGCACCCCGCTGGGCATCCACCTGCTGGCCGTCTGCGGTCGTCGCGTCGGCGGCCCGGACGCCCCGACCTTCCAGCAGGTCGAGAACCGTCTGCAGAACCAGAACCTCGCCATGCTGGCGCGCCGCTACATCCGCGATCTGCGCGCCGACGCCCTGATCGAGCTGAAATAACCCCATGGCCGCGCCCCGGCCGCTGGTCCTGTCGATGGGCGAGCCTGCGGGCGTCGGTCCTGAGATCATCGCCAAGGCCTGGGGCGCGCTTTCGTCAGGGGGCGCGCCCTTCGCCGTCATCGGAGACCCCGGCCTGATGAAGGCGCAAGGCGTTCCGGTCGTCGAGATCGGCCAGGTCGCCGACGCCGCCGGCCGTTTCGCCCGCGCCCTGCCCGTGCTCAGCCACCCTGCTCCCGCCCCGGTCGTCGCCGGCCGGCCCGATCCGGCCAACGCCGGCGTCGTCGCCGACTGGATCGAGCGCGGCGTCGATCTGGTCCTGTCCGGCGAGGCCTCGGGACTGGTCACCGGGCCGATCGCCAAGGCCCCCCTCTACGCCGCCGGCTTCCGCTTTCCGGGCCACACCGAATTCATCGCCGAACTGACCGCCGACGCCCCCTTCGCCGGGACGCGCGGGCCGGTGATGATGCTGACGGCGAAAGACCTTCGCGCCTGTCTGGTGACGATCCACGTCGCCCTCGATCAGGTGCCCGAACTGGTGACGGGCGAACGCGTCATCCGCACCGCCCGCGTCGTGCACGAGGCGATGAAGCGCGACTTCGGCATCGCACGCCCGCGTCTGGCCCTCGCCGCCCTGAACCCCCACGCCGGAGAGGGCGGCGCCCTGGGCCTGCAGGAGATCGAGGTGCTGCGCCCCGCGGTCGAGGCGCTGCGCGCCGAAGGCATCACGATCACCGAGCCCCTGCCCGCCGACACCCTGTTCCATGACGCGGCGCGCGCGACCTATGACGCCGCCATCTGCCTGTATCACGATCAGGCCCTGATCCCGGTCAAGACGCTGGACTTCTGGGGCGGGGTCAACGCCACCCTCGGCCTGCCCATCATCCGCACCTCGCCCGACCACGGCACCGGCTTCGACATCGCCGGCAGGGGGATCGCCCGCCCCGACAGCCTGATCGCGGCTCTTCGCCTCGCCGCGGAAATGGCTGCGGCGCGTTCGGGCGGCTAGCTTTCCGATTGAGGTCGGTGGAGAAGGACGCATGACCGCCGACCTCCCGCCCCTGCGCGAATCCCTTGAAGCCCACGGGCTGCTGGCCAAGAAGAGCTTCGGCCAGCATTTCCTGCTGGACCTGAACGTCACCCGGAAGATCGTGCGTCTGGCCGGGCCGTTCGAGGGCCGCGCCGTGATCGAGGTCGGCCCCGGCCCGGGCGGCCTGACCCGCGCCATCCTTGAGAGCGACGCAGGACCGGTAGTCCTGGTCGAGAAGGATCCCCGCTTCGTCCCGCTGCTCGAGGAACTGGACGCCGGCGACGGGCGACTGACGATCGTTCAGGCCGATGCGTTGAAGGTCGATGAGGCGACGCTCGCCGAGGGGCCGACCCATCTGGTGTCGAACCTGCCCTACAACGTCGGCACACCCTTGCTGATCAAATGGCTGACCGGTCCGTGGACGCCGTGCGCCCTGACCCTGATGTTCCAGAAGGAGGTCGCCGAGCGGATCGTCGCCGATACCGACGACGACGCCTACGGACGCCTCGCGGTCATCTCCCAGGCGGTCGCCGAGGCGCGAATCGTCATGCATCTGCCCGCTGCCGCCTTCACCCCGCCGCCCAAGGTCGCCTCGGCCGTGGTGCATCTGGTCCCCCGCCCCGACCGCCCCGACCGCGCCATGCTGAAGCGGCTGGAAACGGTCACGGCCGCCGCCTTCGGCCAACGCCGCAAGATGCTGCGCTCCAGCCTGAAATCGCTCGGCGGCGGCGCCCTGTGCGAGGCTGCCGGCATCGATCCCGACGCCCGCGCCGAAACGGTCGATGTGGCGGGCTTCCTGCGGCTCGCTGCAGCATTGGATCGGTGATGAGTGAACAGTGAGCGAGGGGTGAGCGACGTCCGCCAAACCATTGCTCTCCTTTCGGCTCACCTCTTGCTCACCACGCGCTCACTGTTCACTCATCCCCTATGACCATCGAACCCTTCCGCGCCATCACCATCAGCCGCCTCGCCCACGCCCTGAAGGCCGAGGGGCGCGACGTCATCCATATGGAGTTCGGCCAGCCCTCGACGGGCGCTCCCGCCGCCGCCATCGCCGAGGCGCACAGGGTGCTGGACGTCGACGGCATGGGCTACTGGGAGAGCACGCCGCTGAAGGCGCGCATCGCCCGGCTGTATCAGGACCGCTATGGCGTCGAGGTCGATCCGGACCGGCTGCTGCTGACCTGCGGCGCCTCGCCCGCCCTGGTGCTGGCCCTGTCCTCACGGTTCAAGCCCGGCGACCGCATCGCCATGGCCCGGCCCGGCTATGTCGCCTATCGCAATACGGTCAAGGCGCTGAACCTGACGCCGGTCGAGATGGCCTGCGGTCCCGACGAACACTATCAGCTGACCGCCGCCGCCCTTGAGGCGCTGGAGCCTGCCCCCGCAGGGGTCATCATTGCCAGCCCCGCAAATCCGACGGGGTCGATCATCGCGCCGGAAGAACTGGCCGCCATCGCCGCCGTCTGTCGCAAACGCGGCATCGCGGTCGTTTCGGACGAGATCTACCACGGCCTCAGCTACGGCCGGCCGACGCCCTCGATCCTGGAGTTCGAGCCCGAGGCCTTCGTCATCAACAGCTTCAGCAAATACTGGAGCATGGCCGGGTGGCGGCTGGGCTGGCTGCTGGTCCCGCCGGACCATGTCGCCGCCGCCAAGGCCTATATCGGCAACCTGTTCCTGACCCCGCCGTCGCTGAGCCAGCACGCGGGTCTGATCGCCATGGACTGCATCGACGAGTTGGAAGGCCATATCGAGGTCTATCGCCGGAACCGGGAGCTCGTGCTGGAAGCCCTGCCCTCGCTGGGGCTGAAGACCATCGCCCCGCCGGACGGCGCCTTCTACGTCTGGGCCGACATCGGCCATCTGACGGACGACAGCGTGGCCTTCTGCGAGCGGCTGTTGCGCGATACGGGCGTGGCGACGGCGCCGGGCGTGGACTTCGACCCCGTCGACGGCCATCGTTTCATGCGCTTCAGCTTCGCGGTCTCGACGCCGCTGATCGAGGCGGCGCTGGAGCGGCTGCGACCCTGGTTCGCGGCCCGCGCCGCCCTGGCGAGCTGCTGAAACGAGAAGCCCGCCGCCCTTGCGGAACGGCGGGCCATCATCGGTACTGAGCGAAGCCTAGTGGCCGCCGCGATGGTCGCCACGACCGTCGCGATCCCCATGACCGTGACCGCCGCGGGGCCCGTGGTCGCCCCGGTCGCGGCCGCCACGATGGTGGTGGTCGCCGTAGTCGTCATAGGCGCAGGCGGCGGAACCGAGGGCCAGGGCGCCGAGGACGGCGAGGATGGCCAGCTTGCCGGGTTTGAAGGTCGTCATTTGAAGTCTCCCAACACCCCCGTGTCGAGATCAGTAACGCACGATCGCGTACGTCCGCCAATCGGCGTTCACCTTAAATTTCAGCCATCTTCCCCGCTCACACATCTTCCTTGAGCAGCGCGTCGCGATACGTCTCGACCCAGACGTTGCGGAACCGGCGGCTGCGCTCGGCGTGATAGATGTGGGCCAGCTCGGCGTAGGAGCGGTCGAAGTCGTCGTTGACGAAGACATAGTCGAACATGTCGACGTGTTCGATTTCGCCCTTGGCGTTGCGAATGCGGCGCTCGATGACATCTTCGGCGTCCTGCGACCGCGTCACCAGACGGCGGCGCAGCTCTTCCAGGCTCGGCGGCAGGATGAAGACGCGCACGGCGTCCTCGGGGCATTTGTCAGCGATCTGGGCGGCGCCCTGCCAGTCGATGTCGAACAGGACGTCCCGTCCCTCTTCCAGCGCCTTGTCGATCGGGGCGCGCGGACTGCCGTAGCGGCTGCCGTGGACGTCGGCCCATTCGAGGAAGGCGTCCTGATCGATCAGCGCCTGGAACGCTTCCGGGGTGACGAAATGATAGTCGCGGTCGGCGACCTCGCCCGGGCGAATGCCGCGCGTGGTCATGGAGATCGACAGTTCCAGATTGCCGTGATCGGCCATCAGACGGCGGCACAGGGAGGTCTTGCCGGCGCCCGAGGGGCTGGCCACGATCAGGAGGACGCCCCGGCGCGGCGTGCGGTCATTCGACATTTTGGACTTGTTCTCGGAGTTGCTCGATGACCGCCTTCAGATCGAGTCCAATGGCGGTGAGCGGCGTCGTAGCCGATTTCGAGCACAGTGTGTTCGCTTCGCGCATGAATTCCTGCATCAGGAAGTCGAGTTTTCGTCCGGCGGGCGGTTGCCGCAACAGGGAGCGGGCGGAGGCGACGTGAGCCGTCAGCCGATCCAGCTCTTCACGCACGTCGGCCTTTGTCGCGAGGGCCGCCGCTTCAAGCACGATACGGTCGTCGAGGCCGGGCGCATCGGGCGCCAGTTCGGCCATGCGGCGGGCGAAGCGATCGCGGATGTGGTCGGTCTGGGCCTGGGCCTCGCCTTCGGCGCGGGAGACCAGCGCCTCGATGGCGTCGATGAAGTCGATGATGACGGGCGTCAGCTGGGCTCCCTCGCGCTCTCGCGAGACCTTCAGCGCGTCCAGGGCTTCGGCGATGGTGACGGCCATGCCGGCCTCGATCGGCGCGCGGGTCTCGGGGTCGGCGTCGTCCTCCGGCGCGTCCAGCACGCCGCGCAGGGCCAGCAACCCATCGGCGGAGGGCGGGGTCGCCCCCTCCTCAGCAAGCTGGTTGGCCAAAGCCAGATAACGCAGCAGGACGGCCTCATTGACCTTGAGCGCCGCCGCCGATCCCTGCGCCTGTCTGGCCTGAACGCCGATGGTGACCTGACCCCGGTTCAGCCGCTCCTGCGCCGCCGCCTTGGTGAGCCGTTCCAGATTGTCGAAGCCGGCGGGTCCGCGGAAACGGACCTCAAGATTGCGACCGTTGACCGAGCGCGCCTCGACGCTCCAGCTCCAGCCGTCGAGGGAGCCGTCGGCCCGGCCGAAGCCGGTCATGCCAGAGATCTGGCCCGAGATCTGGCCCGCGATCTGGCCGGAGACGCCGCTCATCGGGGGTCGGCCGTGGCCGGGCGCAGGGGCCGTGACGGCGTCAGGGTTCCGGGTGGCTGCATGGTGATCACCGCTTCTCCGGTCAGCGGCCGGTCCGTCGGGGCGGTCCCGGGCGCCAGGGCGCCGGGGGCCGCGGGCGGGGTGGCGCCGGGCGGCAGACCGGCCTTGCGCCGTTCGATCTCGCGCCAGCGCGCGACATTGACCAGATGTTGCTCATAGGTGCTGGCGAAGACATGGCCGCCCGTGCCGTCGGCGACGAAGAACAGGTCGTTCGAACGCGGCGGATTGAGCACGGCGGCGATGGCGTCCTTGCCCGGGTTGGCGATCGGGGTCGGGGGCAGGCCGTCGATCAGATAGGTGTTGTAGCCGGTGTCGGCCTGCAGTTCGGACTGGCGGATGCCGCGTCCCAGCGGCCGCCCGTGAGTGATGCCATAGACGATCGTGGGATCGCTCTCGAGCCGGATTCCCATCCGCAGCCGGTTGGAAAAGACCGCGGCCACGCGCGGACGCTCGGCCGCGAGGCCGGTTTCCTTCTCGACCACCGAGGCCAGGATGACGGCCTCCTCAGGCGTACGGACCACCAGACCCTGTCCGCGCGCGGCCCACAGTCTGGCGAGATTGTCGGTCATGGCCCGCTGCATCCGGACCACGACCGAGGCGCGGGTTTCGCCGCGCGAAACCTCGTAGGTGTCGGGCCAAAGGGACCCTTCGGCGGGCGGTGTTTCCACCGTGCCGGTCAGGACGTCTTCCTTGTTCAGGATGTCCACCGCCTGGGCCGAGGACCAGCCCTCGGGGATGGTCACATAGTGCCGCACCACCCGGCCGTCGGTCAGCAGCCGCAGCACGGACCGCAACGAGGCCCTGGTCGGCACCTGATACTCACCCGCTCGCAGCTTGCGATCGGCGCCGGTCAGGGTGGCGGCGGCCTTGAACATGTCGGTCGAGCGGATCACGCCCGCGCTCTTCAGCTGGGCGGCGATGGCCGAAACACCCGACCCGCTCGGCAGGGAGACGATCGTCGCCTCCCCCGCCCGCGCCGACGGCCCGGGCGCATAATAGACGCTCCAGGCCCAGACCAGGCCTGCGATCAGGAACAGGCTGAACGTCGCCGACGCCGCCAGCAGGGCCGCGATCAGGCCCGAGCGCTTGCCCCGTCCCCCTGCTCCCGGGGCTGGCTTCGGTCCTCGAATGGGTCCCCCCGACCCTTTCGACACCTAGGCGACCTTTCTGAAGATGATCGAGGCGTTGGTGCCGCCGAACCCGAAGCTGTTGGACATGGCCACGTCGATCTCCATCGGTTTGCCCTTGTGTGGCACGAGATCGATGGCGGTTTCGTGTTCCGGATCGTCGAGGTTGATCGTCGGCGGCGCGATCTGGTCGCGGATGGCCAGAACGCTGAACACGGCCTCGATCGCCCCCGCGGCGCCCAGCAGGTGGCCGGTCATCGACTTGGTCGAGGACATGGCCACGTTCTTCGCATGGTCGCCGACCAGTTTCTCGACGGCGCGCAGCTCGATCCAGTCGGCCATGGTCGAGGTGCCGTGGGCGTTGACGTAGTCGATGTCCTCGATGGCGATGCCGGCCCGCTTGACCGCCGCCTTCATGGCGCGATAGGCGCCGTCGCCGTCCTCGGACGGGGCCGTGATGTGCCAGGCGTCGCCCGACATGCCGTAGCCGATGACCTCGGCATAGATCTTCGCGCCCCGCGCCCTGGCGTGCTCGTACTCCTCCAGCACCACGACGCCCGCGCCCTCGCCCATGACGAAGCCCGCGTGGCCCCGGTCATAGGGGCGCGATGCCTTCTCGGGCGTGTCGTTATAGGCGGTGCACAGGGCCTTGCAGGCCAGGAAGCCGGCGATGCCGATCGGCACGATGGAGCTTTCGGCCCCGCCCGCGACCATCACGTCGGCGTCGTCGAAGGCGATCATCCGGGCCGCGTCGCCGATGGCGTGGACGCCCGAGGCGCAGGCCGTGACCACCGCATGGTTCGGCCCCTTGAGTCCGTGCCGGATCGAGATCTGGCCCGAGGTCAGGTTGATCAGGGCCGAGGGGATGAAGAAGGGGCTGACCCGGCGCGGCCCCTGCTTGTCGAGAATCAGCGCCGTTTCGGCGATGGGGCCGAGGCCGCCGATGCCGGAGCCCATCATGACCCCGGTGCGCTCCTTGTCCTCGTCGCTCTCGGGATGCCAGTTCGCGTCGTTCAGCGCCTCGTCGGCTGCGGCGATGCCGAACAGGATGAAGTCGTCGACCCGCTTGCGGTCCTTGGCCGACATGACCTTGTCCGGGTCGAAACTGCCGGGAACATCGGGACCGCCCTGGCCGCGGCCGTCCACGCTGGGCACTTCGCCCGCGATCGTGCAGCCATAACCCTCGGTGTCGAAAGTGGTGATCGGACCGATGCCCGACCGTCCCTCGACGATTCCCTGCCAGCTATGTTCGACGCCCCAGCCCAGGGGAGTGACCAGTCCAAGGCCGGTGACGACAACGCGGCGCATGCCCTGCGCTCCATGACAGTTAAGACTCAAGCGACAAAGCATAGTGAGCGCCACGGCGACTCGCTAGGGCGGGCGGATCGGCGGTTGTCGACGCAGAAACGAAAACGGCCGCCCGCGCTCCGCAGGGAGCATCGGGCGGCCGTATCTCTGTCCGGATCCGTCTGGATCAGGGCGTCGGGGTTAACCGGCGGTTTTTTCCGAGATGAACTTCACCGCGTCGCCAACCGTCTGGATGTGCTCGGCGGCGTCGTCGGGGATTTCGATGTCGAATTCTTCCTCGAAGGCCATGACCAGTTCGACGTTGTCGAGCGAATCGGCGCCCAGATCGTCGATGAAGCTGGCCTTTTCGGTGACCTTGTCCGGATCGGCGTCCAGGTGGTCGATGACGATCTTGCGGACGCGTTCCAGGGTGTCGGACATGGGTGTCTCTGCCTTATGGGGCCGCGAGGGGCGGCTGTTGTCTCAAATCCTGCCGTCTCATGACGGCGACGCTTGTGCAAGACCCTAACGGGTCAGGCGGCAAGCGGTTGCGAGGCCCTTTAGCACAGCCGTATCGGCTGGAAAGGGGGGATTACAGGGATTGATCGTCAGGATCGCCCCCGATTGACCCACCAGACCAGCCCGCCGCCAACGAGGGCGAGCGGCGCGCCATAGACGGCCCAGATGATCTGGCCGGTCATGAAACTGCCGGGCAGGACGTTCAGTCCCTGCAGGACCCACACGACGCCGATCAGCAGCATCGGGCCGCTGAGTATGGTGGCGATCACACGCAGAATCTTCATCGTCGTCTCCGTCGAACCTCGGGGCTCGTGGCAGCTACGGCGAAGATCCGCCGTCAGATCATCGCCATCCCGCCGTTCACATGCAGGGTCTGGCCCGTGACGTAGGCGGCCTCGTCGGACGCCAGATAGACGGCGGCGGCGGCGATCTCCTCGCCTGTGCCGAGGCGGCCGGCCGGGATGCCGCCGAGGATGCCCGCGCGCTGCTGCTCGTTCAGCACATCCGTCATCGGCGATGTGATGAAGCCCGGGGCGATGCAGTTGACCGTGATCCCGCGCGACCCGACCTCCTGGGCCAGGGACTTGGAAAAGCCGATCATCCCGGCCTTGGAGGCCGCATAGTTGGTCTGGCCGCCATTGCCGGTCACGCCGACCACGGAGGTCACGCCGATGATCCGGCCCGAACGGCGCTTCATCATTCCCTTCATCGCGGCGCGCGACAGGCGGAAATAGCTTTCCAGATTGACAGTCAGGACGGACTGGAAATCCTCGTCCTTCATCCGCATCAGCAGGCCATCCTTGGTGATCCCGGCGTTGGCCACCAGGATGTCGAGGCCGGCGCCCGCGACCTCTTCCGCCACCCCGACGAGGGCGTCGACCGAGGCCGGATCGGACAGGTTGGCGGTGGCGAAATGGGCGCGTTCGCCCAGGTCCTTCGCCAGATCGGCCAGCACCGCCTCACGCGTGCCGGACAGGACGACGGTCGCGCCTTGGGCGTAGAGGGCGCGGGCGATGGCCCCGCCGATACCGCCGGTGGCGCCGGTGACGAGGGCGGTCTTGCCGGTAAGGTCGAACATGGTCTGTCTCCGAAGAGTGATTGTGGCTGTTGATTTGTGGATGTGATGGTGACCGGTCGAACAGCGAACGCCGCCCAACCCCTGATCACCAGTCACAAACCACTCAGAGTGACTTCGCGAACGCTTCCAGGTCTTCCGGAGTGTTGAGCGCGACCGCCTCGGCGTCCGGGGCGATGCGTTTGGCCATCCCGGTCAGGACCTTGCCCGAACCGATCTCGGCGAAGCGGGTGACGCCGCCCTCCCCCGAATTTTTGGCGCCCGCCATCCAGATCATGCTCTCGCGCCAGCGGACGCGGCCGGTGACCTGTTCGACCAGCAGGCGGCGGATGACCTCGGGATCGGTGACCGGCGCGGCGGTGACATTGGCGACGACCGGGACGGCGGGGGCGAGGATGGTCGCGGTGGCGAGGGCGGTGGCCATCTCGTCGGCGGCGGGCTGCATCAGCGGGCAGTGGAAGGGCGCCGAGACGTTCAGCGGGATGGCGCGTGCACCCAGCTCCCTGGCCTTCTCGATGGCGCGATCGACGGCGGCCTTGTCGCCCGAGATGACGATATTGCCGGCGTTGTTGTCGTTGGCGACGACGCAGACGCCGATCTCCGAGCCGGCCTTCGCCGCCTCTTCGGCCAGAGCGAGATCCGTCTTCGGACCAATCAGCGAGGCCATGGCGCCCTGCCCCACCGGCACGGCGCGCTGCATGGCCTGGCCGCGCAGCTTGAGCAGGCGGGCGGTATCCGGCAGCGAGATCGCCCCCACGGCGCAGAGAGCCGAATATTCACCCAGCGAGTGACCGGCGACGAAGCTCGCCGCGGTGAGATCGACGCCGAACTCGACCTTCAACACCCGGACAGCCGCGACCGAGACGGCCATCAGGGCCGGCTGGGCGTTTTCGGTCAGGGTCAGCTGGTCGTCGGGGCCCTCGCGCATCAGCTGCGACAGGTTCTGGCCCAACGCCTGATCGATCTCGGCATAGACGTCGCGCGCGCTCTGGAAGGCCTCGGCCAGGGCCGCGCCCATGCCGACCGACTGGCTGCCTTGTCCGGGAAACAGGAGGGCGAGGGTCATTCTTGTGGTCCGCTGGCCGTTGAATCAGGAGCGGAGGGGTAGGACGATCATTCCGTCAGGGCAAGCCGAGCCGCTTCGCGCTTGCCGGATCGCCCCTTTTCCCCTATACGCCCCCGCTTTCCAGGGCTTCGGTCCTGATGCGGAACGCCAAAGGGTTCGGGAAGTCATCCCGGCCGCCGCTTCAGGAGCCATCGCAGACGCGACTTACCCGGTCCGTCGGCGCCGACGCCCCACAAGGGAGACTGACGAATGGCTCTTTACGAGCACACGGTCATGACGCGCCAGGATATCAGCGCGCAACAGGCCGAAGCCCTCAACGACACGATCAAGGACCTCATCGTCGCCGGCGGCGGCACCGTGGCCAAGATCGAATACTGGGGCCTGCGCAACCTGACCTACCGGGTCAAGAAGAACCGCAAGGCGCACTATTCCCTGCTCGCCATCGACACGCCTCCGGCCGCCATGGCCGAAGTCGAGCGTCAGCTGGGCATCAACGAAGACGTGCTGCGCTGGCTGACCGTCCGCGTCGAGGAACTCGACCTGGAACTGTCGCCGCTGCTGGCCCGCCGTGAGCGCGAGCGTGAACGCGATCGCGACCGTCCCGTGCGTGAAGACGCCGTGGTCGAAGCGTAAGGATCAGACACATGACCGATACCACTGCTCCCCGTAACGTCCCGGGCACGCCCGCAGGCTCCGGCGCCGCCGGCCGCCGTCCGTTCTATCGTCGCCGCAAGGTCTGCCCGTTCTCGGGCGAAGGCGCGCCGAAGATCGACTACAAGGATGTGAAGCTGCTGCAGCGTTACATCTCCGAACGCGGCAAGATCGTGCCCTCGCGCATCACCGCCGTTTCCCAGATCAAGCAACGCGAACTGGCCAAGGCCATCAAGCGCGCCCGCTATCTGGCCCTCCTGCCTTACGTGGTGAAATAAGATGAAGGTCGTTCTGCTCGAACGCGTCGAGAACCTCGGCGCCATCGGCGACGTCGTCACTGTCAAGGACGGTTTCGCCCGTAACTTCCTCCTGCCCCGCGACAAGGCCCTGCGCGCCACGTCGAAGAACCTGGAGAAGTTCGAACTCGACCGCGTCGCCATCGAGGCCCGCAACGAGAAGAACAAGGAAGCCTCGCAGAAGATCGCCGACAAGATCGACGGTCAGGTCTACGTCCTGATCCGTCAGGCCGGCGAAACCGGCCAGCTGTACGGCTCGGTCGGCGGCCGCGACGTCATGGAGGCCATCCAGGCCGAGGGCGGCAAGGTCGAACGTTCGCAGATCGTGCTCAACACGCCGATCAAGTCGCTGGGTCTGCACGTCGTGCCCGTTCGCCTTCACGCGGAAGTGTCGGCCTCGGTCTCGATCAACGTGGCCCGCTCGGCTGAAGAAGCCGAACGTCAGGCCAAGGGCGAGGACGTGATCAAGTCCGCCTATGAAGAAGACCGCAATGCCGCCGCCGAACAGGCGAGCGACATGCGCGAAGGCGGCGCCGGCCAACAGGACGGTCTCGGCTCCGAAGCCTGATCGACCTAACTTTGGTCCGATACGATCGAGGGCGCGGCCAGTGGCCGCGCCCTTTTTCGTGTCTGACATGCGTCAGCGATATGTCAAAAATGCAACGTCGTGTAACGAAGCGGTTAAGGCGTGCTTGACCAGACCTCCCGGCG
>Ga0209023_10001865_pt1 | contig 27375 bp, 22 predicted proteins | sample LakOneMetagenome_FD_187468 | JGI IMG/M metagenome (GOLD analysis project Ga0209023, IMG submission 187468) | Freshwater and sediment microbial communities from Lake Erie, Canada (SPAdes) (version 2) | ecosystem: Environmental > Aquatic > Freshwater > Lentic | place: Lake Erie, Canada...
ACTGGTGGGTGCGCCCAGCAGCCGCGACGGCACGCCCAGGACATTGGCATGGACGTGCTCGGCCAGCCCGCTGGTGGCGGTGATGGCCTGCAGCAACAGACGCAACAGCCCGCGCAAATCATCACCCAGGGGTGCGGTTGAGGGCACTAGGGGAGTCGTGGCAGGACTGGCTGCAGGCGTGGTCATTGCGACAGCCTAGCGCTTGCAATCTGGAGTGATTGTTCCATTCTTGCGGCGGTGTTCACACCTGCGTGGTCATGCCGGCGTGGCGGACAAAAACAGGTCCTCTTGCGCCGGGCTGCCGTCGGCCTCGGCAAAGCCGGACAGCCCCACGCCCACTAACCGGTAGCGTGTCTGCACGGGCAGATCCACGCGCGCGCGCAGGGCACAGGCGATATCGGCCAGGGCCTGTTCCGAGGTGGGCGGTTCCGCCCCGGTCAAGCTGCGCGTCAGGCTGCGGAAGTCGGCCGTTTTCAGTTTCAGCACCACGGTGCGGGCGATGCGACCGGGGTGGCGCTGCCATTCCTTGCCATAGCCCTGCCATGTAGCGGCCGCCAAGCGACGAATATGTGGCTCCAGCGCGTCCAGCGGCAGATCCACCGGGAAGGTGTCTTCGCTGGAAATCTGCAAGGTGGCGCGCTCGCTTTGCACCTCGCGCTGGTCGATCCCGAAGGCCAACTCATGCAGCCGTCGGCCCCAGCGCCCGAAGCGCAGTTGCAGCGGCTCCGCACCGAAGCTGCGCAGATCATTGCAGGTGTGGATGCCCAGCTCGGCCAGTTTGGCTTCCATCACCTTGCCCACACCCGGCAGCTTGCCCACCGCCAGCGGTGCCAAAAAAGCGTCCACCATTGTGGGTTTGACCACGAATTGCCCATTGGGTTTGTTCCAGTCGCTGGCGATCTTGGCCAGGAATTTATTGGGCGCGATGCCGGCCGACGCGGTGAGCTGGGTTTGTTCGAAAATTGCGCTGCGTATTTCTTGCGCGATGGCAGTAGCACTCCCCAGGTCACGCAGGGGCGTGGTGACGTCCAGATAGGCTTCATCCAGCGACAGTGGTTCGATCAAGTGGGTATAGCGTTCAAAGATGCTGCGCACCTGCCGGGAGACCGCTTTGTAGCGGGAAAAGTCCGGTGGCACGAACACCGCCTGCGGGCAGAGTTTTTCCGCACGCAGCGCCGGCATTGCCGAGCGTACGCCAAACGTGCGTGCCTCGTAGCTGGCCGCACACACCACAGAACGCGATCCTTTCCACGCCACTACGACCGGTTGCCCGCGCAAGGACGGGTTATCACGCTGCTCCACCGACGCGTAAAACGCGTCCATGTCCACGTGGATGATCTTGCGCTGCGGAGTGTTCACCGCGTTAGTTTAGAAGTTGCTGGCGGTCAGGTCAGCGCCAGAATGCAATCACATCGAAACCGGGATCTTGTGAGATGTCCTTCGCGGAGCTTCCGCTGCGCGGAGGGCGCGTTACATGTAATTCATGCCGCCCGTTAGCGAGTGTGCGCACATCGATCATCGCCAGCAGGGCGGGGCGGTCGGTGCGTGGGTCGCTGGAAATTTCATAGCGCAGTTCAGGCAGTGGCTTGCCGTCCAGCGTAACCGTGTGCAGTGCGGACAAGCAGGTCAGCCGTGTTTGTGCAGACTGTGCCCGGGTCTGCGGGCAACGCCGCTGCATCGCGGAAGTATCGCGATTGGGTTGGAACGGCACCACCAACTGTGCGTAGGCATCCTTGATGATCGCGGACTGCACATAGGGCACGGCATCATCCCGCGCAGGGTTGCGCTGGTCATCGTAGTGGGCACTATCGAGGGCCCGCACATCGCGTCCGGCAGGAAACAGTGCGTAATTGCCAAGCAAGGATGGCTCACGCTGCAGTGTCCCACTGAATATTGTCACCCCTAGTGCAAGGAACATCAGCAGCATAGTGGCAGTGAGTACTTTGCGGTCGCTGCTGTGGCTGCTCAGCAACGCCATCACCGGGTTGTTGCTGCGGCGAAAACCAAGCCTCGCATAGACTCCGAACATGCGCTGCAATAGCCGGTACCAACGGCTATTTGGCGTTAATGCACTACCGTACTTATGGTCAATCATTGCCGCTACTGCCGACGGCACCACCCAGAGCCCCATGAGCACGACCAGAATACTGCTTGGATCTAGTCGGCCGCCGCTCAGTGCGGCAATTATCATGGACAACCCAAGTATGCTGATCGCGGCGATTGAGATCACCACCACAAACATCGCTTGAGTGACTCCGACTGCAAACAAGATGGTGGCGCGGTTATCGGCGTTTTCGATGATGTCAGGGAATGATATTTCACGCGCTTGCTCCATCGCGCGTGCAATCGGGCCAATGCGTAGTTTGTCCCAGCGAATGCCATCGGGATACACCGAATGCATGCCCACCAAGGCAATCCAGCGCGCACGCAGCAGCAGATGCAGGACGAAGGTCAAGGCCAGAATCAGCGCCGCACTTCTGGCGTAGATGTACACCAGCTGCAGCACCGTTCGCCAGTCGGAATCAAACCGCGGGCGCAGCGCGAAAAACCGGTCATCCAGCCAGCCTGGCAATTGCAGCATGGCAAACACCGCAATACCGGAAATCAGTAATTCAACTTCCCACGTCGGCGTGGTGCGGCGTGACAGTGTGTGCGGGTTTTCGATGTCATTCATGCCACGCATGGTGCGTGGCAATCCACCTGTCTGACAAGCCCGTCACACCAGCCCGAACATGTAATAGGCCGCAATGACCACAAACACCGCCAGCGTCTTGATGCAGGTAACGGCAAAAATATCTTTGTAGGATTGGCGATGGTTCAGCCCGGTGACCGCGAGCAGGGTGATGACTGCACCGTTGTGCGGCAGGGTATCCATGCCGCCGGAGGCCATTGCGGCCACCCGATGCAGTACCTCCATCGGGATGCCTGCGGCATGCGCATTGGCGATGAAGGTGTCCGCCATCGCCGCCAGCGCAATGCTCATGCCACCCGATGCGCTGCCGGTGATGCCGGCCAGGGCGGTGACGGTCACTGCTTCATTCACCAGCGGATTGGGGATCGAACCCAGCGCGTGCGCCACCACCAAAAAGCCGGGCAGGGCGGCGATGACGGCACCAAAGCCGTATTCCGATGCGGTATTCATGCCGGCCAGTAGTGCACCGGAGATGGCGGATTTGCTGCCTTCGGCAAAACTTGCTTTGACCGGCTTCCATGCAAACAGCAGCACACAGGCAATACCGGCCAGCAGCGCGCCTTCTACCGCCCAGATGGCCGCGACTTTCGAAATTTCCTGCACCACCGGTGCAGGGTTGCCAATCACCGCCGGCACGAAGCTGGTGCTATCGCCGTAATGTTGGGGGATCCACAAGGTCAGCAGCTTATTGACCACACCGACCAGCAGCAGCGGCAAGATGGCGATGAGTGGATGCGCGAGTTTGCCACCGGCAAAGGCCGCCGGCTCGTTGCGCAGGCTGGCGGCATCGCCATAGCCCTCGCCGGCTTGCAGTGCGGCGCGGCGGCGCCATTCCAGATAGCTCATGCCCACGATCAGGATAAACACCCCGCCCAAACTGCCCAGCGTGGGCGCGGCCCAGGTGTTGGTGCCGAAAAACGTGGTGGGGATGATGTTCTGGATCTGCGGCGTGCCCGGCAGCGCATCCATGGTGAAGGTGAACGCGCCCAGCGCAATCGTGCCGGGGATCAGCCGCTTGGGGATATTGGATTGGCGAAATAATTCGGCAGCGAACGGATACACCGCAAACACCACCACGAACAGCGACACCCCGCCGTAGGTCAGCAGCGCGCAGACCAGCACGATCGACAACATCGCCCGCTGCGCGCCCACCACGCGGATGGTGGCCTGCACGATGGCCTTGGAAAACCCCGACAGTTCGATCACTTTTCCGAACACCGCGCCCAGCAGAAACACCGGGAAATACAGTTTCAGAAAGCCGACCATCTTGTCCATGAACAAGCCGGTGAACATCGGTGCCACCAGTTGCGGATCGGTCAGCAGCACTGCACCCAATGCCGCCACCGGTGCGAACAGGATCACGCTGTAGCCACGGTAGGCCACCACCATCAGAAAGCACAGTGCGGCCAATACGATCAAAAACGACATGCGCCACTCCGGGCAACGGACGTTGGGCTGCGAGTGTCATCGCCAATGGGGCGATGCAACATTGTCCTAACGTCCAATGCCCACCCGCCCGGCAAGTGATTACCGTGCACAGCAATGGCGGCATCCGTCCGCTGGTTCTGCATATATCCCGGGAGGAATTGGCGATGAAGCGTAAGCAATTGAGTCTGGCTGTTCACGGTGCACTGGCGATGTCGTTCCTGATTGGAGCTCCTGCTTTGGCGCAGGATGCTGCCAAGGGCAAGGACGGCGAGCAGGCGGCCACTCCCGCGGCACAAAAGGCGACAACCCTTGAAAGCGTGAAGGTCACTGCCCGCAAACGCGAAGAAACCCTGCAGGACGTGCCGGTCGCGGTCACCGCGTTCACTGCCGATTCGTTAGACAAGCTCAATATCCAGGATCTGGGGGATCTGGGTGCGCAGGTGCCGAATATGACCATCTACGCCGCACGTGGATCAAATACCACCATCACTGCCTACATCCGGGGCGTTGGCCAGTCTGATCCTTTGTGGGGTGTTGATCCTGGTGTGGGCCTGTACTTGGACGATGTCTATCTGGCACGCCCGCAGGGTGCCTTACTGGATGTGCTGGATGTTGAGCGCGTGGAAGTGCTGCGCGGCCCGCAGGGCACCCTGTACGGCAAGAACACCATCGGTGGCGCAATCAAGTACGTAACACGCGCACTGTCGCCAGAGTTCAACGGCTTCGGTGCGGTCACCATCGGCAACTATGGCCAGCGCGATTTCAAGCTGGGGTTGGGCGGCGGCTTGGGTAGCGATACTTTGCGCGCTCGCATTACTGCTGCGAGCCTGAGCCGTGACGGCTTTGGTGAAAACATTCGCACTGGCGATCAGGTTAGCGACAAAGACATCAAGGTCGTGCGTGCTCAACTGGGTGCATATGTCACTGACAGTTTCGACATCCAGTTTGCAATGGACTGGATGAAGGACGATTCCGGCGTGCGCGGTGCCAAGCTGCTAGCACCAAACACCAATGCAACCGCCAATTTCCTGTTCCCGGGGCTGTCTACCTGGTTGCCGCTGGACAGCCGTTACGACGTACGTAACGGGATGCCCAACACGAACTACACCAAGGTGGATGGCGCATCGATGACCGTGAACTATCGGGCAGACGATAACTGGACACTCAAATACGTGTTGGCAAAACGTGAGTCTGATACCGAGACCAACATCGATTTCGATACGCTGCCATTCCCGATCGCGGACGTCAAAGCCTTCTACAACGACCAGCAGGTGAGTCAAGAACTTCAAGTCAACTACGACGGCGGTGGTCGCTCGCGCGGGGTGGTTGGCCTGTATTCTTTCAGCGGCGAGGCCGGTGGCCAGGTGCTGAACAATTTCTATGGCCTGCTATTTGGTGACACCCAAGGCAAGGTGATGACGGACAGCATCGCTGTGTATGCCGACTGGACCTTTGATGTCACTGACAAATTCTCAATCGATGTTGGTGCGCGCTACACCGACGAAGACAAGCACGCGGTCGTTCTTAACCGTAGCTATAGCGACGGAACTTTCAGCAAGCAAACAGCAGTCTCGGCGAATTTCAACAAGACCATCAACTTCAAGAACATGTCGCCAAAGGTTTCGCTGGACTACCAGATCACCCCCGACATCATGGTCTACGGTAATGCTTCGCGTGGCTTCAAGTCAGGGGGGTACAACATCCGCGCCCAAGCTACTGCGGTGCCACGGTCGGCTGAGCCGTTCAAGGACGAGCAGGTCGACAGTTACGAGATTGGCAGCAAGATGGGGCTGCTGGACCAACGTCTGTTCCTGAACTTGGCCGCGTTCCACAACAAATACAAGGATATCCAGCTGTCGATCTTCACTGCTTACGACAGCAATAACGATGGCAAGGATGATGCGTTCTTCGGCGATTTCACCAATGCCGGCGCCGCGACCATCAATGGCCTGGAAGTCGAATACCAATGGCTGCCGACCCAGCACTGGGCGATTACCGGAAATCTGGCCTGGATGGATGCCAAGTTTGATGAGTACATGTTCAAAGGGGTGAATATTGCCAAGCAACAAGCAATGACCAACGCCCCGGATTTCTCGGGTGCGATCAACCTTGAATGGCGTACCGATCTAGCCAATGGTGGCCATCTGTCAGCGCGTGCCGGCTATAGCTATCAGTCCAAGGTAGTGGCCACCACCGAAATCGTGAAGGATCCAGTGACCGGGGCGCTTACCAGCCCGATTACCCAGGATGGCTATGGCCTGGTCAATGCAAACGTGACGTGGCGGATCAATGATGCATGGTCTCTGTCGCTGGCCGGCACCAACCTGACCAACAAGGAATACCGCACAACCGGGTACAACCTGGTGTCGGCACTTGGTGTGATGACGGGTTTCTACGGTGCGCCTCGCCAGTTCAGCCTGACTGCGCGCTACAACTTCTGACCCAACCCCTGGGCGGTGACGACGCGGCGGCGGGCTTCGGCTCGCCGTCGCGTTATGCTCGCCAGCAATGTGGCCCGATGATCGAACTCCAACCCCATGGCTGAAGGCGCGGCGATGCTGAGTGTCGCCGCTGTCGTTGCTGCTGCATTGCTGTGGCTGGGCCTGCTGTTTGGCACCGGCCTGTACGCCGAACGCCATCCGGGCGCGTTCGCGAAGCACTGGCGGCATGTATACGGCTTGTCATTGGCGGTGCATTGCACCTCGTGGACGTTCTACGGCACCGTCACCCAGGCGGCACGTTATGGCTGGCCTCTGCCGCCTACCTTCATCGGCGCCATCCTGTGCTACGCGCTGGCGGTTGTCTTTTTGATACGGCTGGTACGGCTGGCGCGGCAAACCAATGCGACATCGCTGGCCGATCTCATCGCCACGCGCTTAGGCAAAGACGCTTGGCTTGCCGCGATCGTCACCTTGGTGACAGTGCTGGGTTTGATTCCTTACATCGCGCTGCAACTGCAGGCAATCACCATGAGCTTCACCACGCTGACGGTGGGCATCGGTTCGGCCGATGATGGCGCACCGCCGCTGTGGCGGGATGGTGCGTTGTACGTGGCGCTGGCAATGGCTTTGTTCGCCATGATGTTTGGCACCCGCCGGGTGAGTGCGGCCGAGCACAATCGCGGGTTGGTGCTGGCACTGGCGTTTGAATCGTTGTTCAAACTATTGGTCATGCTGGCGCTGGGCGGGTTTGTGTGGCTGGGCCTGCACACATTGCCCGGTGTGCCGCGTTTGCCGCCATCATCGTCCGCAGGTGGCTTCATGCCTTTGGTGATTTTGGGGGCACTGGCGATGTTCCTGATGCCGCACCAATTCCATGTGGGTGTAGTGGAATGCCGCGACGAACGGGATGTGCGCACCGCGCGCTGGCAGTTTCCGCTGTATCTGCTGTTGATCGCGCTGCCCACCTTGCCGCTGGCGCGCGCCGGCGCGGCCCTGCTGGGGGAGCATGTTCCCACCGATATGTATGCCTTGGCGCTACCAATGGTGCAGGGGCACGCCGGCATGGCCTTGCTGGTGTTTCTGGGTGGTTTGAGTGCGGCGACCGGCATGGTGATTGTCAGCACGCTCACGCTGAGCCTGATGATCGGCAACCATTGGTTTGCACCCGGCCTGCTGCGCGGTGCGTGGGCACGCGGCAAGGCCAGTGACCACAGTGGCGACCTGTTGCTGCTGCGGCGATTCGGCATTGTTGCCATCATGTTATCGGGTTGGGCGTATAGCCGGTTGGTCAGCGGCAATGCGGTATTGGCCGATGTGGGCGCGGTGTCGTTTTCGGCCTTGGCTACCTTGATGCCAGCGCTGGCGTTTGCACTGTGGCGGCCGCAGACGCCGGGGCCAGCGGCCAGTCTTGGTGTGCTGGCCGGGTTTGCCGCGTGGTGCTGGGTGATGTTGGTGCCGCTGTTGACGGCCAGTGCGGGTGCCCATCCGGATTGGCTGCATGCCGGGCCGTTCGGGCAGGCATGGCTGGCACCCGAGGCGATGTTCGGCTTGACCGGTTGGGGCCGGTTGGCGCGCGCGGTGGGCGTCAGTTTGTTTGTCGGCACAGGCATCACCTTGGTGGCCGCCAACCTGCACGGTGCGGCCCGCCAACAAGATGCGCGTGGCAGTGATGTGCGCACCCTGCGCAATGCCGGGCGTCGCTTTCTGCCTGCTGCACGGGTTGAGGAACTCCTGCAAGGTGCACCGGCCAGCGGCCCGGTCCCCGCAGTGCTGGAATCACGTCTGGAGCACGAGTTGGCAGCGGTGCTGGGCAGTGCCTCGGCGCGCTTGTTGCTGGATGCGGCACGTCGCGACGCCTCCGGTGCAGACCTCGACACCGTGGCCAATATCGTCAGTGAGGCCAGTGAAGATTTGCGCTTCAACCAGCGCGTACTGGAGGCCGCGCTGGAAAACATGAGCCAAGGCATCAGCGTCGTGGATGCACAGTTGCATTTGGTGGCGTGGAACCGCCGCTACGCAGAACTGTTCGGCTTTCCGTCCGGCATGTTGCGGGTAGGCATGCCGATTGCGGAGGCATCCAACTGGGCGTTGCGGGAAGTGGCTGGCATCGAGCGCGCCAACGATGCCTTGCAGCGCCGCCTTGAGCATATGCGCGCCGGCACTTCGCACCTGTCCGAGCGCGTGTTCCCCGATGGCAGCATCATTGAAATTCGCGGCAACCCGATGCCCGGCGGCGGCTTTGTGGCCACCTTCACCGATGTCACCGCATTCCGACAGACGGAAAGCGAACTCAAGCGCAGCAATGAAACGCTGGAGCAGCGCGTCATCGAGCGAACCGCGTTGCTGGAAACCGCAAAACGCGAAGCCGAGCACGCCAACGATGCCAAAAGTCGCTTCTTGGCCGCGATTGGGCATGATCTGTTGCAGCCGTTGCACGCGGCCCATTTATTTGCAGACACGTTGCAACAACGCAGCGTGGGTGAGCAACGCGAACTGGCTGCGCATATCGGTAGTGCATTAGACACCACCACCGACTTGCTTGGCACATTGCTGGATATGTCGCGTCTGGAAGCCGGTGGTTTGGTTCCGGAGTTGCGGATATTTCCATTGAGCGAAGTGTTGGATCCATTGGTGGCCCAATTTCGGGTATTGGCTGCAGAACGCGGCCTGCAACTGCACTATGTCGCCACGCGTGCGTGGGTGCACAGCGACCCGCAACTGTTGCACCGCGTATTGCAAAACTTCCTTGCCAATGCGCTGCGTTACACCAGCAGTGGTCGCGTGTTGCTAGGGGTTAGGCGGCGCGGGCTTGGGCTGCGGATTGAAGTTCACGATAGTGGCCCCGGCATTGCGCCCGATCAGCGCGAAATGATTTTCGAGGAGTTTCGGCGTGGCGATCAAGCACCCGGGCTGGGGCTTGGCTTGGGTTTGGCGATTGCAAAACGCATCGCGGGATTACTGGGTGCGGAGTTGTCGCTTGTCAGTATTGTCCAGCGCGGCAGTTGTTTTGCCCTTAGCGTGCCGCGAGCGGCAGCGGCACAACCTGGAACCACACCCATGCGCGGGGTTTCCGGCTTGCGCGTGCTGATTGTGGACAATGAAGCTACGGCATTGGATGCATTGGCCGGCGTATTGCAAAGCTGGGGGTGCGAAGTGATTGCTGCAAGCAACGGCGCAGCGGCAATGCGTGCGCTGGCACAGCAGCCATGCGCGTTGTGGATTTTCGACTACCACCTGGATGACGGTGATGATGGGGTGTCGTTGCATCACCGATTACGTGAATTGCACGCGCCCATTCCATGCCTGATTCTCAGCGCAGATCGTACTGGCGCAGTGCGTACCGCCGCGCAAGAAGCAGGCTTGCCCTTGCTGATGAAACCGCTCAGACCATTGGCGCTGAAGTCAATCCTTGATCGCATGTTGGCTGCACGCAGTTCGCCCTGACCGGTTGTCCACACAGACTGTGGATGAGCATCCGCACAAGGGTGTGGATAAGCATCCAAGCGCATTGCGTGGCGCGGTATGCAGGCTGTTGGTGAAATTTTGTTCAAGATGATTTTGCTTGCGGAATTGCATCGTTTCGCTTGTCCACTTCGGCTGTGGATCACTGCCCTATAAACGTGTGGATAACACGCTACGCGACTTGTGTGGCAGGGCTGTCAAGTGGCGTGGTGAAAATGTGGCCACAACATTTCAAAAATATTTTTCTGCATCACTGCGGTACATCGTGGTTTTCCACAGCACTTGTGGATGACGCTTCAACAAACATGTGGATAACTGCAGGAGCGCTTTGTGCAGCGAGCCTGTCAAGATGTGTGATTAAAAAATCACCAGCACTTTTATGCGCAGTGCATCAGCGCGAAAGCGCAACTTCGCCTTCGATCAACCGCGCCGGGTCACTCAATTCCAGCTCACGCAACACCACGCTGGCTTGGGTGCGGTTGCGCACGCCCAGGCGTTCGAAGATGGCGGTCAGGTGCGCTTTCACGGTGCGTTCCTGCACATCCAGACGATCCGCGATTTGCTTGTTGAGCAAGCCCTGCGCCACCAATGCTAGTACACGAAATTGTTGCGGCGACAGGCTGGCCAAGCGCGCTGCAAGGTCGGCATCGTGCTGCGAAGAGGCTGCGCGTGCCACGCTGGCGCGCAGGGCGGGGGGCAGCCACGTATCGCAAGCCAGTACGCTGCGAATGGCATCGCGCAAGTCTTCCAGCCCCGCACTCTTGGGCAGGTAGCCGGCGGCGCCATGATCCAATGCACGGCGCACCACGCGCGGATCGTCGTTGGCTGACACCACCACCACCGCCACGCCGGGATATTGCGCGCGAATGGCGGCCAGGCCAGCCAGCCCGTGATTGCCCGGCATATGCAGATCCAGCAGCACCAGATCCACCTGTGGCTGCGCGTCCAGCAGTGCCAGTACCGCATCCAAATGACCGGCTTCGAACAGCTCCGCTTCGCCCAGTGCATCGCGCGCCGCTTGTTTGAGTGCGGCGCGAAACAGCGGGTGGTCGTCGGCAATCAGCAGGCAAGGCATGGCTTATTGCGCCGTCCAGCCCCCATCCACCGGCATTGCCGTGCCGGTGATGTTGTGCGCTTCGCGGCGACACAGGAACACCGCCAAGCTGGCGATTTCTTCGGGCAAAGTCATGCGCAGGCTGGGTTGTTTTTCCGCCAGCAGTGCGCGCACGCCATCGTCGCGGCTGCCGCCGTGCATGCGGGCTTCAATCTGCGGCTCGATCAATGGCGTTTCCACCCAACCCGGGCAAATGCAGTTGACGGTGATGCCGCCCGAATCGCGGCTGCCCTGTGCGGCATATTCCAGCGCCGCGACCTTGCTCATCCCGACGATGCCGAATTTGCTGGCCACATACGGCGCCTTGTCTTTCGAGGCCACCAAGCCATGCACCGACGCAATATTGACGACCCGGCCAAACCCGCGCTGCGCCATCACCGGCATCGCAAGACGCATGGTGTGGAAGGCCGAAGACAGGTTGATGGCGATGATGTCGTTCCACTTCGCCACCGGCATTTCGTGCAAGGGCACCGCATGCTGGATGCCGGCATTGTTGACCAGAAGATCGACGCCGCCACTGCTCCAGTTGGCCAGCTCGGCCATCATGGCTTCGATGGCATTGGCATCGCGCAAGTCTGCGCCGAAGTGACGGGCACCCCCGCTGCCGGCAGCATTCACGTCGGCAATGGCGTGTTCAATTTGTGCGGCGCTGCCCAGACCATTGATCGCCACCTGTGCACCGGCGGCGGCCAGGGCTTTGGCAATCGCCAAGCCAATCCCCGAGGTGCTGCCGGTCACCAGTGCAGTGCGCCCGTTCAAGAATGTATCGTTCATCGAAATTCCCATGCAAACTCATTCCATACGCTAACAGGAAGACGCTGCGCCGGGTTGGTACCAAAGTACGATGCGCGCCATTGTCACTGCAGCTACAGTCAGGGCATGAATATCTTCCGTCATTGCGCCTTCGCCAGTGCGCTTGCCCTGTTGGCAGGCTGCGCCAGTCTGCCTGCTTCCCACAAGGGTGCCTCCATGTTCAGCCAGCCACTCGTCTCCACACACCGTGATGCCGATGATTTGCTGACTGCAGGCCTGGGCTTGGCAGGTTTGCAGTCGGTCATTCCGCCCGCCTTTGTCGATGCCGAACACCCCACCGCCGCGGAACTGCGCCGGCGTGCGCTGTGGAGCAACTGGCGCGGCATTGCCGATCTGGCCCCCGGCGGTGGCTACGCCACGCTGTATGGCAGCGTGGCCACGGTCCCGGGGCGCGAATTCAGTGCCTTGGCCACGCTGGCCGGTGCCGGGCAGCCGCATCGCGTGCTGCTGCAATTGCCGGATGGGTTCGATCCACGCAAACGCTGTGTGGTGGTGGCGGCATCGTCCGGCTCGCGCGGCATTTACGGGGCGATCGCGGTGGCCGGTGCGTGGGGCCTGCCGCGTGGCTGCGCGGTGGCCTATACCGACAAGGGCAATGGCACCGATTATTTTGATCTGGATGCCGGGCAGGGAGTCGCATTGGATGGCCGCGTGGCGGCGGCCAATGGCAATACCGCATTGGCATTCAAACCTGCGGCCGCCAGTGGCTCCGGTGTGGCGTACAAGCATGCGCATTCGCAAGACAACCCGGAAGCCGATTGGGGCCGGCATGTGAAGCAGGCGGCGCAATTTGCGCTGGCCACCTTGAATGCGCAATTGCCGCAGCAAGCACCATTTACCTTCGACAACACCCGCGTGATTGCGGTCGGCATCTCCAACGGCGGTGGCGCGGTGCTGCGTGCCGCCGAGGATGGCGAACCGTGGCTGGATGCGGTGGTTGCCGGCGAGCCCAATATTTACGCGCAAGGGCCGGACGCACGCAGTCTGTATGACTACAGCACTGAAGCTGCACTGTTGATGCCCTGCGCGTTGCCGCAATTGGGCATTCCGGCAATGCCTGGACTGGACGCCAAATGCGCGGCATTGAAGATGCGTGGTGTGTTGGCCGGCGATACGTTGGATGCGCAGCAGAAAGATGCACTGGCGAAATTGCACGCCGCCGGCTGGACCGATGCTTCGCTGCGCGCGGGGAGTATTTCCGTCGCCTTCGATTTGTGGCGCGCCGTGGCCGTGGGCTACGCCTCGGCCTATGGGCGCTATGCCTTCGATGCGCATCCTTGCGGTTATCGCTATTCCGCGCAAAACGCCGACGCCAGCCCGCGAGCGGCCACGGCGGCCGAGCGTGCGGCGTGGTGGGCCGATGCCGCCGGCATTCCACCGGGTGCGGGTGTGGGCATTGTCGATCCACAGCCCATGACCGACATGGGCCTGACCGGTATGCAATGCCTGCGCAATCTATGGACTGGCGACAGTGCCGATGCGCAGCGTGTGCGCAAAGGCGTTGCCGACACCCGCGCAACACTGCCCCGCGCAGGCCTGCCGGTGGTGGTGATTCATGGCCGCAGTGATGGTCTGGTGCCGCAAGCGTTTTCAAGCGCACCTTATGTGGCGATGGCCAAGGCCGCAGGCCGCAATGACGTGCGCTATTGGCAAGTGGACAATGCGCAGCACTTCGATGCCTTCCTCGCCCTGCCGCCGATGGCCGCCGCCTATCTACCATTGCTGCCGTATGTGTACAGCGCCCTGGATCGGGTGGATGCTTACCTGGATGGCAAGACCGCGTTGCCGGCCGATGCGGTGATCCACACCGTGCCGCGCATGGGCAAGCCGCTGGCAGAAGAACATTTGGCGATGCCGCACTGATTGAAAGTATTTGCCTGCGCGGCATCGAATTTGGCAAGCTGGCGCGATGAAGCCACGCCATTTCTCCATGCTGCGCGAGTTCCACCTCGCCGATTGGTTCACCCTTGGCAATGCCTTCTGCGGCACGGGGGCGATCTTTGCGGCCATGCGCTACCTGCAAGATGGCGTTGTGCGCGACTTGCTGCTGGGCATGGCGCTGATTCCGTTGGCATTCGTGTTTGATGCATTGGACGGGCGCATCGCGCGCTGGCGCAAGGTGGCCAGCACTTTGGGGCGTGAACTGGATTCATTGGCCGATGTCATCAGCTTCGGTGTGGCACCTGCCGCACTGGGCTACGCCTGCGGTCTGCAGGGCGGCTGGGATTGGTTGATCCTGAGCTATTTCGTAGGCTGCGGGGTCAGCCGGTTGGCACGCTACAACGTCACCGCCGAGCAATTGGCGGGTGCCGAGGGCAAGGTGAAATATTTCGAAGGCACGCCCATTCCCACCAGCGTGCTCCTGGTGGCGGTACTGGCGTGGTCGGCTTGGGCCGGCGCATTGGGTCACGCCATCCTGCTTGGTGTGGTGCAGTTGGGACCGTGGCAATTGCATCCGCTGGTATTGCTGTATGCCTTGTCTGGGTCACTGATGATCAGCAAGACCCTGCATATTCCGAAACTTTGACATCCCCGTGTGATAGCGGTGCAACCTTGGCGTTGCTAGCATTCACGCAACCGTGGAGGACACATGACAAACGCACCCGATGATTTTGCGGCACTGGCGCGCCAATACTGGGGCTTGTGGGGCGATGCGTTGCAAGGCGCCGTGCCGCAGACCGAGCAGGTGCCAGGCACGCAAGCGTTTCGCGAAGCACTCAACGCATGGACGCAGGCCGCCGGTGGCGGGCAGGGCGGGTTCGATTCGGTGCTGGGGCATGTTCGCCAGCAAAGTGGGGACTGGCTGGCGCAGTTGCAGCAACTGGCGGCACAGTTTGCCGGGCGTGAGCACAGCGCACGCGATATCGTGCAGGCATGGCGGCAAATGCTGGGTGACAACCCGTTCCAGGATTTGCTGCACGGCATGCGCGGGCCCGGCCTGGAAGGCATCGCGCAATGGAATGCGATGGCGCAGCCGTGGTTGCAGGGCCTGCGTGGTGAAGCCGCCAGTTTGCTGGGCTTGCCCGCATTCGGCTTCACCCGGGAACATCAGGAACACGCGCAAGCCTTGGGCAAAGCACATCTGCGCTGGCAAATGGCATTGGAGGCATACAACAAACTGCTGACCAGGATTTCGCAGGATGCCTATGCCTGCTTTGAAAGCAGGCTTGCCGAACGTGAAGAGCCCGGCCGTCAAATTGGCAGCGTGCGTGCCCTGTTTGATCTGTGGGTAGATGCCGCCGAAGACGCATGGGCCAAGGCTGCGCTGTCGCAGGACTATCGGCGCGTCTTCGCGGAATTGACCAATGCGCAAATGCAACTGCGCGGCGCGGTGCAGGCACAGGCCGAGCAAGCCGCCACCGCGCTGGGCTTGCCGGGCCGCACCGAGCTGGACAGCGCCCATCGCAAGATTGCCGAACTGGAACGCCAACTGCGGCGGATGCAGCGCGATGCTGCGCCGCCTGCTTCAACACCCGTGCAAGCCAATGCAACACCTGCACCGGCGAAACCGGCAGCAACCAAGATCGCCGCGGTCAAGAAGAAGCCCGTGGCAAAAAAAGCGGCTCCCGAACCTGCCGCAAAAAAATCCGTCACGGCGCGCGGGCCAGTCAAAGCCGCAGCAACAAGCAAAGCAAGCAAGCGCAAAACACCTGTGAAGCCCACCAAGCCCGCTGCAAGGAAGCGCTGACATGACGCAGTTCTTTGGCCCACTCAATATCACCGCGCAATCATTGGCGGAAGACGCCGGCAAGCTGCAAGCCAAGCTGGTGGCCGGTATCGGCACGCTGCGTACGATGGATGACGTCAGCTTTGGGGTCACCCCGCGCGAGGAAGTCTGGCGCGATGGCAAGGTGGTGCTGTACCGCTTCAAAGGCGAACAGCCCCCCACTGCGCGGGTGCCGATCCTGATTGCCTATGCCTTGGTCAATCGCCCGTATATGGTCGATTTGCAGTCCGACCGCTCCTTGATCAAAGGCTTGCTGGCGCGTGGCGAAGATGTGTACATCATCGACTGGGGCTACCCGGATCGCTCCGATCGCTTCCTCACCTTGGAGGATTACATCGAGCGCTTTATCGGCGGTGCGATGGATTATTTGCGCGGTGCGCATGCGCTGGATGCGGTCAACCTGCTGGGCATTTGCCAAGGCGGCGCGTTCTCGCTGTGCTACGCATCGCTGCACCCGGACAAGGTCAAGAACCTGATCACGATGGTGACGCCGGTGGACTTCCACACCCCCGACAACACGCTGTCGAACTGGAACCGCGAGATCGATGTGGATCTGCTGGTGGACACGCTGGGCAATGTGCCGGCCGACATGATGAACGTCACCTATTTGATGCTCAAACCGTGGCGGCTGTTCGCACAGAAATACGTGGGCATGGTGGACATCCTGGACGACAAGCAGGCGATGGAAGATTTCCTGCGCATGGAAAAGTGGATCTTCGATTCACCCGACCAAGCCGGCGAAGCCTTTCGCGAATTCAGCAAGCAGTTCTTCCAGGAAAACCGCTTCGTCAAAGGCGGCGCAAAAGTTGGCAACCGCGAAGTGCATCTGGGTCTGGTGGAAATGCCTGTGCTCAACATCTATGCCGAACAGGATCATTTGGTGCCGCCGGATGCTTCACGCGCAATGAAAGCCCTGATCGGCAGCGATGACTACACCGAGCTGTCGTTCAAGGGGGGGCACATCGGCATCTACGTCTCCAGCCGTGCGCAAAAGGAAGTACCGCAAACCATCCACGACTGGCTGGCCAAGCGCGCACGCTGACGATGCGCAACTGGCCGAATTGGCTGCGTGGTGTAGCTCTGGTTGCTGGTGTGGTGTGGGCTGCGCCGGTCAGCGTGCTGGGTCTCGTAGCCGGTAGCGCGGCACTTGCAGCGGGTGCCGCAGCGCGTTGGCAGCCGCAGCGGCACTGCCTGGTGTTCCAGAAATTTCCGTGGGGCCCCGGTGGCGCGATGACCCTCGGCAATGTGATTCTGGATACCGGCACAACGCTGGATCGCACGTGCAATACCTATGCACATGATGCGGGGCTATGCCGTGAAGCGCCAATCGTGATGGGTGATCATGAACACGCCCACGTCTTGCAATACATGGCCTTGGGCGCATTGTTTTTGCCGCTGTATGTGTTGTGCGGCGGGGTATCGGCGCGCAATCGCTTTGAACGTGCCGCCGACCGCTACGCGCAGACCGGGCGGGGCTGGTGGCCGTTTCGGGCGGAAGCAATTGATGATGGCCCCTTTGCCTAGTCAGGCCTCGGGCCTTGGTTTTCCGCGCTGCGCCAGGCTGTGATCCAGTTCCAGATCAAAACTCTTCACGGCCATACTGACTTCGCGCCACATCGCAAAACTTGCAGCTAATAGAAACAGTACGCCAAGAACAGCCATGGCCGTGGGCAGTGCACCCAAGCGCGAATCCAGCAGCGCATCTGCCGCCAAGGCCAGACTGGTACCAACAAAACTGGCCAGCGCCCCATACAGCAGGCGGCACGCACGCAGCACCAGATGCGCCCGTTGGCGGTGGCGTTGGATTTGATCCTCGCGCTCTTTGGCATCCGGAACATCTTGTGCCCATGCCACGATCAATACACGCAGACGATCCACCACGCGCGCCAGTCTTGTATTGGCTGAAGCCAGCAGCGCTGCAGTGGCCGTCAGAAAAAAGGCCGGTGCCAGCATTGCGGACAAAATGGCGTGCGGCCCCAAAGCCGTACTGAGCGTCGGGGCGAGTATCGGGGTGAGTGTGGTGGCGACCTGGATCATGCGGCGTCCTGACTTTGATTCAGTATGATGCCAACATCTCACTCGTGTGCATGCCGATGGCTACCGATTTGCCGCAAGACCGTCTGATTTGGATCGACTTGGAAATGACCGGGCTGGACCCGCAAACCGATGGCATCCTGGAAATTGCCACCGTGGTGACCGATGGCCAACTCAACATCCTGGCGGAAGGCCCGGAACTGGCCATCGCGCATCCTTTGGCCACCCTGGAAGCCATGGACGAGTGGAACCGCACCCATCACACCGGCTCAGGACTGTGGCGGCGAGTAGTGCAAGAGGGTGTACCACTGGCCGAGGCCGAGACACGCACGATTGCCTTCCTGCAGCAGTGGCTACCAGCAAGGACCTCGCCAATGTGCGGCAATTCAATTTGCCAGGATCGCCGCTTCATGGCGCGCCTGATGCCGCAGCTGGAAGCTTATTTTCATTATCGCAATCTGGATGTCAGCACCGTCAAGGAACTGGCCCGGCGCTGGTCGCCCAAGTTGTTGGCAGGGTTCAGCAAGGTGTCGGCACATACCGCTTTGAGCGATGTGCGCGACTCCATCGACGAATTGCGGCATTATCGGCAATACATGGGGGCGCTGGCTGGTTTGGCAGCGGAGTAACGCAAGTACAGGGGGCACATGAAGCGGATGCCGTTGGCGTCTGTGCAAACTTGGATGCGGCGAGTCTCACTCGGCCTGCTGGTGTTGCTATGCCTGTCATCCAGCGTCGTATTGGCGCAGGAAAAGCCTATCTCGGCGTTCTATCGCGAGATTTGGACCACCCGCGAAGGCTTGCCGCACAACCAGGTCAACAGCATTGCGCAAACCCCGGATGGTTATCTGTGGCTGGGCACGTGGGAAGGCTTGGTGCGCTACAACGGGCTGGAGTTCCAGCTGTTTGATCGCAGCAATACACCAGCCCTGCAAGACAACGCGATTCGCTCATTGTCGGTAGCCGCCGACGGTGCGCTGATCATGGGTACTTCACGCGGTGGAGTGACGGTCAAACGTGGCGATCAGTGGACTACTTACAGCGAAAAAGATGGCCTGGCGCAAGATGAAATTCTTGACGCCATCCAGGACCGTTCGCGGCGCTTGTGGGTGGCCACTGAAAACGAAGGCTTGAGCGTGCTCGATCATGGCAAAGTCAAGCAATACAACATCCATAATGGCCTGCCCAGCAATGTAGTCTTTGACCTGCGCGAAACCCACGACGGCGACATTTGGATTGCTACTGCCGGCGGACTGGCGGTGTGCAGCCACGACGGCAAGTTGCGGGTGATGCCCAGTACCTCGGGATTGCCCGATGCACCGGTGTTCAATCTATTTGAAACCCGCGCCGGGCAATTACTGGTCGGCACCGAACGCGGGGTGTATCGCCGCGTAGGCAATACCGACCAGTTTGAAATGCTCTCGCCATTGCTGCCGCAAGACGGGGCGCCCAGCCTCGCGGAAGACCGCAGTGGCAACTTGTGGATCGGCACCGTCAACAATGGCTTATTGCGCCTATCTGCGCGGGGTGTGGATCGCTTCACCAGTTTGCGTGGGCTGCCCAACAATCGCGTTCCATCGTTACTGGTAGATCGCGAGGGCAGTATCTGGGCTGGCACCAATGCCGGCTTGCTCCGCTTGAGCGATGCGCCATTCAGTACCTGGAACAGGGATCAGGGGCTCAGTGACGACTATGTGCGCACGGTGTACGAAGATCACCAGGGGGGAATCTGGATCGGCACTGGTCGTGGCTTGAACCTGTGGCGCAACAATCAGGTAGTCGCCAGCTACACCGCCGAAAATGGGCTACCAAGCGATTCTATTTTGAGCCTGTTGGAAGCCCGAAATGGCGATTTGCTGGTCGGTACCTATACCGATGGTGTGCTGCGGATGCGTGATGGCAAAGTGTTGGCACGTTACGATGCCGCACACGGACTACCGGCCAGCAACCAAGTGCGATCGCTTGCCGAAACCAGCGATGGCAGTTTATGGATTGGCACCAACCGTGGGCTGGTTCGGCTCAAAAATGGCAAGTTCAAACGCTTCGGGATAAGCGAAGGCTTGCCGCGGGAATTCATCATCTCGATGCACCAGGCGCGTGATGGCAGCCTGTGGGTAGGGACCTCCAACGGCGCGGCACACATCATCGGGGAACAGGTGCAAGCCTTGGACATGCGCCCAACCAATGGTGCGCAGGATGTCTTCGGTTTCAATGAAGATGCCGATGGTACGTTGTGGATGGCTACCGATCGCGGCCTGCTGCGCTATCGCAATGGCCATCTGGCGGGGCTTGGCATACATAATGGCCTGCCCGTGGATACCTTGTTTGCCATTGTCGATGACCAATTGGGTTCCTATTGGCTTACATCCAATCGCGGCGTATTGCGGATTGCCAAAGCCGAGGCCAATGCCGTTCTGGATGGCCGTCATCAGCGCCTTGAGTACGATCATTTTGGTGAAGCAGATGGGCTGGTCAGTGCACAGTGCAACGGCGGCTCCGGGCCTGCCGCCATTCGTGACCAGCATGGCAATATCTGGGTAGCCACCGCGCGCGGTGCGGCCTTCGCGTCCCCTGCATCCTTGCACGCATTCCGGCGTCCGTTGCCCAGCGTCGTGCTGGAGCAGGTTTTGGCTGATGGCAGGCCGCAGTCGATTGGCCGAGTGCTCAGCTTGCCAGCCGGCACCACCAAGCTGGAATTCCGTTATGCCGCGATCAGCTTTTTGATGCCGCGCTTTTTGCGCTATCGCCAGCAACTGCAGGGCATGGACCATAATTGGGTAGATCGCGGCAACCAGCGCAGCGTGCAATACACCAATTTGAAAGCAGGCCGTTATCGCTTCCAAGTCAACGTGGCTGCACCGGGGCTGGGGCAAAATTGGAGCCCGCAGATCACCACGATCCAAATCGAAATTCAGCCGCAGCTATGGGAACGGCCATGGGTGTTGGTATTGGCAGCCTTGGCCAGTTTGTTACTGCTGTGGGCCTTGGTGCGCTGGCGCCTTTTCAACCTGCATCAGCGAGCAACCCAGTTAGAACAACTCGTGGGCCAGCGCACGTCTGATCTGCAAGAACATGCCGACCGTTTGCGTATCTCGGATCAAGAAAAATCCGCGTTGCTGGAGCGCCTGCGCGAGCAATCCGAAGCGTTTGAACGCATGGCATTGGAAGATGCATTGACCGGGATTGGCAACCGCCGAAGCTTGGATTCGCAACTGGATGCTGCGTTTGAGCGTGCGGTACGTGGCGATCGTGCGCTGTGTTTCGCACTGTTCGACATCGATGAATTCAAGCTCATCAACGACCACTATTCGCATGCCGCTGGCGATCAGGCACTGGTGGCCGTGGCCCACGCGCTGCGCGATGCGCTTGGCGGGGCCGGGGTGTTGGCGCGTTGGGGCGGGGAAGAATTTGCGGTGCTGTTCGAGCGCGTGCCGCTTGCCAGAGCACAGGAAATTTGCAACGCCATGCGGCTGGCCGTGGAGGCCCTGGATTGCAGTGCGTATGCGCCGGGCTGGCAGCTGACAATCAGTGGTGGGGTCGCCGCGCGTGAAGATGCCGCGCGCCCGGAAGACTTGGTGGCGCGCGCCGATGCACTGCTGTATCAAGCCAAGCAGGGCGGGCGCAATCGGGTGTGCAGCTGACCCTGCGGCAGTGTTCCGCAGGGTCAGCTCAATCCAATCAGTGCTTGGACTTCGCCAACGCCAGCCAAGTATCGACCACGGTGTCCGGGTTCAGCGAGACCGACTCGATGCCCTGTTCCATCAACCACTGCGCCAGGTCCGGGTGGTCGGACGGGCCTTGGCCGCAGATGCCGATGTACTTGCCCTTGGCACGTGCGGACTGGATGGCCATCGACAGCATCTTCTTGACGGCTGGATTGCGCTCATCGAACAGCCCGGCCACGATCGCGGAGTCGCGATCAAGCCCCAGCGTGAGCTGGGTCATGTCGTTGGAACCAATCGAGAAGCCATCGAAAATATCGAGGAACTCATCGGCCAGCAGCGCGTTGGAGGGCACCTCGCACATCATGATGACTTTCAGGTCGTTCTCACCCTGCACCAGACCGTTTTCACGCAGGACTTCGATGACGGCTTTGCCTTCATCCAGCGTGCGCACGAACGGAATCATCACCCAGACGTTGGCAAGGCCCATCGCCTCGCGCACGCGCTTGACCGCCACGCATTCCAGCGCGAATGCATCCTTGAAGCTGGGATCGATGTAGCGCGAGGCACCGCGGAACCCGATCATCGGGTTCTCTTCATGCGGCTCGTACTTGCTGCCGCCCAGCAGGTTGGCGTATTCGTTGGATTTGAAATCCGACAGCCGCACGATCACCGGCTTCGGGTACACCGAGGCGGCAATGGTGGCGATGCCTTCCTTCAGGCGTTCGATGTAGAACTCGACGGGCGAGGCATAGCCGGCGATACGCTCGTTGATCCTGGTTTTGATTGCCGCATCCTGCTTGTCGAATTCCAGCAGCGCCTTCGGATGGATGCCGATATGACTGGCGATGATCATTTCCAGACGGGCCAGACCAATGCCGGCGTTCGGCAATTGACCAAAGTCGAAGGCGCGCTCGGGGTTGGCCACGTTCATCATGATCTTCAGCGGTGCCGGCGGCATGTTGCCAAGATCAGTGGTGGTACGCTCGAAGGGCAGGGCACCGGCGTAGATGAAACCGGTATCGCCTTCCGCGCAGCTCACCGTCACCAGATCGCCATCGTTGATGCGATCCAGTGCGTCCCCCGTACCCACCACCGCCGGCACGCCCAATTCGCGGGCGATGATCGCTGCATGGCAAGTGCGGCCACCACGATTGGTCACGATGGCGGCGCTGCGCTTCATCACCGGCTCCCAATCGGGGTCGGTCATGTCGGCAATCAACACATCACCGGGCTGTACGCGGCTCATGTCATCGAGCGAACGCACCACACGTGCAGTGCCGCTGCCGACCTTGTGGCCGATGGCGCGGCCTTCGGACAGCACGTCGCCGCGCTGCAGCAGGGTGTAGCGTTCAATCCGGGTGGCACTGGCGCGCGACCTCACGGTTTCCGGGCGCGCTTGCAGGATGTAGAGCTTGCCGGTGTGACCGTCCTTGCCCCACTCGATATCCATCGGCCGGCCGTAGTGCGCCTCGATCACCAGCGCCTGCCTGGACAGTGCCTCCACATCGGCATCGGTGATCGAAAACTGGCCGCGCAACTCCGCCGGCGTGGCTTCGGTGCGCACGCGCTCGCCAGGCACATCGGAATACACCATGCGCAATTGCTTGCTGCCCAATGCGCGGCGCAGGATTGCAGGCTTGCCTTCGCGCAAGGTCGGCTTGAACACGTAGAACTCATCCGGGTTGACCGCGCCTTGCACCACCATTTCGCCCAAGCCAAAGCTGGCGGTGACAAACACCACATCGCGGAAGCCCGATTCGGTGTCCAGCGTGAACAACACGCCTGAGCTGCCCACATCCGAGCGCACCATCAGCTGGATACCCGCCGACAGGAACACGTCCTCGTGGGCAAAACCATGGTGCACGCGGTAGGCAATCGCACGGTCGTTGTACAGCGAGGCAAACACTTCCTTGACCTTGCGCACCACGTCATCGGCACCGGTGACGTTGAGGAAGGTTTCTTGCTGGCCGGCAAAGCTGGCATCGGGCAAATCTTCCGCCGTGGCCGAAGAGCGCACTGCCACCGCGATGTCTTGTGCGCCGCTATCGGCGCACAACTTGGCGTAGGCGCTGCGAATATCGGCATCCAGCTCCGGCTGCAATGGCGCATCAATCACCCAACCACGGATTTCCGCGCCGGCAGCGGTCAGTTGCGGCACGTTTTCCACGTCCACCGTTGCCAGCTTGTCGTAGATGCGGGCGTGCAGATTGTTGTGGGCGATAAATGCCTTGAACGCATCGGCGGTGGTGGCAAAACCGCCGGGGACCGATACGCCGAGGCTGGACAACTGCCCGATCATTTCGCCCAACGAGGAATTCTTGCCGCCCACTTGGGCGAGGTCGGTCAGGCGCAGGTCGTTCAACCAAAGGACATTACTAGACAAGGCGGGCTCCGTGGGGGCAGGGCGGCGCAGTGGCGCGGGAAGTCCGCTATTTTAACCTGCCCGCCGCTCAAGGATTGCCGATGGATGCTGTGCGCCCCGTGTTTTATGTGTCCGATGGCACCGGCATTACCGCCGAAACCATCGGCCACAGCCTGTTGACCCAGTTTGCGGGCCTGCGTTTTGCCACCGATCGGCTGCCATTCGTGGATTCGCCGGACAAGGCACGCGAAGCCGCAATCCGTGTGCGCGCCGCAGGTGAGGCCGCCGGTGTGCGCCCCATCGTGGTCAACTCCTGCGTCGACGCGGAGCTGAACACGCTTTTGGCCGATAGCGGCGCACTGATGCTGGACATATTTGCGCCGTTCATCGCGCCACTGGAACAAGAACTGGGCCGCAACCGCGAAGCCCATATCGGCCACGCCCACGGGATTGTGGATTTTGATACCTACCATCGCCGCATCAATGCGATGAATTACGCGCTGACTCACGACGATGGCATGAAGCTCGACTTCAGCGATGCCGACGTGATCCTGGTCGCCGTCTCCCGCGCCGGCAAGACGCCCACCTGCGTGTACCTGGCCCTGCAACACGGGGTGAAAGCCGCCAACTATCCGCTGACGCCGGAAGATCTGGAAGCCGAACGCCTCCCGGCCAAGCTGCGCCAGTACCGCAACAAGCTGTTCGGGCTGACCATCGACCCGCATCGGCTGCACCAGATCCGCCAGGAACGACGGCCGGATTCGCGCTATGCCCGGCTGGACACCTGCCGGCGCGAGGTTGCGCAGGCCGAGACGATGCTGCGCCGCGAAGGCATCGAGCTGCTCAGTACCACGCACGCTTCGATCGAGGAAATTTCCAGCCGCGTGATGAAGTATCTGGGCATCAACCGCGAGATGTTCTGAACCACGGCCAGCCACCTCTTCCAAGCTAGGCCTGCGCCGGGCATTCGTCAATCCTGCCGCAGTGTGATTTGCGCGTGTAGGATCAAGCCATGAGCCTTGCCTTTGCCCGCCACAACACACTGCCCACACTCAGCCGCTTTGGTTGGTTGATGGGGCTGTATTCCGAAAACCACACGCGCCTGCAACGCCTGTTTGAAGCCGGTGAACTGGCCTGCGGCAGTTATGTTTCGTCGATTGGCGATGACCTGGATGTGCACATCGACGTCATCGAGCAGCACGCCTACACCACCGAGCTGCGCATGAGCTACGGGCTGGTGGATCCCCACACCGGCATGGCCGACCCTTCCGCCAATCTGCGCCTGTACCACGATGCCAAACAAGTTGAAGCTACCCATTGCTACGCAGGAAGGCGCTGGCAAGACGTCCTTGGCATGTATCCACCACCGCAACGCATCCTCAATCACCGCCTGCGGATGAATACGTTCCTGGGTAAATGGCTGCAATACTTGGCCGAACAGGGGCATGGCGTGACCACCTTGCGTGGATTGGATGATGCGCTGCAGAAAAAATATTGAAAAACGCTTGACGGCTCTGGGTTTACCCCGCAGAATGCGCGTCTTTCCAGCCCCGTGGGGCCATAGCTCAGCTGGGAGAGCGCCTGCATGGCATGCAGGAGGTCAGCGGTTCGATCCCGCTTGGCTCCACCACTTTTACAACTTGTTTCCGGTTTTGTCCCCATCGTCTAGAGGCCTAGGACATTACCCTTTCACGGTAGCGACCGGGGTTCGAATCCCCGTGGGGACGCCACCTTAACCCCCGAAACGGGGTTAACAGGACCGGAATCGCAAAGCGTAGAGCTGGAAACAAGGCGGTAGTGCAGGCGGGCCTCGAGTGAGACGGGGTCCAGCACGACGCGGTCGACCAGGGCCATCAGGGCCGCACCAATTCCCATATCGCCGTCCTTGGCCAGCTCAATGATGCTGGCCAGCTCGCGCTGCACGTCCTCAACGGTGACTTGGTCCATCAGCCGGGCTTGTGCTGCCATCGACTCGTGCTCGGCCAGCTGGCGTTCGAGCTCGGCGCGCGCCGGCTCGAGGTCGGCGATCCGGCGCAACGCCGGCGCCTGCGATTCCATCATTGTGGCCAAGTCCATCAGCTTGCCGATGCGCGCGGTGTACACCGCGATCTGACCCTTGAGTCCCTCGATCGCGTCGGCGTTGCCTTCCTTGCCGAACGATTCTCGAGTGCCCTGCAGCAGGATGCCGGCGAAGTCGCCCGACGCCAGGTCATAGAGCACGCGTTCCAGGATCGGCTCTTCCACGCGAGCGCGTGCGATCGAGCGTGCCGGCGTTCCCTTGAGCCGATACCGGTCAGCCTCAGCCCAATACTTCCGGGTAATCCCCCCGCTTTTAGCGGACAGCAAAAGTGGAGCTAGGCAGCAAGTGCCAGTTTCTGCATTGGGGTGATGCCGCCAAGCGCCATGTTGGGGCGCTCATGGTTGTACGTCCATAGCCAGCGTGTGGCTTTGTCCTGCACCTGCTCGATTGAGTCGAACAGCGTCCGGGCAAGCCAGGCATAACGTACGGTGCGGTTGTAGCGTTCGACGTAGGCGTTCTGCTGCGGCTTGCCCGGCTGGATGTGCTCGATCCGGATGCCTTGTCGCTCCGCCCAACCCAGCAAGGTGCCACTGATGTATTCCGGGCCGTTGTCGCAGCGGATCGTACGCGGCTTCGGTCTGTGCTTCCTGCACCTGCGCAACGTCAAGGGCTTTGGCTGGAACCACAAGCGGGTCTATCACTGCATCCCCAACTCCTTGAGAACCAAAGAAAGAGCCCGCCAGAAAATGAAAAAGGGGCGAATAAATCGCCCCTTCATTTGCCGCTTGATTCAGATCACGCGCTCATACAAACGTAGGGGCTCAACATCACATTGATGGAGTTGCCGCCGCTGCCACCGCAGGAGTAGGTAGTAGATCCACCACCGCCTCTGTTATTGACGCACATGGATCCGCCGCCAGTTGAAGTTCCATTCTGGTAGAGAGTTCCGGCTGAGCAGGAATACGTAGGCCCATTCAAATTGAAGATCTTCTTTGCTTGGATGATCTGAAGATCCGGAAAAAACAGCACATTCCCAGACGCCTTGCTTGTAGTGCCGCCGAAGTCATAGCTCGAGCCATCTGGCAGTGCAACAGATCTCACCTGCCCATTGTCAACGGTCAACCTCGCACTGCTCGCGCGAATGGATCCGCTCCCCTGCAAAGGGATGGTGGCTTCGTATGCGGTCATATTCCCGCTATCACCTTGAGTTTCGACCCGCGTTGCCGAGAACTTGAAGTTCATTGCCTTCGCTGCATCCTCCGCATAGGCGACGCCAGCGAGAACTGTTAAGACGCACATTGCCAAGAGGACTTTCTTCATTGTGGTTCGACTCCTGCTGTGGGTGAAAAAAGGCTAGCCATGGCAAGCTGCAATTCATGCCCAATGTTGCACAAATCTTTACGCAATTACATGAATACGCCGGACATCTGGCTCCAGAGTGGAAGGTAATATTTCACACAAGGCAGGAGGTCGGCAGCCGATCCGTCCCCTACAGCTTGCCTTCCCGGGTTTTGATCTCGGTGATGTCGGTGACCCACTTGGTCTCCGGCTCCAGTGCGGTGAAGTCCCGTTCCAGCAGGTTGCGTACGCCCGGCGGCGTCAACGTGGGCTGGCCGC
>Ga0209023_10001866_pt1 | contig 27366 bp, 29 predicted proteins | sample LakOneMetagenome_FD_187468 | JGI IMG/M metagenome (GOLD analysis project Ga0209023, IMG submission 187468) | Freshwater and sediment microbial communities from Lake Erie, Canada (SPAdes) (version 2) | ecosystem: Environmental > Aquatic > Freshwater > Lentic | place: Lake Erie, Canada...
CGTCATCACCAAGACACAGAGGCTCCCGCTCACGTGTCGATCGTCCCAGAGGGCCGCCCGGTGCACTAGGCGACCGTGCCATTGCCGGTCAGAGGCGTCGTCGGCGATGCGGCAGGCTACTCGCGGCGAAAAGCAGCGCGCTCACGGCAGACATCCGTGACCTCGGGTCGCCGCAAGGAAGGTTAGGTGAATCGCAGCCCGGGTTAGTACAAGTCCAGTTCTGACAGGAGTGGCTGCGGCGGCGGGGTTACTCCTCGACCGACTGCAGGTCTGGCCATGGTCCCCAGTGGTGGGCTGGCCGCGCCACGACGACTGGCCACCTCGAGTAGTCGGTTGCTAGTGCGAATCGCACCCGGCAAAACTCCAGCGTTTCACAGGCAACCGGAACGCCGTCGATGATGAGAGTCACTGATTGGCGCGCAAGGCCGTGCAATTCCTCGAACATCGCATCCCAGTCAGCGTCCCCAGCGTCGAGTGCCCGGGCGTTCTCCGGCGGCATGATCGTGGCTCGAACGGCGGCCGCAAGCACATGAAACCACCACTCCGGAGCTCCTTGTGCGCCGGGAGGCGGCGTGAGCGTGATGTTAACGAGGCCGAGGACCGCTCCGTTGAAGGAGCACATCCACGCCTGGTCCAACCGTAGCGGCGATTCGGATGCTGCTAGTGCATCGCGAATTACGAACATTACCTGGTCCCAACCCTAGATCTGGGTCGTGATGATCGTGCACTGCTGTGGATAGTAGCCAGTCCTCGCCGGGTATGGCTTGTCTCGTGGACATCGGCGACCCAAGGCGATCCAGCCGCTGGGGACTTCGACCGGGGCTAAGTGAGTGCATGGCGGGAGCGGCCCCGGCCGACGCCACCACAACTACTCCTGGACAGTGGTCAATTTGGTACTGCTGGTGGTACCATCCCTCCTGTGCCTTCGGTTCCCAAGATCCTCGCCGCGATGCGCGCCAACCCGCGCAACATCCGTTATGAGGATCTTGCCAAGGTCTGCGCGCACTACTTCGGCCCACCGAGGACCAGCGGTGGGTCGCATGCGGTGTTCAAGACTCCGTGGCCGGGTGATCCGCGGGTCAATATCCAGGACGACCACGGCAAGGCCAAGGCCTACCAGGTTCGGCAGGTCCTGGCCGCGATAGAGAAGAAGGAGGCAGGCTCATGAGCAAGATGGACGTCGACGTCACCCGGTACACCTACCGGGTCACCTGGTCGGTCGAGGACGAGGAGTTCGTCGCGACCTGTGTGGAGTTTCCTTCCCTGTCGTGGCTGGCCGCCACCCAGGAGGATGCGCTGGCGGGGTTGCGGGACCTCGTGGCCGAGGTCGTCGCCGACCTGGCCGACAGCGATGAGCTGGTGCCCGAGCCGCTGTCGTCACGCGCGTACTCGGGGAAGTTCAATCTCCGGGTCGGTGAGCAGCTCCACCGCCGTCTGGCGATGGAGGCCGCCCAGGAACACCTCAGCCTCAACCAGTACGTCGTCCGCCGGCTCAACAACGCCTCCTGAACCACCCCGGTGGGATGCCTCGACGGGCTGTGCCCGGGCCGGGAGGGAGGCCGTTTCCGCTGGTGGCGCACACTCGACGGGAGTCTGGGGCCGTTACACGCCGGCGACGTAGGCGGTGAACCGCCCCGGAGTGTCCGGAGACTCCAGTCCTTGGGAAGGATGGAGTCATGTCAGGGAGTACGTCGAAGAGGTACCCGGTCGAGCTGCGTGAGCGGGCGGTCCGGATGGTCGGTGAGATCCGCCCGGACCATGAGTCCGATTGGGCAGCAATGACCCAGGTCGCCACGCTGTTGGGGGTCGGGACGCCGGAGACGATCCGGAAGTGGTGTCGTCAGGCTGAGGTCGATGGCGGCAAGCGGCCGGGTGTCACGTCTGAGGAGTCGGCGGAGCTGAAGCGGTTGAAGCGGGAAAACGCCGAGCTGAGGCGCGCCAACGCGATCCTCAAGAGCGCTTCGGTTTTCTTCGCGGCCGAACTGTGCGCCACGAGGCGCTGTGTGATCGAGGGGTGGTGAGAGACCGTCTCCTTTGGGCCGTCGTAGCGGCCTGATGAAGCTGGGGGCAGCCCGTGCCGGGGATCGCTGGTGTGGGTGGCAAGCGGCCCCGACAAAGGCGGGACGTGCCGGGACTACCAGACGGTGCGGGTTCGTCGAGCAAGGTCAGAAGGTGCAACGTGAGTGAACCGGTGCTTGAAGCCCCGTAATCGCGAAGCCGTGCTCAAACCTGGTGGATATGGGCCGGTGTGCAGCGCACGAGGGCCATGACTGTGAGGTCGTGGTGCTCGACTCCGAAGCCGTCTAGTTCTGTCGGTGGGGAGGCCGCGGTGAAGGTCTACGGCGTAGCCGTGGCGATGCTGTCGGGGTAGAGCCGGGCGCCTCACTGACCGATCGATCGCATGGTGAACGTGGGAACCGTCCTGGGGTTCCCCGCCGGTTCGGGCAGCCAGTCCGGGCGGTGGGGTAGGTCCGATGCCAGACCGAGGACCACAGGGTGGGGCGGAGGCCTCGTAGTAGTCGCGGGCGTGACGACCCGCCGCGGGGGCCGGGAGAGCCGGTCGCAGGGCGAAGGGGGCCAGCAAGTCAGCAGCGGAAGGTGACTGGAATGTCAGGAGGAGTGGTCGCCGGTGAATACCGACGAACTTGAGCACGCCTTAGGTGAGGCGGAGCGACGGGTACTGAAGATCCAGACCAAGCTGCACCGTTGGGCCCGTGATGATCCTCATCGCCGGTTCGACGACCTGTTCAACCTCGTGGCCGACCCGGGCTTCTTGTTGGTGGCTTGGGAGCGGGTGCGGGGCAACAGGGGTGCCCGCACGGCGGGGGTGGACGGCCATACGGCTACGTCCATCCAGGTGATGCACGGTGTTGAGGAGTTCCTCGACGGGCTGCGGTCTTCGTTGAGAGACCGGAGTTTCTGCCCATTGCCGGTGCGCGAGCGGATGATCCCCAAGGCGGGCGGGAAACTGCGTCGTCTGGGGATCCCGACCGTGGCCGACCGGGTGGTCCAGGCGAGCCTGAAACTGGTGTTGGAGCCGATCTTCGAGGCGGACTTCCTCCCGTGTTCCTACGGGTTCCGTCCGAAGCGTCGAGCCCATGACGCGGTCGCGGAGGTGCGCTACCTCGCGACGAGGCCACGTTGTTATGAGTGGATCGTCGAGGGAGACATCAAGGCGTGCTTCGACGAGATCGACCATGTGGCCCTGATGGGCCGGGTCCGGTCGCGTGTCGGCGACAAACGTGTCCTGGGTTTGGTCAAGGCGTTCCTCAAGGCAGGCGTCCTCATCGAGGACCGGCTGTTGGAGGAGACCACCGCTGGGACTCCGCAGGGCGGGATCTTGTCCCCGCTGTTGGCCAACGTGGCGTTGTCGGTGCTGGACGAGTTCATCGCCCAGGCACCCGGCGGCCCATCGTCAGGTCCGGCGGAGCGGGCGCGACGGCTGCGTCATGGTCGGCCGAACTTCCGCCTGGTGCGGTATGCCGACGACTGGTGCCTGATGGTCAAGGGCACCAGGGACGACGCCGAAGCGCTCCGGGACCAGATCGCTGAAGTCTTGTCCACGATGGGCCTGCGCCTGTCGGAGGCCAAGACCTTGGTCACCCACATCGATGACGGGCTGGACTTCCTGGGCTGGCGCATCCAGCGTCACCGGAAGCGAGGAACGTCGCGGCACTACGTCTACGTCTACCCCGCGAGGAAGGCCTTGCAGTCGGCCAAGCGGAAGATCAAGACGCTGTGCCGACAGGTCAACGTGAACCAATCGTTGGACGACCTGCTGCGTCGGTTGAACCCGATGCTGCGGGGCTGGTGCGGCTACTTCAAGCCGGGTGTCTCATCGGTGACCTTCTCCTATCTGAGCCACTACGCGTGGCAGACAGTCTGGAGATGGCTGCACCGCAAACACCGTCGCTCCACCATCGCTGAACTCCGCCAGAAGTATTGCGGCGGGGGATGGTGGCCGACCACCCAGCGAGGGCCGATGTTCGATCCCGAGAAGGTGGGCACGACCCGCTACCGCTACCGCGGCTCGGTAATCGGCTCGCCCTGGACGTCCACGGACGAGGAACCATCCGCCGCCTGAACGTGGCTTGTGGAGAGCCCGGTGCATTGAAAGGTGCCCGCCGGGTTCGGGAAGCGGCCCGGGGAAACGGATCCCCCGCAAGGCGGACACCGCGGCACGGGCCGACTTTCACCGACCGGCCACAGCGTTGATCGTGCAGTACATCGACTCGGTCGCGGGCCGCCGCGACGAGGGCGGTCTGCGATGGGGTGTCGAGTCGATCTGTGCCCAGCTCACCGAGCTGGGCGCCAAGATCGCCCCCGCGACCTATTACGAGCACCGTGGCCGTAGGCCAACGGCACGCGAGGTCAGCGATGTGGACCTGAAGCCGAAGATCGCGGCTGTTCACTCCGCGAACTACGGCGTCTACGGCGCCCGGAAGGTGTGGCTGACGCTGAACCGGGAACGCCCGGTCGATGCGCCGCCCATCGCGCGCTGCACCGTGGAGCGCCTCATGGCCGAACTGGGACTGCGTGGTGCTGTGCGGGGCAAGGTGAAGCGGACCACGATCGGCGACCCGAAGGCCGTCAAGCCACTCGACCTGGTGGACCGCAACTTCCGGCCCCTGGCGCCAGACCGGCTGTGGGTTGCCGATTTCACCTATGTCTCGACCTGGTCGGGCTGGTGCTACACCGCGTTGGTCATCGACGCCTACGCCCGGCGGATCCTGGGCTGGTCGGTCGCGACCACCATGACCAGCCAGTTTGTCGTCGACGCCGTCGAGCAGGCCATCTGGACCCGTGGCCGTGAAGGCCGAGACCTGGCCGGCTTGATCGCCCACCACGACCACGGAGTCCAGTACCTCTCCGTGGCCTACTCCGAGCACCTCGCGACCGCCGGGATCAAGCCCTCGACCGGTGCTGTGGGCTCGTCGCACGACAACGCGCTGGCCGAGTCGGTGATCGGGCTCTACAAGACCGAGCTGATCAAGCCGAGGCGTCCGTGGAAGGGCCTCGACGACCTTGAGATCGCCACCGCCGAGTGGGTCGACTGGTTCAACCACCGCCGGCCCTTCGAGTATTGCGACGACCTCACACCGGTCGAAGCAGAGCAGGCTCACTACGCTCACCACCAGACCCCGACACCGGTCGGAGTCTCAAACTAGAAAGTCTCCGGACTCGCCGGGGCGGTTCAGGTGCTTGCTGCGGCAGCCAATAGGGCCGGACGCTCCGCGCCGACAGCGGGTGAGCGTGCGTCCAGCGTGATCGGATCTCGAGACCGAGTGCTCAGTCCATACCGGCGTAGCAGTTCCGGCAGGCAGCAGGCCCGAGGACAAGGGTCCCGCCGTGGTTCGACTGGAGTTCTTTGAGTTCCTGCTCCTCGGCCGCGATGAGCCAGTTGACGCCCTCCAGGTAGGCCGATCCCTTGGGGAGCGTCAGGTCCAGCCACTCGTTCCGGTCGGTGGTCTCCGTGAAGAACAACACGTTGTAGCCGTCTTCGACGCCGTCCTTCTCGCAACGGATCGCCTCTGCCAGTTGCGGTCTTGGCTCATCAGACACAGGCCCATACCCACTGATGATCGCTTGCGTCTGGTCTCTGAGGTCGGTGCACCCGATCTCGGCTGCCAGGTCGCGGGCCGACTGCACGGCTCCGATGGGTCGCGGGTCGTCGTCGAGCCAAGCTCCGAGCACCGCCCCGGTGGCACCGGAAACAGCCATGAGCAGAAGGACCAACACCAGGGGCTTGCGCATCTGAACAGCATGACCGATGCCGCAGTCCTGTCTCCGCAACGGCTGGTGAAGATGCTGTTCAGACTTCTTCGATCCCGAACCTCCGCGGTCGAGGTCGACTTCACGGAGGGTCACGCGGCGCCGTTGGCCTTGATCTAGGGAATAAGTCAACTGCGCGCTCATCGGCAAGCCGAACCGCCCGACTCTCGGCATAGGTGCTCGTCGCGGCAGACACGAGCGACCCCGCGCAGCTCAGTCGCTGAGATCGACGACCTCCGAAGAGCGCACGTCGCCTTCGTAGATGTAAGTGACTCGCACCCCGGTCAGTCCGTTGTCGAGGTAGTTGAAGCGGACTTCCTGCTCGTCGTCACTGCCCCCACCCCCGCCTCCGCGGCTGACCAGTGGCGCGCCTACGCCGTCAAGCGCGACCCGCTCGCGGAACTCCTCGCGGAACCCGACCGCTCGCGGTGGCTCACCGCTGAGGAAGTCTGCACCCGAGACGACGAAGGCCACGCGCCACTCGCCGTGAGCAAGCCCGACTGGTAGCCGTTCGATGACAAGGCCGTCAGGCATCTCAACGCGGAACTGTCCGGCACGAGTAGTCACGACCCGAAAGGTATCGGGACCGGCGCGACCGCTCATCGGCATCCCCGAGCAGCTCGCGGCCAGGTCGGACGCTGCGCCCCGGCAGCGGCTGCATGGCCCCCCCCGGGGCACGGGTCGCGACGTGCGGTATTCGTCGTCGCGAATTCAAGACCTGTGGAGAGACTCCGACAACTGTCGGTCCCCGAAGTTCTGAGGGATCACTCATCTCATAACCCAGAGGTCGCAGGTTCAAATCCTGCCCCCGCTACAAAGGAAGTGGCCCGTGATCTGCGGAAACGCAGATCGCGGGTCACTTCGCCATTTGAGTCATTCCGGCCTATGTCGCGCTTTGTGACCCAAGAACCCCTGGCGGACCGCCTAGTCAGGGACGCGCCACGGCCTCCTCGGAACCGGCCTCGTTCTGCCCCGAAGCCGTCCGGTCACCGGCCCTCTCTCGCGAGTGATGGACCTGCGTCACAGGCGGTATGACGCAACGCAGCGAAGGGCATGTGAAAGCGGCATGGGCGTTCCGTGTCGGCCGAAGGAGAGTCCCCGCTGGGCGCTCAGTACCGGTGTCGACGGCGTCGCCCGCGTCGGCGGCGACAGCCTTGCCCATCCGGTTTCACACACCCAGCTTGTGCCAGATGCACTCGGCTGATCGCTGACCTGGTGTAGCGGTGAACAGAAGCAGAGCGTATGGCCCACGCCACCACCGCAAGCGAACCCACTGCCGGTTGTCGGTGCGTCCGGTTAGCCTCCGCGTCAGTGACCGTCGTGATGCCTAGCGAACCCGAGGACGAGACCCCCGAAGACCCGCTCGAAGTGATCGGGTTTAAGGATGTCACTGTGCCCATCGAGCATCCTGCTCGTGCGCGCACGGAGGTGCGTGTCACCTTCGCTCTGTCGCGCCCACCCAGCGCCCGGGAGGTAGTGGAGTCCAGCAGAGTGGTGTACGACAGGTAGCCCGGTGAGCGTGCCTGCAACGTAGGCGCGGCCACCGGGTGGATCCTTCGAGTGATCTGCGAAAACCGACTCGAAGAAGGAACCACAACGATGACCGCTGTACTCAGTATCGACCCTGCCCGCTTCCTCGACGAGCAGCTGTCCCAGGCGAGCCCCGACCTGATGCGTGATCTGCTCACCACGTTCGTCAACGCGCTGCTCGGCGCGCAGGCCGACGCGGTGTGCGGCGCCGGCTACGGCGAACGCACCGAGGAGCGGGTCAACTCCCGCAACGGCTACCGCCACCGCGACCTCGACACCCGCGTCGGCACCCTCGACGTCGCGGTCCCCAAGCTCCGCCAGGGCAGCCTGTACCCGGAGTGGCTGCTCGAGCGCCGCAAGCGAGCAGAACGCGCACTGACGTCGGTGGTGGCGACCTGCTACCTGCTCGGCGTCTCGACCCGGCGGATGGACAAGCTGGTCCAGACGTTGGGCATCACCGGGCTGTTCAAGTCGCAGGTCTCGGTGATGGCACGTGAGCTCGACGAGCACGTTGAGGAGTTCCGCACCCGCCGACTGGAGGACGCTGGTCCGTTCACGTTCGTGGCCGCCGACGCGCTCGTGCTCAAGGTCCGCGAGGGCGGCCGGGTGGTGCCGGTGCACGTGCTGGTCGCGACCGGCGTGAACGCTGACGGGCACCGCGAGATCCTCGGCGTGCAGGTCACCTCCTCCGAGGACGGCGCGGGCTGGCTGGCGTTCTTCCGGGACCTGACCGCCCGCGGCCTGGCCGGCGTCAAACTCGTCACCAGCGATGCCCACGCCGGACTCGTCTCCGCGATCGGCGCGACCCTGCCCGGCGCGGCTTGGCAGCGGTGCCGCACCCACTACGCCGCGAACCTGATGTCGGCGACCCCGAAGAGCTCGTGGGGCTGGGTAAAGGCGCTGCTGCACTCGATCTACGACCAGCCCGACGCCGACGCGGTCCACGCGCAGTTCGACCGGGTCGTGGACGCCCTGGCCGAGAAGGTCCCCAAGGTGGCCGAGCACCTCGAGGAAGCCCGCGCCGACATCCTCGCCTTCATCGCATTCCCGAAGGAGGTCTGGCGCCAGATCTGGTCCAACAACCCCAACGAACGCCTCAACCGCGAGATCCGCCGCCGCACCGACGTGGTTGGGATCTTCCCCGACCGGCCCAGCATCATCCGGCTCGTCGGCGCGGTACTGGCCGAACAGCACGACGAGTGGGCCGAAGGCCGCCGCTACCTCGGACTCGACGTCCTCGCCCGATCACAGGCCGTCGATACCATCACCAGCGTCGAGGAGGTGACCGAACCCGAACTCCAGGCCCTCACGGCCTGACCGACACGCCCAACCGAGGGATCAACCTCGTACACCACCCCAGCGGACTTGACCCGGGAGGTCCTTCTAGTGGATCAGCGGAACTGGCGCTGGGGGATGTGTGAGGGTGTAGCGCAGCTGCGTGTCGATGGCTTCCGCATCGGGGATATCGCGCACTCGCTAGACCTGGTCGAGGAGCGGTTGGCCGAGACTAGCCGGCAGGCTCGTGAGTTGGACCTGAGAGACGCCGAGACATTGAGCACGGTCATCGAAAAGCTCCGGGCGAAACTCCCACAGGTCTGAATCCCTGCCAACCGGCGGCGGCTACACGCAACCCGAACGCCACCACTCCGCGCTTGGCGACCGCCTACGCGCGGGCAACGAGGAGTCCGGCTGAACGCGTTCAAGCGTGCCCCACAGAAACTCACCCGAGTCTTCGACTGACGCAGCGCGAAGGTCCGGTGGCACCACGAGATTCGGGGCTAACGTTTGCTGACCTGGCCTCGACTACCTCCTAGGAAGCCAAGCCGAGATCCGTGGACCTGCGGGGAGGGTGGAGATGGAACCGCAACATGAGGTGGCGTCGACGCCAGGTGTCGAGCGCGCGCGGGTTGACGTTGAAACGCTCTATCTCGCGCATAAGGACGCGATGTGGGGCAAGGCGTTGAGGATGCTCAACGGCGATCACCACGGCGCAGGCGATGCCGTCCAGGCCGCGATCGTGAAGGTGATGTCCCGCCCGCCGGCCAACCCCCGCAGTTGGGAGGCGGTCTTGGTGAAGGCGGTCGAGTGGACGATCCTCGACTGGTGGAAGTCAGCTGCGCACAGGCAGGAATTGCTTCGCATCGACGGGGATGCGCCGCTTGAGGGTGGCTGGCTCGGCGACGACAGTGCGGGCATGGACCCTGCTGACGTCGTCGGGGAGAGCCAGGAGCGCTTGGCCTCGAATGCCGTCACGCTCGAGGCGCTCGCCGACCTCAAGGCCGCCCACCCCGACGCGCACTATGCCTACATTCAGGTCAAGGGAGCGGGTCGTTCGTCGCAAGATGTGGCCGCTGAGTTGGGTGTGTCCGACTCGCGGGTACGCCAGCACGTGATGAAGGCACGCTCCGAACTGAGGAAGTTTCTGGAAGCCCAAGGAGGTGAACGATGAACGAGAACGAGTCCAAGGGATCGAAGCGACCCAAGGCCGAGACCAACGCCAGGATCGGCCTGCGCTGGAGCCGAGGTTCTGAGGAGACCCTCGAGGTGCTGTTGGAGCAACTGCTGGCGACATCGGCAGGCCCAGAGCGGGAGCAACTCCTTAGCTCGTTGACGCCATATCAGCGCACCGCCGTGTCGAGGATGCTTAAGGTCGACGACCTGGTGTGGGAGGCCACCCACGGTGCGCCGCCCCTGCAATCGGATCCCGTCGCCGCGATGCTCGGTTTGGTGCCTGATGCGTCGTTCCGTCTCGACTCGACGGCCTTCACGCAGCAATGCTCGCGCCAGCGCGTGAAGCCGACTGCCTTGGCGGCACGACTCAAGGAGCGTGGCTGGAAGGTCGAGGCGGCCGACGTGTTCCGTTGGCAGACCAGCGTGGCTTCCGACGTGTCCCCCGCACTGATCCGCATCATCGGTGAGGAGCTGGGAATTAGCCCCGACGACCTGATCGCACCGCCGACGACCCAGCCCGCTGTCCTCGACGCGATGGCCGAGCGGGTGACAGCGACCAAGCGGTTCACCGACCTGGTCCAGCGGTTCGCCCTGGCCCAGCGGATCTCGCCGAGCATGGCGAACACCATGCTGCGGACCCGGATGCTCGCCACGGTGCAACGGGGAGATGAGCCCGAGGTCGAGCAGATGCTGGAGTCACTGGAAGTCCTCGTGCGGACGCTCGAGTCGGACTGAACGGATCGGGGCCGTGCAGACCATCGACGACTGCGTAGCAGCCGCGCTGGGCATCATGAGCCCGCAGGCACGAACCAGGTTCGGCCTCAACCCGCTGACGACCATGCGCACGGACCTGGGCCTAAAGGTGACAGCGGCCGATCACTTGGCTGAGAAGCGCGCCGACGGCGGCGCATGCGATGGACTCTCCTTCCTCAAGGACGGAGTGATCCTCTATGCCCCGACTGACAACAGTCGGCGGGAGAACTTCACCCTGGCCCACGAGCTCGGCCACTGGCTCGTGGGCCAGGTGCCAGGGATCTTCGACTGGCTTTTCGAGCAGACGGCGCCCAAGCAGATGCTCGAGACGCTGTGCGACCGCATCGCCCAGCGTCTCCTCCTCGCCGATGCCACGATCACATCCGTCGTCGGTGGTGCCCCAATCAGGGCGCAGCACGTCGTCGATCTCTACAACGCCACACGGGCAAGCATCCCGGCCTGCGCCATAGCGCTGACCGCACGCCTGCCGGGCCTCGGCGCGATCGTGGTCGTCGACCGGAGCGGGCTCGACGACCGTGCGGTGGTTCGCTACGCCAGCGTGCGTCCAGATCCAGTCAAGGGATGGCCGAAGGTCTATCCTTGGCCAGGACAGACCGTGCCACCGGGCCACCCGTTCCAGCACCTACTCTCACGTGCCGGGACATCGTTCCAGGCGTCGTCGCAGATATCCGGCCCGCCGCGGCACGGGGCGGTGTCGGGGGCGTTGCAGCAGCGTTCGTTCTGGTCCACGCCGTGGGGCGAGCGCGCGCAGTTCTATCTCGACGCCGAGGTCGTCTCACCACGACGTGCCCTAGGGGTTCTGGCCGACACCGATCTCTGGGGCGTCGAGAGATTCCATCCTGTCGAGCGCCGCGAGTACGACCAGCGTCCCGAGCAAGAGATCACCTGCTGCGGCCAGACCCGCAAGGTCCGCGGCTATCCCCACGACACGTGCGGCCAGGTTCACTGCCCGACGTGCGGAAAGTGTCGCTGCGATCGCCGCGACGACGAGCTCATCATGTGCGAGGGCGGCTGCTTCTTGAAGTACAAGGCCCACCTCCTGGCCAACGGCCTTTGCGAGGACTGCCGCTAACACTCCGGGGTGCTATCTCGACTACCCAGTGAGAGGACGCCGGCCGATCCGGGGCTCTCGGGAGGGAGGTGAATCGGCAGTGGCGAAGAACACCGGCAAGGGCCGTCGCATCGGAGCCGTCAAGAGCCGCAGCGAGTTCAAGGTCAACAACACCTGGTTCAAGCGCGACACCAAGACCGGTCGGATCCTCAACGGGAGCCCGCACCAGCACAAGGGCGTCCGCAACGAAAAGTGACCGACCGGGTGCCCGACGAACACGTGGCAAGACGCGCGTGTGGTTCGTCGGGCACCCCCGGCAGCCTCCGCAACGCCAACCACTCATCACGAACATGCCTTCAGGAGGAGACATGCGCAGCACGAACGAGCCTCGCAAGAAGCTCACGATCACCATCGACGGCCAGACCTACACCACTCGTGACGACGACCAGGAGGCGGCCTCGCTGCTGCGCCTGGCCGGAGTCGACCCGGCGCAGTACGACCTGGCCCGGATCGAGCGCAACGGTGAGACGAAGGTCTACCGCGACGAGAAGGTCATCGACCTCAAGGACGGCGACGCCTTCGTCACCGTGCGCCAGAGCGCCCAGGTGGCCTGATGACCACCGGGCCTTCCCCCTCCGACGGGGTGACGCGGTTCATCGCCGACCTTGAGGAGGAGGGCCACCGGCCGGCCCTCTGCGGGAATGTCGTCACCTATGTCGTCGTCCCCGTAGCGGGCCGGTTCGCCGGGCAGGAGGTCCGCACCGGAGTGAGCGTGAGCGAGCTCCTAGGCTGGCCCATGGTGCCCCCGCACTGGATCCATCTTCCTGACGAGGTCGCCTTCACCCACACCAACACCGACACCACGGACTGCTCACCGGGATGGCGTCGCCACTCCCGCGACACCGGCACGTGGGCGATGACCCGCCGGCCCATCCACATCTGGATCGCGCACGTACGGGGCATGCTGGGTCAGGCGATCTGAGATGTACGCACACTCAGTCGCGATGAGCGCCGCCGTCCACGACCAGCTCGCTGGCCATCTGCTGCGTTGCGACGGCCAGGAGGACATCTGTCTAGCCACCTACACGACGTCGACAGGGTCCCAAAGGACCACCCGGATCCTCGCCAGGGTGGAGCTGCCACGCGAAGGGGAACGGCAGGTGCACGGTAACGCCACGATCACCGGCGCATACGTGCTCCGCGTCGCCGCCGAGGCAGCACGCGCTGGACACGGGGTATCAGTGCTCCACAGCCACCCGCGCGCAGCCGGATGGCAGGGCATGAGCGGACCCGACACCGACGCCGAGTCCTCCTACGCCGGCCTGGTCCAGCAGCTGACCGGGCTCCCGCTAGTTGGCATGACTCTCGCCGGAGACCACACTTGGTCCGCCCGAGTCTGGATCGACGGCACCGCACGGTGGGCCGGCTCGGTCCGCCGCGTCGGACCCATGATGGCAACGGCCTGGAACGACGACCTCGTACCGGCCTTGGTCGACGCCCGCGAGCAGGCCCGCACCATCTCCGCGTGGGGCGAGCGTTTGCACCGCGACATCACCCGGCTGCGGGTCCTTGTGGTCGGCGTCGGCAGCGTCGGGCTCGACATCGTCCAGCGGCTGGCCGCGACCGGCCTGCTCGAGATCGGGGTCATGGACTACGACCACGTCGAGGAGCTGAACCGCGACCGCATGATCGGCGCGACCCGCCGCGACGCACGGCTCCGTCGCCGCAAGATCGACGTTGCCGCCCGCCTCGCTCACCGCGCAGCAACGGCCCGGGCACTGACCGTGCACCGACACGCCGACAGCATCTGCACCCCCACCGGCCTGGCCGCCGCTCTGGACTACGACGTCATCTTCAGCTGCGTCGACCGCCCCTGGCCTCGAGCGGTGTTGAACTCCATCGCCTACGCCGACCTCATCCCGGTCATCGACGGCGGCATCGCCATCGACACCCTCCCTGCCGTCGGCGCGCAGAACCGGACGCCCCGCGGGGCGCACGCCACCATGCCTGGCGCCCCGCATGGCACGATGCGCGGCGCGACCCGCCGAGCTCAGACCGTCGTCCCGGGCCGGCCGTGTCTGTCCTGCTCCGCCCAGATCAGCATGACCGAGGTCGCCTTGGAGATGAGCGGCGACCTCGACGACCCCGAGTACATTCGCCGCGCCGGCCGAGAGCCGGTCTCAGGTCGCCCCAATGTCGCCGCCCTATGCGCCGGCGTCAGCGCCAGCCAGCTCGAGCAGTTTGTCAGCCTCATCGCACACCCCGGCGGACAGTCGGCCCCAGGCCCGCTCCGGTTCAGCCTCGCCGCGCACCACCTCGAACACCTGCCGCACTCGACCCAGCCGCACTGCCCCGCGGAGCAGGAACTGGCCGCTGGCGACGCCCGCACCAACCTGACTCGGGACGACGTCCTTTCATTAGACCCGGAGCAAGGGACCGGGCGCCGAACCGGAAGCCGCGTCCGGGAGTTCCGCCGCCGGATCAGCGACCTGTTCGATCGCTGGCTCGAGTCGGCGTCCAACACATGACGGTCGTGACTTGATGCTCACTACACACTGCAGCGTCGACCCGCCAGAGCGTCGGCACACGCGAATTTCGTCCGGCCGATCGCCGGACGGGCGAGCCAAGCTGGCCCCGGGTGGCAACAGCGCAACGGTAAGCAGCCTCGGGCCTAGTGCGATTCTTTCCAGCGGATTGCGGTCACGATTCGCTGAACTGTCGGCGAATCCGCCTAGAGTGGTAAGCGTGGCGACGCACAGGAGCACTTCTTACCACTCGGACGACGGGTTGGAGCGCGCGGTCCTCGACTTGGTCCGTGTCGGCACACGCGGGCACGGTGCGGGGGTCCGCCAGCTGGCCTCACGGCTGCTGAGGACCGTACCGCCCGCGGTGCCTGACCCGGAAGCCTTTCGCGTCGCGCTACATGAGGCGATGGTCACGGCCGCTGGTGGCGCCGAGTTGCGATTCACCGGAGGCGCCATCCCTACCGAGGGCGACACGGCGATCGAGCTCGCGGATGTCGATGCCACCCCTGATGGCGACGGCCTGGTTCTCGAACCCACGGCGATGACCGAGCTCGGCGAGATCCTCGACGAGTGGGAGCGCCGCGACGACCTCTATCGAGCCGGCGTCGGGCTGAGCCGCACGCTGCTGCTCAGTGGCCCCCCGGGGGTCGGGAAGACCATGACCGCAAGGTGGCTGGCCCAGTCGCTCTCACTGCCGTTGGTGACCTTGGACCTATCCTCGGTCGTCTCGAGCTATCTCGGGTCCTCCGGGCGCAACATCAAAGCGGTGCTCGACTACGCCAAGTCTGGGCCCTGCGTGCTTCTCCTAGACGAGTTCGACGCGATCGCGAAGCGACGCGACGATGACGCCGACATCGGCGAGCTCAAACGCATCGTCAACGTCGTGCTTGTTGAACTCGACCGGTGGCCCGACACCAGCCTGCTCGTCGCGGCCACCAACCACCCTCAGCTACTCGATCCGGCCGTCGCGCGCCGCTTCGACAGGTCGCTCGAGCTGGCGATGCCCGGGGCCACGGAGCGCTCCGCGATCCTGGCCTACGCCGCTGCAGGAGCCACTAACACCGCCGGCGGGGTCTCATCATCGATCCGAGCCCTTGTAGCAGACTTCACAGACGGCTACAGCAGCTCAGACATCGTGCGGATGTGGTCGCTCGTAATCCGCCGCGCCGTGCTGCGCGAGACCAACGTCGAAGACGTACTCCTAGAGGAGATCGCGCGAATCGGCGCCGCGAACAGCCAGGCACGTGACAAGGTGATCGCCGCGCTACACGCCCGACTCGGGCTCTCGAACAGAGAGATCGCAGCAAGAGTCGGCGTCAGTCACCCCACGGTCGCTGCCGCGCTGAAACGGGCAGGGAAGAGCTGAAGCGAGCTGATGACGAGCTGCGCGCTCAGGAGGAGTAGACGATGTCACAGGCCGGTTACGAGGCACAGAGCAGACCACTCCTGGTCAACGGCGAGGCACTCAAGGTCGACGTGACCGCTCCGAACACCGGTGGCGGCCCCAAGTACGAGCCGCGCACCGCCGAAGACGCCGCCACGTTCCTGCTCCCGCAGCTCACCGCGACCGTGGAAGCGGCCCGCGATCTGGCCTCGGAGCTGCGCGCTGAGGACCGCATCTACGTCGAGGCCAAGCTGATCGCCAACTATCTGGCTCCCTCCTACTTTCCAACGCTTCTGCTCGCTCAGATCGGTGCGACCCCGGTTGGCTCACGCGCAGACGTGGGACTGTATGAGACCTCGTCCAAGAGCGAAGAAGTGCAGACCCGTCGCCTGATCTTCACGCTGCCCGACAGCGGTCTCGCAAGCTTCGAAGCACTCGTACGCACTGGTGGCCAGGGACGGACGCAGGCCCAGGCGTTCGCCGAGATCCGCAAGCTCGAGGAGATCGGGCTTCCCGATCCGTCCCGAGTCCTGCGCGCACCCGAGCGTGACCGGAGCCAGACAGCCGCCCATCTCGGAGCACGTACATGGGAGGCCGTGCTCCACCCCCGCACCAACCTTTCGGGCGACGCCGTGCCGCTGGACGAGGCGACGCTCGAGCGGTGGTTCGAGCTGATCGAGACCCACAACGGACACGTTCACCGCGACTTTGTGCGACGGGTCGGCGGGCTGACGTTCACACCCGTCACCATGCCCTCGGAGGAGGATGCGGCAGCGCTCGCGTCCTTCAACCCACTGCGGACGCTGCGCCCGATGCCGGCCATCAGGCCACGGCCGCGATTCGGGCTCCGCTCGGGCAGCCGACTCGGCGCGCCGGCTACCGCCCGGCCCGTCGACACCTCGGTCAAAGTCGCGATCTTCGACGGCGGCGTCGACCTTCACAACGGCGGATCGCAGCTCTTTCCGATCAGCACCCCGGACCTGACCTCCGAGCCCGCGGATCAGGACTGCCTCGACCACGGCACCGGGGTCACGGGCGCGGTCCTGTACGGCCTCGTCGCACCCGGCCAGCAGGCCCCGCAGCCGCCCCTGCCGGTTGAGAGCTTCCGCGTCCTCCCCGCACCCACGGACGATCAGGACCTCGAGGGCTACTGGGTCCTGGACCAGATCAAGGCCGCGATCGAGAGCGGCGGCCACAAACTGGTCAACCTCAGCCTCGGACCCGAGGTCGCAGTCGAGGACGACCTCGAACCTAACCGATGGACCAGCGAGCTCGACCAGCTCGCGTGGGAGAACGACGTCCTGTTCGTGATCGCGGCAGGCAACGACGGTGAGCAGGACCGCACGACCGGACTCCACCGCGTCCAGGTGCCTGCCGACATGGCCAACGGCGTCGCCGTAGGAGCCTGTGACGCTCCCACGCCAACGAAACCCTGGGGCCGCGCCCCGTACTCCTCGATGGGCCCTGGGAGACACGGCGCTCGAGTCCAACCGCTCGGCGTCCAGTTCGGCGGCGTCGACGACCGGCTCTTCGACGTCATCCGCGCCGACGGATCGTTCCTGGAAGCGTCGGGGACCAGCTTTGCGGCCCCGGTGACAACCCATGCACTCGCCGACCTCATCACCCGACTCCCACGGGTCAACAGCAGCGTCCTTCGAGCATTCATCACCCACTTCGCCGAGACCCACCGAAGCCACAACAAGCTACGCCACGAGGTCGGATACGGTCGACACGCGCTCAGCCTCGAAGACGCGCTCGAATGCGACCCTGACGAGGCGCACGTTTTGATCGTCGACGAGATCGAGCGCGGCGACCTGCTCGGCTACCAGGTTCCGGTACCTGCAGGAACGGCCGGAACGCTCGAGCTGCGACTGACCTTGGCCTACGCGACACCAGTCGACCCGACCGAGCCGACTGAATACACCAACGCCGCCCTCGAGATGCTGCTCAGACCCGGATCCGCGAGTAGTGGCGGGGTGATCGGCGCGTGAGACGACGAGAGTGCCCGTCTGGCTTGGAGAATCGAGGTTCTTGAGGCTTCGAAGTTCCAGGCTGGAAGGACACCCTGTCGGTGAAGAGAGTACGTCGTCGTGGCCGGGTCCGGAAGCGTGTGCGGATCGGCGCGCCGGACCCGTCGTTGACCGCGACATCGGGGATTGCCGCGGTAGCGGAGTTCGTCGACAAGCTCGACGTCGTGTCCGGGTTCGACCGTGGGATCGGGCCGATCAAGAAGCGAGACCGTGGCGCCACAGCAGGCGAGCTCCTGGTTGGCATGGCGCAGTCGCAGTTGCTGGGTGCGGACTCGCTGGTCGGGCTGGATCGTCAACGTGCCGACGTCGCCGCGGCCGAGCTGTCGGCGGTGCCGGTGCTGGCCTCGACCACCGCGGCCGGGTTGGCCCGCCGGTTCGGGCCGGACCATCTGGCCGGACTCGAGGCCGCCCTTGCTGACCTCGCGCAGCGGGCCTTCGATCTGCTCCCCGCCGAACGCAAGACGGCGTTGTCGGTGAAGGTGACCATCGACCTGGACTCCACCGATGTGGAGGTCTACGGGTCGAAGAAGAAGGGCGTGGCCTACAACTACGCCGGGCAGCGCTGCGGTCGGCCGCATCTGGCGACCTGGGCCGAGGCCGGGCTCACCACCGCTGCGGACCTGCTGGCCGGCAACGACGACGTCCGGCCCCGCGCCGCTGACATGCTGACTCGCGGGCTGGCCGGGATCCCCGACCCGATCCGGGATACCGCTCGGGCTGGTGACCGGTTGCGGACCCGCGCCGATGCCGGCTACTTCACCGCCGACCTCGCCAAAGCAGCCGTGGCGGAGGGCTGTGACTTCGCGATCGCAGCGAAGCGGAACTCCGCGATGTGGCGCGCTTACGCCAGCATCGAGGCTGGCGTCTGGGCCGATGCGATCGACATGCCCGGTGCGCAGGTCGCCGCGGTCGACTACGCCCCGGCAGGCTGGCCGACCGACACTTACACCATCGTGCGCCGGGTCCGCGTGGATGCCGAGGACATCTCGGCCGACCCCAGGTCGCGGCGGCGGCGCACCATCGACCCCGACCAGCTCGCCCTCGCACTCGAGGGCACCGCGACCCACGCCTACGCGGTCTCCTTCATCGTCACCAACATCCCCGCCAACGACCAGGCCGGCACCACCGAGTCGATCCTCGATGTCGAGGCCTGGTTCCGTCGCCGTACCGACATCGAGGACCGCATCCGCGAGGCCAAACTCGGCGCCGCGCTGCGGCACCTTCCCTCGGGACACCACGGCGTGAACACCGTGTGGATGTGGGCCGCGCTCCTGGCCGGGAACCTCTCGACCCTCTTGCAGGCACTCACCGGGATCGACCAGCACGGTCGCGCCCACGCAGCCCGACTCCGTCACGAACTGCTCTGCGTCCCAGCCCGCCTGGTCCGCCACGGCCGCCAGTTGACCCTGCGACTGCCACCCGGCAACCACCTGCTCCCGGCCGTGCTCACCCGCATCCGCGAACTCAACGCCGCGGCCTGACGCCGCCATCACATCCCGCCGATCAGGAACCCGGAGAACCGCAGCCCAGAGCGCCACTGGGAACACGGGCGTGCCCAGCAGCCGATCACGACCCGCCACCGAACCGATCCGCCCATCAACCTCAACGATCACGCACTACTCGCGGATCCGGGTCTGATCAGCGTTGCCAAGCTGAAGGCGGTCCTTCGCGTCTCGTCCTCGGAGTTCTGGCTGGGAGTGACGGCGGCGCTGGGGGTCCTGCTCATCGACGTTCTCGAGGGCCTGATCATCGCCATGGTGGCCTCGCTTCTCCTGGTCATCTACCGGTCCAGCAGGCCGAGCGCGGCCGTGCTGGGAGAGATCCCGGATGCGCCGGGGGCCTACGGCTCGGTCGCTCTGAACCCAGGCGCCACCGAGAATCCGGGCGTTCTGGTCGTCCGCTTCGACGCCCCGGTCTACTACGCGAACGCCTCCTCCAACGTCCAGGCGATCAAGGCGCTGGTGGCCGGCGCGGCGTCGCCCGTGCGAACGGTGGTCTTCGATCTGGGGGAGCAGCACCAGTTCGACGTGACCAGCCTGGAGCTGTTCGCTCAGCTCGTGGAGTGGCTGGGCTCCCGGTCGATCGAGGTGTTCTTGGTGGCCGTCCACCAGGACTTGCGCGCCGACGCCGAGCGCGGCGGACTCCTGGAGCTGATCGGCGAAGCACACGTTCTTCGCACGATTCCCGAAGCGCTGGCGCAGCGAAAGCAGCCGCCCTCGATCGGCTAGGCGATCGGCCGGACGCTGAGCACGTCCAGGCCGCGCGCACGCAGGCGCGTCATCAGCTCGGCGGGCGACTCGTCCGACTCGATGTGCAAGATCGTGGACGGCGCCGCCCGGGCCACCTCGAGGGGGCAGGCGGTGCCCAACAGCGGCCGCGGCACCGTCCCGCGGACGCGGATCCAGTACTGCGGCCGAGGCCGGCGAACCCGGTCGTCGCTCATGGCAGGTCAGCTCACCGCGTCCGGTGGCTGGCCGGACGAGTCGTCGCCGAGGGGGACGAGGTCAGGATTGCGGCGCACTTCGAGCACCTCGATGCCCAGGTCGCGGAGGCGGCCCAGAAGCCCGAACAGCGCCGCCTCGTCACGAATCTCGCCGTACAGCACGGTGGAGGGGGCTTCCATGGCAAGGGTGACCACCGCGAGGTCCAAGAGATCAGGTTCGGGCACGGTGCCGCCGACCCGGACCTCGAATGTTGGTGGTGCCATCGTGAACCCTCCTGGTGACCGACGGTCCGTCTGGTCGAACCGTCAACCGCCGACCACCATCCCCATGGTCGCGATCGCCCGGAGAGTACGGGTCATCCCGTGGGGATGACCTGGCCCGTCTGCGCCGAGGTCAGGCTCGGCTCGGCTGTCCCTCGCGGGTGGCCAGCAAGCCGAGATCCCATGCTCGGCGAACGGCGTCGTTGCGTCGCACCACGGCGAGCTTCCGCAGGATGTTGCGGACATGGGTCCGGACGGTGTTGACCGAGATGAACATGACGCCTGCGATCTCGGTGGTCGACAGTAGATCGGCAAGGTGGCCGAGCACCTCGAGCTCCTTGGCGGTCAGCGCCTCGACGAGCGGGGTCCCCGAGCCCGGCGACCGGCGCTCGCTGCTCTCCTCGACAGGGGTGGCGCCGAACTGCCAGGGGCGCGGCGAGATCTCGGCGAGAGTCAGGGCCTTGCGAGGGCCTCGGCTGACTCCGAGCACGTCGGCGCGAACGCCCGGCGTCGACGCGGGAGCAGCTCGCTGAGCTTGGACGAGGGCGGCGCGCGCCATCCCTAGCACCAAGCCCGGCAGGTCATAGCCAGGAGGGAGCGAGGCTTCGGCGAGGAGCAGCTGTCGGGTGGCGCCGTCGACGTCGTGCTCGCCGATCAGCACCCAAGCGCGGGTCGCGGGTACCTGCCACGACCAGGTGGCCACCTCGACCCCGGCCTCACGGACGAGCCGATCGGCCTCCTGCGCGTGCTCGACCGCCTGGTCCAGGTTCCCCGCCATCGCCTCGACCAGGCCGCGCAGACCCAGGGCGACCACGTTCAGGCGTTGGCTGCCGGGGGAGTCGCAGCTCAGTGGCGCGACACCCGTCAGCGCGTCGGCTGCCCCGGTCACGTCGCCGGCGCCGAGGTTGAGCGAGGCCCTGCTCAGCGCCAGCAGCAGCGCCAGCTCGGGACGAGTCCGGGCAGCCTCGGGATGGCTTCCTCGCAGCTGCTGCTCGGCGGCGTACGCGAACGAAAGCCCGGCGATGACGTCGGCACGCGCGACCGCGCTCAGGGTCTCCAGGAGCGCGATGGAGAACACACATGCCGCACTGGTGTCGGGGTCGTCGCCGACCGAGGCCCGGGCACGTCCGAGCGCTTGGGCGCAGCCGACCTGGTCGCCGGCTCCCAGGGCGAGGGCGGCGCGAACGACCGAGCTCGCCGTGCCCTGGTCGTGCTCGGGCATGTCGCTGAACCGGTCAGCTCGTCCGGTGGCCCAGAGCTCCGCGACCAGGGCACCGACGCTCAGGTCGTCGATCAGATAGGTCGCCGCGTCGCCCCAGGCCCCGATGCTGGCGGCGTGCTGGACCGCCCGCGTGAGGAAGCCGTTGCGGGCGAACCAGTCGGCCGCCTGGTGGTGGAGCTCCTCGACCAGCTCCGGCCGCTCACAGGCGAGCTGGGTCCGGAGGAACTCCCGGAACAGTGACTGGTAGCGGTACCAGCCGGGGTAGTCGGGCACGGCCTCGATGAACGAGTTGCTCCGGGCCATGAACGCCATCACGCGCCGCCCGTCCACGAGACCGGTCAACGACTCGAACAACCCGGGGGAGAGCGCCTCGACGACGCTGGTGCGGAGCAGGACCTCGCGCACCGCGGTGGTCTGCCCCTGGAGGACTTCCGAGGCCAGGTAGGTGCTGACGTTGTCCTGGTTGCCGCTGAAGTCGGCGACCGCCGCATCGAGGTCGAGCTTGTCCCGAAGCCCCAGCGCGGCCAGCCGCAGACCCACCGCCCAGCCGCTCGTGCGGTGCACGAGCGTCGCCGTCTGAAGCGGTGTCAAGGGGACCCCCGACAGCTCGAAGAGCCGCGCCGCCTCGTCCGCGCGGAACGACAGATCGGCCGCGCGGATCTCGGTCAGCTGGCCGTCGAGCCGGAAGGCGTTCAGCGGCAGTGGCGGATCCGACCTCGTGAGCAGGACGACGCGGAGCCGGTCGCCCGTAGCGCCGAGCAACGTGGCCAGGTGCGGGTGGATCGCCGCGTTGCCCGCGTCGCCCTCGTCGAGGACCAGCACCACCGGGACGGGGTGGGCGACGATCGCCGCCGCCAGCCGTGTCAGCCAAGGCTGAGGAGCCGATGCTCCGACGCCGGGGAAGACCGTGCCGGGGACGGAGACGCCGCTGGCACGCAGAGCCGCCGGAAGCCGAGGCCAGCTCGAGTCGGGTCCCTCCTCACGCGAGCAGGACAGCCAGGCGACCGGGTAGCCCGAGCCCAACGTCCTCGCCCACGACGAGGCCAGCACCGTCTTGCCGGTCCCGGCTGGGGCGCTCAGGAGGGTCAGTGTGCCGCGGACGCCCTGGTCCAGCAGGGCCACCAGTCGGGCTCGTTCCACCATGGCGGTGGGCAGGTCAGGGATCGCCACCCCGGGCGGCAATCTCTCCGCCAGCTCCCCCGGCTGGTCGCGCGGTGCGAGTGCGCTGGTCAGGACCCTGGCCACGTGGCAACCTCCCCCTGCACCGCGGCGGTTCACGCCCGACGCACCCAAGACCCCCAGCGCGCCAATTCAAGCCGCTGAATGCATCCCCTGGCAAGGCCCCTGGCCGTATCCCGCCGAAAGGGTAAGCAGCAGAGTCGAACACCTGGCCCGGCAGCGGCCGGTGTACCTGCGGAGGGCCGTCAGATCGCCCCGACGGAAGGCAGCGGCGTCACTGCGCGGTGGCGTGCTCGGTGCGGGGGCCGATGCGCTCCACCACGAACCCGAGGACCCCGGCGACGATGCCGAGGAGCAGCGCCCCGGCGATCGTCCACCAGAAGCGGCCGACGTCGAACTTGTCGGAGATTCCGGCGACGATGGCCAGCACGAGGCCGTTGACGACCAGGCTGAACAGCCCGAAGGTCATGACCGTCAGCGGCAGCGAGATCAGCCGCAGTACCGGTCCGATGATCGCGTTGACGAGACCGAAGATGAAGGCGACCCACAGGGTTGTGACGACGCCTCCGTGGAGCTCGAACCCGGGGATGACGGCCGCGGTCACGGCGAACGCGGCTGCCACGACGAGCAGATGAACGGCGAATCGAATCAGCATGTCGTCATCGTGGGCGCTCGGCCACGGGCGCGGCTCGTCCAGCACGGGTGATCCGCTCATGGCGGGACGGGCCTGGAGAGTGCGTGTGCTGCCGATGTGGGGGCCGAGGGGCGCTACCGTTGGCGCGTGTCGAACGCGCTTCCGATGCCGCGATTTCGCCGGCTGACCACCCCACGTGCCGCGGCCGTGGCTGGGATCGCGTTCGCGGTCCTTTTCGCGGCCAGCCTGGTTCTGTTGCGCAGCTCCATCCCGGACGACCCGATGGCAGACAACGCGTGGGTGTACGAGAGATCGGGACGTGTAGCGGCCGCGATGATGCTGATGCCGCTCGCCGGCATCGCGTTCCTGTGGTTCGTCGGTGTGGTGCGAGACCGGATGGGCGAGCTTGAGGACCGCTTCTTCTCCACGGTGTTCTTCGGGAGCGCCCTGCTCTTCTTGGCGATGGTCTTCGTGTCGATGTCCGTTGCGGGGGCGATTATCGACAGTTCGCGGGTGGTCGAGGACCTCACGGTTCAACAGGGGGTCGTGACGTTCGGTCGCTACGTGATGCTCGAGATCAGCAACGTGTATGCGCTGCGGATGGCGGGGGTGTTCATCATCTCGTTGGCCACGGTGTGGCTGCGCACCGGGGTGATGCCGCGCTCGATGGCGCTGGCCAGCTACCCGGTCGCCTTCGTCCTCCTGGTCGTGACCAGCCTGAGCCTCTGGTTCACCCTGGTCTTCCCCGCATGGGCGCTGGTGGTCTCGGTCATCATCCTGCTTCGGCCCGTGCACGACCACCACGCTGCGGGGGACCCGCCGCCGGCGTCCGGGGGATGATGGTGGCGATCAGCCGCCCTCCAGGTCCAGCCCGGCGTCACGCCCCGGCTGGTCTCGGGCGATCCACGCTCGGGCGTCGGCATCGGCGCGGTCCATCGCGGCGCCGACCCGGAGGTCGGCCCGGTAGACGTTGGACGGCCCGATCTTGGCGGTGACGCCGGCGACGTCGAGCTGCTCCTCGATGTAGTCGTTGGTGGAGACCAGGACCAGCTTGCTGCCCACGGCCGCCAGCGCGTCGGCGTAGCGACCGAGCACGTCCATGAACGTGGTGCCCAGATCGTCACGTCCGCGCAGCCGCAAGATCACGACGCTGTTGGTCGACGCGGTGGTCGGCGTCGGCAGGAGGGACTCGAAGACCGGCGCGGCCGCGAAGAACAGGCTGCCGTAGGGCTGGAGGAGCACGACCTCGTCGGCTGGGAGGACGGCAGGTGGGTCGAGCTCGAGCACGTGCCCCTCCGCGTTGCGTTGCCGGAGCTTGATGACGACCTGGTTGGACTGACGGACCACGTGCAGCACGACCGAGAGCCCGACACCGACGAGAACGGCGTACTGCAAGGGGATGACCATCGTCAGTGCGAAGGTGACGACGAGGACGACCTTCTGCACCGGCCCGGTCAACCACACCGACCGTATGTCGGAGGGCTTGATGGTGCGGTAGCCGACAAGGATGAGGAGCCCGGCCAGGGCCGGCATCGCGACAGAGCCGACCAAGCCTCCGAAGCCGACGACCACCACCGCCATGACCACACCCGCGACCAGCAGGGAGAGCCGCGAACGGGCGCCCGCTGCCTGGTTCAGCGACGACGCCGACAGGGAACCTCCCACCGGCATGCCCCGGAGCACGCCCGCCGCCACGTTGGCCACACCCTGACCGATGAAGTCGCGCGACACGTCGGGGTAGCTTCCGTCAGGGTTGGGGAAGTTCGCCGAGATGCTCGCCCCCTGCACCAGACCGACGAAGGCCAAGGACAGTGCGGGAATGATGAGGACAGGTATCAGGGCGAGCACGGGCAGCTGGGGAGTCGGCAGTGTCCGCGGGATCTCGCCCAGGTCGCCGAGGGTTGACACCCCCGACAGTCCGAGCACCGCCACGGCCGCCGAGGTGACCACGACCGCCACCACCAAGCCCAGCGCCCCGACTCGGGTCCGCTCCAGCAGCACGATGAGCGCGATCGTGCCCACCCCGATCAACAGCGTCGGCAGGTGCACGGCGCCGGGGCGTGCGAGAGTGGCCAACGCACGGACCACCCGGTTGGGACCGTCGGGGGCGTAGCCGGTGAAGTTGGCCAACTGTCCCAGGACGATGTTCACGCCGACGGCGTTGATGAACCCGACCATGACCGCCTTGGAGACGAACCGCAGCGCAGACCCCAACCGGAACGCGCCCGCCGCGAGCATCGCCAGCCCGGTGAGGAGCGCCAGTGTGACCAGCGCCCGGTCAGGGTCCGCAGCGGAGTGCAGTGACGGGACATCGGTCACGATCATGGCCATCGCGCCCGTGCCCTGGACCGCCATGAACGCCGAGCTCGTGGCCAACGCGCCGGTGAACGTGCCAACCATGTAGCCGTAGAGACCAGACACCGGGCTCACCCCGGCCAGCAGCCCGGTCGCCAGTCCGTCGGGAACGCTCTGGACGCCCAGCACCAGGCCGGCCACGGCATCCTCGCGCAGAGTGTCTCGCCTGAGCCGAAGACGCAGACTCATGCGGGTGACCTCCTTCGGGCGGCTTTCGCGCCGTCTGCGCACGCTCGACGCGTGACGCCACGAACGATATCGCCTCGACGCGATCGCGCGGGTGGCACCACGTCAGCGGCTCGTGGGCCCAAGACCTGGCGACCCGACGGACCGGTGCCTCACGCTCGAGACGGGTCGATGATCGTCATGCCGGCGACGTCCGCCTGGTCGAACGACGGCAGGAGGGTGGCGGCCTCGGTGAGCCCGATGGTGCGCTCGACGAGCCGCTGGGGTGCCAAAGCGCCCGACGCGATGAGGGCCAGCATGCCCGGATAGTCGGCGGCGGCCATGCCGTGGCTGCCGAGGACGTCCAGCTCCCAGCCGAGCACCCGCGACATCGGCAGGCGCGGCCGGCCCTCGACGGCGGGCAGCAACCCGATCTGGACGTGCCGGCCGCGCCGGCGCAGGCTGAGGATCGCGTCGCTGCAGGTCTGCTCACCGCCGACCGCGTCGACGGACACGTGGCTTCCACCTTCGGTGAGCCCCGCGACCGCGTCCGGGATGTCGGTGCCGTCGGCGAGCAGGGCCTGGTCGGCGCCCAGGTCCGTAGCCGCCGCGAGGGCCCGGGGGTTGCGGTCGACCACGACGACCCGCGCGCCGAGCGCCCTGGCGATCATCACCGCGCTCAGACCAACGCCCCCGGCGCCGATGACGGTGACCCACTCGCCCGGCTGGAGGCGGGCCCGGCCGACCAGCCCGCGATAGGCCGTGGCGAAGCGACAGCCCAGTGCCGCTGCGGCGGTGACGTCGACGCCCTCCGGGATGGCGACCAGGTTGGTGTCCGCGGCGTGGAGGGCGACCAGCTCCGCGAACGAGCCGTCGTGGGTGAAGCCGGGCTGCTCCTGGTTCGGACAGACCTGGGCGTCGCCGCGGTGGCACCACTCGCACTCCCCGCAGCCGCAGACGAACGGGACCGTGACCCGGTCGCCGACCGTCCAGCGCCGTACGCCGGACCCGACCGCCGCGATGACGCCCGCCAGCTCATGACCGGGGATGTGCGGGAACACGATGTCGTCGTCGTGGCCCGCCCAGCCGTGCCAGTCGCTGCGGCACAGGCCGGTCGCCCGCACCCGTACGACGACACCGCCGCCCGGGGCGACCGGGTCGGGAACCTCTCGGACCTCGGGGACCGCTCGGGCCGACGCCATCACCACTGCACGCACCGGCACAGTGTGTCAGCCCGGGTGGTCGTGCCGGGTCGACCCGTCAGGAGGCCTTCTTCTTGGCCGCTGCCTTCTTGGTGGTCTTCTTCGCCGGCTTCTTGGCCGAGGCCCCGTTGTCCTCGGCTGCCTCGGGCGTGTCCTCGCCGCGGGAGGCCTTGGCCGCGTCGACCGACCGCTGGAGTGCGGCGAGCAGGTCGACGACCTCGCCCGAGGACTTGGTCGCGGTCGGCGTCCGCTTGAGCTCGCCGCCCTTGATCTTGGCCTCGACGAGCGCCTCCAACGCGGTGGCGTAGTCGTCCTCGAAGTCGCTGGCGTCGAAGTCGCCGGCCAGCGTCTCGACGAGCAGGTGGGCCATCTTGACCTCGGCGTCCTT